>Ga0268266_10000664_pt1 | contig 46506 bp, 44 predicted proteins | sample KBSS13metaG_FD_190356 | JGI IMG/M metagenome (GOLD analysis project Ga0268266, IMG submission 190356) | Switchgrass rhizosphere microbial communities from Kellogg Biological Station, Michigan, USA - KBS S1-3 metaG (SPAdes) (version 2) | ecosystem: Host-associated > Plants > Roots > Rhizosphere...
GGCGGTCGAAGGCGTGATCGAGAGCTCCGTGTATCTGGGAACCGCGACCCAACTCGTCGTCGGCGTCGGCGAGGGGGTGCGGATGACCGTCCTCGTCCCCAACGCCGACGAGTCCGAACGCCAGGCGTTGCCGGGGGGCGGCGCCCGCGTCGTGCTCAGCTGGGAGCCACAGCACATGCACGTGGTGATCGACAAGGACGAGGCAGGAATCGAAAGCGAAAAGGGGAGTTCGAAATGAGTGAGAGGCTCCGCGCACACACCTCCAGGTTCGTCGCCGGACTGGCGCTGTTGGCCCTGCTGGTCGGAGTCGCGGCCTGTGGCGGTGGCGGCGGGATCGAAGGCGGCGGCTCGACCGAAGTATCGACGGTTGAAGCTGAAAGCAAGCCCTCGGGCGAGCTGACGATCTCCAACTGGCCGCTCTACATCGACAAACAAACCATTCCTGACTTCGAAAAGGCGACCGGCGTAAAGGTCAAGTACATCGAAGACATCAACTCTCCCGAAGAATATTTCAACAAGATGCAGCCGCTGCTCGCGAAGGGTGAATCGGGTGGCCGCAGCCTGATGATGTTGCCCGACTACACGGTCGCGAAAATGCACGAACTCGGGTACGTACAGGCGCTCGACAAGGCGGCCATGCCGGATGTCGAAAAGAACCTGATCAAGAGCCTGCGGCACCCCTCGTTCGACCCCGAACGCAGCTACACCGTCCCGTGGGCGAGCGGCATGACCGGGCTGATCGTCAACAAGGAGCTCGCGCCCGAAATCCACTCGATCTGCGACCTCTTCGAATCCAGGTACAAGGGCAAAGTCGAGTTCCTGAACGAAGCTCGGGAAACGGTGCCGCTGGTGATGAAGTGCGAAGGCGTCGACCCGGAAACGGCGACCGAAGCCGACTGGATGAAGGCGATCGACAAGATCAAGGCCGCCGCCCAGTCCGGGCAGATCCGCCGGTTCACCGGCAACGAATACGTGCAGGACCTCCTCAACGGGAACGTGGCCGCGGTGATCGGCTGGTCCGGCGACGGCGTGCAGTTGGAACTCGAAGACCCGAAGCTCGAATGGCGGATGCCGACCGAAGGCTGCATGTTCTGGTCCGAAAACGCGGTGATCCCCGTCGGTGCGCCCAATCCGACCGCGGCCGAGGCGTTCATGAACTACGTCTACGACCCGCAGCACCAAGCGCAGCTGACCGAAACGATCAACGTGGTGTCGCCGGTCGAAGGGGTCAGGCCGATCATCGAAAAGAAGGGTTCTGATTCGGCGAACCTGAAACTGATCTTCCCTTCCTCGTCGTTCACGAAGAACTGCTCCTCGATCCCGATCCTCAAAGGGGAAGAGGAACAGAACATCCTGCAGGCCTTCGACAGCGTCCTGAACGAATAGAGGTGACGCGGTGCTGCGTCGGCGGGTCATCCCGTACTTCCTGCTGGGCCCCGGGACGTTCTGGCTCGTCCTGTTCTTTGTCGTACCGCTGTACTACATGTTCAAACTGTCGCTGGAGACGGGGGTCGTCGGTAACCTCGAATTCAACTGGCATTGGGCCAACTACAGCAACGTCTTCGACCTGTACCACACCCAGCTGGTTCGGTCGTTCGTCTATTCCGGGGTGGCGACGCTTGTCGCGCTGTTGCTGGCCTACCCGCTCGCGTATACGGTCGCCTTCAAGGCCGGACGTTTTCGCACCTTGTTGCTCTTCGCCGTCGTCGCTCCCTTCTTCACCACCTACCTGATCCGCACCTTGGCCTGGGAGACGATTCTCTCCGACGGCAGCCCGGTGACCAGCTTCCTGCACGCGGTCGGCCTCGCTCCCAGCGGCCACGTCCTCGCGACCAGCTTCGCGGTGATCGCCGGCCTCACCTACAACTACATCCCGTTCATGTTCCTGCCGATCTATGCCTCGCTCGAGCGGCTGGACGTGCGATTGATCGAGGCCGCGAACGATCTCTACTGCTCCGCGAAGCAGGCGTTCTTCCGAGTGACGCTGCCGCTTTCGCTGCCCGGCATCGTCGCGGGCACGCTCCTTACCTTCATCCCCGCCTCGGGCGACTACATCAACGCGCAGTTCCTCGGCGGCGCCGGCAACCGGATGATCGGCAACGTCATCCAGTCGCTCTACCTGACCCAGTCCGACTATCCGGCGGCGGCAGCCCTGTCATTCGTGCTGATGGCGATCATCCTCGTCATCGTCCTGATCTACATCCGGTTCGCCGGCACGGAGGCGCTGATGGGGGAGGACGCACGCTGATGGGCCAGGGACGGGAGTGGCTGCGCAAGCATTGGATCGCGGTCGTCGGCGTATTGGTCGTCGTCTACCTGCTGGTGCCGATCGCCGTCATCCTCCTCTTCTCCTTCAACGATCCGTCGGGCCGCTACAACTTCAGCTGGTCGGGCTTCACGCTCTCCCACTGGAGCAATGCCTTCGGGATCGAAGACCTGACCGAAGCGCTCCTCACCTCGATCAAGCTCGCGCTTCTGGCCACCCTGATCTCGACGGTCGTCGGGACGATGATGGCCCTGGCCCTGGTCCGCCATAAGTTCTTCGGGCGGCGACTGTCGAACTTCCTGATCGTGATCCCGATGGCGACGCCCGAGGTCGTGATCGGGGCGGCGCTGCTCTCATTCTTCCTACTGCTCGGCACCTTCTCCCTGGGGTTCGAGACCCTGCTGATCGCCCACGTGATGTTCTGCATCAGCTTCGTCGTGATCGTCGTGCGCTCGCGGTTGATCGGGTTCGATCGCCGGCTGGAGGAGGCGGCACGTGACCTCGGGGCCGGCCCGTTCACGACCTTCCGGTTGGTCACCTTCCCGTTGATCCTCCCCGGCGTCTTCGGCGGCGCGATGCTGGCCTTCGCCCTGTCGATCGACGACTTCGTGATCTCCAACTTCAACTCGGGGACGACCGTCACCTTCCCGCTCTACATATTCGGCGCCTCGCGGCACGGCATCCCGGTAGAGGTGTATTGCATCGCGATGATCCTCTTCGGGGTCACCGTCGCGGCGATGGGCTTCGTCACCTGGCAGCAGCAGCGGGCGGAAAAGCTGGCTCAGATCCGTCCCGACCAGGAGGGAGCCTCGGCGCCGAACGTACCGGCGGGCGCGGCGGCTTAGGACGCACCTCGATCGAGGCGAAGCCGCAGGGCGTCGATGAAGAGATCGAGGGCGGTGGAGAAGTTGCCCGGGTCCTCGATCGAGGGAATCTGCTCGGCGACCGCGGCGAGGTTCGGATAGCGGCCGCGGTCGAGGGAGCGGTACCGCCCTTCCCACGCCTCGAGGTCGCCTTGGCGGATGTCTGGCGGCAGCGCCGCGAGGCCGGCGTCGACTGCCGCGTAGCCGAGCGTCACGTCAGCGAAGATCCGGTACATGCGGGCGGCCCGTCGATCGTCGAAGCCGGCACGGCGCAGGCAGCCGACGATCCGCTCGACGATCTCGAACTCGTGAGGGCCCCGGGTGGTCCTGACCGCGGCGAACTGGCCGACCGCCGGATGGCGCAGGAAGGAGTCGCGGACGGCATGGGCGAGCGCACGTAGGTCGCCCTCCCAGTCGCCCGTCGGCGCGCCAAGCGTCTCCAACGTCTCGGCGTGGATCGCCTCGATCAAAGCCAGCATCAACTCGTTCTTGTCGCGGAAGTGGCGGTAGATGGCGGTGGGGTGCGCGCCGAGCTCGGTGCCGAGCGCCTGGAAGGTGAGTCCCTCGTAGCCGCCGCGCTCGCTGACGGCCAGTGCCGCCTTGACGATCACCTCCGAGGTCAGACTCCCGCGTTGCCTGCGTTTGCGCGTCGTGGCCATCACCCCGACCCTAGACAACTTCATAGTCAATGCCCTTGACTATAACAATGACTAGCTGTACGTTGCCCGCGCACGGTGCGCCGAATGGGATCGGCGCGCGCGAGAAGCGAAGGGAAGAGCGGAGATATGACGGAGATCGTCGAGGTCGCCGAGGGTTCGGATTCACGCCTGCGCTCAGGCGCGCTCGGGCGCGGGGACGCCATCGCCAGCACGCTGTCGAACATGGCTCCGGTAGAGGGGATCTTCATCGTCCTCGTCCTGGTCGCCGCGTCGATGGGCACCCTGACCGTCTGGGCCTTCGCGCTCGCCGCGGTCGGGATCCTCCTGACCGGCTGGAACGTCGCCCAAATCGCCCGCCGGGTCCCGAGCGCGGGGTCCTACGTCGGGATGATCTGGCACGGCGCGGGAGCGATCCGTCCCACCTGGTCCGCCCCCGGCGCCGCGTTCACCTTCTACCTGTGCCTGTTCTCCGTCCCGGTGACGATCGCGGCCGTCGCCGTGTTCCTCGGCTCATGGCTGCAGACGGCGGCATCGCTGCCGAACGCCTGGTGGCTCGTCTTCGCCCTCGGCACGATCGTGGTGACCGCCCCGGCGGTGTTCCGGGGGATCGTCGCCTCGGCCCGCCTCGCCCTGGCCCTCTTCCTCGCCGAGGCGGGCGGACTGCTGCTGATCTCGGTGCTGATCCTCGTCCAGTCCGGTTCGGCACTCGACGCTCCCTTGCATGCCGTCGGGGGAGATCCGGGAGGGTGGGGAGGGATCGTCGGGATCACCTTCGCGATCGCCATCTCGGGCTTTGTCGGCTGGGAGAACTCGGCCGGCCTGGCGGAGGAGATCCGTGATCCGCGCAAGGTGATCCCGGTCGCGATCCTCGGCTCGATCGTGATCGTCAGCCTGATCTACCTGGTCTCCACCTGGGCGGCGACCGCCGGGTACGTGCACTGGCTCGGCCCCGACAAAGGCGCGGCCCGCCTCGGCGACCTGACCAATGCCGCTCCCTTCGTCGAACTGGCCGACCACTACGCGCACTGGTTCCACTGGGGGGTGGTCGTCATCGGAGTGCTCAGTCCGGCGGCCTGCTACCTCGCCGCGCTCACGGCTTGTTCCCGGTGGACGTTCGCGTCGGCCCGCGCGGGCCTGCTGCCCTCACGAATCGCCCGCGTCTCCCATCGTGGGGTCCCCGCCTGGTCGGCGGGGCTGTGGATGGTGGTCGCCGCGGTCCTCTGCGTGGTGCCCTACTTCCTCCTGAACGGCAACGCGGTGGAAATCGCGGCCTACGAGGCGGGCATCGGAACCGTGCCACTGCTCTTCGTCTACGTGATGATCTCGGCGGTGGCGCCGTTCTACGTCTGGCGGCACGATCGTGAGAGCTTTCGCTTCATGGGCCATGTCGTGCCGTCGGTCCTGGCGGTCGGCGTGGTCGGCTACGGCGTCTACGAGTTCGTCCTGCCGAGCCAGCCGCCACCGGCGAACACCTTCTGGGCCTACATCCTCGGCATCTTCGTGCTGGCGATCGTCACCACCATCGGCGTTCTTCGCTACCGCCGCTCCGCGATCGCGCGGTTGGGCCACGTCACCGACGATCCGAACGTTACGGAGGCGACCGAGGCCGCCGCCGCGGTGGCGGTCAGATGAGCGCCGTGAGTCATGCCGACCTCGTACTTGTGGACGGGGTCGTCCACACGCTCGATCCCTCGGCCCCGAGTGCGACGGCGATCGCGATCTCGGGCGGGACGATCGCCCGCGTCGGGGGGAAGGACGAGGTCCTCGAGCTGCGCGGTCCCACCACCGAGGTCGTCGACCTCCGCGGTGCCTGCGTTACCCCAGGGCTCGTCGACGGCCACAGCCATCCGATCTGGGGGACCGAACTCGCGACCGGGATCGACTTCTCCGCCTGTCGTGAGCCGGGCGATGTCCGCAGGGGGATCGCCACGGCCTCCGACGGCATCGGCGAGTGGGTCCTGGGCTGGGGTCTCGATCCGAACTCGTTCGGCGGCGAGCCGCCTGCCGCGGAGTCGATCGACGACACCCTCGGCGGCCGTCCGGCATTGATCACCCTGAGCGACGGGCACGGCGCGCTCGCCTCCACCGAGGCCCTTCGTCGGGCGGGGGTGACCGGTCCGCAAGAGTTCGCCTCGACCGCGGAGATCGTCTGCGACTCCGACGGGACCCCTACCGGCCTACTGCTCGAGGAGGGTGCGATCGCGGTCGTCAAGCGGGCGATTCCGCCCGAGCCCCTGGCCTCGCGCGTCGGGCGGACGCGGGAGGTCCTCCGGGCGATGGCGGCGAGCGGCCTGACCGGCGCCCACGCGATGGACGGGGACGAGTCGGCGCTCGAGGTGATCGCCGCCCTCGACGAGGCGGGCGAGCTGCCCCTGCGTCTCCGAGTCGCTCCCTGGTGCCGTCCCGAGGATGACGACGGTCGACTGGCGGAGATCATCGACATGCAGGGACGGGGCGGCGCTCTCTGGGGGGTCCACGCCGCCAAGTTCTTCATCGACGGGACCATCGACGGCGGAACCGCCTGGCTGCGGGAGCCGGACACGCTCGGTCAGTCGACCGGGCCGTACTGGCGCGACCCGAGCCGCTACCGTGCCGCCGTGACGCGGTGCGTGGAGGCCGGGGTGCAGACCGTCACCCACGCGATCGGCGATGCCGCGGTCATCTACGTCCTCGACACCCTCGCTCCGCTGGATCGAGGGTCGGTGGTGCATCGGGTCGAGCACATCGAGACGCTCCCCCGGGGCCAGCTCGCGCGCTTCGGGGAGTTGAACGTCGCCGCCTCGATCCAGCCGATCACGCCGACGGAGTACACGCTCGCCGACGAAACCGACAACTGGTCGCGGCGGCTCGGCCCCGAGCGGGTCGCGCGTGGCTTTCCCTGCCGGGATCTGCTCGACGCGGGAGCCCTGCTGGTCCTCAGCTCGGATTGGCCGATCGCACCGTTCGATCCTCGGCTGACGCTCGCGGCGGCCCAGCTCCGTCGGCCCGCGCGCCGTCCGGAGGTCGCGCCGGTGCGACCGGACCAGGCGATCACCGCCCTCGAGGCCCTTCACGGTTACACCACGGCCGCCGCGGCGGCCGCCTCCGAAGCCGACCGGTCGGGACGGATCGTCGCCGGGTATCGCGCGGACCTGACCGTGCTGGCCGCGGATCCCCTCGTCGTGCCGCCGGACGACCTCGTCGAGGTCCCGGTGTCGGCGACGATCGTCGGCGGCAGGTTCCGGCACCTCGACGAGGGGATCGTCAGGTAGCTACCGGGCCTGGTAGACCACCCGCCCGCCGACCATCGTCGTCAGGACCTTCGTGTCGGAGATCCGGTGCGACGGGATCTTCAGCAGGTTCTGCTGCATCCACAGAAGGATGCATGTACAATCCATCAATCCTGCCTTCTTCAGGATAGACCTTTTCGCTCTGGGGAGAGCCAGGAGGTCTCGCTCAACAAATTGGAGAGATTGTCTTGTCCGAGATAGAACACACGCGCCGGCGACGGCGCCGTACGGTGGCGACCCTCTTCGTGGTCATGGCCTCGGCCCTGGCCGGAGTGGGTGCGCTGAGCGCATCGGCCCAAGGGCCATCAGGAGACGCCGACACCGTCTTCGTCAACGGGCGGGTGATGCTCTACGGCGACACCAGCACGCCCCGGGCGATCATGTCGTCCGAGATCAACTGGGCGCAGGCGTTGGCCGTCGAGGACGGGCTGATCAGTTATGTCGGTGACGACAAGGGCGTCCAAGATCAGATCGGCCCCGATACCGAGGTCGTCGACCTGCAGAACAAGATGCTGATGCCCGGCCTCGGCGATGGTCACATGCATGGCGGCCCGAGCGCCGACTGCAACATGGGCTACGAAGGCGGCACGATCGAGGACGTCCTCGGCAAGCTCAAGGCTTGTCTGCTGCGCGGCGACCAGGTCGCCCATCTGAAAAGCAACTTCGTGCTGAACGCGGATCTGCTCCAAGGCGAGGGGCTGCAGCCGCCCGGGACGAGGCTCGACCGTCACGTGCTGGATCGTCTCAGCGCGGATCCCGCGGACGATCCGTTCGGCACCGGAACCACCCGGCCGATCGTGGTCGGCAACATGGACGCCCACAAGAGCTACACGAACACCCAGGCCATCGTCAACGGAGGTCTCGACGAGAACACCCCCGATCCGCCGGACGGATTCATCGGGCGCGACCCGGACGGCTATCCCAACGGGCAGTTCTCGGACTTCGGCGCCGACTGGGGCCCGCGGCTCCCGGCGCCGCCGAACGCGGCCTTCCTCCAGAAGGTCAACGACTACGAAACCGCCAACAGCGTCGGTATCACGTCGGTCTTTCAAGCCACCGGAAGCGGCAACTCCGTCGCGACCCTCAAGAAACTGGCGGACGCCGGCAAATTGACGGTCCACGTGAATCAGGCTCTGTCGGCAGGTGGCATCCGCGGCGTCACCGACCCCGCGGTCATCGATAAACAGATCGATGGGTTCGATGCGATTCGGGCGGCGTCCAGCGGCTACAGCAATCCGGCCAGCCCCGGCGAGATAACCGTCGACACGGTGAAGGTGTTCTGCGACGGAGTCCCGGAGTTCCCGGGCCAGACGGCAGCGATGCTCGAACCGTACCGGGTCAACATCGGCACGCCGGAGAATCCGCAGTGGGTTCCTGGTGAATTGCGTGGTGAGGATCCGTCTTGCGAAGACGCCCAGCTCGGCTACATCGAACTCGACCGTCGCCGTTGGAACATCCACGTCCACTCACTCGGAGATCGTGCGACGCGCGCTTCGTTGAACAATTTCGAAGCGGCAATGGACGCGAACGCGAGCTGGGATCGTCGCGATACGTTGACTCACCTGCAGTTCGTCGATGATCGTGATCTCGCCCGGCTGGGTGAGCTCGGGGTCGTCGCGAACTTCCAGGCTCAGCTCTTCCAACGGGATGCCTGGTCGACGGCCGGGATCGAAGGGTACATCGCGCCCGATCGAATGGACAACCTGTATCCCGCCAAGGATCTGATCGACGGCGGCGCGGTTGCCTCCTTCGGGATCGATTGGCCGGTCACCGCTCTCAAGCCGTGGGCTGCCATCGAGCAGGCGGTGACGCGCGAAGGGCAGGTCAATGCCGCACAGGCGATCTACCCGGGCACGCTCAATGCGGGCGACGGCATCTCGCTGGCCCAGGCCTACAAGGCGTCGACCATCGGTGTCGCCTACCAGATGCATCTGGATGACATCAGCGGATCGATCGAGGTCGGGAAGAGTGCCGATCTGATCATCGTCGACCGCGATCCCTACAACCCACCCGGCGGCGAGGCGGGGTCGCTTGCCGGTGCCAAGGCCGACCTGACCAAGGCGCAAGACGCCGCAAAGGCGGCCATGGCGCAGGCGGCGAAGAGCCAGGAGGCCAAGGCGGCTGCGGATGCGGCCGTTGCCGAGGCGGTCAAGGGCGTGAAGCCCGCGGAAACGAAGAAGACGCGTGCAAAGGCAAGGCTCAAGGCCGCGAAGGTCAAGCTCAAGGCCGCGAAGGTCAAGGGCAGGGGCGAGAAGCGGGCCAAGAAGGGCGTGAAGCGCGCCCAGAAAACGCTCAAGCGAGCCAAGTCGGCCCTCAAGGTTGCCAGGCAGGAGCGCGGTGACGCAGTAGCCGCCGCGGCAGCAGCCACGGCCGCTGCGGCCGATGCCGGGAACGCGGCCACCTCTGCCGACGCGGCGGTGGTTCGTGCCAAGCGGACGCTTGGCGAACGTCAGCAGGCGTGGGATACGGCGCACGCAGAAGCAATCAAGGACATCTCGAACACCCAGGTTCTGAGGACGATGCTCGCAGGCGAGACCGTCTACAGGAACGCCGGGTGATCTGAGCTGACGCACCGATCGGAGAAACCGCAAACCAGGACGGGCGAGGGATATCTCGCCCGTCCGGGTTTGCGCAGTGCCCCGAAGTGGATTCGAACCACTGGCCTGTCCCTTAGGAGGGGACCGCTCTATCCAGCTGAGCTATCGGGGCCCGGGCCGGATTGTGGCTTACCCATCGGGCCGGGTGTCTTCTGGCTTGGCCTGCCGTGACAGACTCGCGAGGTGAAAGCCAAAGAATTTCGGCAGGTTGAAGGCCGAACCGTGCTCGTCCAAGCCAACGCTCTCAAACGCTTCACCGACCATCTCCCCGCCCTCTTCCTCGCCTTTGCCGTCGTAGCTCTCCTCGCGGGCTCGGGCGCCAGCGCCGCCTCGGCCGACACGGGAGCGAAGCCCGCACTCGGGAAGTCGCTCGCCGGCCTCGTCAAGGCAGGCGCTCCCGGCGTCACGCTCTTCGTCCGCCACGGCGACGCGACGGCGAGTCTCGCCCGTGGCGTCTCCGATACCGCTTCCCGGACCCCCATGCGTGGTCGCGACACCTTTCGGATCGGGAGCCTGACGAAGAGCTACGTCGCCATCGTCGTCCTCCAGCTCGAAGAAGAAGGAAAGCTCTCCCTGGAAGACCCGGTGGACCGATTCGTCCCGGGGCTCGTCCCCGACGGGGAGCGGATCACGATCCACGAGTTGCTCGATCACACCAGCGGCCTGTTCGACTACGAGGACGACCCGCGGGTCCTCAAGCCCTATCTCGGCGGCAACCTGGGTTTCCACTGGTCACCGCGCAAGCTCGTCGCGATCGCCGTCTCCCATCGCCCCCTCTTCGCGCCCGGCGCCCGCTACCGGTACTCGAACACGAACTACCTGGTCGCCGGCCTGATCGTCGAAGCGGTCACCGGGTCCACCCTGGGCAGGGAGCTCGAGCAGCGCATCTTTCGACCGCTCGGTCTCCGCCACACCGCGTTCCCACTCTCGTCGCACGAAGCCTTCCCGTCGGCCCACGGCTACTTCGTCCTCGACCGCCCGCCGGCGACCGACATCACCGGCCTCAGTCCCTACCCCTGGGCTTCCGGCGCGATCGTCTCCGACTCACGTGAGGTCGCCCGCTACTACGCCGCGCTGCTGTCCGGAGATCTACTCAGCGCCGCGAGCCTCGCCGCGATGAAGACGACCGTCGGCCAAGGCGGCGAAGCCGACATCTCAGGCGCCGGCTACGGCCTGGGGATCGAAAAGATCCCGACCTCGTGCGGGACGGCCTGGGGGAACGGCGGCAACTTCCCCGGCTATCTCGTCTATGCGCTCACCAGCGCGGACGGCCGGCGCCAGGTGGTGCTGACCATCAACGAGGACCCAGCCTCATTGCGGGCGCGGCTCGGCGGCATGTACTTCCGGGTGCTCGAGGACGCGTTCTGCGCCTCGACCACCTAGCGAGCTTCGACCCGAGCCCGTGGCCTACGCCGCGGGCTCGGCCTCGGGGTCGCCCTCGCCTTCCGGCTCGGCGTAGAGGCTCTCGGAGGCGAGCTCCATCGCACGGCGGCTCCAGAGCTTGACCTCCATGAAGACCTCGTCGCCGTAGGCCTCGAGGGCGTCGAGGGCGATCAGGGTGAAGCGATCGCGGTTGATCTCTTCCTGGTCGACGGTCTCGTCGAAGAGCTGGGCGGTGGCGGCGACGGCGCCGCGGACGAGGGGGCGGCCCCAGACCAGGGTGACCGCTCCGGCGCGACCGTTCTCACCGCGCCAACGGCCGATGACGTCGTCGTTGAGGTCGATTTTCCAGTCCGGGTTGTCCTCGGAAAGGACGTCGGTGAAGTCGGCGGTGGCGCGGAAGTCGTCGGCGTCGCCCTCGCCCACGGGCAGGGCGTAGGAGACGTGGCCGAAGAGCTCGAGGGTCCCCTCGTCGCTCTCGGTGCGCGCCGAGCAGGGGATCCAGACGCGGCCGCCCCAGGTGCGCTCCGGGAACCAGTCGACCTCCTCGGGCACCGCGGCGCCCGCCGGCAGGTCGGCGATCTCGTCGATCGCGGCGACGAAGGCCTCGCGCAGGCGCGCGGCGAAGCGGCCGCCGGCGATGGCCTCCTGGCTCGTGTCGGCGATGAAGCGGGGGATCGGCCGGGGGTTAGGTGCCACGGCCCGACCCTACAGTTATGCCGTCTGCGGAACCGCTTCGGGGCGCGGCCGCAGCAGGGCGACCGCGGCGGCGGCGCCGAGGAGGCAGAGGCCCGCGCCGATCAGGAAGGCGAGGCGGTAGCCGCTGGTCAGCGCGTCGAGCTGCGCCGTACCGCCGCCGAGCAGATGGTTGGTGCGGGAGGTGGCGAGGGTCGTCAGCACCGCGAGGCCGAGCGTGCCGCCGACCAGGCGCGAGGTGTTGACGACGCCGGAGGCGAGCCCGTTCTGCTCGGGCGGCACGCCTTTGACCGCGACGATCGTCGCCGGGACCAGGGACCAGCCGGTGCCGAGCGCGGCGAGCATGCCGCCGGGCAGGATCGCGACCGCGTAGGCACTGGTGGTTTCGACCGTCGCCAGGACCAGGAAGCCGAGCGTCGCCAGGGTCATACCGATCCCGAGCGTCGTCCGCACGCCCAGCCGCGCGACCAGCCTCGGCGCGGTCGCCGAGGCGGCGAAGATCAGCATCGTCATCGGTAGGAAGGAGATGCCGGCGAGCAGCGCGTTGTCGCCCTTCACTTCCTGGAGGTAGAGGGAGACGAAGTACCACATGCCGAACATCGCGGCGAAGAGCAGCGCGACCACGAGGTTGGCGGCCCGCAGCGCCGGCATCTTGAAGACGTCGAGCGGGATCAGCGGGTCGGCCGCCAGCTTGCCCTCGACCAGGGCGAAGAGGCCGAGCAGGACGATCCCGAGCGCCAGCGGCACCAGCACGCCGAGCGAGCCCCAGCCGAGCGAGTCGGTGCGGACGATGCCGTAGACGATCGCGGTCAGCCCGCCGCTGATCAGCACCGCGCCGGGGACGTCGAGCTTGCGCTCGTTGGCGACCGCCTCGAGGCGGGGGATGAGGCGACGGCCGGCGAGCACCACGGCGATCCCGACCGGCACGTTGATGATGAAGACGGCGGGCCAGCTGAAGGCCTGGGTGAGGGTACCGCCGAGCAGCGCCCCGGCGGACCCGCCGACGCCGCCCATCGCGGCCCAGAGGCCGAGGGCGCGGTTGCGTTCGGCGCCCTCCTTGAAGGAGGCGGTGACGATCGAGAGGCTGGCGGCGGAGATGACCGCGGCACCGAGGCCCTGGATCGCGCGGGCGCCGACCAGCACGCCCTGGCCGTCGGCCAGCGCGCAGCCGAGCGAGGCGAGCGCGAAGAGGCCGACGCCGACGAGGAAGACCTGGCGGCGGGGGAGGAGATCGGTGGCGCGTCCGGCCAGCATCAGGAAGCCGGCGAAGGAGAGCGTGTAGGCGTTGACGACCCACTGCAGCCCGGTATCGGAGAACCCGAGCGAGGAGTGGATGTCCGGCAGCGCCACGTTCACGATCGAGATGTCGAGGATGACCATGAACTGCGCGAGGCAGACGGTGAGGAGGAGGGCGTTTTTGCGAAGTCGTTCCATAGTTCGATGATCACCGTACCACAAAGTTCGATGAACGTCGTATCATCTACCCGATGAGCTTCGAGCATCCCAGCCGCGACGAGATCGACCTCTCCGCCGTCCTCCACGCGCTGAGCGACCCCCAGCGGCGCGGCATCGTCGCCGAGCTGGCGGCGAGCGAAGTCCCCCGACCCTGCGGCAGCTTCGCCCCGACGATCACCAAATCGACCCGCACCCACCACTTCCGCGTCCTCCGCGAGGCGGGCCTGGTCGAACAGTGGAAGGAGGGGACGAGCAAGATGAGCCGGTTGCGCCGAGACGATGTCGACGCAAGGTTCCCCGGGTTGCTCGATTCGGTGCTGGAGTCGGTGCCGGTTCGGTAGGGGGCGTGCTTCGGCGGAGGTCCGGGCCGTCTGGAAGCTGGCGCCCGAGGTAAGGGACGCAAGGGGTCTCGGCGAGAGGGCCGTCTCGGCCACGGCCCTGGCTGGCTGTGACCGTGCCCGAGACGGCCGGGGGATTTGGGGGTGCGGCCGGGAGCTCGCCGCGGAGACAAAGGTTCGTCACGGGAGGAGCACGGAAGCGTCACGAGACTCGCAAGTCGTGACGGAGAGCGTGGGAAGTCCACGCTTCCGTGCGTGTTGGGCAACAGTCAATTCCGCGCTGCATGCATTGACCCCCCTATAGGGTGGAAAACCCGTGCAGCGCGTTTTCGGGCCTTCTTTTCAGGCCCGAAAAGCGCACGAATGTGTCGGAAGGCCGCGGGAAGTGTGGAGTTGCCGGCATCTCTCGCACGACTTCGTGTCGGGTGTGGCATCTCTCGCACGGACTCCGACGTAAGTCCGACCTCCGCCCGGACCTGTGCCGGATGTTTCACGAACCTCACGTCCTGGGCGTCTCATCGCGGTCACAGCCAGCCAGGACCGCGATGAGACGCCCAGGACCATCTAGGACTGCCGGGGCGCCCGGCTCAAAGCACTTCCCGCAGATCCGCCGCCGCCTGCTCGGGCGGATAAACGTTGATGTCCACCCCGGTGCCGAGCTCGAATCCCGCCTTGATCGTCAACCTCGGCGCGATATCGACGTGCCAGTGAAACTGCTCCGCCCCGCGCGGCGCGGTACGCACCCAGAGGTTGAGCTCCGGGGGGGCGCCGAAGCGCTTCGCCAGCAGCCTCATCGCCGTTGCGATCATTCCGGCGCCGACCGCGTCGTCCTCGAACTTGCCGACCTCGCGGCGCGGGATGACGCGTAGCTCGAACGGGCCGCGGGAGGCCCAGGGGCAGATCAGGGCCGCCTCGTCGTCGATCGCCACCAGGCGGTCTTTGCGGCGCACCTCCTCGATCAGGACGTCGGCGAGGAGACCGGCGCCGGCGGTGCGTTCGGCGTAGGAGCCGGCGCGCTCGCGCTCGCGGGCGATCGCCGCGGGGACGAAGTCGAGCGCGTAGAGCTGGGCGTGGGTGTGCTCGAGCGAGGCGCCCGCGCCGCCGCCCTCGTTGACGATCAGCTGCAGGTAGGAGGCGTCATGGTGCGCCCGCATCCGCTCGCGCCAGGTCGCGACCGCGTCGGCGAACTCGGTGTCGTCGAGTTCCGCCATCGCGGTGACGTGACGCGGCGAGTTGATCAGCACCTCGTGCGCGCCGGTCGCGGGGCGGGCGCTGAAGAGATCCGGTTCGCCCGAGCGCCGCGAGGTCAGCAGCGGATCGCCGCTGGAGGAGAAGGAGCCCGCTTCGGCCTCCGGGCTGCCGCCGGACCCGGCGCCCTCGGGGGCGCCGAGCGCGGGGTAGAGGTTCGGCACCACCCGGGTCCGCCAGCCGGGCGTGTTCGGCTCGCGCCCCTCCTCGCGCTCCAGCGCGAAGAGCTCCGGCGGCGTCTTGTCCTCCGAGCCCTCGCAGAACGGGCAGCCCTCGGGCCCCTTGGGCTCGGATCGCCGCGTGACGAAGCTGTCCGGCCGCGCCGCGCGCCCCGCGGCAAGGATCGTCCTCAGCCCGCTGAGCTGATCGATCCGGATCTCGGGGCTGGGAGGAGTCGCGCTCAGGAGCGGGAGGGGGGCAGGTCCGGATCGGGCGGGGTCTCGCCCTCGTCGGGCTCGGTGACGCCGGGCGCCGGGCGCGAGCTGCCGCCGGTCGCGGGCGCATCGTCTTCGGGCGGAACGATCGGTCCTGGTCCGGGATCGGGCACGTCCGCCAACGCCGTGTCGTCGTCGGTCGGCAGGCCGGACCCTTCGACCCCGGGCACCGGCTCGCCGCCACGCGGCGGCCGCGGCGCGTCGGGCTTCGCTTTGCTGCCGCCGCGGTTGTGGTCGGCGCGCCCGAGGAACGGCTCGATCACGTCCATCGGCAGCGGGAAGACCACCGTCGTGTTCTGGTTCGAGCCGATTTCCAGCAGCGTCTGCAGATAACGCAGCTGCAGCGAGGCCGGGTTGGTGCTGATGATGTCGGCCGCGTCGGTGAGCTTCTGCGCCGCCTGGAACTCGCCCTCGGAGTTGATGATCTTCGCCCGCCGCTCGCGCTCGGCCTCGGCCTGGCGCGCCATCGCCCGCTGCATCTGGTCGGGGATCTCGACGTCCTTGATCTCCACCGCGGTCACCTTCACGCCCCACGGCTCGGTCGACTCGTCGATGATCTTCTGCAGGTCCTCGTTCAGCCGCTCACGGTCGGAGAGCAGCTGGTCGAGCTCCGCCTTGCCGAGCACCGAGCGCAGCGCCGTCTGCGAGATCTGCGAGGTCGCGACGAGGTAGTTCTCGACCTCGACGACCGCCCGGTTCTGGTCGACCACCCGGAAGTACGCCACCGCGTTCACGCGGCACGGCACGTTGTCGCGGGTGATGACCTCCTGCGGCGGGATGCTCAGGGTCACCGTCCGCAGCTCGACCTTCACCATCCGGTCGATCAGCGGGATCAGCAGGATCAGGCCCGGCCCCTTGGTGGCGATCAGCCGGCCGAGCCGGAAGATCACGCCGCGCTCGTACTCGCGCAGCACCCGGACCGACATCCCGATGGCGATCAGCGCGAACAGCAGGATGACGACTACGACAACCCCGACTACGGCCATTCAGCTGGCTCCTTCGATCTGGTTGGTCCCCTGAGAATGCTGAGCAGGAGTGGCGACCGGCCTCACGACAAGCGTCAGCCCGTCGACCGCCTCCACCGTGACTCTATCCCCGAAGCCGACCGGTCCCACACCCGGGGCCAGTCGCGCGGACCAGAGCGTGCCGCGCATGAAGACCTTCCCGGTCGGGTCGATCGCCGAGCGCGCCTCTGCCTCGCCGCCGACCATTTCCTCGGTCCCGGCGAGTTTCGGCAGGTCCTTGGTGGTGCGCACGACCTTGCGGGTGATGTAGACGAAGGTGATCCCGGAGAGGATCGCGAAGGTGATCAATCCGCCGCCGATCCAGTCGGCCGAGCCCGAGTCGGAGCCGAGCGCGACGATCCCGCCGACCACCAGCCCCGCGACCCCGAGCGCCGCCAACACCCCGCCGGTCGGCAGCAACAGCTCCGCCGCCAGCAGCCCGAACCCGACCAAGGCGATGATGACGAAGGCTTCCATCAGTCCATTATGCGCCCCCGAGGGCGTACCGCCTGATGTCTTCTTCCAGTTCGGAGTCGTGCGCGTACTGGCCGAGCTTCACGTAGACGAGCTTCCCGCTCTTGTCGTAGAACGCGGTGTCGGGCGGCCCGGGCGCCTTGTAGGACTGGGCGACTTCGAAATCGGGGTCGTAATAGCTCGGGTAGGGGACCGGGTTGTCGGCCAGCCAATGTTCGGCTTCCTTTTCGGAGTCTTCGGAGTCGATCCCGATGAACGCGACCTTCTTGCCCCACTTCGCCGAGGCTTGCTGGAACATCGGGAACTCGAAGCGGCAGGGGCCGCACCAGCTCGCCCAGACGTTCGCCACGACCGGATAGCCGAGCGAGGAGACCCGCTTTTCGAAGGCGTCCTTGCCTCCGGGGAGCAGCTCGTTCGCTTCGTCGTAGAGGTTCGCCAGCGGCGCCGGCGCCCCGTCCAGCGCCTTCTTATAGTCGGGATGCGTCGAGTCTCCTCCCGACGAGGAGGAGCCACATCCAGCCGCCAAGACGGTCAGCGCGAAGGCCGCCGAAAAGGCGAGCGCGAGTTTGAATCGCCATCGCATCCGCTCCGTGATTACAATACGGGTACGTTCGGTTCGCGGTTCGCGGACCTCTTGTAGTTCTCGGGGAGCAGGAGACCCGGCTTCCCGTAGCCCTCGTTCCATCCTTGCCTGAGGTCGTCCCTTCCAGTTGCGACCGGGCAGACACGCAAAGCCTTCTATGGCCAACACCACCGATGTTGCCGCTGGCGCGGCAGTCCCAAGTAGCGCCGATATCGAGCGCGCGTCGTCGTTCGCCCGCGAGCCCTTCCTGCTCGACGGCGAGGGGCCCGACGCGCTCGCTCCCGGCACCGCGCGTAGGCAGGCCCTGGACGCCGCGCTGGCGGAGATAGCGGGCGGCGCCGAGGAGCCCTCGATCGAGTGGCGGCGCAACTACTCGCTGCTGCTCGGCCTGGAGCGCTTCCTCGCGGTCGAGCCGCCGACGCTGCGCGACGGCGCCGAGCTCTCCCCGCATCAGGTCGACGCGCTCTCCGGCACCCTGGCCGAGCTGATGGCCCAGGCCCAGGTCGGCTCCGCCGAGGCGGAGGTCGAGCTGGACGACGCCGAAGTCGGCCTCGACGAGCCCGACACCGCCGAAGTCTCGATCGCCGACGACGCTCCCGAGGACGACGAAGAAGACGAAGTCCCCGACGAAGTCGAGGAGCCCGAGGACGAGGAGCCGCAGGACTGGACCGAAACCTCTTCCCCCGACGACGAAGACGAGGTTGTCGAGGAGGCCGAGGAGGACCCCGGCGCGGCTCGCCGCTTCTGGTTCGAGCACGCGACCGGCGCCGGCAAGACGGTCGCCGCGGTCGGCTTCATCGAGGCGACCCGCACCGGCGGCGTCCTGATCCTCACCCACCGTCGCAACCTGGTCGACCAGTTCATCGGCGAGATCTCCGACCGCGGCTACAAAGAGCGCCTGCGCCCGCCGTTGATGGGCAACCGCGACGACGCCGAAGGCCCGGTCACGGTCGAGACCTACCAGTGGTTCGTCCGCAACCACAAGAAAGTCTCCGACGCCTACTCGGTCGTGATCTGCGACGAGGCGCACACCGCGCTGGGCGAGAAAACCAGCGCCTGCATCCGCGCTTGGCCCGGCCCCGTCTTCATCGGCATGACCGCGACCGGCGCGCTGATCGCCCGTCACGTCGCCGACCTGTTCCCGACCCAGACCTCGCGCTTCGACCTCGCCCAGGCGGCCCGCCGCGGCGTCATCTCGCCGCTGCGCTGCCTGCGCATCCCGCCCGGCCCGGGGGTGCGGACGATCGCCAAGGTGCCGCTGCGCAAAGGCGAGGTCGACCAGGACTTCGACCAGGAGGAGCTGGCCGCGCTCCTCGACCAGGGCCCGTTCAACTTCGCGATCGCCGACCTCTACAAGTCGCGCTTCCGCAAAACGCCGGGCGTCCTCTACACCGCCGGCGTCCAGCACGCCCACAACGTCGCCGAAGCGTTCCGCGCGGTCGGGATCAACGCCCAGGCCGTCTCCGGGCAGACGCCGAAGCGCGAACTCGCCGAGATCCTCGCCGGCTTCGAACGCGGCGAGGTCGACGTCCTCTGCAACGCGCAGCTCCTCGCCGAGGGTTGGAACAGCCCGCGGGCGACGATCTGCATGCACCTGGCGCCGACCGCCTCGAAACGGATCTACCAGCAGCGGGTCGGCCGCGTGACCCGGCGCGCGCCGGGCAAGGAGGCGGGCCTGGTCATCGACTTCGTCCACCCGGCGACGACCCACGACGAGACGATCGTCACCCTCCACAGCTTGCTCGACCGCGACGTCTACCGCGGCGGCGCGATCGTCGTCGGCCCGGTGCGCCGCGGCCGCGGCCGCAAGGTGCGGGTGGAGCGGCGGATCGTCCCGGTCTCCGACGTCGAGGAGAAACGGATGGAGGTCCTCGAACGGGAGATCTGGCGGATCGCGGTCGAGAACCTCGACTACCCCGAGCAGCACGCCTGGGCGGCGCTCGCCGGGGCGCGGGTCAACACGCAGGGCTGGCGACGCGCCCGCGCGATGCTGCAGAACGACCGCACCAAAGAGCTCCGCCGCCGCTTCCTGCTGACCTGCGTGCAGCGCAACCGCAACGCCCAGCTGCGGCTGAAAGCTCTGGGGGAGATCGCCGACCTCGGCGACCCGGACGCCTTCGACGACGCGATCGACATCGTCGGCACCTGGAGCCGCGAGGACAAACGGGCGGGGACGAAGACGATGCTGCAGGCGCTGATCGACAAGAAAATCGGCCGGCGCGACCAGGCGCAGGCCTGGGTCTGGCGGCTCGCCGAATACACGCGCGAACTGCACGAGGAGTACGCGGTGCAGCGCTGGCCGGAGACGAAGCGCCTGCTCGGCCTGTTGGTGAACTCCAGCGGCCGCGCCCACGGGCGCAACGCCCGCCGGCTCGTCCACGCGGCGCGCAAACAGGACCGCCGCCTGGCGGTCGGCCTGCTCGCCGCCGCGGTGTCCCACACGCCGGAGGGCGAGGAGGTCCTGCGCGGGGCGCGGATGCGGATGGCCCGGAAACCGAGCGCCGTCGCCCGCGAGCTGCTGCGGAACTTCCCGAAAGGCGGCAAGCGCCGGCGCAAGCGCAAACGCGGCAAGGACGGCAACGGCAACGAGAACGGCAAGGCGTCGGAGGAGATCGTCGAGGCGACCTCGACCAACGGCGGCGACCCGGAGGGCGGGCAGAAGCCGAGACGTCGTGGACGCCGTCGCAAGGACAAAGAGGCCGAGCGCGCGAACGGCAAGCAGCCGGAGGACGTGGCGCCGCAGGACGCCGCGCCGCAGGACGAGCGCGCCCCCGAGGCAGAGCCGGCTGAGGACGTGAAGCCGAAACCGGCCAAGGCCAAAGCTGCGAAACCGAAAAAAGCCAAAGCGGCCAAAGAGAAAACCGCGAAAGCGAAACCGGCGAAACCGGCGAAACCCGCGAAAAAAACTGCAGCGGCGACCAAAACCACGGTCAAGAAAACGGCGAAAGAGAAAGCCGCCAAACCGAAAGCCGCGGCGAAATCCAAACACAAAACGAAAGCCAAAGCGAAAACGGCGAAAGCCGGCGCCGATGGCTCAGAAGCTGGTCAGATGAACATCCCCGGCACCGAGGGCAACCCGGTCGCCGTCGGGGAGTCGGACGAGTAGGAAGCCGCGCTCGTCGACCCCGTCGGCGACCCCGGTCCCTCCGTCCCAACTGACCTCGCGCCCACGGAGCGCGTCCCGCGCCCGCCACGCCCCGAGCACCGCCTCGGGCTCGGCCTCGAGCCACACCCCGAGCCGCTCGCTCAGCGTCCCCGCCGCCACCCCCGCCCAGCTGTTCCTAATGCGCCTATCAGGCGCATTAGGAACAGCTGAAGCGCTTCCGAAGAGGGAGATGGCGCGGTCGCGCAGGTCCTCGGGGAACTCGGCCTCGCCGATCGTCAGGTTCAGGCCGACGCCGACCACCGCCCAGCCGTCCTGGGGGCGCGCCTCGATCAGGATCCCGGCCAGCTTGCGGGCCTCCAGGTGGATGTCGTTCGGCCACTTGACCTGGCACTCGATGCCCGGCCGCAGCACCTCGGCGGTCTCGCAGACGGCGACGGCGACGGCGAGCGGCAGCACCGCGTGGCGCTCCTCGATCGGCCGCACCACGGCGGAGTAGAGGAGTGCCGAGTCGGGCGGTGCGGTCCAGCTCCGGCCCTGCCGTCCTCGCCCCGCCGTCTGCTCGGCGGCGGTGACCACGGTCCCGTGCGACGCCCCGGCCCCGGCGAGCTCCCGGGCGACGGTGTTGGTCGACCCGGTCCGTCGGAAGTGCCGGTGGGGACTGCCGAAGCTCAACTCGTGGCGGCGTCGGCGAGCAGGGCGCTGAGGAGGCCGTCGACGTCGTGGCGCTCGGCCTCGACCGCGACCTCGAGGCCCGCCGCGCGCACGGTCTCGCTGGTGATCGGGCCGATCGAGACGATCCGCGCCTGGGCCGGGAAGCGGTCGCCGAGGGCGTCGGTCAGGTTCGTCACGGTCGAGGACGAGGTGAAGGTGACGTAGTCGGCGTCCCCGGCGGCCGCGACGGCGGCGTCGTCGGGCGCCTCGCGCGCGGTTTCGTAAAGGGCGACGACGTCGACCTGGCCGCCGCGTTCGCGCAGCGCGTCGGGGAGGACGTCACGGGCCTCGGCGGCGCGGGCGACGAGTACCCGCTTGCCCTCGACGTCGACGTCGGCAAGCGCTTCGACCAGCGCCTCGGCGACGAAGCGCTCCGGCACCACGTCGGCGGCGATGCCGTGCGCGGCAAGCGCGCGGGCGGTGCCGGGGCCGATCGCCGCGACCGTCGCCCCGGACAGCGCGCGGGCATCGCGCCCGGCGGCATCCAGCGCCTCGAAGAGAAGCTTCACGCCGTTGGGGCTGGTGAGGCAGACGAGGTCGTAATCGCGGATCGCGGTCGCCGCGGCCCGCACCTCCTCGTCCCCGATGCGCGATTCGATCCGGATCGCGGGCAGTTCGACCACGGTCGCGCCGAGGCCGCGCAGCGTCTTCGCCAGGCCGCTCGCCTGGGCGCGCGCCCGGGTCACGACGACGGTCCGCCCGTGCAGCGGGCGACGCTCCAGCCAGGCCAGCGCCTCGCGGCGCGCCGCGACCGCCCCGACGACGATCAGCGCCGGCGCCTTGATCGCCTCGCGCTCGACCGTCTCGGCGATCGTGCCGAGCGTCGCGGTCACGGTCCGCTGTCCCGGCCAGGTGCCGCGTTCGATCGCCGCGGCGGGCTCGTCGGCATCGCGTCCGGAGGCGATCAGGGCGCCGGCGTTCTCGCCCAGCCGTTTGACCCCCATGTAGAAGACGAGCGTGCCGGGGAAGGCGGCGAGGGCGTCCCAGTCGAGCGCCGTCTCCGTCTTCTCCGGATCCTCGTGGCCGGTGACGAAGGCGACCGCGGAGGCGTCGTCGCGGTGGGTGACCGGGATGCCCGCGTAGGCGGTCGCCGCGACCCCGGCGGTGACGCCGGGCACGACCTCGAACTCGACCCCGGCCTCGCGCAGGTCTTCGCCCTCCTCGCCGCCGCGGCCGAAGACGAACGGGTCGCCGCCCTTCAACCGCACCACGCTCTTGCCGGCCTTCCCGGCCTCGACCAGGCGCTCGCCGATCTCCGCCTGCGGCACCGACGGCACCCCCGGCTGCTTGCCGACGTAGATCAGCTCGGCGTCCTCGCGGGCCCCGTCGAGCGCCCCCGGCGGGATCAGCCGGTCGTAGTAGATCGCGTCGGCGTCGGCGATCAGGTCGAGCGAGCGCTTCGTCATCAGCCCCGGGTCGCCGGGTCCCGCGCCGACGAGGTAGACGACCCCCTTGCGGGCGCTCATGCCTGCTCCGCGGCGCGCACCAGGAGCTCGGCGGCGCCGGCACCCAGCAGGCGCTTCGCCAGCTCGCGGCCGGCCGCCTCGGGATCGCCGGGGTCGGCGTCGAGCTCGTCCCGCACCCACTCGCTGCCGTCGGGGAGGCCGACGAAGGCACCGATCCGCAGGACCGCGCCGTCGCACTTCGCGTGGACGCCGATCGGGGTCGAGCAGTCGGCCTGGAGGCGGGTGAAGCAGGCCCGCTCGGCGCGCAGCTCGGCGAACGCCGCCGCCTCGCCGATCGCCCGCACTGCCGCCGCGCTCTCCTCGTCGCCGCTCCGCACCTGCAGCGCCAGCGCGCCCTGGCCCGCGGCCGGGACCATCCGGTCCTCGGACAAGCGGAAGCCGATCTCGTCCTGGCGCCCCAGCCGCCGCAGCCCGGCCGCGGCGAGGATGATCGCGTCGTAGTCGCCCTCGGCCAGCTTGCGCAGGCGGGTGTCGACGTTGCCGTTCAGGTCGAGGACCTCGAGGTCCGGCCGAGCCGCCAAGAGCTGCGCCTTGCGTCGCAGGCTCACGGTTCCGACCCGGGCGCCCTCCGGCGCGTCCTCGAGCGAGGTCCCGGCGCCGATCCAGGCGTCGGCGGGGTCCTCGCGCGACGGCACCGCGGCGATCTCCAGCCCCTCGACCTCCTCGCCCGGCAGGTCCTTCGCCGAGTGCACGCCGATGTCGGCGCGTCCGTCCAGCACCGCGTTCTCGACCGCGCGCACGAAGCGCGACTTGTCGCCCGGCTCGCCGTCGGAGGACACCTCGACCAGCTCGGCGCCGCCGAGCATCTCGGCGACCATCCCGGACTGCGTAAGCGCCAGCTTGCTCGCCCTAGTGGCGATGCGCAGGGCCACGCACTTCAGCCCTGGTGGCCGGGACGACGCAGCTCGGTGACCTTGCCGGCCTGGTCGGCTTCAGATTCGACCTCGGTCTCGACATCGAGGCCGAACAACTCGCGCAGGGCGCTCACGTACTGGTAGGCGTCGTCGGAGCCGGCGGCACGACGGATGCGCCGGGTCGGCTCGTGCAGGATCCGCGAGGCGATCGCCTTCGCCATCATCTCGACCCGCTCGCGGTCGGCCTCGCCGAGGCTCTCCCAGCGGTTTTCGTTCTCCGCCAGGACCCGGCGCACGACCTCGTCGCCGTGCTCGCGCAGGGCGGTGATCGTCGGCACGACCTCGAGCGAGGCGACCCACTGCTGGAAGCGGTCGAGCTCGGTCTCGATGATCCGTTCGGCCCGCGTCGCCTCGGCTTCGCGCACCCCGGCGTTCCGTTCGACGATCTGCTGGACGTCGTCGATGTCGTAGAGGCTCACGCCGGAGACCTCGCGGCACTCCGGCTCGATGTCGCGCGGCACGGCGATGTCGATCAGCACCAGCGGGCGCGCTTCGCGTTCGGCCATCACCTGCTCCAGGCCGTCGCGCTCGATGATGTGGTGCGGCGAGTTGGTGGTGGAGACGGCGACGTCCACCTGGGCCAGCTGCTCGGGCATGTTCTCGAAGCGGATCGCCTCGCCGTCGAAGCGCTGGGCGAGGCCGAGCGCGCGGTCGTGGTGGCGGTTGGCGACGAAGACGGTGTCGACGCCGCGGGCGACCAGCGCCTGGGCGACGAGTTCGGCGGTGGCGCCGGCGCCGATCATCAGCACGGTCCGCTCGGCGAGGTCGCCGAGGGCGCGCTGGGCAACCTCGACCGCGACGGAGGGGATGGAGACGCCGCGCTCGCCGATCGCGGTCTCGTTGCGGGCCCTCCCGCCGGCCGCCAGGGCGCCGCGGAAGAGGCGGTTGAGGATCGGCCCGGTGGCGCCCTCGACCAGCGCCAGCTCGTAGGCGCGTTTGACCTGGCCCTGGATCTCGGCCTCGCCGACGATCATCGAGTCGAGCCCGGCGGTGACCCGCAGCAGGTGCCGCGAGGCGTCGATGCCGCGCAGGGAGTAGAGGTGGCCGAGCAGCTCGGTCGGGCGCGTCCCGGCCTTGCGGGTGAGCACGCCGAGCGCCTCGGACTCGGCCTCGACCGGGTCGGAGACGACCAGGTAGAGCTCGGTCCGGTTGCAGGTCGAGATCGCCGCGGCCTCCTCGATCGTCGAGCCCTCGGTGAGCTCGCGCAGCGCCGCGACCGCGCGGCCCTCGGTCAGCGAGAGGCGCTCGCGGAGCTCCAGCGGTGCCGTCTTGTGCGACACCCCCAACGCGAGGATCTCGCTCAAGACTTGACCTCCGCGCGCACCGTCGACGCCGCGGCGGCCCCGTCCTTGCGCTGCTCGGCAATCTCGGCGACGTCACGCAGCCCGCGCTCGATGCGCGCCAGTTTCATCCCCATGATCGCGACGTACACCAGCAGCAGCACGACGAAGACGATGTAGGCGCCGGCGACGTACTTGCCGCCCACGTCATTGGGGATCGCCGGCGCCGCGAAGAGCCAGTTGACCAGGGCGTCGGGCATCAGTGGACCTCCGGGGCGATTCGGGAAGAGGGCGGGCCGGTCGGCGCGTCGAGGGCACGGCGGAGGCGCTTCAGCTGGCCCTGGGCGCTCTTCGCCGAGAGCTCGAACTTCACCAGCGTCGTCCAGAGCAGCGCCATCGAGGCGATCGAGCAGAGGAAGGTGATCATCATCGACCCGGGCAGGCCGCCTTCGGCGGTGGCGAAGACGCGCGGGTGGACCAGGGAGGCCGAGAGCCGCACCGCCATGAAGTTGAGCGGGACGAAGGCGCCGGCGGTGATCGCGAAGACCGAGGCGTAGCGCGCCTGGCGCTGGCGATCCTCGATCGCATAACGGAAGGGGTAGTAGGTCGCGTACAGCAAGAAGACGATCAGGAAGCTCACCAGCGTCGGTTCGTTCCAGACCCACCAATGGCCCCAGGAGCCCTTCGCCCAGATCGAGCCGGTGATCAGCGCGCCGACAGCGAAGATCACCGAGATGTGGATCGAGACGTAGGAGTAGGCGTCGTAGCGGGCGTCGTCACGGCGCAGGTGGAGGATCGCGAAGATCCCGCCGACGATGAAGCCGACGAGCGAGACGATCGCCAGCGGCACGTGCAGGTAGAAGATCTTCTGCAGGAAGCCCTGGTCGGCTTCGATCGGCGCGTAGAAGAAGACCAACGAGAGGGTGATCGCGAAGGCCACGGGGGTCGCGATCGAGAGGGGTCTGAGTCCTTTGCCGTACATGCGGGTTGGCGCCCCATAGCACTGGCAGCGGCGGATCAATCCTCGAGCAGGAAGTCGAATACCGCGTAGCCGAGCAGGGCGAAGATCAGATCGTATAGACCCAGCACCATCAGCCAGGTTCCGAACCGGTGGTAAGAGACTCCGCCCAGCAGCATCAGGGGTTCCGTGGCGGCCGTGGCGGCGATCATCAGCGGCACCACGAGCGGCAGCAGGACCAGCGGCACGAGCAGGTCGCGGGCCCGGGAATTGACCGCCATCGAGGAGATCAGGGTGCCCGCGGAGGCGAGGCCGATGTCGGCGAGGAGCAGGACGACGATCAGGGGGGGCAGGGACGCGGCGCTGTTGAGGAAGAAGACGGCGAAGATCGGTACGGCGATGATCTCCAGCGCCACCAGGTAGATGATCAGCGCCGCGACCTTGGCGGTGAAGAGGACGCTGCGGTCGATCGGGGCGAGGCGGATCGCGTCGAAGCCGCCCTCCTCGCGCTCGGCGACGAAGAGGCGGTTGATGCCGAGGACGGCGGCGAAGAGGAGCGTCGCCCAGAGCACGCCGGAGGCGAGGCCGCCCGAGAGGCTGGTGCGGTTGAGGCCGAAGCGGAAGATCACGAACGAGGTGATCGCGAAGAGCGCCATCGCCGGCAGCGACTGCAGGGTGCGCAGCTCGGCACGGAGGTCCTTGCCGAGGATCGCCGCGAAGGCGGTGCGCGAGGGGGTCACGCGGTCGCCGCCGGTTCGTTGACGTCGAGGCGTAGCACCTGGTCGGCCTCGGGCAGGTAGCGCTCGGGGTCGTGGGTGACGACGACGCGGGTGTGGCCGAGGCCGGGGCCGATCAGCGTGCGGGCGATCTCGCGCCCCTCGATGTCGAGGTTCGAGTCGGGCTCGTCGAGCAGCAGCAGCTCCGGTTCGTGCAGGACGCAGCGGCAGATCGCGAGGCGCTGGCGCATCCCGGCGGAGAACTCGAAGGTGCGCTCGTCGCCGCGATGGGAGAGCTTCACCGCGTCGAGCAGCTCCTCGATCCGCCCGTCGGCCCGCTTGCCCGTGATCCCGTACATCTTGGCGTGGAAGCGGAGGTTCTCGCGGCCGCTGAGGTCCCGGTAGAGCAACGGTTCGTGGCCGAGGTAACCGATCTTGCCGCGCAGCTTCCAGGCTTCGTCGGGGAGCTTGCAGCCGAGGATCGTGACCTCGCCGCCGGTCGGGCGCAGCAGCGTGGCGAGGATCCGCAGCAGCGTCGTCTTGCCGGCGCCGTTGGGCCCGAGGACGACGAGCGAGTCGCCGGCCGCGGTCTCCAGGGTGACGTCGTCGAGCGCCGCCCGGTCGCCGTAGACGCGACGCAGCCCGACCAGCTTGATCGCGGGGTCCGCGCCTTTCTGCTCGTCGGCCACGCGGTGATTCTGGCGATTCGGGGTGGTTGCGGCCGTCCGAGGGGTGTCCTGGGCGTCTCATCGCGGTCCTGGCTGGCTGTGACCGCGATGAGACGCCCAGGACGGGAGGGTCTCGTGTGAATCTCCGGGGGTTCGTCACGCTTCCGCCCGGAACTCCACATCCTCGTCACGGTTCGGACGGGATCGGCGGTGTCACGAAAAGTGCGCGTCAGGTTGGCGCCCCTATCGGGGGGTCAATCTGACGCGGAGATCCTTGACCGATGAGCAACCTGCGCGGAACCGTGGAGTTCGTGTCGTCTCCCGCACGTCTCCCTCAATGGCGTCGCACTTCCTCCACATCTCATCCCCGGCCGTCTCGGGCACGGTCACAGCCAGCCAGGGCCGTGACCGAGACGGCCGCGCTCGCCGACACCCCTCGCGTCCCTTGCCCGATCCCCGCCCCCCGGGAGGACCGTGACCCCTACCGCCCCAACGTCCTTCGCCCTACCCGCAGCAGCGGCCGGGCCCCGTCGCGGAGCGCCTTCGCCCGCACCTCGCCCCGGCCGTAGAGGATGCGCGCCGAATTGCGCACCGCCTCGCCCAGCGTGCGGTCGTAGGGGTGCCACCAGAAGTCCCGGGTCAGCCCCGGCTCCCAGGCGTTCATCTTGATGTCGACGCACTCGTAGAAGCCGAATTTGGAGTGCGAGCGGCCGAGCCCGGAGTTCTTCACCCCGCCCCAGGAGCACTGGCAGGCGCCGTGGGAGAAGGAGTGGTCGTTGATCCAGACCATGCCGGACTCGAGCACCCGGGCGATGCGTTCGCCGCGCGCCCGGTCGCGCGTCCAGACCGAGGCGCCGAGCCCGAACTCGGAGTCGTTGGCGCGGTCGATCGCCTCCTGCTCGGAGTCGACGACGACGATCGGCAGCACCGGCCCGAAGATCTCCTCGCGCATGATCCGCATGTCGTGCGTGACATCCGTGAGGACCGTGGGAGCGATGAACTTCCCGGGGAGGCCGGGGACCTCGACCGGCCCGCCGCAGAGCTTGGTGGCGCCGCTCGCGACCGCGTCGTCGATCAGCTCGACCACCGTCGCGTACTGGTCCTCGGAGGTCATCGGGCCGATCTCGGTCTCCCAGGCGAGCGGGTCGCCGACCCGCAGCCGCTCCGCCTCGCGCGCCACCCCGGCGACGAAGCGGTCGGCGACCTCGCGCTCGACGTACACGCGCTCGATCCCCGAACAGGTCTGCCCGGCGTTGGCGAAGCCGCCCCAGACCGCGCCGCTCACGGCGTTGCCGAGGTCGGCGTCGGCGCAGACGATCATCGGGTCCTTGCCGCCCAGCTCCAGGACGCTGCCCTTCAGCTCCAGCGCGCAGACCCCGCCGACATGTCGGCCGACCTCGACCGACCCGGTGAAGAAGACCTTGCCGACCGAGGAGCGGCAGAGCGCCTCGCCGACCTGCCCGCCGCCGTGCACCACCCGCACCAGTCCCTCCGGCACGCCGCCGCGCTCGAACACCGAGCGGATCTTCTCGCCCAGCAGCGGCGTCAGCGAGGCCGGCTTCAGCACCACGCCGTTGCCCGCCATCAGCGCGATCGCCACCTCGCCGAAGGGGATCGACCAAGGGTAGTTCCACGGCGCGATCACCCCGACCACGCCGATCGGCTCGTAGGAGAAGTGCGCGCTCTTCGACGCGGTGAACGCCTGGCGCATCGGCACCTTCTCGTCGGCGAGGATCTTCGGCCCCGCCTTCGCCACCCAGTGCAGCGCGTCCACCGTCGGCAGCAGCTCCATCGTGTAGGCCTCGACCCGCGGCTTGCCCTGCTCGCGCACCAGCAGCTCCGCGTTCTCGTCGATCTCGTCAAGCAGCGCATCCGCGGCCCGCAGCATGTACCGCGCCCGGTCCTTCAGGGTCAGCTGCGCCCAAGCCGGCTGAATCCGCGCGACTTCGTCAACGACCCCCTGCACCTCCCCCGGCCCAATGGTCGCGACGCTCCCGACCACCTCGCCCGTGGTCGGGCTCAGCGACTCGAGCATCTTCACGGACCCAGCGACCTCCGTAGCGCTCTCCATGCGTTTGAGCGTACATCGACTCCCTCATACTCAAGGCATGAGCGATCAGCTCTTCGACACCGGGGACGCGGGCGGGGGAGCCGCCGAGGAGATTCCGCCGAACGCGCCGCTGGCGGTGCGGATGCGGCCGCGGACGCTCGACGAGATGGTCGGGCAGGAGCACATCGTGGGGGAGGGGTCGGCGCTGCGGGCGGCGATCGAATCGGGGCGGCCGCACTCGGCGATCCTCTACGGGCCTCCCGGGGCGGGGAAGACGACGCTGGCGCGGATCGCGGCGCGGATGGCCGACGGGGCGTTCGAGGAGGAGTCGGCGGTCAACGCCGGCAAAGCGGAGATCCGCGGGGTGATCGAGCGGGCGCGCGAGCGGCGGCGCTCCTCGGGCCGGCCGACGATCCTCTTCCTCGACGAGATCCACCGCTTCAACAAGGCCCAGCAGGACGCGCTGCTGCCGGCGGTCGAGGAAGGGCTCCTGACCCTGATCGGCGCGACCACCGAGAACCCCTACTTCGAGGTGAACGGCGCCCTGATCTCACGCAGCCAGGTCTACGAGCTGGCGCCGTTGTCCCCGGAGCAGGTGGAGGTGATCCTCCGCCGCGCGCTGGCCGATCCGGAGCGCGGGATCGCCGATCCCCCGCCGGTGGCCGAGGACGCCCTGGCGATGCTCGCCGAGCGCAGCGGCGGCGACGCCCGCGCTGCCCTCTCGGGCCTGGAGCGGGCGGCCGAGCGTGCCGGCGGCTCCGAGGTCGACGTCGCCGCGGTCGAGGACGCGCTCCAGCGCCGCGCGATCGCCTACGACCGCCAGGGGGATCGCCACTACGACTTCATCTCGGCCTGGATCAAGTCCACCCGCGGCTCCGACGTCGACGCCTCGCTCTACTACCTGGGGGTGATGCTGGAGGGTGGCGAGGACCCGCGCTTCCTCGCCCGCCGGATGGTCATCCTCGCCTCCGAGGACATCGGCAACGCCGACCCGATGGCGCTCCTGGTCGCCGACGCCGCCGCCCGCGCGGTCGACCGCGTCGGCCTCCCCGAGTGTGCCCTGAACCTGAGCCAGGCGGCGATCTACCTGGCCATGGCACCCAAGTCGAACGCGGCGACGACGGCGATCGGCGCCGCCCGCGCCGAGGTCCGTAAGAACGGTGCCCAGACCCCGCCCGACTACCTGCGCGACGCCCATTACCCCGGCGCCGAGGCCCTCGGCCGGGGCACCGGCTACCAGTACGCCCACGATCACCCCGGCAACGTCGCCGCCCAGCAGTACCTCCCCGATGGCCTCGCCGACCGCGTCTTCTACGAGCCGAGCGGCAACGGCCGCGAGAAGGCCTTCGGCGAGCGCCTCGCCGAGCTCCGCAAGCGCCTCGGCAAGCCCTGAGGCTCCGCCGAAATACGTACTCAGGTCACCGCAACTTGCGGCCGTGATCCGGGTTTTTCCAGTTGCGGTTTTCCAAGCTAAGCCAGGGAGAGCCGTACGCCGGCCGGAGGCTCGGACTGGGGGCCTCCGGTCGACTTAACAGGGGGGAGAGGGCGTCGAGACTTGACTCGACGCCCTCTCTGTTTCCGGCCGCCTCCGCGATCTCGTATCTTCATTCCATGGCGGAGGGAGAGGCGAAGGCGAAAGACAAGAAGCTGCGGCTCGGCGGGATGGCGCTGCGCAACGGCCTGCTCATCCACGGCCCGACCCACTGGGCCGCCGCGGTACGCCGCCCCGACGGCTCGATCGAAATCGCCTCCGAACGCAAGCCGGAGCTGGTCCCGGACCTCGTCGCCAAAGTCCCCGGCCTACGCGGCCCGGTCAAACTCGCCGAGGCGATGCTGGTCCTGCCGCTGGTCCGCAAGCGGATGCGCTCGGCTCGCCTGCCCTTCGAGGACCCGCGCGTCCTCGTCGCCACCGCCTCCACCCTGGCGATCTCCAGCCTGATGCGCCGCCGCGGCCCGGCGAGCGCCAGCCGCGAGGGCCTGCTCCAGGCGATCGGCGCGATTCCCGCCGTGGTCGCCCTGACCGACCGCGACCTCGCCGCCTACCACGGCGCCGAGCACAAGGCGATCGCCGCCTACGAGCAGGGCGTCGAGGACGTCGCCTCGGTCCCCAAAGAGCACGACCGCTGCGGCTCCAACCTGATCGTCCCGATGATGCTGCTCTCCGCCGCCGGCACGATCCTGCTCGAGCGCCTCGTCGAGAAGCCCTCGCAGGCCACCCGCGCGGTGGTCAGCCTGGCCGGCGCCTCGCTCGCGGTCGAGGCCTTCGCCTGGAGCGATCGCCACCATGGCGAGCCGCTCGCGGAGGCCTTCCACACCCCCGGCCGCGAGATCCAGCGCCACCTGGCGACGAAGGAGCCGAGCCCCGAGCAGCTCGAGGTCAGCCTCGCCGCGATGGCCGAGATCCTCCGCGCCGAGTCGACTCCATAGACTCCGGCGCATGTTCGGAAGGATCGACCACATCGGGGTCGCCGTCGAGGATCTCGACGCCGCGATCGCTCTCTATGAGACGAGCTTCGAGATGGAGCTGGTCCACCGGGAGACGGTCGACTCGCAGGGCGTCGAGGCGGTGCTGCTGGACGTCGGGGACGGGCACGTCGAGCTGCTGCGCCCGCTCGGTCCCGACACCGCCGTCGGCAAATTTCTCGCCAAGAACGGCACCGGCCTGCATCACGTCGCCTACGCGGTCGACGACATCGACGCCACCCTGCCGCGCCTCACGGCCGCCGGCATCCGGCTGATCGACGAGGAGCCGCGAGTCGGCATCCGCGAGAGCCGCGTCGCCTTCCTTCACCCCCGCTCGACCGGCGGGGTTCTCACCGAGATCGTCGAACCCGCAGGAGGGCACTGATGGCAGAGGCACAGCGCGTCGAGATCGGCTTCGAAGGCGGCCAGGTGATCCAGGCCCGCCTCGCCGACGAGGACCTCAAGGACCTGCGGGCCCAGCTCGAGAAGGGCGGCTGGCACGACCTCCACACCGAGGACGGCGTGATCTCGCTCTACCTCGGCAAGGTCGCCTTCCTCCGCGTCGCCTCCAACGACCATCGCGTCGGCTTCGGCTCGGTCGAGTGATCGGGCTCCGATGAAGGTCGAAGGCGCCGACTTCGCCGCCATCTTCGTCACCGATTTCCCCCGGGCGCAGGAGTTCTACAGCGGCACCCTGGGCCTCGAGCAGTCCCAGGAATACGGCCGGATCCCCGGCGGCGAGTTCGAGACCGGCAACCTGACCCTCCAGATCCTTGACTCCGCCGCGATCGGCCGCGAGTTCACGCCCAACGGCAGCCCGATCGCGTTGCGGGTGGACGATGTCGAAGCGGCGCGGGCGGAGCTGATCGATCAGGGCGTCGAGTTCCTCGGCGAGACGATCGACTCCGGGGTTTGCCTGCAGGCGCACTTCAGGGATCCGGACGGGAATGTGTTGATCCTGCATCGGAGATACGCGCCGAAGGGGTAGGCGGACGGGCGTTGTCCGGGCCGCAGGGCAGTCCTAGAAGCGTCCTGGGCGTCTCATCGCGGTCCTGGCTGGCTGTGACCGCGATGAGACGCCCAGGACGTGAGGGGTCCGCGGGGTTCGGGCACGGGTGCGGGCGGAGGTCGGACTTACGTCGGAGGTCCGTGCGAGAGAAGCCATACCTGCCTGAGTTCGGCGAGAGAGATGCCGGGAACGTCACACTCCCGCGCGTCTTCGGTCTGTCTTCGGTCCCCGAAACAGGGCCTGAAAACGCGCTGCACGAGTTTTCCACCCTATAGGGGGGTCAACTCGTGCAGCGCGGAATTGACTGTTGCCCAACACGCACGGAAGCGTGGACTTCCCACGCTCTCCCTCACGACTTGCGAGTCCCGTGACTCCTCCGTGGGACTCGCGTGCGTCCCGCGTCGCACAACCTCCACGGATCCGGCACTCCCCACAGACCCGCCCTCTCGGCGGCAGCCACAGCCTGCCAGGGCCGCCGCCGAGAGGGCAGCGTCCCTTTCCCGGGCGCCAGCTTCAAGAGGCCGCGTCCCTTGCCTCGGGCGCCAGCTTCCGCCGGCCCCGCGCCCTAGTCCAAACAGCTCACGTCGGGCCCGCCATCCTGACCTTCCATCGCCCGCGCCAACAGGTCCCGCAGCTGCTCGCGTTCGGCGGGCTCGAGGTTGACCAGGACTTCGCCCTCCAGGGCCTCGAGCTTGGCCTCGGCCTTCGCCAGGGCCTTCTGGCCGGCGGGGGTGATCACGACGATGTGGCGGCGGCGGTCTTTGGGGTCGCGCTGGCGTTCGACGTAGCCGCGGTCGTCGAGGTCGTTGAGGAGAAGGACGCAGTTGTTCGGGTCGACCATCAGGGTCGCGCCGAGCTCCTGTTGGAGACAGCCTTCGTTGTTGACCAGGAGTTCGAGCGTGATGAGCTGCTTCAGCTTCATCCCGATCACGTCCTCGGTGGCACGGCGGTAGACGACACGGTTCAGCTGGGACAGCAGTCCCATCGTGCCCGTCGTCTGGGGGGTTTGAGTCGCCGGATTCATGGCTCTCCCGAGATTCTAGCGCGTCTCTACTTGCATCGTGGATAATCCTTGCTACAGTGACGATCCCATGTCAGTTACGAATGAAAATATAGCCCAGTCACCGTCCACTTCCGACCGCTCGCGCTGGATCGCCCTTGTGGTCCTCTGCGCGGGCATGCTCATGATCGTCCTCGACGCGACGATCGTGAACGTGGCGCTGCCCAAGATCCAGACCGACCTCGGCTTCTCCCAGTCGAGCCTCGCCTGGGTCGTCAACGCCTACCTCATCTCCTTCGGCGGCCTGCTGCTGCTGGCCGGCCGACTCGGCGACCTCCTCGGTCGTCGTGACGTCTTCCTCACCGGACTAGCCCTCTTCACCGCCGCCTCACTCGCCTGCGGGGTCGCCGACAGCCAGTCAGTGCTCGTCGTCGCCCGCTTCATCCAGGGCATCGGCGGCGCCCTCACCTCCGCCGTCATCCTCGGCATGATCGTCACCATGTTCCCCGAGCGCGGGGAGCAGGCACGGGCGATCGGCGTCTACTCGTTCGTCGCCTCAGCGGGCGGCTCGATCGGGCTGCTGGCGGGCGGCGCGATCACCCAGGTCATCAACTGGCACTGGATCTTCATCGTCAACCTGCCGATCGCGGTCGTCACCGGCGTCCTCGCCCTGCGTTACCTCTCGCGGGACAAGGGCCTCGGCTTCTCCAAAGGGGCCGACCTGCCCGGTGCCCTGTTCATCGTCTCCGCCGTGATGATGGGCGTCTACGCCATCGTCGAGGCCACCAACTACGGCTGGGGCTCGGCCCACACGCTCGGCTTCGGTGCCGGCGCGGTGGCCCTCCTCACTGCCTTCGTGGTCCGCGAGTCGCGCGCCGCGAACCCGCTGGTCCCGCTGCGGATCTTCCGCTCGCGGAACCTCTCCGGCGCCAACACGATCCAGGCACTGATGGTCGCCGGGATCTACGGGATGTTCTTCCTCGGCGCCCTGTACCTGCAGAAAGTGCTCGGCTTCGACTCGCTCGAGGTCGGCCTCGCCTTCATCCCGATGACGGCGATCATCGGCATCCTCTCGCTCGGCTTCTCGGCCAAACTGAACATGCGCTTCGGGGCGCGGGCGACGCTGCTGCCGGGCCTGGTCGCGGTCGGCGCGGGTCTGCTCTTCATTTCGCAGATCTCCGTCGACGGGGACTACTGGACCGAAGTGCTGCCGGCAATGGTGCTGATCGGCATCGGCGCGGGGCTCTCGTTCCCGTCGCTGATGACCCTGGCGATGACCGGCGTGCAGCCGGAGGAGGCGGGTCTCGCCTCCGGCCTGGTCAACACGACCATGCAGGTCGGCGGCGCCCTCGGGCTCGCCGTGCTGGCGACGCTGTCGACCAGCCGCACCGCGAACCTGGTCAGCGGCGGCGATTCGGCCGCCTCGGCCCTGACGAGCGGCTACCGGTTGGCCTTCCTGATCGGCGCCGGGCTCCTGCTCGCCGCCCTCGGGGTCGCCCTCGCGGTGCTCCGCTCCGAGCCCGCCGCTGACGAGGCCGGTGCGGTCGCGGCCGCCGAGGCCGACCCGGCGTTCAGCTCCGAGGCCCTCTAGGGCCCGGAACCCACCCTGGCCATCTACGTCGACCCAACCCCCCGGGCGACGTAGATGGCCTTGGTGTGGGCGTCCTCGTCGACGGGCTGACGGGGGACGCCATCGGTGGCGCACCCGTAGAGCCCCAGCACTTCCAGGCCCGCCGCGGCGACCGCCGCCCGGATCTCGGCCTCGGGGTGGTGGCGCTGACGATGGACCTCGGGCGGGACGACGGGTCCCGTCCCCGGCACCAGCGGCTCGACCTCGAAGGCCGCCTCGCTGATCTGCCCGGGCTCGGCGTGGCCGCCGGTCCGCCCGCTCCAGATCATCCGCCGCCCACGGGCCTCGACCACCACCCGTTCGCCGAAAAAGGTGCGGTAGGTGGTCAGCGTGTTGGAGTCGAAGATCAGCAGCCCGTCGGGCGCCAGGTTCGCGGCCATCCCCCGCAGCGCCCGCTCCAGCTCCTCGACCGAGTGCAGGTAGTTGATCGCGTCGTCGAGGCAGAGGACGAGGTCGAAGCTCCCGTAGAGCTCCATCTCGCGCATGTCGGCGACCTCGATCCGCACCTCGGGCCCCGCCTTTGCCCGCGCCAGCTCGACCATCGACGGCGAGATGTCGAGCCCGGTCACCTTCCAGCCCAGGTCGAGCAGCGGCATGAAGCCCTTGCCGGTGCCGCAGCCGACGTCGAGGACGGTGTTCCCGCGCAGCCCATGGGTCGCGCCCAGCTTCAGCAGGGAGTCGATCCACTCCGGGTAGCGGTGGTGTGCGGTGAAGTCGTCGTAGACCGGCGCGATCTGGTCGTAGGCGACCTCGGCATGCCGGTCCGCGCCCCGATCAGCGCCTTGTGCCGATTGCTTTGAAGATTTCATTGCAATCGGAGATTAGGCCTCGGCGGGTCAGGTTTCAAATGTTCTATCCGCGTATTCCGTTCATTGACCTTTGCGGCCCTCGATCGTTTATGTAAGTTCGACGCATCGACTCTCAGAGGGACCATTCACACAAGGGTGAGGATGGCTGGGAGTGGGGTGAGGCTCAGAGGATCTGTCTGCGATTGGCCTACCGCTACGCTCGGAATCCGAGTGAGGCGGAGGACATCGCGCAGGAGGCCTTGCTCCGCGCCTGGCGGAAACGCTCGACCCTGCGCGACGAATCCAGCCGCAAGTCCTGGCTGGCGGCGATCCTGCGCAACGAGGCCTTTCGCTATTACTCGCGGCCGCGACCCGATCCGACCGACCTGGCAGAGGTCCTCGAAGGGTCAGAGGACGCGATGGTCGTCTCCACGGTCGACCGCTTCGACCTGCAGGCGGCGCTGGAGGTCCTCTCGGAGCGCGAGCGGGCGCTGATCGCGATGCGCTACGAGGAGGACCTGACCCAGCCCGCGATCGCCGCCCGGCTGGGGATCCCGGAAGGCACGGTCAAAGTGCAGCTGCACCGGGCGCGGGTCAAGCTCCGCCGCGCCTACGCCTCCTAGACACCCCTGTACACGCGGGCGAGCGCGAACGGCCCAAGTTCGGACCGGTGGATAAGGACGTGGCGCGGCCGCCGGCCGATATTGAGTACATGAAGACGGCACCCCGACAGATCGTCGCCTTCGGCGGGGGTGGGTTCTCGATGGAGTCCGGAAACCCCCTGCTCGACGACTACGTGCTCGGCCTGACCGGGGCGGAGCGGCCACGGGTCTGCTTCCTGCCGCAGGCCTCCGGCGACGCCGACCACTACATCGTCCGCTTCTACCGAGCGTTCGCCGCGACCCGCTGCGAGGCCAGCCACATCTCCCTGTTCCGCCGCGAGCAGGGCCCCGAGGACATCCGCCGCCACCTCCTCTCCCAGGACCTGATCTACGTCGGCGGCGGCAGCGTCGTCAGTCTCCTCGGCGTCTGGAAAGCCCACGGCATCGACGAGATCCTGCGCGAAGCGTGGGAGGCGGGGGTCATCCTCTGCGGCCTCTCGGCGGGCTCGCTCTGCTGGTTCGCCGAGGCGGTGACCGGCTTCCACGGGGCGCCGAAACGGCTCGAGGGCCTCGGCCTCCTGCCCTTCTCCAACTGCGTCCACTACGACCCCAAGTCGGACCGGCGCCAGTCCTACCACCGCTTCCTGCGCGAAGGGATGTGCCCCGGCTACGCCGCCGAGGACGGCGCCGCCCTGCACTTCGTCGGCGAAGAGCTGAGCCGCGTGGTCGCCTCTCGCCCGGAGGCGCGCGGCTACCGACTCGACGTTTCCGGGCAGCGGGTGATGGAGATGCGGATCGCCACCACCTACCTCGGCGAACGCGGTGTCGTGCCGGAGGCGGCGCTGCCCGAGGCGCTGTCCACCGCCCTGCCGGCGCATTGATGGTCCGCCGGATCCTCACCCTGGGCGGCCACGAATTCACCTCGCGCCCGCCGGACCGAGCGGTCTGCGAGTTCATCCTGCGGCTGGCGACCGAGCGCGGCGGCGAGCGCCCCAACATCTGCATCCTGCCGACCGCCAGCGGCGACACCTCGGACCTGATCTCGAGCTTCTACTCGGCCTTCGGCGACCGGCCCTGCGAACCCTCCGACGTCTCCCTGTTCCGCCTCGGGCGCCGCCCGATGGCCCTGCGCGACCACCTCCTCGCCCAGGACCTGATCTACGTCGGCGGCGGCAGCATGGTCAACCTCCTCGCCGTCTGGGACGCCCATGACATCGCCTCGATACTCAGCCTCGCCTGGCGCCAGGGCATCGTCCTCGCGGGCCAGTCGGCAGGCGCGATGTGCTGGTTCCAGGCGGGCATCACCAAGTCCTCCGGCAAGCCTTTGGAGGCCGCCGGCCTCGGCCTCCTCCACGGCTCCCTCTGCGTCCACTACAACAACGAGCCGGAGCGCCGTGCCGCCTACCTGGAGGCGGTCGAGGACGGCATGCCGGCGGGCTACGGCCTCGACGATTATGCCGGGCTTCTATGGGAGGGCGAGGACTCCCCGTCCGCCGTGACCGCCCGCCGCGGTGCCCGCGCCTATCGGGTGAGCAAGGGCGAGGACGGCGCGATTGAGAGCCCCCTGCCGGCCCGCTTCCTTCCCGCCCCGGCCCCGGCCGCCCTGCGCGAGGACATCGCCGAGTTCCGCAGGATCAAGACGATGCGGCGCCGGGCGGGCTGGCTCGGGTAGGCCCCGAGCCAGCCTGGTGGATCAGCCCTCGTCGGCCGCCGGGGGAGCGGTCGGGTCGCTGCCCTCGGCGCCCAGGTTCTCGCGGGCGATGAACTCCTCGGCCAGCAGCAGGTTCTCGCGCGAGCGCTCGACCACGTTCAGCAGGTCTTCCATCAGCGAGACCTCCTCGACCTGCTCCTTGATGAACCACTGGAGGAACTGCTCGGCGCGGTAGTCCTTCAGCTCGCGGGCGAGCTCGAAGAGCGAGAAGATCTCGTCGCTGACCCGCTTCTCCTGCTCGAGCGCGATCTTCACCGGCTCCGAGCCATCGGTGTAGGTGGTCGCCACCGACTTGACGTCGGGGATCCGGACCTGCTCGCCGACGTCGAGCAGATAGCGGATCATCATCATCGCGTGCTCGCGCTCCTCGATCGCCTGGCGGTAGAAGAAGGCGGCAAGGCGGGGCAGCGTTTCGGCGTCGTAGTAGACGGCGGAGGCGACGTACTGCTGGGAGGCGCCGAACTCGTTCGAGATCTGCTCGTTGAGTGCGGCGGCGAAGGACTTCTCGGCCATCGGTATGGCTCCTTTAGGTGTGGACGACGGTTGTCGCCGGGGACTTGACTGAGACGATCTGACACCAACGTAGCCGATCGCTCAACTTCGGTTTCCCTACATAAGCCTTCGGCCGACCTAAGTCGGATTCGGCTTGCCTAAGCCGTTTGCGGGCCGGTCCAGCGGAAGCCGAGGGCGTCGATCGAAGGCTCGAGTGGGCTCGTCGGCAGCCCCGGAGCGGTCGCCTGCCTGGGGTCGTTGTAGCCGATCGGCGCGGTGTCGTTCGGCGTGTCCGGGTGGAAGATCGAGGCCAGGTATTGGATCTGTCCGCGGCCCGGTCCGAGCTCGGTCTGCCCGCCGCCGTAGGCGCCGATGCCCTGAGTCTCGCAGTAGTCGTAGGCGGCGAAGAGGCGGGAGATCGGGCCGAAGCGCGAGGGCTTCACGTTCACCGTACGCGGCGGCGACCACGGCATCGCCTCGATGTCGGCGATCGAGTGGATCGGCGCGTCCCAGGTGACCCGCTCGTGGACCGGGTCGAGCAGCGGCCGGGTCTCGTCGGTCACGTCGGGATCCTCGAGCCAGGCGTCGGGGAAGGTCTCGATCAGCTTGGAGTACAGCTCGGGGTCGGTGATCACGTCGACCGGCGTGCCTTTGTAGAAGCCCTTGAGGTCGAGCGAGTCGACCGCGCCGGTCGCCGCCAACGCCGCGATCAGCTCGTCGTCCCAGTCGTTGAACGGGTCGAGCTTGAAGCGCAGGTTCGGGTAGATCGCGAGCCGGTCGGTGACCGGTTTGATCGTCGACTTCTCGTCCGGCGTGAAGCCGCCGAGCCGCAGCGAGCTGACGAAGTTCAGCGGCCGCGGCTCGCGACCGAGCGCCGCCGAGAGGTTCGTCCCCGCCTGGCGCAGCGCCAGGTCGAGTGCCGCCGACTCGTACGCCCAGCGGCGGTAGTCCTCCGACACCTCACCGCGCTCCGGCGCGCCCGCCGGGAACAGGTCGATCCCGTCGAGCTTCTTCGAGAACTCGTCGAACGTCCCGGAATGAGCCAGTCCCTCCGGCGGCCCATGGCTCTGCTGGCCGACGTGGTCGACCGCGTCGTAGACGACGTCTTCGCCGATCCCCTCATGGCCGCCACCGCGCAGCTTGATCACCGTGGTCAGCCGTTCGAATTCCCCGAGGCTGATTTCCAGCCCTTCGAACGAGCACTCCTCCACCTCGAGCGGCAGGTCCTTGATCGCGTCGTAGGAAGCCATGGAGGCGAGCCTAACCGGTGCGGCAGTCCAGGACGTGAGGGGTTCGGCGGGAAGTGCGAGGGTTCGTCACGCTTCCGCCTGGAACTCCACGGTCTCGTCACGGTTCTGTCCGGAACTCCACGCTTCCGTGACGCTTCCGTCGCATCTCCCGCAACCGCGTCGGAGATCCTTCACAGCTTCCATACCTCGGCCGTCTCGGGCACGGTCACAGCCAGCCAGGGCCGTGACCGAGACGGCCGCTCTAGCCGACCCCGCCTCGCGTCCCTTTCCCCCTACCGCTCGAGCGCCACCCGCAACGTCTTCAGCTCTCGGTCGGAGCCGCCGCGGACGTAGCCGCCGTGGGCGATCGACTCGCGGATGTAGGAGAGGGTCTCGGCGGTCAGGCGCTCGCCGGGGAGGACGTTGGGGATGCCGGGCGGGTAGGCGGCGAGCCCCTCGGCGGCGATCCGGCCGGCGGCCTCGTCGAAGGGGACCACCTCCTGCGGGCCGAGGTAGGCCTCGCGCGGCGTCATCACCAGTTCGCCCCAGGGCGGCGGCGGCGCCAGTTTCTCCTGCGCCTCGCCCGGTTCGGCTTCGAGTTCGCCGACCGCGAGGCGCAGCGCGGCGACCAGCCGTTCGCCGGTTGTCGCGGCGGGCTCGCCGAGGCCGAAGAGCCCGACGACGACGTTCTCCGAGTAGAGCTCGAGGTCGATCCCGTGGGAGTAGAAGAGTTTTTTCGAGAGCCGGTAGCCGGTCGAGCCGGTGCCGCGGACGTCGATCGAGAGCCGCATCGGGTCCCAGCCGGCGACCCCGGGGTTGCCGACCATCGACTCGTCGAGCACCGCCAGCCCGGGGATCTGGACGATCTGCTCGCGGGTCCGGTAGATCGCCTCGAGCGTCTCGCCTAGCAGCTCCTCGCCGTGCACCGCCGCCTGCCGCCGCGCCGCGTCGAGCGACCCGGTCAGCAACCCGCTGGGGCTCGTCGTTTCGACCAGGCTGACGCAGCGGTCGACGATCGCCGGGTCGATCAGGTCGCCGTGGCCGAGGTGCAGCATCGCCGCCTGGGTGAGGCTGCCGACGATCTTGTGGGTGGAAGAGGTGACCAAGTCGGCGCCGACGGACAGCGCGTCCGGCGGCAGGCTCGGGTGGAAGTGGAGGTGGGCGCCCCAGGCCTCGTCGACGACCAGCGGCTTGCCGCGCGAGTGGGCGACCTCGACCAGCGCTGCCACGTCGGCGCAGGCGCCGAAGTAGGTGGGGGAGACGACCAGCGCGGCGACCGCGTCGGGGGTCGCGTCGAGCGCCGCCGCGAGCGACTCCGGCGTCAGCCCGTGGGCGATGCCGAGATCCGGGTCGAGCTCCGGCGCGACGAAGGTCGGCCGCATCCCGTTCAGCACCAGCCCGTCGATGATCGAGGAGTGGACGTTGCGCTGGACGACCATGCTGCCACCCATGTGGGCGAGCGCCATCGAGGTCGCGTGGTTCCCCTGCGAGGCGCCGTTGATCAGGAACCAGCTGCGCTTCGCGCCCCACGCCTCGGCGGCGAGGAGCTGCGCCTGCTGGAACGGAGTCGGTTCAGGGCCGATGTCGACGCCCTCGGTCACCGAGGGGACGTCGTTGATGAGACCCGTCATCCCGACCAGCTCGACCATCGAAGGGTCGGCGGCGAGCCCACCCTTGTGGCCGGGGACCTGAAAGCGTCCGGTCTGGCGTGCCGAGTACTCGAGGACAGCGTCTACGTAAGGCGTCTTAGCCTGATTGGAGTCAGCCATGTGGCGAGTCTAAACACGGCGTCACGCCGCGTGAGGCAGACTTCCGTGAGATGGAACACGACCGACTCGGTTACTGGATCAAGGAGGCGGGAGGCGTCACATCTCGCCCCCCTCTGGACACCGATCGCGACGCCGATCTGCTGATCGTCGGCGGCGGCTACACCGGCATGTGGACCGCCTGGCATGCCCGCCGGCTGGCGCCGGACGCGCGCATCGTCCTGCTCGAGTCCGAACCGGTCTGCGGGCGCGGCCCGAGCGGTCGCAACGGGGGCTTCGTCGAGGGCCTGTGGACGACGCTCGCCTCGATGCGGGCGCGCTGGGGTGACGCGCCGGCGCTCGCCGCCGCCCACGCAGCCGAGGAAGCGGTGGAGCAGATCGCCGCCTTCTGCGCCGCCGAGGACGTCGACGCCTGGTTCCGCCGCGGCGGCTACCTGGAGGTGTCGACGACGCCCGCCCACGACGGCACCGGCCGCGCCGCGCTGGAGGCCTGCCGGGAGCTCGGCGTCCCCGACAAGCTGCGCGAGGTCGACGCCGCCGAGGTCCGCTCGCGCTGCGCCTCGCCCGAGTTCCGCGCCGGGGTGATGGAACCCGGCGCCGCCACCGTCCAGCCCGCCCGTCTCGCCCTCGCGATCCGGCGACGCCTGATCGAGGAAGGCGTCGAGATATATGAGTCCTCGCCGGTCCGCCGCTTCCGCGAGGCCGCCGACGGGGTCGAGGCGACGACCGCGACCGGCGCCCGCGTCCGCGCCCCGCGCGGCATCCTCGCGATCGGCGCTGCCGCCAAAGCCGGCCCGCTCCGCGGCCGCCTCACCGTCGCCTCCTCGCACATCGTCATCACCGAGCCGGTCCCCGACGTGATCGAGAAGCTCGGCTGGACCGGCGGCGAGGCGATCACCGACGGCCGCTCCCTCGTCCACTACTTCCGCACCACGCCCGACGGCCGGATCGCCTTCGGGTGGGGCGGCGGCCGGATCGCGATGGGCACCCGCCTCCACGGCCGCACGGAGGTAGATCCCGACGTCGCGAAGGCCGACCACCGCCACCTCCTCGAGTACTTCCCCGACCTCGCCGGCCGCCGCGTCACCCACGCCTGGGGCGGCCCGATCGACGCCTCGCCGACCCACCTCCCAGCGGTCACCTCGCTGCCCCGCTCGCGCGCCTGGGTGGCGGCCGGCTACACCGGCAACGGGGTCGGCCCGACCAACATGGTCGGCCGCACCCTCGCCTCCCTGGCCCTCGACCGCACCGACGCCGCCACCCGCCTCCCCTTCGTCGACCCGAAGACCCCTCGCGTCCCCCCCGAGCCCTTCCACTGGATCGGCGGCGAAGCGATCAGGGTGGGAATCGACCGGAAGGAGCGGGCGGAGATGGAAGGACGCAAGCCCGGCGTCATCGCTTCCACCGTTGCCCGGGTGCCGGAGCTCATCGGCTTCCACATCGGCCGTTAGCGGGGAGCGGGGATACCCCGAGCGAACCTCCCGCTGTTCGTGAGCGAGGGGTATCCCCGCTCCCCGCCCTCGCTACGTAGCCGCCGAGACCGGCGGCAGCGGCACGACCTCTTCCTCCTGCTCGGGCCTGATGCTCGCCATCTTTTCCGCCCGCCGCTGCTGCCAGGTGGTGAAGCCCATCGCCAGCACCGTGATGCCGAAGAGGATCATCGCGATGCAGTTGACCTCGACCGGGACGCCGCGCTGGAAGGCACCGAAGATGTAGATGGGGAACGTGACCGTCGTTCCGGCGTTGAAGTTGGAGATGACGAAATCGTCGATCGAGAGGGCGAAGGCGAGCAGCGCGCCGCCGAAGACGCCGGGGAGGATCAGCGGCAGGGTGATCAGGCGGAAGGTTTCGAACGGCGTCGCCCCAAGGTCCTTCGCCGCCTCCTCCAGCCGCCGGTCGAAGCCGATCAGGCGTGAGCGCACGACGACGACGACGAAGCTGATGCAGAACATGACGTGGGCGATCAGCAGGGTCCTGAACCCGAGCGGCGTGCCGAGGATGAGGAAGAAGGAGAGCAGCGAGGACCCCATCACGATCTCCGGCGTCGCCATCGGGATCACGATCAGGAAGTTCGCCGCGCGCCGGCCGAAGAACTGATGGCGGACCAAGGCCAGCGCCATCATCGTGCCGATCACGGTCGAGAAGAGAGTCGTCAGCAGCGCCAGCTTGATCGAGGTCCACAGCGCTTCGTTCAATTCCGGGATCCCGAAGACGTTCTTCCAGTGATCGAGGGTGAAGCCGACCCAGGTGAAGTTGTAGCGCCCGGCCGGGTTGTTGAAGGAGAAGACGAAGATCACCGCGATCGGGATCAGCATGTAGGCGATCACCAGCAGGCCGATGATCAGCACCGCGTGCTCGCGCAGCCATTTGCCGAAGCCCATCCGCGGGGCCTTCGCGGTGCTCGCCATCGGCGTCGCGCTCATATCGCCGCCCCCTCCTCGCCCATCAGCGCCTCCGATCCGGCGAAGCGGATGTAGATCAGGACGATGATCAGGATGATCGCCATCAGCACGAACGAGAGCGCCGCCGCCGCCGGATATTCCTGCTGTTTCAGGTAGAGCGACTGGATCACGTTGCCGATCATCTGGCTGTTGGAGCTGCCGAGGAATTCGGCGTTGACGTAGTCACCCGTCGCCGGGATGAAGGTGAGCAGCGTGCCCGCCACGACCCCCGGCGCCGAGAGCGGCAGGGTGACTTTGAGGAACGTCGTCTTGGTGTCGGCGTAGAGGTCCTTCGCCGCCTCCAGCAGCCGCGTGTCCAGCCGCTCGAGGCTGGCGTAGATCGGCAGCACCATGAAGGGGAGGTAGTTGTAGACGAGGCCCGACACCACCGCGGCGGGCGTCGCCAGGACCTGGCCACTGGGCGCGATGTGGAGGAACTGCAGCACTTCCACCACGGGGCTTTCGTCGGAGAGGATCGTGACCCAGGAGATCGTCCGGATCAGGTAGGTGGTGAAGAACGGCGCCACCACCGCGAGCAACATCGCGTGCCGCCACTTACCCGCCTTGAAGGCGATCGCGTAGGCCAAGGGGTAGGCGAGCACGAGGCAGATCAACGTCGCGACCAGCGAGTAGACGAAGCTGCGGATGAACTGCGTGTCGTAGAGGCTGAGCGCGTCCGAGTAGTTCTTCCAATGCCAGTCGAACGGGTAGTAGACGCCGCCGACGTTGACGTTCAGCGAGAGCCGCCCGAGGAAGTACAGGGGGATGAGGAAGAAGAGGACCAGCCAGATCGTCCCCGGCGCCAAGAGGCCATAGGCCCCCGCTCGACGTCTCAACGTCCCCATCGACTCAGCCGTTCAGCACAGCGTTGAAGGCTTTGTTGATGGTCTGTTCTTCCTTCGGATCCGGCGAGGGCTGGATCGAGCACTTCTTCGTGAACGACGCCGGCGGGAAGATCAGTTTGTTGTTGGCGATTTCCGGTTCTTCTTTGAGCAGGACTTCTTTCGTCCCTTCGACCGGGCTCACGTAGTTCACGTAGGCCTCGATCTGCGCCTGATGGACCGGGTCGTAGACGTAGTTGATCCACGCCTCGGCGGCGGTCGGGTTGGGTGATCCGACCGGGATCACCATGTTGTCCGACCAGAGGATGCAGCCTTCTTCGGGCATCCGCCATTCGATGTTCGGATTGTCGGCCTGCAGCTGCACCGCGTCGCCGGACCAGCCGATCGCCGCGACCACGTTGCCGTTCGTCAGATCGGTCGAGTAGTCGTTGCCGGTGAAGCGCCGGATCTGCCCCGATTCGGCGGCGCCCTTCAGTTTTTCGATCGCTTTCAGCCAGTCCGCTTCGGTGGCGTGTTCGACGTCGACGCCTTCGCACTTCATCACCAGCGGCACGGTGTCGCGAAGTTCGTTCAGCATGTCGACCTTGCCCTTGTATTTGGGGTCGAACAGATCGCAGACGGAGTGGATGTCCGGGGCTTTCTCTTTGTTGACGATGACCCCGGTCATCCCCGACTGCCACGGAGCGGCGAACTGGCGCCCCGGGTCGTAGCTGGCGCCGCGCAGGTTGTCGGCGAGGTTTTTCTCGAAGTTCGGGATCGCCGCCGGTTCGAATTCCTGCAGGTAGCCGAGTTCGTGCATCTTTTTTGCCATCCAGTCCGTGACGACGAAGAGGCTGCGGCCGCCCGAGTTGCCTTCCGCCAGTTCGGGACGCAGCTTGGCGAAGAACTCTTCGTTGGAGTTGACGTCTTCGACGTACTTGACCGAGACGCCGGTTTCTTTTTCGAAGTCGCCGACGGTTTTTTTGTCGATGTAGAGCGGCCAGTTGGAGATCGTCATCTCGCCGGAGGGTTTGCCTTCGACTTTGACCTCGTTGCCGCCGCCGCTGCCGCCGTAGTTTTCCGGCAGTTCTTCGATCCCACCCCCGCAGGCCGCCAGCACGATCGTCGCCGCCAGCGCCATGAAGGCCAGGGCGACCCTGGTCAGAGCGCGTCGCCGCTTCCTACTCATCCGCGTCTTTCCCATCGCCGTCGACCTCCTCGTCCTTGTCGATCACCACGTGCATGTGCTGGGGCTCCCAGCTGAGCACGACGCGGGCGCCGCCCCCCGGCAGCGCCTGGCGTTCGGACTCGTCGGCGTTGGGGACGAGGACGGTCATCCGCACCCCCTCGCCGACGCCGACGACGAGTTGGGTCGCGGTTCCCAGATACACGGAGCTCTCGATCACGCCTTCGACCGCC
>Ga0268266_10000666_pt1 | contig 46291 bp, 37 predicted proteins | sample KBSS13metaG_FD_190356 | JGI IMG/M metagenome (GOLD analysis project Ga0268266, IMG submission 190356) | Switchgrass rhizosphere microbial communities from Kellogg Biological Station, Michigan, USA - KBS S1-3 metaG (SPAdes) (version 2) | ecosystem: Host-associated > Plants > Roots > Rhizosphere...
CGAATACGTCCCGGATATCGCGATATCGCCCCAGGATTCGTCGATCGGGAGGTGGTAGGTGGCAGTAATGCCGTATTGCCATTTTGGCACATACAGGAAGGGAGTTTCGGTCCCGAGCGGGCTGAACGAGATCGGATATTCGCCGTATTTCGGGTAGATGTAGGAGAAGTGCGGCGAGATCTCGAGCGACTTGCCGAGCGGCAGGATCGTCGCCTCCAACTCACCGCCCTCGATAGTCGCGCTGGCGGCGTTCAGATTGATGGTGTTCGTGTGCACCTTGCCGGCCGCATCCACCAGCGTCACCAGCTTCTGGACCTGAATCGCCTTATAATCGCTGTGATAGAGGTCGGCATTGGTACGGCCGTGGATACCCCACAGATCCCAGTCCGCCTTCACGCCGATTTCGACGTCGGTGATGTGCTCAGGACCGAAATTGGCGAATTCCGGGGTGACATTCAGGTTCGAGCCACCGGGCCGGTACGCATTGCCGGCGCGGACATAAAGCAGCACATCCGGCGTCAGCTGCTCCTCGACGCTGGCATTCCAGCCGAAGGCGCTGAAATGGGCGAACGGGGCCGACTGATAGCAGTTCGTGTCCGTCAGGAACACGCCCGTACAAGGGGCACCTATCGTATCCGAACCGGACAGGCCGCGTGCGGCGGTCGATACTTCGTCCCAGGTGTAGCGGTAACCACCGGTGATCTTCAGGCCCGGCACATAGTCGTCGAGCGAATAATCGCCGTGAACGAACGCGGCCCGGCTGCGAGTTTGGATATTGAAGTGGAAGTAGCTGACCGCGCCGGCCAGCGAGTCGCCGAGCGCCGCCGAACCCAGCTGCGTATCGCCAAGCGGATGATCGTATTCCAGGAAGCCGCCGATGACCCAATTCAGCTTGTCGTTCAGCGACCTGCCTTGCAGCTGGATTTCCTCGGTGTACTGGACTTCGTTGTTGTTCCATTGCTGGTTGTTGCCGGGGATGCCGATATTCAGGATCGGAATCCCGATCGGCGTATAATCATCCGTCGCCAGCTGCTTGAAGATACGCGCGGCAACAATGTTCTTCAGCGTCAGGTTGTCAGTAATGTCCCAGGTGAAGACGTCGGTGATGCCGTAGAAATAGTCCTTACCGATCTTCTGGAAATCGTCACCGAGGACCGCGCGCGGCCCCAGCGCCTGCTGTTTATTGAATTGGCTGACTAGATTTGGGTAAAGCGCAAGACCGCCGGCTTTAAAACCAGCGGCGATCGCGGCGCCTGGATCCGTGAGCAGTCCGTTTGCCGGTGCCCCGAAGCCGAGCGTCAACGGAAGGCCAGGTACGATTTCCGCGAACGTGAATTTCGGATTGATGAAGGAGACGATATTCCCCGAACCGTTCGTATGCTGATAATAGCCATCATACAGGAAGTAGTTCGTGATATCATCGGTCGGACGCATCAGAACACCAACGCGCCAGGCCCAATAGTCTTTATTGTCCAGATCTTTGTGCTGGGTCAGTTCTTCCGTGTAGCCGTCACGCATCTGGCCTTGCCCGGCGATGCGGAGCAGCAGCTTGTCCCGGATGATAGGAATATTAACCGCGCCTTCGAATTCCTGGTCGTTGTAATTGCCGAAGCCGACGCGCACGTAACCTTCATAGTCGTTGGTCGGGCGCTTTGGCTGGATCGAGATCAGGCCGCCGACCGAGTTCTTGCCAAACAGCGTGCCCTGCGGGCCTTTGACGATTTCCACGTCCTCGAGGTCATAGAAGTTGCCTTCCGACAGGCCGTGCTGCAGACCCGTGCCACCCTGATAGTCGGCGTTGCCGATCGGGACGTCGGCAAAATAAATCTCGGTGCCGGGAAGGCCGCGCAGGCGTACCTGGCCGGAATAGAGCGCGTTGGAGTCCGACTGGCTAAGGCTGACCGCGAGCGACGGAACGTGCTGGGCCAGGTCGTGGACTTCCTTGATCTGCGCCCTCTCAAGCGATTGCTGGCTGAAGGCGGTGACCGCCAGAGGGACCGTCTGCACGCGTTCCTCGCGGCGCCGCGCGGTGACGACGATTTCCTCGAGTCCGCTGCTGGCACTGACGGCCGATGGCTGCGCCTGGGCCCATGTGGTCCGTGCCGGCATAAGCGACACGGCGGCCGCGGTGGCGCACAAAGCCAACGTCAAGCGTGCTGACATGATCTTCCTCCCTAATCTTGCCCACGTCGGGGCCATTGCATTCAACTCTCGGACATTAAGTCCGGCCCGATTTCGCTCGGGATATTGGACTGCTTTTTAAGCAATTTGGCTAAGCATCATGCCAAATTGTCGCACACGTCAAGGTTTAATACGGGGTAGGCCTGCACTACTGGCAAAAAAAAGCGGCGTCTCTTTCGAGACGCCGCCATAATGTTGAATTCCTGATCAGTTATGAGGCGGGACCGCCGTCATAGACGATCTGGACGCGCCGATTCTGCGGCTCCTTCACGCCGTCCGCGGTCGGAACCAGCAAATCCCGCTTGCCCTTAGCGACAATCTGGATATCGGACGACGGAATGCCGTCCTTCTCCAATTGGGCCGCGACCGATTCGGCCCGGCGGCGGCTCAGACGCATATTGTATGCATCGGAGCCAACCGTGTCGGTGTGCCCGGTAACGGTCAGCTGGGTCACTTTCGTCGCCTCGGCGTTCTTCGCCGCCTCATCGACGATCGACGACGCCTGGGGCGTTAAGTCGGACTTATTAAAGTCGAAGAAGACGAGATAGCTCTTCGGTACCGAGGGCGCCGGAGCGACCGCCGGCGGCGGGGTGTAGGCAGCCGGCTCGGCTTCCGGCTCGGACGGCCCGCCGAAGCGGTATTTCAGCGAGAAGCCGAACATGCGGGGCTCGTTATAGACCAGCGAGGTGAAGCCCAGCTGGCTGTAGATCGGGAAGGCGCCGACCTCATGCGTGCTGTCCAGCGCGTTGGTCATGAAGAAGCCGGCATCGACCGGATTGCCCAGGATGTTGGTCCAGTCGACGCGGATGTCGAGCTGGTCGTAGGACGGCTGGATCGGCGCGATCTCGCCGAGCTGCACCGACACATACTGATGCCCATACCAGGAATAGGTGCCCGAAACCGCCACATCGCCCCACGATTCGTCGATCGGCAGGTGATAGGTGCCGGTCACAGCATATTGCAGCTTGGGCGTGTACAGGAACGGCGGATTGCTCGATGTCGCGCCGGCGTCGGACGGATACTGGCCGTATTCGGTATAGAGATAGGACAGGTGCGGCGCGATCTCGAACCCTTCGAACGGGACGAAGCTGGCTTCCAGTTCCGCACCGTCCAGCTCAGCTGACGCCGCGTTGAACAGCAGTGAGGCGACGCGCGACGTGCCATCCGGATTCTTCACCTGGGTGAGGCGGGTGGTCTGGATGTTCTTGTAGTCGGTGTGGAAGACGTCGGCATTGATGCGGCCGCGATACCCCTCGATCTCCCAGTCCGCCTTAACGCCGATTTCGACGTCGGTCACATGCTCAGGCTGGAATTTGGAGAATTCGGGCTGCACATTGAGATTGAAGCCGCCTGGGCGATAGGCGTTGCCGGAGCGGATATAGATCAGCGTCTTGCTGTCCAGCTGCTCGTCCAGGCCTACGTTCCAGCCGAAGGAACTGAAGTCGCCGCCGGCTGAGATGTGGCAGTTGGTGTCGACGCCCGTCTGCACACCGCAATTCGTCGGCACGCCCGCCGGGGTGCGGGTAATGGCATCCACGCCGGTGGTCGCACGCTCCTCGTCGGTGATGTGGTCCCAGGTGTAGCGATAGCCCGCAGTGAACTTCAGCCCCTCGACATAGTCCGACAGGTCGTAGATGCCATGGACGAAAGCAGCCTGGCTGCGCGCCGTCTGATTGAAATGATAATAGCTGGTAGTGCCGACCGCGGTCGAACCGAGCAGCGTGTCGCCCAGCGGATGGTCGAATTCGAGATAGCCGCCGACGACCCAGGACAGCTTGCCGTCGAGCGCCTTGCCCTGGAGCTGCAACTCTTCCGTGTACTGGACCGAATTATCGCCCCAGATCTGGTTGTTGCCGGGTACGCCGATATTGAGCACCGGCAGGTTGCCGGCGCCGAAATCGTCCGTCGTCGACAGCTGCTTGAAGACCCGCGCCGCCGCGATGTTCTTCAGGGTCAGGTCGTCCGAGATGTCCCAGCGCGAAGTGTTAGTGAAGCCGTAGAAATAGTCCTTGCCGATACCCTGGACGGAATGGCCGAGCTCGGTGCGGGCACCGAGCTGCTGCTGCTGCTGAACCACCTGGCTGATATTCGGGAAGACCGAGAATGAACCCGCCGCGAAGCCGGCTGCCAGGGTCTGGCCCAGCGTCGCCGGATTGGACAGGCCCGAGACGGCGGGCCCGTTGCCAAGGGTCAGCGGCAAGCTGCCGAGCGGACCCAGCGGAATGTCGGCCAGCTTATATTTCGGATTGACGTAACGCAGGATCGTCGAGGAGCCGTTCGAATCCTGGTAGTAGCCGTCATAGATGAAGTCGTCCTCGAAATCATCGGTCGGACGCGCCGTCACGCTGACGCGCCAGGAGTAATAATCCTTGTTGTCGTAATCCTTGCCGGTGAAATAGTCCTTGGTATAGCCGTCGCGCTCCTGGCGCTGGCCGGCGATGCGTACCAGCAGCTTGTCCTGGACGACGGGGATATTGACCGCGCCCTCGAATTCCTTGTCGCCATAATTGCCGAAGGTGACCTTGCCGTAGCCTTCGAAATTGTTGGTCGGCTTCTTCGGCAGGATCGAGATCAGGCCGCCGATCGAGTTCTTGCCGAACAACGTGCCCTGCGGGCCCTTCAGCACTTCCAGATTGTCGAGGTCGAAATAGAAGCCGGACGACAGGCCGTGGGTCAGGCCCGTGGTCGTGTCATAGTCGGTGGTGCCCAGCGGCACTTCGGCGAAATAGATCACCGAGCCGGGCAGGCCACGCAGACGGGTCTGGCTGGAATAGGGGGCATTGGCGTCGGACTGGCTGTTGCTGACCGCCAGCGACGGCACGGAACGGCCGAGATCCTTGACATCCTGGATATGCTTCTTGTCGAGGTCGGCTTGGCTGAAAGCCGTGATGGCGATCGGAATCGACTGGACCCGCTCTTCCTTGCGGCGGGCAGTGACGACGATCTCCTCCAGACCGCCACCGCCGGCGTTCGCAGCCGTTGCCTGGTCAGCCTGGGCGAACGCGACGCGCGCACCGGTCAGACCGACAAACGCGGCCGTGGCGCACAACGCCAGCATCAACTTCGATGACATGAAATCTCCCTTCCCAAGACACGGGCCGGCGCCCGGTCGCGGGGCGGCCCCAGAACGCCCGGACTTTTCTTGAGCTGGCCGCAATGTGCGGCACCAGTCGGGGCGGGGCTGCTTCTTAACTGAAAGGCGGGAGGGGTCAATTCATAAATGATTTATGAATCATAATTCACAAACGGTGATGCAGGATTGTCACAACTGAGCCGGGCTCAGCGCAAATATTTCACTTATTACAATATATTACTGAACGAGGATCGCGTTCCGTAAAGTCAGTGGGTCGCCGATCAGGCTGAGCGGTTCGTAGCTGGAACCGGTGCCGCGGATCAGGATGGTGCCGTAATTGAAAATGCGCCCGGGGATCGACTGGACAACATCGACCGTCTCGACCTTGCTCATATTCATCTCCATCGTCCGCCGCCGCAGGAACCCCTCCTTGAACAGGATGCGCCGGTCGGTGACGACGATCTCGGTGGTGACGCGGCGTACCCAGGCCGACAGCAGCATGAGCAACCCGACGACCAGGAGAACGCCGCCCACGATCTCCAGCACCAACGAAATCGACCCGTCGGGACTGCCGGCGTCGGCCGAGCGCAGATGGAAGAAATCGATTCCCGCCGCCAGGGCGAGGATCAGGAAGAACCAGCTTTTGAGATAGATCGCCCAATGCAGCCTGCCGGTCGCGCGCAGCTGTTCGTCCGGCAGCATTACCTTGGTGTGATAAGCCATCAGGTCCTCCAGGCTCCTCGGGTCGCGCGACCGTCAGAGAACACGGTTTTGGCCGGCGGGGAAACAACGTTCGACGATCGCATTCGCTCCCTCGATACCGCCGATCGCCTCAATATCGAGGCCGAAATATTGCCGCACCGTATCGACCAGCGCATCGGCGCCGTCGAGGGTCCGTTCCTCTACGCTGCCGTCCCGATGCCGGACGGTGAAGCGGTCGTTGAAAATGGTATGGCGCCGGTCGCCCGCCGGCAGCGCCAGGGTGAGGTTGAGGACGAAGCGCGAGGTCGGCGCGGTCGAGACGAACCAGTTCGAAATTTCCTGGTCAGGCGGCAATTGCGGCTCCAGCGTGAAGCGGTACAGCGTGGCCCAGGCCCCGCCCAGCCGCGCCTGCAATTCATAACCGCCATCCCAGGGAACAATGCGATAGGTCTCCAGGGCCGTCGTCTGCTCGAGCCCCGGCGTCAGGGCGAAAGGCCAGGTCGGGTTGAGGCCGCCGAAGCCGACATCGACGATATAGGGCCCTTCGGCCAGATCGACCTTGAGCAGCATATGCGTTCGCCCGGTCTGGACATCATCCGGCACCTGCCAGCGCACCCGCGCAGCGAGCGGCGTCACCGCGAAGCCGAGCGCGGTCAGCACCATCCCGAACAGGCCGTTTTGCTCGAAGCAATAGCCGCCGCGCCGGCCCTCGATCAGCTTAGCCGTGAGCGCCTCGGCCTCGAGCCGGATTCCGCGCCCCAGCAGCACATCCAGATTCTCGAACGGGACCGTATGCGTATGCCGGAACTGCAGGTCGCGGAGCACGCCGAGCGTTGGCGCGCGAGGACCGGCATAATTCACCCGGATAAAATATGAATCGAGGTCTCGCAGGCTCAAATTCATGAAAAACCCTCCGAAAATGGCGTTTCAGGCACGATTTTCGAGTCTAGATATTGTGCCGCGCGCCGAGTCGGGCGTGTAACGTTCCTGGAACACCCACCATATATTGATAAAATTCGCTGTGAAACCTGACGCCGCCCGCGCCAGCCATGCGATTTTCGCGCGCCGCCGGCCGCCGGCCTACCATATATTGTGAATTCGGCCGAGTCGGGCATGGAACGTTCCAGAACGGCTACAAGATGTTGAAAAGCCCGGAATTCCGGCGAAAATCGCCCGGTTCGACGCCCATTTCGACAAGGATTATGAGTACCCGATGATCCCCTTTTCCGTGCTGGACACGACGCCGGTCATTCAAGGCGGCGACGCCACCCAGGCCTTCCGCAACACGCTCGATCTCGCCCGCCATGCAGAGCGCTGGGGCTATCTCAGATACTGGCTGGCCGAGCATCACAACATGCCCGGCATCGCCAGCGCCGCGACCTCTGTCGTCATCGGCCATGTCGCCGGCGGCACCTCGTCCATCCGTGTCGGATCGGGCGGCGTCATGCTGCCGAACCATGCGCCGCTGGTGATCGCCGAGCAGTTCGGCACGCTGGCCTCACTCTATCCCGGCCGCATCGATCTGGGGCTGGGCCGCGCGCCGGGCACCGACATGCGTACCGCCCAGGCGCTGCGCCGGCACCTGCCCGGCGCTGATACCTTCCCGCAGGACGTGCTGGAGCTGCAGCATTATTTCAAGACGCCCGAGCCCGGGCAGATGGTCCGCGCAGTGCCGGGTGCGGGGCTCGACGTGCCGATCTGGCTGTTGGGCTCCAGCCTGTTCAGCGCCCAGCTGGCGGCGCATCTCGGCCTGCCCTTCGCCTTCGCTTCGCATTTCGCGCCCGACGCGATGACGGCCGCGCTGCATGTCTATCGCACCCAGTTCAGGCCGTCCGAGCAGCTCGACAAGCCCTATGCCATGCTGGGCCTGAATATCTGCGCCGCCGACACCGACGCCGAAGCCGCCCGGCTGTTCACCTCCCTGCAGCAGCAATGGACCTTGCTGCGCCGGGGCAGCCCGGCCCCGCTGCCGCCGCCGATCGACAGCATGGACGGGCACTGGACGCCGGCCGAGAAAGCCGGGCTGGAGCATGCGCTCGCCAGGGCCATCATCGGATCGCCCGAAACGGTGAAAAACGGGCTCGAAGCGTTCATTGCCGAGACCGGCGCCGACGAGATCATGATGACCAGCCAGATCTACGACCATGGAGCACGCCTGCACTCTTTTGAGATCGTAGCCGGCATCAGGAAAAGCCTCGGCACCGGATGAACGTCTTGATTTAGCCACTGGACGGGACCGGAGCGCCCGTCTACGATCCACAATAGATCATAACTTCAGCGCGCCGGAGGGAAGAAGCATCGGAATGTATTTCGCCTACTGGATGGTGCTCGCCGCTGCCTTCCTGCCCTATGCCTGCACCGCCTATGCGAAGGGGGCCGGCGCCGACAATCGCGCCCCTCGGCTCTATGCCGAAACGCTGACCGGCGCGCGCCAGCGGGCAGACTGGGCGCAGCGCAACCATTTCGAAATCTTTCCGCTCTTCGCCGCTGCGGTGATCATCGCCAGCCTAGCCGGCGCGCCCCATCTTGCCGTGAATTGGCTGGCCGGCGCCTTCGTCGCGCTGCGCGTTCTTTATAGCTTCGCCTACATCACAGACCGGGCGGCCCTGCGCTCGATCCTTTTCATACTGGGCGCGCTCTGCATTCTCGGGCTGTTCGTCGCCGCCGGCATGGCCTAATGCTCTGGCATTTCCTTCCCTGATCCAAAGGACATTCACGAGATGCCAACCGAAGCGACGATGAAGGCCGTCCTCCAGGCCTATCTGGACAATTTCAACGCCGGCGACGCCGACGGGCTGACCGCGCTCTTCGCCGCCGACGCCAATGTCGAAGACCCGGTCGGCTCGCCGCCCCACATCGGCACCGAGGCGATCCGCGCCTTCTATGTCGATGCGATGAAGAACGGCGCCAAGCTGTCGCTGTCGGCGCCGATGCGCGGGTCGCACAGCAACGCCGCGGCGATGGCGTTCGAGGCCAAGATCGGGACGCTGACCGTCCGCATCATCGATGTCATGACATTCAACGAGACTGGCAAAGTCACCAGCATGAAAGCCTATTTCGGCCCGGAGGATTTTATCCAGGGCTGATCAACCGGCATCGCCGCAACATTCCACATGGATAGAGTGTTGTCGGACATGCGCTCACACCGTAACGTCTTATCAACACTGAAAATCATGCCAATCAAGGGGATATTCGACATGAAAACAGCTCTCTTGGCAGTCGCCGCCACCGTGCTTTTCTCCGGTGCGGCCTTCGCTGAAGACCTCGCCGGCGCCTGGAAGATTTCCGGCGACGTGGTGGGCAATGCCGTCGATACCATCTGCACCTTCGCCGGCTCGGGCGACAAGACGACCGCCGCCTGCAATGTCGACGGCAAGCCCGGTGCCGCCTCGCCGGTCAAGGTCGCCGACAAGTCGGTCAGCTGGGATTGGGATGCCGGCCAGGCGACCCTGACCTTCAAGGGCACGCTGGACACGCCCAAGACGATGAAGGGCGACATCGAGGTTCAGGGCGTGACAGGCAACTTCACCGCCGCCAAGCAGTAAGTCTCTCCCGTAGACGAAAGGCCGGGCCGCATTCCGCGCGCCCGGCCTTATCATTTTCAGGCGCCGGCAGCCTCAGGCGTGCGCACATGCTCAGGCCGGACGCCGATGCCGATGACGCTGGCGGGGATCCGGCGCAGCAGCGGGAAACGCCCCAGCAGCCTCAGTATCAGCGGTGGCCGAAGCGGCTGCGTGCCGCCCAGGACCCGGCTGATGACCCTGCGCTGAACCAGAATCTGTCCCGCCTGGGTTACGCGCGCCGGAAAGGCGCGGCGGCGCTGAACAGCCTTGAGGTCTTCGAGGCCGACTGTCCCGGCAGCGAGCGAGCCGGCGAGAATATTCGCCGCCGCCACGGCATCCTGGATCGCCAGGTTGATGCCGACGCCGCCGACCGGCGACATTGTGTGCGCCGCATCGCCAATGCACAGCAGGCCGGGCGCCGCCCAGTCGTTCAGCCTGTCGACGGAGACCGTCAGCAGCTTGACGTCGTCCCATGCCGTGATCTCGCTGCCGCGACCGCCGAGGAACGGCGCCATCCGCACCAGGTCGGCGCGGAATGCCTCCAGCCCCCTGGCCCGAACCTCGGCGAAAGTCCCCTTGGGGATGACGAGGCCGCATTGCCAGTGGGTCCCGCGGTTGATCATGATGAATATCCGCCCGGCATCGAACCGGCCCATCACCTCTTCCGGATCGTTCGGAGGACGCGACAGGGCGAACCACAGCACATCCATCGGCGCGCCCAGATCCTCAACCTTGAGCCCGGCCCTGTCGCGTACCGTCGAATGCCGGCCGTCGCAGCCGACCGTGAGCGCGGCGCGAACCTCCAGCGGCCCGTCCGGCGTCTCCGCTGTGACACCGGCGACCCTGCCGCCTTCGCGGATCAAGTCCGTCACCGCCGCCTGCATATAGAGGTTGAAGCCCTTGAACCGGCGCGCCTGCCCGGCCAGGAAGTCGAGGAAATCCCATTGCGGCATCAGGGCGATGAAACCCCAGCGTGGGCCCAAATGGGTGAAATCGGCCATCCGCACCCGGAAATCGCCGACCTGCCCGGTCAGCGTATAGGCCTTCTGATGCGGCAGCTTCAGCAGCGCATCGAGCAGACCCAGTTCATCCATCACCCTGAGTGTCGAGGGGTGGATCGTGTCGCCGCGGAAGTCGCGCAGGAAGTCCTTGTGCTTTTCCAGCACCGCCACCGATACCCCGGCCCGCGCCAGCAGGAAGCCCAGCATCATACCCGCCGGGCCACCGCCGACCACGCAGCAATCGACGGAGACGCTGTTAGCCGGGGGGCCGTCAGCCATGCAGGTCCTTGGCGCCCTTGCCCATGAACTCAACCGCCTGGGCGCGCGGGATGGTCGACAGATAACGGGCGCCTTCGTCCTTGCCGTTGACATTACAGATCGGCCCGTCGGCCAGCTTGGCAAGCCCTTCGGCGGCCACTGCGTCCGGCTCATCGGGCGGGAATTCGGGATTCGTCATCTTGAGGCCGAGCCGGTCCATCGCCGGAGTACGGGTCAAGCCCAGGATCAGGCCCAGCACATGGACGTTATAGGGCTTGAGCTCGTACCACAGCCCCTCGGCCAGCATCCGGCTGTAGGCCTTGCCGGCGGAATAGACGATTTCGTCCGGCGCGCCGGCATAGCCGGCCATCGAACCGATCAGGATGATGCCGCCACGTCGCCGCGCCCGCATGCCGCCGGCGAAGTGATAGGTCAGCGCCGTGGGTGCGACGACGCCGAGCCGCACCATGCGCATCTGGTCATCCATCGGGGCATCGAGGAAAGGTGAAAAGCCGGAAACCGAGCCGGCATTGTAGATCAGCAGGCCGACATCGATGTCGCTGGTTGCCGCCTTGACTTGGTCGAGCATATCCGGCGCGGTCAGGTCCTGCGCCAAGGTCCGCACCTGGACCGGTCCGGCCTTGCGCACCCGGTCCGCCAGAGCCTCCAAGGGCCCGGTCTTGCGCGCCACCAGCACCAGATTGATGCCCTGCGCCGCCAGTTTCAGGGCAAAGCTCTCGCCAACCCCTTCCGAACCGCCGGCAATGAGGGCCCATGGCCCATATTGCTCAAACATCGTTCCCTCCTCACGGCTGGTTATTGCCGCGCAGAATGAACGGGGTAGCGTTTAAAAGCGAGTGAGAAACAACCGCCGGCCTGCCATCGGGCTAGGCCGGCGGCGAACGAAGAAATCAGGCGACCTTCAGATCGACGGCCGAACTCTTGCCCTCGCGGCCCTGCTCGACCGAGTAGCTCACCTTCTGGCCTTCGACCAGCGAGCGCATACCGGCGCGCTCGACGGCCGAGATGTGAACGAAAACGTCCTTGGTGCCGTCCTCAGGCTGGATGAAGCCATAGCCCTTGGTGGCGTTGAACCATTTGACTGTGCCTGCCGGCATCGCAGTTCTCCCGCATCAGTTACAACCAGCCGACCAGCTGGCTGGATCAAATCTCTTGTCGGGAAAACCGGCTCATCCGAGCCGAAGCAACGGTGATAACGGGGCAGACCCTACGGAATTTGGTCCCGCAAAGATTATTACCGTTCCTATCGCCTTGCAATATAGGTGTTTGGCCGGCTTTTGCTGCGGAAACCGGTGCAGACGGATATGCGTTGCCAGCCGATTGTTACATCCTCATTAACCCTTACCACTACCCTTCCTGAGGCCTCCCGCGCCCGATATTGTCGCGGCGGGACGCGCACTGACAATGGGATCGCCATGACAGACCTGACCGACATGCAGAACGAAGCGATGGAGCACGCCCACCATGCCCACCATGCCGCGGAATCAGGCGACCCGCTGACCGTGCAGGTGACGTTGTCGATCGCGGTCATGGCGGTGATCGCGGCCTTCATCGGGGCGCTCGGCGAAACCGAGGCCTCGCATACTTTCGTCGAGAAGAACGACGCCGTCCTGTCCCAGGCCCGGGCGTCGGACACCTGGGCCGAGTATCAGTCCGAAAGCGTCAAGCGCCACATCTATACTGTCGGCTCGGCACTGACCTCCCAACCGGAGGTGGCCGAGAAGATGAAGTCGGACGTCGACAAATACGCCAAGGAGCAGCCCGACACGCAGAACAAGGCAAAGTCCTTCGAGGCCGATGTCGAGCGGCACAGCGAGATCGCTGAGCGGCATTTCGGTCGCCACCACATCCTGACCTTCGCCGAAGGCATCGTGCATGTCGCGGTGGCCGGCGCGTCGGTCGCGCTGCTGGCGCGCAAGAAGCTCTATTGGATCGCCTCACTCGCTCTCACCGGCGTCGGCATGGTCGTGGCCGGGATCGCCTATGTGGTGTGACCGGGCGCCGCTACGGGATAGGGTAGTTTTATAACAGACCGGCCATAATCTTACAGCTATCGTACGCGCAATCGATACAGCAACCGGAGAGAAACATGCGGCTGAAGACGAGTTTCGGTAAGGGATTGGGCCTCGGCCTGCTGCTGTTGGCGGCGTCGGCGGCATGGGCCGATCCCGCGCCGGCTCCGGCCGCGGCGCCCCAGCTGCCGCTCCCGTTCCGGCTGGTCGACCAGTTCAACACCATGTTCGGCGTCCATCCCGGCTTCCGGGCAAACCACGCCAAGGGATCTGTCTTCGAAGGCACATTCACCCCGACGGCGGCGGCCAAGGGTCTGTCGAAGGCGGCCCATCTGCAGGGTCCGACGGTGCCGATCATCGTCCGCTTCTCGAACGGCGGCGGCCTGCCCGATATGCCGGACACCCACCCGTCCTATCGCACGCGCGGCATGGCGGTGAAGTTCCAGCTGCCCGACGGCAAGATCACCGACATCGTCTGCATCTCGACCAACGGCTTCCCGGTGTCGAACGGCGAGGATTTCCTGGGGCTGCTCCAGGCGATCGCGGCGACCAAGCCCGATTCGCCCAAGCCGACCCCGATCGAAAACTTCCTGGGCAGCCACCCGGCCGCCGCGAAAGCCGTCGCGACACCGCAGCCGATCCCGGAGAGCTATGCCACCCAGCCCTTCTTCGGCGTCAATGCGTTCAAATTCACCAATGCCGAAGGCATCACCAAACTCGGCCGCTATCAGCTGGTGCCTGAGGCGGGCGCGCATTTCCTGAGCGACGCCGATGCCGAAAAGCTGCCGCCCAACTTCCTGTCGGACAGCGTCAAGGACCGGCTGAAGAAGGGCCCGGTCAAGTTCAAGCTGTTCGTCCAGCTGGCTCAGCCAACCGACGTGACCAACGACGCGACAGTGGTGTGGCCCGACACCAACCCGAAGGTCGAGCTCGGCGAAATCTCCATCGCCAAGCCCGATCCAGACAGCCTGGCGGCGGAGAAGAAGCTGTTGTTCGTGCCGACGGCGCTGATCGACGGGATCGCCGCGTCGGACGATCCCATCATCGCGCTCCGCGGCGCGGCCTACGGCGTCTCCTTTGGACGCCGGCAGAAGTCCTGAGCCGCTAGGCCCTGTGGACGATTACTGCGCGGGGGCAGGCCCAGCTCCCTGAGCAGCCAGCGCCGATTGGCAGGCCTGGGAGAATTGCGCCTGATTGGCGAGCACGCACTGGCGCCGCTGCGGGCCCATCGGCTGGCTGCCGCAATATTTGCGGATATCCGGGCCACAGGCCTGCGTATATTCCTTCATCGCGCTGCGCGCATTGGCCAGCGCGGTGCCGCACGGCTGCGACACCTTGGACATATTGCTCATCAGGCATTTGTGCTGATCCATCCCCTTCATGCCGGGACACAGCGCCTTAATGTCGGCGGCGCAGGCCTGCCGCACCCCACCGGCGGCCGGCCCCTGCTGCGCCTGCGCAGCGGCGGAAAAACCGAGCATCGCCCAGATGATCGCAAAAGCCAGTTTCTTCATCATCCACTCCTCTTGGCTTATCCAGTCAACGGCCCACGAAATTATATCCTGCGCCATGCCCGAGGGGGCCGACCTTGATTTATTCCGGGAACAAGCGCATTTAGACGCCCAACGCATCGCGCCGATTTGGCCGCGATCCGTGTTTCGCGATCGCGCGAACCGGTGCAGCGCCCCGCAAATGGGCCACGCTCCGCTGCGTTTCGAAACAATCCATCAAACATATCGCCCATCCGGCACGCGCGCGGAACGGCACCTTAGGCACGCGCCGGATGCGGAAGGAACCGCGAATCCGCGCGTGAACCGGATTTTTATGATTACTTCCTCTTTTTCCGAACTCGCTCTGCGTCCCGAGCTGCAAAAGGCGCTCGCCGACCAGGGCTATACCAACCCCACCCCGATCCAGGCCCAGGCCATCCCCCACCTGCTGGACGGGCGTGACCTGCTGGGCATCGCCCAGACCGGCACCGGCAAGACGGCGGCCTTCACCCTGCCGATCCTGCAGAAGCTGGCTGACGGCGCCAAGCCGCGCCCCGGCCAGCCCCGCACCCTGATCCTGACCCCGACTCGGGAACTCGCGATCCAGATCGACGATAGCGTCAAGAACTACGGCGCCCATCTGAAGCTGCGGCATGCGGTGATCTTCGGCGGCGTCGGCCAGGGCCGGCAGGTGGAAGCGCTCCAGCGCGGCCTCGACATCCTGGTCGCGACGCCCGGGCGGCTTCTGGACCTGATGAACCAGCGCCATGTCCGCTTCGACGACCTCCAGGTCTTCGTCCTGGACGAGGCCGACCGCATGCTGGACATGGGCTTTATCAACGATGTCCGCAAAATCGTCGCGGTGCTGCCCAAGAACCGGCAGACGCTGCTGTTCTCGGCCACCATGCCGCGCGAAATCGCCGATCTGGCGGCCAAGCTGCTGAACAACCCGACACGGGTCGAGGTCACGCCCCAGGCGACGACGGTCGAGCGGATCGGCCAGCACGTCATCTTCGTGCCGATGGCGCAGAAGCGGCATGTCATGGTCGACCTGCTGGCCGACCAGACGATGACCCGCGTCATCGCCTTCACCCGCACCAAGCACGGCGCGAACAAGGTGACCGACCATCTGAACGCGGCGGGCGTCAGCTCGGCGGCGATCCACGGCAACAAGTCGCAAGGCGCACGCCAGGCGGCACTGGAAGCCTTCCGCGCCGGCAAGGTGCGGGTGCTGGTCGCGACCGACATCGCCGCGCGCGGCATCGATATCGACGGCATCTCGCACGTGATCAATGTCGATCTGCCCAACATCCCGGAAAGCTATGTCCACCGGATTGGCCGCACCGCGCGCGCCGGCCGGGATGGCATCGCCATCTCCCTGTGCGATAGCGAGGAGCGGGCATTCCTGAAGGACATCGAGAGGACCATCGGCCAGAAGGTGCCCGTGATGGACCTGCCGCCGGAAACGCCACGCATCACTGCCCCGGCGCCGCAGCGCCAGCCGCAGCCGGCGCGCCGGCCACAGCAGAACAAGCGTCCCGACGGTCACCGGGCTGATGGGCACCGGGCTGATGGGCACCGGGCCGAGGGCCATCGCCCTGACGGGCAGCGGCAGGAGGGGCAGCGCCACGGCCAAAACCCGAATCGTCAGAATCCCAACCGGCAAAACCAGCAGCGCCCTGGCCAGGGCCAGCATCGCAATGGCGGCCGCAATCGCCCGGCCCAGGCACAAGCGCCGCGCGGATAATTTCAATTTGCGTGAAACTTGCGGATAGTTCGGTGTGTTGATTGAGGCTGGGCGGGGTCTATGATCCCGCCCAGTTTCATGTTCGGGACCGAACCACGAGGATGTCATGCCGAAAGCCGCTCTCCCCTACGCCCTGCTGTTGGCGACGGCGTTGTCGGGACCGGCGGCAACGGGCGGGGTTCTGACCGGCGCCGACGCCTATGGCGACTACACCAAGGACGCACCCGGCAACCGCCGCCATATCACCCTCGGCGACCTGCCGACGCGTTCCAAAAGTGACTCCAACATGTCGTCGATGGCTCCTCCGCCGGACGGCGCGCTGCCGCAAGTGCCAGCGGGCTTCAAAGTCGAACCGTTCGCACAATTGAAGCGCCCACGGGTGATCCGCGTCGCACCCAACGGAGACATCTTCATCGCCCAGACCTCTGGCGACCAGGTGAGCGTGCTGCGCGTCGCCGACGGGTCCTCCAAGCCGAGCCAAACCGAGGTCTTTGCGACACATCTGGACGGCCCGTTCGGCATCGCGTTCTACCCGGCCGGACCCAACCCCCAATATCTCTACATCGCCAACGAAGGCTCGGTCGTCCGCTTCCCCTACAGGAACGGCGACATGAAGGCCTCCGGCCCGGCCGAAGTGATCGTGCCGAAGCTGCCGTCAGGCGGCGGCCACGTCACCCGCGACATCGCCTTCTCATCGGACGGAACGAAGCTCTTCATCTCCGTGGGCTCGTCCTCGAACGTCGATGCCGAGCAAAGCAGCGCGAAGGACATAGCGGCCGCAGAGAAGGAGCGCGGGCTCGGTGCCTCGCTGGGCGACGAGGCCTGGAGGGCCGATGTCCTGGTCACCAGCCCCGACGGCAAGGCCGGCCTCAAGAGCTATGCCAACGGCATCCGCAACTGCGTCGGCCTGACGGTTGCGCCGCAGACCGGCGACGTCTGGTGCGCCACCAACGAGCGCGACGCGTTGGGCGACGACCTGCCGCCGGACTATGCGACGCGGGTCAAACCGGGCGCCTTCTATGGCTGGCCCTGGTATTATATCGGCGATCACGAGGACCCGCGGCGCAAGGGCGAGCGGCCCGATCTGGCTGATAAGGTCACCGTCCCGGATGTGCTGATCCAGCCCCATTCGGCGCCGCTGCAGATCGCCTTCTATACCGGCGGCCAATTCCCGGCCGAATACCGGGACAGCCCCTTCGTCACGCTCCACGGCTCTTGGAATCGCGCCAGCCGCACCGGCTATAAGGTGGTGCGGGCGATCATGAAGGACGGCAAGCCGACCGGCGAATACGAGGACTTCCTGACCGGGCTCGTCACCAGCGCCGGCACGGTCTGGGGCCGCCCAGTCGGCGTGGCGACGGCGCATGACGGAGCGCTGCTGATCGGCGAGGACGGCAACGGCATGGTCTGGCGCGTGACCTATACCGGCGGCGCGGAGGCGAAATGAGGCCGTGCCGATGACGCTGCAGACGGCGAACGACCAATCCCCATCCGGCCCTTCTTTCATCGCGCCAGAGCCGAACGTCCGCCCACGAGTTCTGCCCACCGCCCAGCTCGGATTGATCCTGGTGGGATTCGCCGCCCTGATCGCCGCTACGCTGGCGTCGGTTGCCCTGGCGCAGCGCAACCGCGAAGCATTCGAGCTCGCAAGCCGTACTCAGACCGTGCTGAGCGACACCGCCCTCTCGGTCGAGCTGCTTGAAGATGCCGAGACCGGTCAGCGCGGCTTCCTGCTGACCGAGCGGGAGGCTTATCTCGCCCCCTATAGGGCCGCGATCGGCCTGGTGCCCGCCCAGCTCGACCGGCTGGTCGCGGATACCGCCGGCCTACCGGTCGCCGGCGACGCAGAGAGACTGCGCACCGCCGGCCTTGCGAAGATCGACGAGTTGAAAGGCACGCTCGACCTTTACGGGCAGGACGGCCGGGCGGCCGCGCTCTCGCGCGTCATGACAAACACCGGCAAGACCTTGATGGACGAGGTACGCGAAGCCGCGGCCGCCATTCGCGCCGATCAGGAGCACAAGCTGCTGGAACGGCTGAACGCGGCTGGGGATACGAGCCGCATCCTGATCGCGGCTGAAATCGGCACCGCGATCCTTGTCATTTTTATTGCTCTGTTCACTGGAGCAGGCTTCTACCGTAACATCCGGGCGTTGAGGGGGACGCAAGACGAGCTCGAGGCAACGAATGCCAACCTCGAAGGTATCGTCGAAACCCGCACCGCCGCGCTGCGCCAGGCGAATGACGAGATCCAGAAATTCGCCTATATCGTCTCGCATGACCTGCGCGCGCCGCTGGTCAATATCATGGGCTTCACCGCCGAGCTCGAGAGCGCCGCGCAGAAAGTTGGACGGTTCGTCAACGAACGCATCAGGACGTCGCCAGGCGAGGTGTCGGCGGAGATTATCGAAACGATCGGCGAGGACGTGCCGGAGGCGTTTCGGTTCATCAAGACTTCGACCGCCAAGATGGACGGGCTAATCGGCGCCATCCTGAAACTGTCGCGGGAAGGCCGGCGCGTGCTGGCGCCGGAGCCGCTGGCGATGCGCGCGCTGGTGGAGAATATCGCTGCAACGCTGAAGCATCGTACTGACGAGGTCGACGCCGAGATCGTCATCCAGCCGCTTCCCGATCTGACCGCCGACCGCCTGGCGATCGAGCAGATATTTGGCAACCTGCTGGACAACGCGGTAAAGTATCTGGCGCCGGAACGCCCCGGCGTCGTCACCATCCGCGGCCACGCCAAGGGGCCGTTCGCGTTTTTCGAGATCGAGGACAATGGCCGCGGGATCGCGCCGGACGACCATGAGCGGGTATTCGAGCTGTTCCGGCGGGCAGGACAGCAGAACGTTCCCGGAGAGGGCATCGGCCTTGCCTATGTCCGCCAGCTTGCCTACCGCCTGGGCGGAACAATCACGCTGGAATCGACGTTCGGCCACGGGACCATTTTCAAGCTGAAGCTGCCTTTGGCTGGGACACGAACACAGAGAGACGCCGCTTGATGGAAGCTGTCACAATCGTCCTGATCGAAGACGATCCGGGCCACGCAAGGCTGATCGAAAAGAATATCCGCCGCGCCGGGGTCAATAACGCAATCCTCCATTTCGAGAACGGGACGGCCAGCCTGGAGCATCTGCTGAACAACGGCCATACCCCGACATTGGTTCTGCTCGACCTCAACCTGCCCGACATGAGCGGGACCCAGATTCTGGAAAAGCTGAAATCGAACAACGGAACCAAGCATGTCCCGGTGATCGTGCTGACGACCACGGACGACAAGGTCGAAATCCAGAAATGCTATGACCTGGGCTGCAACGTCTACATCACCAAACCGGTCGATTACGACGCGTTCGCGACCGCGATCCGGCAACTGGGACTGTTCCTGTCGGTGATGCAAGTTCCCGATTCCAAGTGACGACGAGAGACGACAGCCGGCCGATCTCGGTTCTCTATATCGACGACGACGCCGGCATAGCGCGCCTGGTCGAGAAATATCTGGGACGGCAAGGCTATCTCGTCGCCACCGCCCCGGATGGACGGACCGGGCTGGCGCGCCTCGCCACCGGCGATTTCGACGTCGTCGCGCTGGATCATTTCATGCCGGGGGAGGACGGGCTTGAGTTGCTGAAGCGGCTCTCCGAACTGCCCGACCCGCCGCCGGCGATTTATGTCACCGCATCCGACGAAGGCCGTATCGCCATCGCAGCGCTGAAGCAGGGCGCGGTGGATTATGTGATCAAGGACGTCCAGGGCGTCTTCCTCGACCTTCTCGATCGCGCGATCCGCCAGGCGGTCGAGAAAACCATTATTAGGCGCGCCAAGGAGGCGGCGGAGCGTGAGCTTCTGGAATCCCGCGACCGGCTGGCCAATCTGCTGGAGCAGAAAACCGCCCTGCTGCACGAAGTGAGCCATCGCGTCAGCAACAGCCTGCAGCTGATCGGCTCGCTGATCAGCATCCAGGCGGCGCGCATTTCCGACCCGACGGCGCGCGATGCGCTGCTGCAGGCGCGCGAGCGGGTCCAGGCGGTGATGCTGGTGCATCGTCGCCTCTACACCTCGGACGAGGTCGAATCGATCGAGATCGACAAATATCTGGAGGCGATGGCGGAGGAGCTTCAAGCCAGCGTGCTGGCCGCCGAGCAGGGGCACAGGATCCTCGTCGAGGCGGCGCCCCTGCGCATCCCGACGGACAAGGCCGTCTCGGTCGGCGTGATCGTCAACGAACTGATCACCAACGCACTGAAATACGCCTTTCCCAACGGCAAGGGCGGCACAATCAGGATCAGGCTCGATTACGGTGACGACGACAATGCCGTCCTGACGGTCGAGGATGATGGGATCGGCTATAGCGACAGCGCGGCGCCCAAGGGCACGGGACTGGGCGCGCTGATCATCGGCGCGATGGCGAAGACGCTACAGGGATCGGTGGAGCGGCAGCCGGCCGAGGCCGGATCGCGGGTTGTGCTATCGTTTCCGACGGGGTGAGGCCGCCGGCGCATGGTTGGCGCGCACCTGCCGCACGCCGTGCGCAACGATCAGGCCGAGCGAGGCCAACAGCGAGAGCGCCGCGCTGGCGAGCAGGCCGTGCAAAATCCAGAATTCACGGGCGGTAATATAGACATTGTACCAGGCGCCCCGCGGCCCCTGGACGATTGACATGATCTGCCCGAGATCGGGGTTCGGAGACTGAGGCGCGTCCTCAAGCGCGATGCTGTACTGGACACCGGCGATGCTGAACACGCAGAACAGCACGAACAGCAGCAGAACCCATTCGCGGAGATTCTTGACGGATACATCCAAGGCGCACCTCCTCAAAGCAGGTAAGCGCCAACTCCGGACAATCAAGCCGTGAGGACGTTGCCCCGGCTGCCCTGCCCTTGGGCAGCTCCGTCGAACCAGGCGCCCATCGCCGCCGGGGCCAGGGGATGCGCGATCAGGTAACCCTGGGCCTCATCGCACTGCCAGGAGGCCAGCATGTCGTAAGCCTCATGGTTCTCGACACCCTCGGCGACGACACGATAGCCAAGGTCGTGGGCCATGGAGATGATCGCGCGCACCAGCTTCTGGTCGTGCTCGCTGGTGGCGAGGGACTTGATGAAGGACTGGTCGATCTTGAGGACCGAGGCCGGCAGCTGCTGCAGATAGGACAGGCCGCTATAGCCGGTGCCGAAATCATCGATGGCGATCGAAACGCCCATCTTCTTCAACGCCTGAACCTGTTCGAGCGCACGCGCGCTGTAGCCGACCAGCACGCTCTCGGTGAATTCGATCTGGACCGCACGGGCATCGACATCGTGCTTGGCCAGCTTTTCGGCCAGCACCGCCGCGAAGTCGCTTTCGTCGAGATTGCGCACCGAGATATTGATCGAGATCTTGGGATGCTGGCCAGCCTGCCCCCACTGCGCCAACTGGTCCAGCGCCGTGTCCAGCACCCAGCCGGTCAGCGGACGGATCAGGGTGGTTCCTTCGGCCAGAGGGATGAACTCGCCCGGCCCGATATCGCCCAGCGTCCTGTGGCGCCAGCGTAGCAGCGCCTCGGCGCCGATGCACTTGCCCGAGGCGAAATCGACCACCGGCTGATAAACCAGCGAGAACTGGCCCGATTCCTCCAGCGCGTCGCGCATGTCGCCGATCAGCATGAAGCTGCGCGCATGGGCACGGTCGACGGTCTCATTATAGGAGGCGATGGGGGCACCGCTCTTGCGCGCATCGTCGACGGCATTGAACAGGCGGCGCAGGACGTCACGCGAGTTCTTCACGTCACCGAGCGAGAAGCGGTATACGCCGATTACCGGATCGGGAGGGATCGGCACGTCGCTGTGCGATACGGTATCGCGCAGAACCACGTCGATTCCGTCCGCCAGCCGTTCGATCTCGTCGGCCGGTTTCTCTTCGAGGATAACCGCGCAACGCGCCGGTTCGACATGATAGATCCGGACACCTTCGCCCAGGCTTTGCCGCAGCACCGCGGCAGCGTTGAGCATCAGTTTCTCGGCATAAGCAGCACCGACGACCCTCAGCCCTTGGGTGATCTGCTGCTGCGAGGCCAGCTCGATCAGAAGCCCGACCCGCTGCCCGTCGGGATGGTGGCCGACAAGGTCCTCAAGATCCTCGAAGAACTGATATTCGTTGGGGAGGCCGCTGGTCGGGTGAATACGGCCGATCGTGTTCTGGACCTCGATCTGGGTCATGACCATCGCCGCCAGATCGACCAGGAGGCGGGCCTCGTCGTCGGACATGGTGCGCGGCTTGTCGTCCACGATGCACAGCGTGCCCAGCGCATAGCCCGTCCGGGTGATCAGCGGCGCGCCGGCATAAAAGCGGATGCCGGCATTGGCCAACACGCTGGTCTTGAACCGCTCGTCCTGCTGCAAGTCCGGGACGATGAAGACCTTGTCGCTGTGGATCGCATAGTTGCACGGCGCCTCGGCGCGCGGAATCTCCGCCAGATCGACGCCGAAGCGCGATTTGAACCATTGGCGGTCATGGTCGGTCAGTGAAATCGTCGAAACCGGCGCGCCGAGCAGACGGCTGGCCAGCCGTGTGATCCGGTCGAAACTCTCGCTCGGCGGCGTATCGAGAAGGCCCAGATTGCGCAGGGCATTCTGGCGCGCCTCCTCATTTTCGATGATGAAACGATCCATGCTCTATGAGTATCCCACCGGCGGTTCGCTAACAAAAGGCGCTTGACTAGGGAAATATACGTACGCGGGTGGGGTCCCGATCATAGTACCTTGGGCTAGCCGGCCTTCTCGGCCGCGACCACGAAACTGTCCATCACCTTCTTCGACCCTGCCTGATCGAACGCGATCTCAAGCTTGTCGTTATCGACCGCCACCACCGTGCCGTAGCCGAACTTCTGGTGGAAGACCCGCGCCCCGGCCTGGAATGGCGAGGCCGGGCGAGGGCGCGGCTTGACCTCGAAAGCATGACCGTCGATCACCGGAAATCTCCGCTCCGGCGGCTGCGCCCCGGCCCGAGGCAGGCGATAGCCGGCATCGCGCGCCCAATCGGCGAAGCCGGAGCGGAAACCGCCCTGATTGGCGAAGGGCGCGGGCTCGTCGGCGACATCGATATGGTCGGCCGGCAGCTCGTCGACGAAGCGCGACGGAATGGTCGAGGTCCAGTTGCCGTAGACACGGCGCGAATGGGCATAGGAGATAAGGGCGCGCTGACGGGCGCGGGTGATGCCGACATAGGCCAGCCGCCGTTCCTCCTCCAACCCGGCGATGCCGCTCTCGTCCATCGAACGCTGGCTGGGAAACAGCCCTTCCTCCCAGCCGGGCAGGAAGACGACATCGAATTCCAGGCCCTTGGCGCCGTGGAGCGTCATCAGCGTCGCCATGTCACCCTCGGCCGAGTCCTGATTCTCCATCACCAGGCTGACATGCTCCAGGAAGCCGCCCATGGTCTCGAAATCGGCCATGGCGGTAACCAGCTCCTTGAGGTTCTCCAGCCGCCCCGGCGCCTCGGGCGTCTTGTCGGCCTGCCACATGGCGGTATAGCCGGATTCGTCAAGGATGATCCGCGCCAGCTCGGTATGCGGCGTGCGGTCGAGCTCGCCGCGCCAGCGCGCGATGTCCTGGAGCAGCGCCCGCAGAACCACGCGCATCTTGGGCTTGAGCTCGTCGGTCTCGGTAAGCTGCCAGGCCGCCTCGCTCAGCGGCACGCCCAGCGTCCGCGCCGCCCGCTGAAGCGTCTGCACGGTCGTATCGCCGATCCCGCGCTTTGGCGTGTTTACGATACGCTCGAAGGCGAGGTCGTCCGCAGGCTGGGCGACGATGCGGAAATAGGCCAGCGCGTCGCGGATTTCGAGCCGCTCATAGAAACGCGGCCCGCCGACGACACGGTAGGGCAGACCCAGGGTCAGGAAGCGCTCTTCGAACTCGCGGGTCTGGAAACCGGCGCGCACCAGCACGGCGATCTGCTTCAGCGCATAGCCCTTTCGCTGCAGCGCTTCGATCTCGTCGCCGACATAGCGCGCCTCTTCTTCGCCGTCCGAGAGCGCGGCAAGTTTCACCTTCTCCCCGCCCTCGGCCTCGGTCCACAGCGTCTTGCCCAGCCGGCCCTGGTTGTGCGCGATGACGCCCGAGGCGGCGGCCAGGATATGGGAGGTGGAGCGGTAATTCTGCTCCAGCCGGATCACCTTGGCGCCGGGAAAGTCGGTCTCGAAGCGCAGGATGTTGCCGACCTCGGCCCCGCGCCAGCCATAGATCGACTGGTCGTCATCGCCGACACAACAGATATTGTGGGAGGCCTGGGCCAGCAGCCGCAGCCACAGATACTGGCCGACATTGGTGTCCTGGTATTCGTCGACCAGGATATAGCGAAAGCGGCGATGATAGTCGGCCAGCACATCCGGCCGGCGCTGGAAGATCGTGATGTTGTGCAGCATCAGATCGCCGAAATCGCAGGCATTGAGCGCCTTCAGCCGCTCCTGATAGGCGGCGTAGAGCTGCACCACCCGGCCGCCGGCGACGTCGCCGCCATCCTCAGGTTTCAGCTTGTCGGGGGTCAGCGCCCTGTCTTTCCAGCGCTCTATCACGCCGAGCACGACGCGGGCGGGCCAACGCTTGTCGTCGATATTCTCGGCCTGGAGCAGTTGCTTCACCAGCCGGATCTGGTCGTCGGTATCCAGGATGGTGAAGTTGGATTTGAGGCCGACCTCCTCGGCATGGCGGCGCAGCAGCCGGGCGGCGAGCGCGTGGAACGTGCCAAGCCACCAGCCCTCCACGGGCCCACCGAGCAGCGCACCGACACGGTCGCGCATCTCCCGCGCCGCCTTGTTGGTGAAGGTGACGGCCAGGATCTGGCCGGGCCCGGCGCGCCGGGTCGCGATCAGGTGGACCAGCCGGGTCGTCAGCACGCGCGTTTTGCCTGTGCCGGCGCCGGCCAGCACCAGGACTGGTCCATCCAACGATTCGACGGCATCGCGCTGGACCGCATTCAGCCCGCCGAGATAGGGCGGATCGATCCTGGAAGACGGAAGCTGCGTATTGGGTGATTGGCGTTCAGACTCAAACATGCGACTCAATTTAGGCCCTATGGCGATCTGCGGAAACCTTGGTGTCACGGAAAGATTTGATCGGTCCCGTACAAGCCACGCGCCGGAACAGCCGCTATCAAGCGTTGTTAGCTGTCAGAGAACGCATACCTATACGAACATTGTCTGTTGATTGACTTCTCCCTAGATACCTGCCCATCGGTATCGGAATAAAAGGTTCAAGATGAAATCGGCCCATCACGTGCTTTTCGCCTCCCTAGCTTTCGCTACAGCGCTGGCCGTTCCGGCAATCCTGGCGCCCGTTCCAGCGGCGGCGCAGGAAAGGGCGGCCGATCCGGGTCAGTTCGTCCAGCAGCTGGGCGACAAGGCAATCGCGCAGCTGGCCGGCCAGCAGCTGCCGGAACAGGAGGAGCGGGCGCGCTTCAAGAAGCTTCTGACCGACTATTTCGACGTCAACGCGATCGGCAAGTTCACGGTCGGCCGGGCTTATTGGGGCACCGCGACGCCGGAGCAGCAGAAGGAGTTCCTGACGCTCTATGAAACCCAGGTCACTAACGCTTATGCGAAGAAGTTTCAGGATTATTCCGGCGAGCAGTTCAAGGTCACAGGTCAGCAGAAGGACAGCGACGCCGATACGCTGGTGAACAGCCTCATCACCCGCCCGGCCGGGGCGCCGGTCAATGTGCAATGGCGTATCCGCGCCGCGGGCGGCACCTTCAAGGTCGCCGACGTGATGATCGAGGGCATCAGCATGGCGGTCACCGACCGCCAGCAGTTCGCCGCGGTGATCCAGCGCGGCGGCGGCACCATCCAGGCGCTGATCGATGCCATGAAGACCCAGAACATGGTGCCCGCCAGCGCGAAGGACTAGGCTTTTCCAGCCAGCTTCAGCTGCTGCCCGCCTCCAGCCGCTTGCGGAAGTCTTCCGCCAGCGCGTGATAGAGCGGCTCGGGCGTAATCAGCTTGGAGATGCCGGTGGCGACCAGGGCCGTGGCCATCAGCGGGATGACCATCGCCTGGTCTCCGGTCATCTCGGCGACGATGACGAAGCCGGTGATCGGCGCCTGCACCGCGCCGGTGAAGAAGGCAACCATCGCCAGCACCGCCACCGCGCCCGGTGAGACCGTGGGCATCAGATGAGACAGTGCCGCGCCGAGCCCGGCGCCGATCGACAGCGCCGGCGACAGGATTCCGCCGGGAATGCCGCTGATCTGCGACAGCAAGGTCGCCAGGAATTTTGTGGCGGTGAAGGTCCAAGGGGCGTCGAGATGGCCGGCGAGGGCCAACTGCGCCGCGCCGTAGCCGGTGCCATAGGGCACGCCGTGGCCGACGATACCCAGGATCGCCACGCCGAGCCCGCATAGCGCCGCGAACGCCACGGGCCGGCGCCCGATGAAGCCTCCAAACAGCGTCGGCGCCTTGCGCGCACCGAACAGGGTGATCCGCGCGAACAGCCCGCCCAGAACGCCGCCGGCCACGGCGGCCACCGGAACCACGAACCAGTCCTTCCAGCCATCCAGTATCGCGCTCGTCAGGCCGAAATAGGAGCCCGTGCCGTTAACCGATATCGCGGCGATGCCGGCCAGGATGACGGCGATCAGGACGAGGCTGGAGATCGAGCGCTCGAACGAGCGACTCATCTCCTCGATGGCAAAGACGACGCCGGCCAGTGGCGTGTTGAAGGCCGCGGCGACGCCCGCCGCGCCACCGGCCAGGATCAAGCCCTTCTGCCGGCCCATGCCTGTTCGATAGCTGAGCCACACCAGAATCGAGGCGCCGATCTGCACGGTCGGCCCCTCGCGCCCGATCGAGGCGCCGACCAGAAGGCCGAGCAATGTCAAAAGGACTTTACCGAAGGCGATACGCAGCGACAGCAGCCGCTCGAGCCCTGGCCGGTCCCGAACCGAGTGCGCGGCAATCGCCTGAGGAATACCGCTGCCTTGGGCGCCGACGAACCAGCGCTTGCCGATGAAGGCCGACGCCGCAATACCGGCAGGCGTCAGGATCAGCGCCAGATAAGGCGAGACATAAGTGACCCTGGCAAATGCTGCCTGCGCCCAATCGGCAGCCGCGGCGAAGCCGACCGCGACATAGCCGACGGCGACCGCGCCCAACCAGAAGACCAGGCGCCGCCGCCACAGGACCGCCGCCGCGTTGAAGCGGCGGTGACGGCGGGAGGGCGGCGCGTCGGACAAGCGACTAACGCGTCAGCGGCTTGTACTTGATCCGGTGGGGGTTGTCCGCCTCGGCGCCCAGGCGGCGGTGGCGGTCGGCCTCGTAATCGGCGTAGTTGCCCTCGAACCACACCACCTCGCTGTCGCCCTCGAAGGCGAGGATGTGGGTGGCCAGCCGGTCCAGGAACCAGCGGTCGTGGCTGATGACCACGGCGCAGCCGGCGAACTGCTCCAGCGCCTCTTCGAGCGCACGCAGCGTCTCAAGGTCCAGGTCGTTGGTCGGCTCGTCGAGCAGCAGCAGGTTGGCGCCCGACTTCAGCATCTTCGCCAGATGGACGCGGTTGCGCTCACCGCCCGACAGCACGCCGACCTTCTTCTGCTGGTCCGGCCCCTTGAAGTTGAAGGCCGAGACGTAAGCGCGGCTGGGCATGGTGCGCTTGCCCAGCTCGATCATGTCCTTGCCGTCCGAGATCTCCTCCCAGACGGTATGCTTGCCGTCCAGCGTGTCGCGCGACTGGTCGACATAGCCGAGCTTCACCGTCTCGCCGACCTTGAAAGCGCCGCCATCCGGCTTTTCCTGGCCGGTGATCATGCGGAACAGGGTGGTCTTGCCGGCGCCGTTGGGACCGATCACGCCGACGATGCCGCCCGGCGGCAGCTTGAACTCCAGGTCGCTGATCAGCAGCCGGTCGCCATAGCCCTTGCGCAGATGCTCCGCCTCGACCACCACGTCGCCCAGCCGCGGTGGGGCAGGAATGACGATCTGGGCCTCGCCGGCCGGGCCGTCCCGGGTCTGGGCCAGCATGGTTTCATAGGCGGAGATGCGGGCCTTGGACTTGGCCTGGCGGGCGCGCGGCGACGCGCGAATCCATTCCAGCTCGGCCGCCAGGGCCTTTTGCCTCGCGCCTTCCTCACGCGCCTCCTGCTCCACCCGCTTCTGCTTCTGCTCAAGCCAGGAGGAATAGTTGCCCTCGTACGGAATGCCCTTGCCGCGATCCAGCTCCAGGATCCAGCCGGTGACGTTGTCGAGGAAATAGCGATCGTGGGTCACCAGCACGACGGTGCCCTCATATTCCTGCAGCGTCCGCTCCAACCAGGCGACCGATTCCGCGTCCAGATGGTTGGTCGGCTCGTCGAGCAGCAGCATGTCGGGCTTTTCCAGCAGCAGGCGGCACAGCGCCACGCGGCGCTTCTCGCCGCCCGACAGCTTTTCGACCGAGCTGTCGCCCGGCGGGCAGCGCAGCGCATCCATGGCGATCTCGACCGTACGGTCCAGCTCCCAGGCGTTTGCCGCCTCGATCTTCTCCTGAAGCTCTGCCTGCTCCTCGATCAGCTTCATCATCTCGTCGGGGTCTTCGACCTCGCCCAGCTTCATCGACACGGCCTCGAACCGGTCGAGGATCGCCTTGGTCTCGGCCAGCGCCTCCATGACGTTTTCCTGGACGGTTTTGTTGGGGTCCAGCTGCGGCTCCTGCGGCAGATAGCCGACCTTCACCCCGTCGGCGGCCCAGGCCTCGCCGGAGAAGTCCGTGTCGTAGCCGGCCAGGATCCGCATCAGCGTCGATTTACCGGAGCCGTTCGGACCCAGCACACCGATCTTGGCGCCAGGGAAGAAGCTGAGCCAGACCCCGTCCAGGACCTTTTTCCCGCCGGGATAGGCCTTGACCAGGTTCTTCATCACATAACTATATTGATAGGACGCCATTGGCGTTCTCCATGCAGATCTTCAGGGCCTTGCGGGGTCAGGTGGTTCTACCGTGACGGGCATCGGGGTGCAAACCTTGCACGACCGGGCTTTCGAACGGAGCCCGGCCTTCGAACGGAGATTGTGCCCCGCTCCGCGCGTTCAAGAGTTGGTGGACGGTGCATCCGGGACTCCGGAAACGCGATTCCGCCCCCGCTGCGTGGCATGCACACCACCATGAGGGAAATATTGCCTGAATGCGCCGAAGAATTGCCAGGATTTCCTGCCAATAACAGCTGGAGCCGTGCCATAAGAGGGGCGGTTACGCAGGTCGCCGACTCGCGGCCTTCGTTTACCGGCGGATGAACCGGCCCCTGACCGGCTGAGGAAAGTAGAGGATGAGTCGAGGCGTCGCCCTTTTCGATCTGGACCACACGCTAACGCGGCAGGACAGCTTTCCCATGTGGATCGCGATCCTGGTGGGTTGGCGGCGGACCTTGCGCGCATTCGCAATGGCCGGCTTTGCGGTGCGGCCGGGACGATCGGACCTGCGCGGCCGCGCCAAGGAGGCGATCCTGCGCTGGTCGGTGCGCGGCGCGACATTGGCCGAGGCCAGGCGGCCGGCCGCCCTGCTGGGGCAGCGCATCCGGTGGCGCGAGAGCGTATTGAAGTCCCTGAATGCCCATAAGGCCGCCGGTTGCGCCATCGTCATCGCCACTGGCGCGCCGGTCCTGTATGTGGCGCCGCTGCTGCGCGCCGCCGGCATCAAGGCGGACGCCGTGATCGGCACCGACCTGGAGATCGTCAACGGCAAGCTGACCGGCAAGCTCGCCAGCGCCAACTGTATCCGGGACGAGAAGGCCCGCCGGGTCGCCGAATGGGTCAGCGAGAATGGCCCGTTCCAGGAAAGCTGGGGCTATGGCAACCGGCCGCACGACCTGGCGATGCTGGCCCTGACCGACCACCCGATCGTGGTCGACAAGCACTGACCTAGATACGCAGCGCCTTCGGGGTCGGCTTGTTGGGCCGAAGCTCGACAAAATCGAACGCCATGCCGGCGGGCAAGGTCAGGCAATTGACGATCGCCCGTGCTATCGTGTCGGCCTCCATCATCCCGTCGCCGTCAGGTCCCATATCGAGCCATTTCTGGTAGGCGATCGCAGCCTCGTCCGCGCTCGCCGCCGCGCCGAAACTGGTATCGGCAGTGCCGGGGCTGAAGCAGGTGACGCCGATATTGTCTTCCTTCACCTCATTGCGCAGCTCGAAGGTGAAGCGCTCGGCCGCCGATTTGGTCGCGGCATAGATCGACAGACAGGGGAATTCCTCGGGATGGCGCACGGTGGCGGAGGTGACATTGACGATCGTGCCGCCGCCGACCTTGCGCAGATGGGGGATGGCGAATTGGCTGCCATAGACGACGCCCAGGAAGTTCGCCTTGATCTGGGTCATCACCGCCGCTTCACTCAGCTTCTCGATCCGGCAGACCATGGTCGCGCCGGCATTGTTGACGACGCCGTCAAGCCGCCCGAAGGCGGCGACAGTCCGCTCGAAGGCGTCGAACATCGGGTCTCGGTCGCCGACATCGACGGCGATCCCGATCGCATTGCTGCCCAGCGACGCGGCCGCCTCAGCCACCTGGTCAGGCCCACGGGCGAACAGGGCGACCCTGGCCCCACCCTCGACCAGCCGCCTGGCCGTCGCCAAGCCGATGCCGCGCGATGCGCCGGTGACGATATAGACCTTGCCGCCGAAAGACTGAGTCATGGTGCTGCCTTTAAAATTCGCGGCAAATCTTCCATGCGAAAAAATTCGGGTCAAACGGTTTCCGACGCATCCGACTGGGCCAATATCGACAGGCGGTCGCGGTCTGCTATAAGGCGGATCGCGGCGTCTTCACGAGCCCGGCCGGTTTAGCTCAGCGGTAGAGCAGCGGTTTTGTAAACCGAAGGTCGGGGGTTCAATCCCCTCAACCGGCACCATCCCTTCCCGCCCGCAGTCGCGGCACTACCCCGCAATAGACCAACATCCGCCATGCCCGAGCTCGAAGCCGGCGCGATGAGCGCCGAAACCTGAACTGAGCGTCATCTAAAATTTGCCATAAGGACGGCGGAACCAGGTCGCGGCTGAGTCACATATAGCTGTCGAAAGCAACGCCGAATCGTACAAAAGCCGGGCCAAAACTTTCCACCGCCTCTGTGGATAAGTTTGTGGGCAGGTCCAAGATCAAATCGGCGAAACGGCAGGGAATCAGGCGGCCCGCCGGTTTGCCCATTATTTAGGCAGAAATATTAAGCAATTGATATCGAATGAAAATATATTTGCGGAATTGCCAAATTTCACAGTTTGCCTAGAAATCGCCATATTTCACGAACAGTTTGTTCGCGCGTCAGGCACTGTGCACAACTTGCCCCGCATGCGGCGATGGAAGCGAATCTGAAGGACGTTTTCTATCCCATTGGGCAGACAAGGAATCCTTGTCGAATTCCTCCAGGAATTGTCGAAAACAATCGCAGCCGTGGATTGCATTCGGGCCGCAGCGTATGGCGCGGGCGGAGCCCGGCCGCTATAGAATGGCCGCCCCGGCAGACCGACCGTGATGCCGTTTTTTTTGGACAAGCGGACTGACGCATGCAGAGCCGTTGGAACGACAACGAAGCCCATTCCCTGACCGTGCGATATGCCGATAGCGGCGTCGGCGAGGACCTTGCGCTCAGGGTCTATACCTCACGCCTGCTGGGCCAGGACCCGAGCCTGGTGCTGCATGGCGGCGGCAACACCTCGGTCAAGACCCGCACCACGGACCTGTCGGGCGACGAGACGGACGTGCTGTGCGTCAAGGGCAGCGGCTGGGACATGGGCAATATCGAGCCCCAGGGCCTGCCCGCCGTCCGCATGGCCCCGCTGCTGAAGCTGCGCGGCCGTGAGACGCTGTCGGACGAGGACATGGTGCGGCACCAGCGCGCCTATCTGCTGGACCCCGGCGCCCCCAACCCGTCGGTCGAGACGCTGCTGCACGCGTTCCTGCCGCATAAATTCATCGACCATACCCATTCGACCGCGGTGCTGAGCATCGCCGACCAGCCCAACGCGGCCGAGCTGTGCGGTGAGATCTATGGCAACCGGATGGGCCAGGTGCCGTATATCATGCCGGGCTTCGCGCTGGCCAAGAAGGCCGCCGAGGTGTTCGAGCAGGACCCGTCGGTCGAGGGGCTGATCCTGCTGAAGCACGGCATCTTCACCTTCGGCGGGACCGCCCGCGAAGCCTATGAGCGGATGACCCTAATGGTCACGCTGGCCGAGGCGCGGCTGCGGAAAGGCCGTAAATCGGTGTTCGTGCCGGCCACCCTGCCCGCCGAGCCCGCGCCGCTGGCGGCGGCTGCGCCGATCCTGCGCGGCGCGTCGAGCATCCGCGAGGGCGATGATTGGCGGCGCATGGTCCTGGAATTCCGCACCTCGGCCGCCATCCTGAACTATGTGAACGGCGCCGAGGTCGGCCGCTATGCCACCCAGGGCGTGGTGACGCCGGACCATACGATCCGCACGAAGAACCATCCGCTGGTCGTTCCGGCGGCAGATAGCGACCTCACGGCATTCCGGGCGGCAGCCCATGCCGCCGCCGAGCGCTTCATCGCCGACTACCAGGCCTATTTCGCCCGCAACAATGCCGACCAGGCAACGCCGAAGAAGCCGCTCGATCCGCTGCCGCGGGTGATCCTGGCGCCGGGCTTGGGCCTGTTCGGCCTGGGACGAAGCAAGAAGGACGCGGCGATCGCAGCCGACATCGCCGAGAACACGGTGGCAACGATTACCGACGCCGAGGCCATCGGCCGGTTCGAGGCGCTGCCCGAAGCCGATCTGTTCGATATGGAGTACTGGTCGCTGGAACAGGCCAAGCTGGGTGCGACCAAGGAAAAACCCCTGGCCGGCCAGATCGCGGTCGTCACCGGCGGGGCCGGCGCCATCGGCGCGGCCACGGCGAAACTGTTCAAGGACAATGGCGCGGAGCTGGCCGTTCTGGACCTGGACGGCGAGGCAGCCAAGCGCGCCGCCAAAGCGCTGGGCGGCGCGGCGCTGGGCCTCGCCTGCGATGTGACCGACCAAGCCTCGGTCCAGGCCGCGTTCGACCGGATCGCCGAGACATTCGGCGGGGTCGACATATTGGTCTCGAACGCCGGCGCAGCCTGGCAGGGCAGGATCGGGACGGTCGACGAGGCGGTGCTGCGGCAAAGCTTCGAGCTCAATTTCTTCGCCCATCAGCGCGTCGCCCAAGCCGCGGTGAAACTCATGCTGGCCCAGGGCACCGGCGGCTGCCTGCTGTTCAACGTGTCGAAGCAGGCGATCAATCCCGGCCCCGATTTCGGCCCTTACGGTCTGCCCAAGGCGGCGACCCTATTCCTGGCCCGGCAATATGCGGTCGACCACGGCGCCGACGGCATCCGCTCCAACGCGGTCAACGCCGACCGGATCCGCAGCGGTGTGCTGACGCCGGAGATGATCGCCCAGCGCGCCGCCGCGCGGGGCTTGAGCGAGAAGGACTATATGGGCGGCAACCTGCTGGGCCAGGAAGTGACGGCCGAGGATGTGGCCCAGGCCTTCCTGCACCAGGCGCTGTCACTGAAGACCACTGCCGGCGTCACCACCGTGGATGGCGGAAACATCGCCGCAGCGCTGCGCTAGGTCCTTCATGCGCATCACGCGGCTGACGCGGGCCGAGCTGCCGGTCGACACGACCGAGCTTGCCCGCTTCCTGATCGGCAAGGTGGTGATCCGCGACCTGCCCGAGGGCCGGATCAGCGGCCGGATCGTTGAGACCGAGGCCTACCTGCACGGCGACGCCGCCGCCCATTCCTTCATCGGCGAGACGCCGCGCAACCGCTCGCTGTTCGGTGAACGCGGCCACGCCTATGTCTATGTCTCCTACGGCATCCACCGCATGCTGAATGTGGTCGGTGGCTCGCCGGGAGTCGGCACCGGCGTGCTGATCCGGGCGGCCGAGCCGCTGGAGGGGATTGAATTGATGCAGGCGCGGCGTGGCCTGAGCGATGTCACCGACCTGGCGCGCGGCCCCGGCAAGCTGGCCCAGGCGTTCGAGATCACGCTGGGCCTTTCCGACATCGACATGACGGCGGAGGGACCGCTGTGGCTTGGCCGCATCGACCGGCCCGCGGGCGAGATCGGGGTCAGCGTCCGGATCGGCATCACCAAGGAGGCCGACCGACCACTGCGCTTCTACGAGCGAGGCAGCAAGTTCGTCAGTGGACGAAAGGTGCTGAATATCTGACGATCACCCGGGCGGCCGGGGACCGTGGCCCATGCCTGGCCCCATGCCAGGACCCGTATCCTCACGCGTATAACCCGCGGGCAGGTCGAATGTGCCGGCCGGCGGGTCCTGGTGCTGGATCGATTTCAGCGTGGTCTGGACCGTGTGCTGGCCATCGGGCGCCTTGAAGGTGGTCCGGACCGGGAAGCCGTCGAAGCCGACCTGCTTCTTGATGTCGTCGAAATCGAGCTGAGCCATGGGCGAGCGCTGGGCGCCGACGCCGCCCATCTGGCTCATGAACTTCCCGAAGCCTATGAAGGGCTTGAGATCGTCCCGGGTCAGGCCCAGGTCAGACAGGCTGGCGATGCAGAAATCGGACGGCGGGCCGCCGGCCATGGTTACGTGGAACGGCGTGCAGGTGAAGCCGCCGATCTTCCCCGGCTCTCCGGCCTTTTCATAGGTGATCTGCGGCGGGGCGGACGAGGCGCTGGGTCCCATCCCGCGGGAGGCCATCATCGCCTCCATCTGTTTGCGCCGATCCGGCGGCATCGACGCCATCTGCTGCTGCAGCTGGGCCATCCTCTGATCCATCTCGGCCTTCATCTGGCTCATGCCTTCCGGCGTCAGCTCGACATAAGCCTTGTCCACGGGCCGAACGATCCAGACCTTATTCTGGTCGCCGCGGAAGATCATCTGGTTCTGCGGCGAGGTCATCCTGACCTTGTCGCCCGCCAGATCGATCGTCTGCTGCATGACCGGGCCGCCGTTGACCGACTGGTCCAGCGTGATCACCGTTCCGGCCCCGGCGGTACCGGCGGCGAACACGAAAACTCCTCCAACCAGAACAATGGCGCGCATCGTGCCCTCCCCTGTTGTCAGCCTGCGTTAATCCTCGTCGCCCATTCTGAGCGCCGCGATAAAGGCGGATTGCGGGATTTCGACTTCGCCGAACTGCCGCATCCGTTTCTTGCCCTCTTTCTGCTTATCCAGCAGCTTGCGCTTGCGGCTGATGTCGCCGCCATAGCATTTGGCGGTAACGTCCTTACGCATCGCCGAGACGGTCTCGCGGGCGATCACCCGGCCGCCGATCGCGGCCTGGATGGCGATCTTGAACAGCTGCTTCGGGATCAGCTCCTTCAGCCGCTCGCACAGCTGCCGGCCGCGACGCTCGGCCTGGCTGCGATGGACGACCATCGCCAGCGCATCGACCGGGTCGTTATTGACCAGGATCTGCATCTTGACCAGGTCGCCTTCCTCATAGCCGTCGAGCTGATAGTCGAAGCTGGCATAGCCGCGGCTGATCGATTTCAGCCGGTCGTAGAAGTCGAACACCACCTCGTTCAGCGGCAGGCGATAGACCAGCATGGCGCGGCTGCCGACATAGGTCAGCTCGATCTGCACGCCGCGCCGTTCCTGGCAGAGCTGCAATATGCCGCCCAGATATTCGTCCGGCAGCATGATCGTCGCCTTGATCCAAGGCTCCTCGATCAGCTCGATCTTTACCACATCCGGCATGTCGGCCGGATTGTAGAGCTCGATCATCTGGCCGTTGGTCTGGTGGACGCGATAGACGACCGACGGCGCGGTCGCGATCATGTCGAGGTCGAATTCGCGCTCCAGCCGCTCCTGGATGATCTCCATATGGAGCAGGCCGAGGAAGCCGCAGCGGAAGCCGAAGCCCAGCGCCTGGGAGCTTTCAGCCTCGAAATGGAAGCTGGAATCGTTAAGCGCCAGCTTGCCCAGCGAATCACGCAGGTGCTCGAACTCGGCGGCGTCGACCGGGAACAGCGAGCAGAACACCACCGGCACTGACGGCTTGAAGCCGGCCAGCGGCGCGGCGGCCAGCCGGCGTTCCTCGGTGATCGTGTCGCCGACCTTGGTCTCGGCGATCTCCTTGATGCCTGCGGTGATGAAGCCCATCTCGCCGGGGCCCAACTGGTCGATGATCACCCGCTTCGGCGCGAACATGCCGACCCGATCGATATCGCGGGTGGCGCCTGTCTGCATGAAGCGGATTTTCATCCCCGCCCGCATCACGCCATCGACCACGCGCACCAGAATGACAACGCCCAGATAGGCGTCGTACCAGCTGTCGACCAGCAGCGCCTTGAGCGGCGCCTCAGGATCGCCGGATTTGGGCGGCGGCAGGTAGGTGACAATCGATTCGAGCAGCTCGGGAATGCCGATGCCGCTCTTGGCCGAGATGGCGACGGCGTTGGAAGTATCGAGCCCGATGACTTCCTCGATCTGCGCCTTCACCCGGTCGACATCGGCCGCCGGCAGGTCGACCTTGTTGATGACCGGCAGGATCTCGTGATCGTTCTCGATCGCCTGATAGACGTTGGCCAGCGTCTGCGCCTCGACGCCCTGGGTCGAATCGACGACCAGCAGCGAGCCTTCGCAGGCGGCAAGCGACCGGCTGACCTCGTAGGCGAAGTCGACATGGCCGGGCGTGTCCATCAGGTTGAACTGATATTCCAGCCCGTCGCTCGCCTTGTAGGACAGGCGCACCGTCTGCGCCTTGATGGTGATGCCGCGCTCGCGCTCCAGGTCCATGGAGTCGAGCACCTGCTGCTTCATCTCGCGCTTGTCCAAACCGCCGCAGGTCTCGATCAGCCGGTCGGCCAGCGTCGACTTGCCGTGGTCGATATGGGCGATGATCGCGAAATTGCGGATGCGGGAGAGCGGTGTCGTATTATCGGTCATGGCGCGGGAAGATAGGGGGCGAGGGATGCGGCGGCAATGGTAACGGCCGCAAATACCGGCAAACTCGGCGCCAATGATGGTTTTTCGCGCGTGATTGCCACGGCCGATCCGTTATGAGTAGCGGCAATACAGATTTCACGGGGAAAACAGATGATAACGCGGCTGCCGCGCATACTGGCCGGTTTGATGATGTTCGCGCTGGCCGGATGCGCGCATGTGCCGACTACCGCGCAGCAACCCCTCGTGATCCTGATATCGATCGACGGTTTCCGCGCCGACTATCTGGACCGCGGGCTCACGCCGAACATCGCTGCTCTGGCGGCGCAGGGTGTGCGGGCGCAAGCGATGCGGCCGTCCTTTCCCTCAGTCACGTTCCCCAATCACTACACGCTGGTGACCGGCCTCTATCCCGATCATCACGGGGTGGTGAACAACACGATGGAAGACCCGGCAACGCCCGGAAAGGTCTTCAACACGGGCGACTCCCACGACGAACGCTGGTGGGACGAGGCGACGCCGATCTGGATCACAGCTCAGCGCCAGGGGCTGCGCGCCGCGACGATGTTCTGGCCGGGATCGGATATCGCAATCCACGGCACACTGCCGGAGCGCTGGATGCCGTTCGACAAATCCGTCACCGCCGAGAAGCGGACGGACACTGTGTTGGCATGGCTGGACCTGCCACCGGATCAACGGCCTGCCTTCACCACGCTTTATTTCGAGGAGGTCGACAGCGCCGGTCACGTCGGCGGGCCGGATTCCGACGGCGTGAATAAGGCGCTCCAGCACGTCGACGGTGCGATCGGGCGGCTGGTCGACGGGTTGAAGCAGCGTGGATTGTTCGACCGCGTGAATCTGATCATCGTCGCAGACCACGGGATGGAGGCGAACTCACCGCAACGCGTGATTTATCTCGATGACCTGGTCGATCCGAAGACGGTGCATGTCGAAGTCAGCGGCCTCGTGACCGGCCTGCATGCCGAACCGGGGCACGAGGCCGAGGTCGAGAAGGCATTGCTGAAGCCGCATGATCACATGCAGTGCTGGCGCAAGGCGGATATCCCTACCCGGCTTCATTACGGCACCAACCCGCGCGTGCCGGCAATCGTCTGCCTGGCCGAGCCGGGCTGGGCGATCTGGACGCATGACTTCATCGCCAGCCTGAAAGGCGGCTTCGTCTATGGCATGCACGGCTACGATCCAGCCGATCCGCAGATGGGCGCGCTGTTCGTCGCCGAAGGCCCGGCTTTTCGCCAGGGCATGGTCCACCCCGTGTTCGACAATGTCGACGTTTACCTGCTGTTGACCCATTTGCTGGCGATCAAGCCGGAGCCGAACGACGGAAAATTCGGCGAGGTGGCGGACATGCTGCGGTCTCGGTAATCCCGCCTACTCTGCCGCGACCGCAGTCTCCCCGATCAGGCCGAGCGCCTGGCTTTCGAACAGCCGGCGATAATAGCCGTCCTTGCGCGCCAGCAACTCGGTATGCGTTCCCTGCTCCACGATCCGCCCCTGGTCGAAGACCAGGATGCGGTCGACCCGCTGAACGGTGGACAGGCGGTGCGCCACGATGATCGTCGTCCGGTCCTCGATGACATCCTCGAGCGCCCGCTGCATCAGCGCCTCGGAGATCGAGTCGAGGCTCGAGGTCGCCTCGTCGAAGATGAGGATGCGGGCATCGGCCAGGACCGCCCGGGCCAGCGCGACGCGTTGCCGTTCGCCGCCGGACAGCTTGACGCCGCGCTCACCCACCAGCGTGTCGTAACCTTGGGGCAGCGCCATGATGAAGTCATGGGCATGCGCGCGGGTGGCCGCCGCCGCGATCTCATCCCGGCTCGCGCCCGGCCTGCCATAGGCGATGTTCTCGCCCAGCGACCGGTGGAACAGCAGCGGGTCCTGCGGCACGAGCGAGATCGCCTGGCGCAGGCTTTCCTGCGTCAGCGCGGCCACATTCTGCCCGTCGATACGGATTTCGCCGCCATCGATGTCGTGCAGGCGCTGGATCAGCTTGACGAAGGTGCTCTTGCCGCTGCCGGAGCTGCCGACCAGCCCAACGCGTTCCCCACCGCGTAAGGTCAGCGAGAAGTCGCGATAGAGCGGGTTGGCCTGGCCGCGATAGCGGAAGGTCACGCGGTCGAACGCGATCTCGCCGCGCCCGGGCCGGAACAATTTCGCGCCGGGCCGATCCTCGACGCCCAGCGGCTGGCGGGCGAACAGGGCGATGTCCTCCATGTCGTTGACCGAGCGCTGCAGGTTGCGGATATGCACCGCGATATCGCGCAGATAGCCCTGGATCACGGTGTAGGTCGCCAGCACATAGGCGATGTCGCCTGGCGTCGCCAAGCCGCGCGTCCACAGCCATACGGCCAGGCCTAGCACCGCCGCCTGAAGCGCCACGACGGCAATGCCCTGGGTCGTGCCGGACAGAGTTCCGCGCAGCCATGTGCGATAGGTGCGCCCACGCCACAGATCGGTGACTTGATCCAGCCGCGCGTCCTCCCGCGCCTCTCCAGCGAAGGACTTCACCAGGCTGTTGCAGCCGATCGAGTCGGCGACCGCCGCCCCAAGACGCGAATCCGCCTCATTCGCCAGTTGCGCCGCCGGCGCCACATAGCGCACGGTCAACACCCCCGCGATGGTGATGTAGAGAACCGCGCCGGCCGCGACCGCCAACCCCATCACCGCCCAATGGGCGGCCAGCAGAGCGGTGACCGCCACCAGCATCACCAGGGCCGGGAAGAAACCCAGCAGGATCGTGTCGGCCAGCGTGTCATAGGCCCACATGCCGCGCGTGATCTTGCGCACGGTCGCCCCGGCGAAGCTGGAGGCATGCCAGTCGGTCGAGAAGCGCTGAACCCGATAGAACGCATCGGCCACGATCCGCTGCATGATCCGGGTGGACGCGCTGGTCAGGCCGCGAAAGGCGGCATAGCGGCATGCCTGGCCGGCCAGCCCGAGGCCAAATATCGAGAGAACGGCTTGGATGGCGGCATCCGCCGCACCGGTGTTGAGCGTCAGCGCATCGACCAGCCGTCCGGCAAATAATGGAATGACGGATTCGCAGACCGTCGCCAGCAACATGGCAATGACGATGGCGACCGTCAGTTTGATCTGACGCCGCCACTGCGCCAGGCAAAAGGCAAAGACCAGGCGAAACGGATCGCGGGATGGGGACTCACTCATATCGGCTCGCGCCGGCGGCGCGCCTCTTCAACAGAATCGTAACGGTCATGTCCGCGCCAAGGCCTGTGAACAGCAAGGCGCGACGGCGAAAAAGGAAAGCCGGGCCGTCAGTATTTCGGAGGGGACGTGAGGAAGGCTACGACCGCTCGCAATGCATGGTCCGGATGGTCCGGGCCCTGTCCCAAAATCAGAGGACGCCCGGGATCGTAAAGCGCTTAAGCATCTGATCCCCTCGATTGCGGTTGTGGTCGCCCCTTCTTAAGCCGCAAAGGGCAGCCTGTGAAGCGGGAAATTCAGCTTGCCTGTTGATCAGTACTGTCGATGAGCCCGGAAAATTCCCCCGGAGGCGATGATCTCACCGCTCCAGGGTGAGCGTATCGCCCTTGATCTCGACGCGGCCCAGGGTCGAGAGATAGCTCATGCCCAGCAACGACTGGTTGAGGTCGCCTTCGTTCACCCAGGCGTGGACGCCATGGGCTGTCAGCGGGCCGACCTGAAGCGCGTCCAGCGTAATCCGGGCACCGCGTGTCATTCCATTAGCGGTTGAGAAGGGCGTGTCGTAGTTGAGCTTGCTGTCGTCGAAGCCAAGCCGCTCTGCGTCGCGCCGCGACAAGGCGATACCGCTGGCGCCGGTATCGACCAGAAATCGCACACCCTTGCCGTTGACCGTCGCATTGACGACGAATTGGCCGCCATTGTCGGCCTGGAACCGCATCGTACCCGGCGCGATCTGCGTCCCGCGACCCGGCACGACCGTGCCCATCGTGCGGCCGAATATCGTGCCCAAATCGTCACGGTACGAATAGCCGATCACCAGGACCGCGCCGAGGGCCAGGAATACGGACAGATGCTTCGCCATCCGGCCCAATGGCTGGGTCGAGACGGAGAGCCGCATCACCATCAGGAGCAGAATGATGGCGAGCGGCAATCCGTTCGCCACATCCCAGCTGTCCAGCCCGCCGGGCGCCATCGATGCCGCCCAGCCAAGGATCGTCGCGACGACGATCGCGATCAGCGCCAGGCGGAGTGTCCAGGAACCCGGCTTTCGCGGCCGTTTATCCATCGAACCTCCGCCTCGCCTCAGCCAATCAGGCCGCTGCCTTCAGCATATTGCGCAGCACGTACTGCAGGATGCCGCCGTTCTTATAATAGTCGATCTCGTCCAGCGTATCGATACGGCAGGTCAGCGGCACCACCTCCACCTTGCCGTTGGCCCGGTGGATGGTGAGCGCGATGTCCATGCGCGGCTTCAGGTGATCGGCAAAACCCAGCAGGTCGAACGTCTCGGTGCCGTCCAGGGCCAGGGTCTTGCGGTCCGTGCCTTCCTTGAACTGGAGCGGCAGGACACCCATGCCCACCAGGTTGGAACGGTGAATACGCTCGAAGCTCTCGGCGATCACGGCGGAGACGCCCAGCAGCTTGGTGCCCTTGGCGGCCCAGTCGCGGCTGGAACCGGTGCCGTATTCCTTGCCCGCGATGACGATCAGCGGCGTGCCTTCGGCGATGTACTTCATCGAGGCGTCATAGATCGGCATCACCTCGCCGTCGGGCATATGGCGGGTGACGCCGCCCTCGGTGCCCGGCGCCATCTCGTTCTTGATGCGGGTGTTGGCGAAGGTGCCGCGCATCATGACCTCATGGTTGCCGCGGCGCGAGCCGTAGGAGTTGAACTCCTCGGGGCGCACCTGGTGCTCCAGCAGGTACGTGCCGGCCGGGCCGGACTTCTTGATGTTGCCGGCGGGGGAGATGTGGTCGGTGGTGATGCTGTCACCCAGCAGGGCGAGCAGGCGGGCCTGCTTGATGTCGCTGATCGGCGAGGGCTCCGGGCTCATCGTCTGGAAGAACGGCGGCTCCTGCACATAGGTCGAACCGGCATCCCACTTGTAGGTCTGGCCCTCGGCGAACTGAACCGCCTGCCATTCTTTCGGGCCTTTGAACACGTCGCTGTAGCGGCTCATGAACATCTCACGCGAGACCGACTTGGCGACGACGTCGGCGACCTCATGGTTGGTCGGCCAGATGTCGCGCAGATAGACCGGCTGGCCGTCGCTGCCGATGCCCAGCGGGTCCTTCGTGATGTCGATCATCATCGAGCCGGCGATCGCATAGGCGACGACCAGCGGCGGCGAGGCGAGATAGTTGGCGCGGACATCCTGGTGAATGCGGGCCTCGAAATTACGGTTGCCCGACAGCACCGCGCCGACCACCAGATTATTCTCGACGACGGCGTTGCCGATCGCCTCGGGCAGCGGGCCGGTATTGCCGATGCAGGTGGTGCAGCCGTAGCCGACGAGGTTGAAGCCCAGCGCGTCCAGGTCGGCCTGCAGGCCGGACACTTTGTAATATTCGGTCACCACCTGGCTGCCCGGGGCGAGCGAGGTCTTCACCCAGGGCTTCACCTTCAGGCCCTTCTTCAGTGCGTTGCGGGCGACCAGGCCGGCCGCCAGCATAACCGAGGGGTTGGAGGTGTTGGTGCAGCTGGTGATCGCGGCGACGACCACGTCGCCGTGGCCCAGCGTGTAGTCGGCTCCGCCGACGGCAACGCGCTTTGTCTCTTCACCGGCCGGAACGCCGAACTTGGTGAGCTCGGACATGAAGGCGGGTGCGGCGCCGGAGAGCAGCACTTTGTCCTGGGGACGGCGCGGGCCGGCGAGCGAGGGCTCGACATCGCCCAGGTCGAGCGACAACGTGTCGGTGAAGACCGGGTCCGGCGTGCTGTCGTCGCGCCACATGCCCTGGGCCTTGGCATAGGCCTCGACCAGCGCGATCCGGCCGGCGTCGCGGCCGGTCAGGTTCAGGAAGCGGATCGTTTCCTTGTCGATCGGGAAGAAGCCGCAGGTCGCGCCGTATTCCGGCGCCATGTTGGCGATCGTCGCGCGGTCGGCCAGGGCCAGGGCGCTGATGCCGGGGCCGTAGAACTCGACGAACTTGTTGACCACGCCCTTCTTGCGCAGCATCTGCGTCACTGTCAGCACCAGATCGGTGGCGGTCGTGCCTTCCTTGAGCTTGCCCGACAGCTTGAAGCCGATGACCTCGGGGATCAGCATCGACACCGGCTGGCCCAGCATCGCCGCCTCGGCCTCGATGCCACCGACGCCCCAGCCCAGCACGGCCATGCCGTTCACCATCGTGGTGTGGCTGTCGGTGCCGACCAGTGTGTCGGGATAGGCGATCTGGCGGCCAGCTTCCTTGCCGACCCAGACGGTCTGGGCGAGGTATTCCAGGTTCACCTGATGGCAGATGCCGGTGCCCGGCGGCACGACGCGGAAATTGTCGAAGGCGGTCTGGCCCCAGCGGAGGAAGGCATAACGCTCGCCGTTGCGCTCGAACTCGCGCGCGACATTCTCATCGAAGGATTTGGGGGTGCCGAAATAATCCACCATCACCGAGTGGTCGATGACCAGGTCGACGGGCGACAGCGGATTGATCCGGGCCGGGTCGCTGCCCAGCCGATCGATCGCCTTGCGCATGGCGGCAAGATCGGCGACGGCGGGAACGCCGGTGAAGTCCTGCATCAGCACGCGGGCCGGGCGATAGGCGATCTCCCGATCGCTCGACTTGGTCTTGAGCCACTCGGCCACCGCCTTGACGTCATCGACCGAGACCGTGCGGCCATCCTCATAGCGCAGCAGGTTCTCGAGCAGCACCTTCATCGAGAAGGGGAGGCGGGACACGTCGCCGATCTCGGCCTTCGCGGCCTCGATGCTGAAATAATCGTATTCGGCTCCATCGATGGTGAGCGTGCGACGGGTCTTCAGCGTGTCTTTTCCGGTAATGCTCACGATGATGTGCCTTTATCTTCTGCAGAGGGCCGGTGTTGCGGCCATGCCACTGGATATGGGATTTGCGCGTGGTCTAACCTAGTTTTACAAGGCGATCAAACCCGGGTTTTGAGCCTCAGGACAGGACAAGATGTCGCCTTTTGCCGTAAAACGCCGATTATTCCCGCACCAGCGGTCGACACGCGCGTTCCCCCGGCCCAAATCAACACCGGCAGGAGGACCTGACATGCTGAAATTACTCTCCGCCACCGCTTTTGCCGCCCTTTTTCTGAGCCCAAACCCCGCCGTCGCCGACCCGCCCGCAAAGACCACCGAGCAGACGATGACCCCCAAAAGCAACGCCAAGCTGACGCCGGAGCAGGAAAAGGCGATGCTGGCCCCCTATCGCGCCAAGATAGACACGCTGGACCATCAGATCGTGGCGCTGCTGGGCGAGCGTTTCGGGGTTATCAGCGACGTCGCCAAGCTGAAGGCCGAACACGGGATCGCGCCGATTCTGCCTGACCGGATCGAGCAGGTCGTCCAGAACGCCCGCGCCAAGGCGGAGAAAGCCGGCGTCGATCCGGACCTGGTCGAGAAGATCTACCGCATTATCATCGACACAGCCTGTCAGCAGGAAGAAACCTACGCACACGCCCAGCAGGCAAAGGCCCCCGCGCCGGCAAAGCCCGAGTGACCGCAGACATCGGGAAAGGTTTCGCCGGCTACCGATTGTCGTGCCGGCGCAGCGAGCGAATGGTCTTTACCGGCCTGGACTTCGCCGTCCCGGCCGGCGGCGCACTGCTGCTGACCGGGCCCAACGGCAGCGGCAAGTCCAGCCTGATGCGGCTGATGGCCGGGCTGATTCGGCCCTATAGCGGCCGGCTGGAGCATGACGGGATGCGGCTCAGCGACGATCCGGCGCTGCATCGCGATCTGGTCGCCTATCTGGGTCACCAGGATGCGGTGAAGCCGATGCTGTCCGTCGCCGAGGGTACACGCTTCTGGGCGTCGCTGCGCGGCCGCCGGGACAAGGCCGAGGCGGCAATGGTGATGATGGGGCTTGGCGACCTGAGCGAGACCGCCGGCCGGTTCCTGTCCTCCGGCCAGCGTCGCCGCGCCGCGCTGGCGCGGGTGATCGCCGGCGGCGCGCCGATCTGGCTGCTGGACGAGCCGACGGTGGGCCTGGACGTAAAATCGATCGCGGCGCTGGAAGCAGCCCTGGCCATGCACCGCGCCGAGGGCGGAATCGTGGTCGCCGCGACCCATGCGCCGATCGCCCTGCCCGGCGCGGGTGGCCTCAACCTCGCCGATTTCGAGCCGGAAAGCGTTGCCGACGAGGAGGCCGCGTGAGCGCAGCCTTCGCCCTGTTTCTGCATGATCTGAAGCTGCAATTCCGCCACGGCAGCGACCTGGTCGCTCCGCTGGCCTTCTTCGTGCTCGCCGTTCTGATGGTGCCGCTGGGCGTGGGGCCGGAGCCCAACCTGCTGGCGCGGCTGGCACCCGGCATGCTGTGGATCACCGCGCTGCTTGCTACCCTGCTGGCGCTCGACCGGCTGTTCCAGCGCGATTTCGAGGATGGGACGCTGGACCTGCTGGCATTGGCGCCGATGCCACTGGAGCTGACCGTACTGGCCAAGGTCGCCGCCCATTGGGTGACGACCGGCCTGCCGTTCATGGTCATCGCCCCGATCCTGGGAGTGATGCTGCATCTGGACAATGCCAGCTTCGTCACGCTGGAGATCAGCCTGCTGATCGGCACGCCAGTGCTGAGCATGATCGGCGCCTTCGGGGCGGCGGTGACGCTGGGGGCGCGGCGCGGCGGTGCACTGCTGGCGCTCTTGGTTCTGCCGCTCTACGTACCCATACTCATCTTCGCAACGAGCGCGATCGGCGCCGCGGGGGAAGGATTGTCGTCACGGCCGCATCTTTTGCTGCTGGCAAGCTTCTTCGCAGGCGGTATCGTGCTGGTGCCATTCGCCGCCGCCGCTGCGTTGAGAAACGCCCTGGAATAGAGATGACCACCGCTCGCATCCCTCTGCTGCATCGCTATGCCAACCCGGCCGCCTTCGGGCGCCTGTCGGGGCAGATCCTGCCCTGGACCGCCGCCATATCGGCCATCCTGCTGGGCCTTGGCCTCTATTTCGCCCTGTTCTCCTCACCGCCGGACTACCAGCAGGGCGAGTCAGTGCGGATCATGTATGTCCATGTGCCGGCCGCGATCATGTCCGAGGTCATCTATGGGATGATGGCTGCGGCCGCGGCCGTCGGCATCATCTGGAAACATGCGCTGGCCGATCTGTTCGTGAAGGCCGCCGCGCCTTTGGGCGCCGCCTTTACCTTCCTGTGCCTGGTCGCCGGCTCGCTGTGGGGCAAGCCGATGTGGGGCGCCTGGTGGGTGTGGGATGCGCGGCTGACCTCGGAATTGGTGCTGTTCTTCCTCTATCTGGGCTATCTCGCCCTCGTCGACG
>Ga0268266_10000667_pt1 | contig 46241 bp, 34 predicted proteins | sample KBSS13metaG_FD_190356 | JGI IMG/M metagenome (GOLD analysis project Ga0268266, IMG submission 190356) | Switchgrass rhizosphere microbial communities from Kellogg Biological Station, Michigan, USA - KBS S1-3 metaG (SPAdes) (version 2) | ecosystem: Host-associated > Plants > Roots > Rhizosphere...
GGCCGGCGATCTCGGCCCGAAAGGCATTCGTGTCAACGCCATTTCGGCTGGCCCTATCAAAACACTGGCCGCGCGTGGTGTTTCCAATCTGGGCGAAATGCTCAAGGCTCATGCCGAGCGCGCTCCATTGAAGCGCAACGTTGATGCGGGTGAAGTTGGCAGCACCGCTGCATTCTTGCTTTCGCTAGCAGGCTCCGGCATCACGGGCGAAACGATTTACGTGGATTGCGGCTACAACATCATGGGTTTTTAGCTGAGCCTGAACGTTCTGCCTGTTCACTGCATGAAAAAACTTACGATTGCGATTGACGGTCCTGCGGGCTCGGGGAAGAGCAGCGTGGCGCGCGTGGTGGCGCAGCGGCTTGGTTATTTGTACCTCGACAGCGGTGCGATGTATCGCGCTTTGGCCCTAAAAGCGCTGCAAAACAATGGGCTCGCGCTGACTTCTGAGAAAGAGTTGGAAGAGCTCGCGCGAGATACACAGATCGAGCTGCAACCCGTTCCAGCGAGCCTGCACGATCCTACCGTTCATAACCGCGTGCTGCTCGATGGCGACGAAGTGACGCAATCCATTCGAACCAATGAAGTGGCACAGGCGGCGTCACGCGTGGCGACCAATCCCGGTGTGCGCGCTATTCTCGTTGCCGCGCAACAACGCGCCGGTGCGAACGGTGGAGTCGTTATGGAAGGCCGCGACATTGGAACAGTCGTGTTTCCTCGCGCGGAGCTGAAGATATTTCTCGAAGCGGCGCCGGAAGCCCGCGCGGAGCGGCGGTGGAAAGAACACATCGAAAAAGGCGAGCATTTGGAACTGGCGCAAGTTGTGGAAGAAGTGAGGCAGCGCGACAGACGCGACACCGAGCGCAAAGTTTCGCCGCTGCTTCGCGCCGCGGATGCGGTTCTGGTAGACAATACGGCGATGGACGTGGAAGAAACAGCGCGGCTCATCATCATGCTGGCGCATGAGCGCGAGAAGCGGTGGATCGAAGCGCAGACGAGGTAAGAAATTCCGATGACCAAAGAGCCGACGCATTTCCTGAAAGACATCTTGCGGCAGCCGAAAGAGCTGCGCTGGACGTTGGAACATTTGACGGGTTCGGCTGCGGCCGAGGTGACGAAAGCCGCCGCTGCCATCCGAGGGGCGCGGAATGTGTTTCTGACGGGAATTGGAAGCAGCTGGCACGCAGCGTTGAATGTTGCGCCGATGTTCAACGAAGCGGGGCGGCCGGTGTATTTGATAGAGGCGTCAGAACTGCTGTTGTTTGCGGAGCTTCCCGCGGACTCGGCCGTGATTGCGATTTCGCGGAGCGGACGCAGCATCGAAATCGTGCAGTTAGTTGAGAAGGCGAAGCGCAGCGGTGCAAAGGTCGTCGGAGTTACGAACGCGGCCGAAGGAACTTTGGCCAAAGAGGCGAATTTTCCGATCGTTGTTCCAGTTGCACTGGACCATGCCATTTCGGTGAATACGTACAGCACGCTGGCTGCGGCCGCGGGCGTTTTGGCAAAAAGTGCGACCGGCGGATTTGCCGCCGCGGAAATGAGCGAGCTGGTTGCCGCGTTGACGGAAGCGGGCCGAGCGATTCCGGAGTGGCAGAAACAGATCGCGACGTCGAAATGGTTTGTGCCGGGGCGAACTACGTACTTTCTGGCGCGCGGCGCGAGTCTGGGTACGGCGCAAGAAGCGCGACTGCTCTGGGAGGAAGGCGCGAAATCGCCCGCGACAGCGATGGGGACAGGAGTTTTCCGGCACGGTCCGCAAGAGATGGTGCGCGAAGGAATGCGGTTCGGCATCTGGTTGGATGCGGAACGAATGCGTGAGCAGGACTTAGCTACGACGCGCGATCTGGTGAAGTTGGGCGCGTCGGTAATGTTGATTGGACAAAAGGTGCCAGAAGGCTCGGCGGACTTGACGTTGCAGCTTCCGAAGATCCTGGGCGCTTGGCAATTTCTTGTGGATTGCGTTCCGGTGCAGCTGGCTGCGGAGCAACTGGCGCGAATGTCGGGCGAGGACAGCGACACCTTCCGCTTGTGCTCCTTTGTGGTGGAGGATGAGGCTGGGTTGCTCGGCGGTGCAGCGGGTGCTGGAGCGAAGAGTTGATTGGAGCCGTGGATATAGGCGGAACCAAGATCGCGGTCGGCTTGATCGACGATGCCGGGCGAGTGATGTGCCGCGTGGAGGCTGCGACGGAAGCGGAACGCGGATATACAGTAGGCCTGCAGAAAATCTCGGAAATGTTGCGTAGTGTTTTGGGCAAGACTGGTGCGACGATTCGCGGAATCGGGATTGGAATGACGGGAATGCTGGATCCAATCCGGGGCGAGTTGCTGGATGCAGATTTTCTCCCGGGATGGGAAGGGAGCCGGCCTCTTGAAGATTTGTCACGGGAATTTGGGGTTAGTGCCGCGATGGAAAACGACGGCGACGCGGGAGCGCTGGCGGAAGCGTATTGGGGCGCGGGAAAAGGGAAGGGCCGTTTGGTCTACGTGACAGTGGGAACCGGAATTGGCGGTGGAATTGTTCTGGATGGAAAGCTGTACCGCGGCGCAGCGGGATCGCATCCGGAAATTGGGCATCATGTGATGGAAGCGTCGGGGCCGGACTGCACCTGTGGCTTGCGCGGCTGCTGGGAGGCGCTGGCGGCGGGGTGCTCGATGGAGAAATGGTACGCGGAAAACTGTCCTGCGGCGGAGCGGAACAGCGGTCCCGCTAGTGCACGAAAAATTTGTGAGCTGGCGCGAAAGGGAAGTGAGTTCGCGAAGCGCTCGGTGGATCGAGAAGCTACTTATTTGGGTTTGGGCCTGGCGAATCTGATTGGGATGTTCGTGCCCGACGTGATAGTCCTCGGTGGCGGGATGATGCAGAGTGCGGACTTGTATCTGGGAAAGATCCGCGAGGTGATTCGGAGCGGATGCCGGTTTGTTCCCGCCGAGAAAACCGAAATTGCGTTGGCCTCTTTGGGAGATGACACGAACCTGATAGGAGCGGCGATGACCTGGCGGCACCGCTATGAGAATTTGTCGGCGGCCGCCTCCTAGGGGCAGCGCATTCGTTTTTCGTTATCGAGGGTCCTCCTCCCATAAATTCTTTTTGCCCCTGAAAAAATCCGCTTGACAAAAATTCGTTTTGCGTTTACTTTGCGGTTACCCTCAGTTACAAGCTGCGGAAGTGAAGCAGTTCCCGCTGAGCGTGGAGAGCAATGAGTGTCGTCTGAAAAACAAACCGACCCCGTGAATGACTCGGGATCGCTCGGCGACGCACTGTGCTTTCGCATGCTCGTCCGAAGGTAAGCTCCTAATTCATTCATTTGGAACAGGTTAGATGACGGGAAGGCATTCCCGGGATGGCGTAGTTCACGGTTACTTCTGGTACAGCCGAAAGGCTGGGGTTCGACGCCCCACACCCGTGAACGCTAGTTCCTCCCTGGAACTGTGGTTCCTGTTAGCTAGATGGTGAACAGTTGTGCGTCCAGACGAACGCGCTACGGGTGTGCGCGAAGGACGAAGAAGGAAACGAGGCGCAGGAAGGTAAGACAAGAGAACCGAGTTTGTGGCGTGGTGAAGGCTTGGGTTACTTCGACTAATCCGCTGGTCGTGGGTTCGATCCCCACCAATGACGGTCCGCGAGGAAAGTCGTTGTAGCTCAGTGGCAGAGCATCGGAACAAAAGTCCTGAGCCGCCGATTCCCGCCACAAGACAGAAGCCGGGATGGCGCAGTGCAGAGATACTTCGTCTGTCACACGAAGCGGGGCTGTCGCCCCGCGACTCTGTTCGATTTTCCTCCCGGCGCGAACTTGCAGAAGGATTGCGGGTTTCAGGGTTGTTTTATAACTCTGAATGCTGAACGTGGTGAAGGACAGGGTTACTTCGCCTATGGAGCGGGAGGTCGTGAGTTCGAATCTCACCTGGTCCACAAAGTCTCTCGAACGATGAGAGCCGGCGGGCCAGTAGCTCAGTGGATAGAGCGCCTAATGTTCCCTGACCGCTTGTTCCCGTCCAGCAAGTTTTGCAAGGAGAGGCTATGAAAAACGAGAAGCGCAGCATGAAAACGTATGTGGACGGTGGCGATGAGTCGCCTTCCTAAACAGAGGCACATTCCGACCGCAAAGCCGGTCTTAGAAAGGAAAACGCAGTGGGCAGTAATTTGGAAAGGTTTTTTTTCCAGATGGGAGCACGCGTAAAGCAGGTCGAAGTTGCTCCGGAACCGATGGGATGGAGGCGAGTGAACTCGCGCGGAGAGGATCTCCCGGTTGTGCTTGATATCAAGCGAGACAACCGCGGATCGTTCTTCGAGGTTCGCACGCTGATCGGTACGCGTCAGGAACTTCTCGTGCTGAACGCCGAGCCCAGGAAAAAGCATCTGCTCTTGCTCAGCCGGCAGTTTGATTCGGCTGGGCGTGTTGTGGCCAAGCAGAAATTTTTGTGCGGCCATGAGGAGCGGCACTGGTTCGTCGCAGCGATTCCAGAGGACGAGCCGGTGAGCACCGTGGCGGGAGCGCAAACCGCGCTGAAGCCGACGGAAGTTCGGCTTCGCGAGGAGACGCTGGGAATCAAGCGAGAGCAGGGTTTCCGGCGCCGGAATGCCGCGTTTATTCGACAGGGCGAATGGTTTTTCGTCCCGGCGAAGGGCGTTGCGCCGGATCCTTTAAGGCTCCTGCGCAATGAACCGCTGTCGCGCGGTAACGGAAGCAAAGCGCACTGGGCCGAGCTTTGCTACCGCAGCGGCGGGGAAACGGTCTACGTTTCCGCAAAGTATCCCGGCGGGTTGAGCGTTGACGATTACAAAGCGTTGCCGGAGCAGGAACGCAAGTTCGGTTTTCGAATGATGAAGCGAGATGCCGCGGTTTATGTGAAGGGTGAAATCACGCACCCGGATCACAAGACCGTATTCCTGGAAGGTTGGCATCGCGTTTTCATGAACACCGAGAACCGTTCGATGGCCATGCGGTTTCTGGCGTTTCTCGACTAACCGCCCGGAAGGCATTGGCTCCGGGACAGAAGTTCCGGAGCCAATGCTCCGAGAGAAAGGAGGAGAAGGAAGATGGCGAAACTGAATGTGTGGAAGCGGATGTTCCCGGAGCGGACGCACGAAGGAGCGGTGGCGCAGCGCGTGGATGCAAAGCGTGAACTGCGGCGCAGCGTGCTGACGTGCCTGCTCTGGGAAGATACGTTCTACGAGAAGAGCAATGAGGTCGCAAAGCGAATCGCGGAACTTGTGGCTCGCAACAAGCCCGAAGATGTAGCCGCGCTTGCATGCGAGGCTCGAGACACGATGCAGCTGCGCCATGTTCCGCTCTTTCTGACGCGAGAGCTGGCACGCCGCAAGGGTGCCGGGCCACTGGTGGCGGATACGCTCGAGAGGGTCATTCAGCGCGCGGACGAACTCGGCGAGTTCGTTGCGCTCTACTGGAAAGCGCGGAAGGAGCCGCTCTCGGCGGGAGTGAAGCGCGGGCTGGCAAAGGCGTTCACGAAGTTCGACGCCTACCAGCTGGCGAAGTACAACCGTGAAAGCACCGTGAAGCTGCGCGACGTGCTGTTCCTTTGCCACGCCAAGCCGAAAAACGCAGAACAGGCCGAAACCTGGAAAAAGCTCGTTGAGAACACGCTCGAATCTCCCGACACATGGGAGGTTGCCTTGTCCGCAGGGAAGGACAAGCGCGAGACTTGGGAACGGCTGCTGCGCGAAAGCAAGGTGGGCGGAATGGCCGTGCTGCGCAACCTGCGGCTGATGCTGGCTGCGGGGGTTACGCCGAAGCTGATCGCAGAGCGACTCGAAAAAGGCGTTGCCCGGGCGTTGCCGTTCCGCTTCGTGACGGCGGCCCGCTATGCTCCAAAGCTTGAGGAAGCGATCGAGAAGGCGATGCTCAAGGGCATCGCCGGATTCGAAACGCTTCCGGGAGTGACCGGGCTGGTGGTGGACGTTTCCGGCTCCATGAACTACCGGCTCGCGAAGAAGGGCGAGACGACTCGCATGGATGCGGCTGCGGGTCTGGCCATCCTGCTTCGCGAGAAGGCCGAGGAGTTCTACGCCGCCACGTTTTCGGACACTTGCGTTGCGGTTCCTACGCGGCGAGGGTTCGCTCTGCGAGACGCCATCGTAAAGTCGCAGGCTCACTCCGGAACCTACCTGAAGCGCGCATTGAGCACGCTGAAGGCATGGACGGAGTGGAGCAATGTGGACCGCGTGATCGTGATCACGGACGAACAGTCGCATGACGTGATTTTGCCGGCGTGGACGAAGAAGGCGTACGTGATCAACGTGGCGCCGTACAAGAGCGGGATCAGCTATGGAAATGGCTGGACGCACATCGACGGATGGAGCGAGCGAGTGCTCGACTACATCGCGGCCGCGGAAGCAGAAAAGGTCGAATAAAGGCGCAAGTGCTGCGCACTGCCGGCGAAACCGAGCCGCTCGGAGACGCTTTCGAGCGGCTCTTCTTTTTGCAGGCTCAGGTCTGGTCACATTAAGACAGCACTGGCAGTAGAGTCCGCGGCGCGAAAACAGTCGTCTCCTCACGTGCCCACCGCGAGGAGCGGACTGTTCAAGCGTGTCAAGTACGCAGCTCGAGAGGAGAGCTAGCGAGAAGGGGAACTAAAGGCTTCTCCGCAAAGCGCGGGAAGCAGTTTACGTCGGCGCCGACATCGACGCCAGGAATTCACCGTTGCCCTTCGTCTTCGTCAGGCGGCTGAGCAAAAGTTCCATGGCTTCCACGGTGGAAAGAGGGCTCAAGACCTTGCGTAGAACCCAGACGCGGCTGAGTTCATCGGGCGGAAGGAGCAGTTCGTCCTTACGAGTGCCGGAGCGCTGAATGTCGATGGCGGGGAAGACGCGCTTGTCGGAGAGGCGGCGGTCGAGATTGATTTCCATGTTGCCGGTGCCCTTGAACTCTTCAAAGATGACGTCGTCCATGCGGCTGCCGGTGTCGATCAGCGCGGTGGCGATGATGGTGAGCGAGCCGCCTTCTTCTACGTGGCGCGCAGCAGCAAAGAAACGGCGCGGGCGCTGGAGCGCATTGGCGTCAATACCGCCGGAGAGGACCTTGCCGGACGGCGGAGTGACGGCGTTGTAGGCGCGAGCGAGGCGGGTGACGGAGTCGAGGAGGATGACGACGTCGCGCTTGTGCTCGACCAGGCGCTTGGCCTTTTCGAGAACCATTTCGGCGACCTGGATGTGGCGCTGCGGAGCTTCGTCGAAGGTGGAGCTGATCACTTCGCCCTTGACCGTGCGCTGCATATCGGTGACTTCTTCGGGGCGCTCGTCGATGAGCAGGACGATCAGGGCGACTTCGGGATGATTGGTGGTGATGGAATTCGCGATGGATTGCAGCATCATCGTCTTACCGGTGCGGGGAGGAGCGACGATCAGTCCGCGCTGGCCTTTGCCGACGGGGCACAGTAAGTCAAGCACTCGCCCGGTCATGTTTTCCTTGGCCGTTTCCATCTTGAGGCGGCCCTGGGGGTAGAGCGGAGTGAGGTTATCGAAGAAAATTTTGTTGCGTGCAACTTCGGGATCTTCAAAATTGACCGCTTCGACCTTGATGAGGGCGAAATAGCGTTCGCCGTCCTTGGGGGGACGAACCTGGCCGGAGACAGTGTCTCCCGTGCGCAGGTCGAACTTGCGGATTTGCGAGGGCGAGACGTAGATGTCGTCCGGGCCGGGGAGATAGTTGTACTCGGGCGCGCGGAGAAATCCGAAACCGTCGGGGAGACATTCTAGGACGCCTTCGGAGAAGATGAGGCCGCTCTTTTCTGTTTGCGCGCGGAGGATCTGGAAGATCAGTTCCTGTTTGCGCATGCCGCTGGCGCCGGGAACGTTGAGTTCCTTGGCGATCTTGGCGAGGTCGGTGATGTTGCGTTCTTTCAGCTCAGCCAAGCTGATGCTGATTTGGTTGTTTTGCTCTGCAGTTTCTTTAGCCATGTGTCCTTAACTTCTTGGTTTTTGAGTATTGAGAGTTTCCAGAAATCAGATTGGTTCACGGGATGGATTGCCGCTCCGCCCGTGCCGCAGCTTTATTTCAGGGTTGTAAAGAGAAATCCTGAAACGCGAGCGCAAGCAGGAAGGCAAACCGTTTTTGATTGGCAACTATCGCAACCCGCGTGAATTTCGTGAGTAGCGCCGGCGGAGGAACCGCAAGCGAAGCGGAATGCGTCAGTTGGTCAAACTCTTATCTTTCTCGGCCTCACCGGCAAACTCACCGGCGACGGTTGCCACAGCGACGGGCACAATCGGCCGCTCGAGCGCAACCTGCAGTACTGCATCCATGGTCTCGACAAGATTTACCGTGAGACTTGCGAGGATCTCCTGCGGGATATCCGCGAGGTCCTTCTCATTGTCCTTCGGAAGCAGTATCGTACGCAAGCCCATTCGGTGGGCGGCGAGCAGTTTTTCCTTGACGCCGCCGATGGGCAGAACCTTGCCGCGCAGGGTGATTTCGCCGGTCATGGCCACGTCGCAGCGGACGGGAATGCGGGTAAGCGCGCTGACGATGGAAGTACAGATAGTGATTCCGGCAGAAGGTCCGTCCTTGGGGATGGCTCCTTCCGGCACGTGCACGTGGATGTCGAGGTTACGGTAAAAATCTTTCGGCAAGCCGAATTGCGCAGAGCGCGAGCGGACATAGCTCATGGCGGCCTGAGCGGATTCCTGCATGACGTCGCCAAGCTTTCCGGTGAGGATGGGACGTCCCTTGCCTTCCATGATTGTGGCTTCGACCGCAAGCACCGAGCCGCCAACTTCGGTCCAGGCCAAACCGGTGGCCAGGCCTATCTCGTTGTGCTTTTCCAGCCAGAATTCGCGATATTTGAGAATGCCAAGATATTCGCCAGCGTTGGCCGCGCTAACTTCAAGCTTTACACCGCTGCCGTCGGTGACGACTTTGCGGGCAACCTTGCGGGCGATGTTTTGAATCTCGCGTTCGAGGTTGCGGACACCGGATTCGTGCGTGTAATGCCGAATGATGTGCAGCAGGCCATCGTCGGTGAAGCTGAGATTTTCTTCGGTGAGACCAGTGGCTTCGCGCCCACGCTTGAGGAGGAAGCGCTTGGCAATTTCCAATTTCTCCTGCTCGGTGTAGCCGGCGAGGCGCAGGATTTCCATGCGGTCTTGCAGAGGCTGCGGAATAGTGTGCAGGACGTTCGCGGTGCAGACGAACATGACCTTGGAGAGGTCGTATTCAACGTCGAGATAGTGATCGGTAAAAGCATGGTTTAGCTCGGGATCGAGAACTTCCATCAGCGCAGCCGAAGGATCGCCGCGGAAGTCCGTGGACATTTTGTCCACTTCGTCGAGCACGAAAATCGGGTTCGTGGTACCCGCCTTTTTCATCATCTGGATGATCTGGCCGGGCAGGGCGCCGATGTACGTTCGGCGATGTCCGCGGATTTCCGCTTCATCGCGAACGCCGCCGAGGGAAACACGAACAAACTTGCGGCCAGTGGCGTGGCCAATAGACATCGCGAGAGAAGTCTTGCCGACGCCCGGAGGCCCGACGAAGCAGAGAATCGAACCTTTGGGATTCTTGACGAGCTGGCGGACGGCAAGGAATTCCAGGATGCGGTCTTTAATTTTCTCGAGGCCGTAGTGTTCTTTGTTCAGGATTTCTTCGGCGAGCTTGATATCGCGAATTTCCTTGGAGCGCTTCTTCCAGGGCACGGCCAGCAGCCAGTCCAGATAGTTGCGGCTGACGGTGGACTCCGCGGACATCGGCGGCATGAGCTCGAGGCGTTTGAGTTCGGTGAGCGCTTTTTCTTGAACCTCAGGAGACATGCCGGCAGTTTCAATCTTCTTTTTCAGCTCGTCGATTTCGCTTTTTTCGCCGCGGCCGAGTTCTTTCTGAATGGCCTTGAGCTTTTCGTTGAGGTAATACTCTTTTTGCGCGCGCTCCATCTGGCGCTTCACGCGAGTATTGATGTTGCGGTCTACATTCAGTTTTTCGAGCTCGATTTCGAGGATGTCGGAGATACGGGTTAGACGCTCGACGGGATCGGTCGTCTCGAGCAAATCCTGCTTCTCGTCCACGGGAAGCTGCAGGTTTGCAGCGATCGTGTCGGAGAGGCGAGCTGCGTCGTCCACGCGGGCAGCAGCGATCATCGTGTCGTAATTAAGACTTTGCGAAAGCTTGATAAATTGCTCGTAGAGGCCGGTGACTTTCTGGACGAGCTGATCGAGTTGAGGCGAGGGTTCGACGCGGGCTCCCAGCAGACGGATCGAGGCGCGGAAGAAGCCTTCTTCAGCGGCGATAGAAATTGCCCGGGCTCGCTCGACGCCTTCAACGAGAACTTTGATATTGCCGTCAGGCAACTTGACGCTCTGCACGATGTTGGCGAGTGTGCCTACGGCGTAGATCTCTTCCGGCTTCGGATCGTCAACAGATGCGTCATGTTGGGTGGAAAGAAATATCTTTTTGTCGCCGGCAAGCGCCTCTTCGAGCGCGCGAACGCTCGCTTCGCGGCCAACGATGAATGGCGTCATTTGCTGCGGAAAGATGACCATATCGCGTACGGGCATCATGGGTACGCGCTTCATTTCCTGTTTTTCGCGATTAAACATTAGACCCCTGAACTCTTGGAACCGATCCGAATAGGACCGGGAAAATCAGGCGACTCCCTGAAGTCGCAACAACTGCAAAACTATCCCGCTTTTTCGAGCAGGCTCCAGTTGATTTCGTGGCCGCGCACCATGTCCGCGGTAACGACGAAATCGCGAACCTTACGCTGCATGGGCAGGTGGTACATCAATTCCAGCATGAGGTCTTCGAGGATCATGCGCAAGCCGCGCGCGCCAACCTTGCGCTGAAGAGCCAACTCGGCAACAGTTTCCAGAGCTTCGTCGGTAAAGCGCAGGCGAACATTTTCAAATTCGAAGAGCCGCTGATACTGCTTGAGCAGCGCATTTTTCGGTTCGGTCAAAATCTTCATGAGGGCGGCTTTGTCGAGGTCGTTCATCACGCCAGCGACGGGCAGGCGGCCGACAAACTCGGGGATCAGTCCGTAACGGATCAGGTCACCCGGCTGAACCTGCTCGAGTAGTTCGGTATTGCGGCGTTGGGCGGTACTCGGCGCGGCATCGGTGTGGAAACCAAGGGCGCGAGTGCCGGCACGCTTTTCGATGATTTTCTCTAGGCCAACAAAGGCGCCACCGCAGATGAACAAAATGTTGGTGGTGTCCACCGGCGTAAATTCCTGGTGCGGATGCTTGCGTCCGCCCTGCGGGGGAACGTTCGCGACGGTTCCTTCCAGAATCTTCAACAGCGCCTGCTGGACGCCTTCACCCGAAACGTCGCGGGTGATCGACGGGTTTTCGTCTTTCTTGGCAATCTTGTCGATTTCGTCGATATAGATGATGCCTTGCTGGGCTTTCTGGACGTCGCCGTCGGCGGCTTGCAGCAGCTTCAGAATAATGTTTTCGACGTCTTCGCCAACGTAACCGGCCTCGGTGAGGGTCGTTGCGTCGACGATCGCGAAGGGAACATCCAGCATGCGCGAAAGAGTCTGCGCAAGAAGCGTCTTGCCAGTGCCGGTCGGGCCGATCAATAAGATGTTGGACTTGCTGAGCTCAACGTCACCTGGCTGCTTGTTCAGGAAAATCCGCTTGTAGTGGTTATAGACCGCGACAGCTAATTTCTTCTTGGAGCGATCTTGGCCAATGACGTAGCCATCGAGAAATTGCTTGATTTCGGGAGGGCGGGGAAGCCGGCGCGCTGGCGCTGCAGCCTGTTCCCGCTTTTCATCCTCGAGAATCGTCTCACACACGCTGACGCACTCGTTGCAGATGTATGCGCGCGGATAGTCCGAAGGCGAGCTGATCAGTTTCTCGACCTGCTCCTGCGTTTTATGGCAGAAGGAACAGCGGAGCGGTTCGTCGGAGCTGTATTTTTGTTTCACGTGTGTGAAGGCCTCGCCTCAGCCGAGCCTGCGACCGAGTGCTTCTCCATGCTTGTCGAACCCAGGGTTGCTGCAAGCAAATCCTGAGCCTTATTGGGCCAGGACTCATCGATGGAACCCTGAATCTTTATTCTAGGCCGAATTTGTGTTTGTGCCAAAAACAATCCGCAACGGCTACTAACTTTTTGGAACGCCCAACTGAGCATTCCCTCGAGGGCTAGCGGTGCTTGAAAATAATTTCGTCGATCATCCCGTATTCTTTGGCCTGATCGGGATTCATGATGTAGTCGCGCTCGACGTCTTTTTCGATCCGGTCCACGGGCTGGCCGCTGTGCTTCGACAAAATCTGGTTGATCGTGGTGCGCATGCGCAGAATTTCTTTTGCATGCAGGTCGATATCGGTGGCTTGGCCGCCGAGACCGCTCATCCACGGCTGGTGAATCAGCACGCGGGCGTTTGGCAACGCGAAGCGCTTCTTCGGAGCGCCTCCCGCCAGCAAAACGGCGGCAATCGACGCAGCCTGGCCGACACAGGTTGTAACTACATCGGGCTTGACGAACTGCATCGTGTCGTAAATCGCAAAACCGGCAGTGATCGAGCCGCCCGGCGAATTGATATACAGCTGAATATCCTTTTCCGGATCTTCGGCCTGCAGGAAAAGCATTTGCGCCGTAGCCAGGTTCGCGACGTGGTCGTCAATCGGCGTGCCGATAAAGATGATGTGTTCCTTCAGCAGGCGTGAATAGATGTCGTAGGCGCGTTCGCCGCGGCTGGTTTGTTCCACCACCATCGGTACGAGCGTTGTGCCGCGGTATACGGGTTCGTCGTGTCTGCTCATATTCCCTAGAATGTCCGTTCTGGAAGTGGATTGGATGGTTGCAACGGGTTTCCGGTCACGCCTGCCGGTTCACGAGCCTGCCGCTGCGGCTGCGGTGCGAACATTGGCGTTTTGCGCGAGCCAATCGAGAGTTTTATCGCTCCGCAACTTAGCTTTCATCCTATCCAGCGCTCCTTGCTTTGTCAAACGAGCGCGAATCGCCTCTACCGTTTCGCCACTATGGCCGCCGAGGTGTTCGAGCTCCTGCTGGATGTCTTCTTCCGTGACGTCGATGTTTTCCGTCGAAGCGATACGGTCAATGATTAGTTCGGCCTTCACGTCTTCCGTCGCGCGCTCTTGTTGGCGCTGGCGAAGGCTGACCCAATCCAGGTTGACGGCTCTTGGATCCACACCTTGTTGTGCCAATGAACGCACGACTCGCTCGAGCCGAACGTCTTTCTGGTGTTCCACCAGCGACTCAGGAACAGGGAAGTCGTGACCCTTTACCAGTTCAAAGATGATTTTTTCGCGCTGCAAGTCTTTGCGGCGGTGTTCGCGCTCATGTTCCAGGCTTTCGCGGATCTTTTTCTTTAGCTCGTCCAGAGTTGTCGCGTCGCTCACATCCTTGGCAAAGTCGTCGTTCAGTTCCGGAAGCTTCTTGACCTTAATCGCGGTGACGTCGGCATCGTAGTGGAATTTCTTGCTTGCAAGTTTGGCGTCGGGATAATCAGCGGGATAGTCCACGTCAAACGTCTTGTGATCGCCCACGTTTGCGCCTAGCAGGTTCTCGTTGAAGGGCTGCATGGTTTCTTCGGCGCCGACGTGGCACATCACGCTGTCGGCCTGAATGGGGTCACCACCGCCGTCGGGAGTGCCAGCCAGCTTTAGCTGTACGAAATCGCCGTTCTCGACGGCGCGGCCCTCGACCGGGGCGAACGCCGCAGCGCGTTCACGAGTCTCGTCGAGCGCCTTGTTGACGTCGTCATCCGTTACTTCCATGGCCGGCATCTCGATATCGAGGCCCTTGTACTTGGCAAGCTCAAATTCCGGCAGAACTTCAAACACCGCGCGAAACTTCAGCGGCTGGCCTTCGTTGAAATCCAGCTTGTCTACTTGTGGCTGGGAAACCGGGTTCAGTTTTTGCTCAGCAACAGCCTTTTCAACTTTTTCGGGAACGAGGGACTGCAGGACTTCACCCTTGATGTCGTCCGCGAAACGGCGCTTGATCAGCGAAACAGGAGCCTTGCCGGGGCGGAATCCGGGAACGCGGGCGACGCGCGCGATTTCTTTCGCGACTTTCTCGGTCGCTTTACTCACATCTTCCGCGGGAATTTCCAGTTCAAGCTCGCGGCGGCATGTTGCTTCAGCCATGCTTCGTACCTCGTTTCAAGTTTGGGATACAGCTGAGGGAGGGCGCCTGTTCCTTCGCGCGTTAGATTGCCCGAAGACGCTGAATAGTCCAGACCGTGCCGAAGCCACCCTGCAGTGCGAAACATAAGTATAAGAGAGGCGCCACGGATGGGTCAATTTGTGGCGCGGCAGCCGTCGTACAATAACCGCCCAACGGAGAAGTATCGTGAAAAACAGTGCGGTGTTACTGGTCCAATGCCCGGACCGCAAAGGCCTCGACGCAGCCATCGCCGAATTCCTCTATCGGCATGACGGAAATATTCTGAATTTTGAGCAGCACTCGGCTGGGCAGGAACGTTTCTATCACGCTCGAGTGGAATGGGATCTCGGCGGGTTCAAGCTCGACCTTGACCAGTTTGATGCCGCGTTTGGGCCGGTTGCGCATCGGTTCGGCATGAATTGGAGCGTTGCTCTGAGCAGCCGTCGCCCGCGAGTTGCGATTTTTGTGTCCAGGTACGATCACTGCCTGGTGGATCTACTCTATCGCCAGCGGGGAGGCGAGCTGGCTTGTGACTTTTCAGTGATTCTCAGCAATCATCCGGATACGAAGCATCACGCGGACTTTTACGGCGTGCCTTTTCGCCTGATTCCAGTCAACAAGGAAAACAAATCTCAGGCTGAAGCCGAGCAGTTGCGCTTGCTAGCAAGCGAGAGGATCGATTTGGTCGTGCTGGCGCGCTACATGCAGATTCTTTCGAATGATTTTGTGCAGCGCTTCCCGCGGCCGATCATCAACATTCACCATTCATTTCTGCCTGCGTTCATCGGCAGCAAACCTTACCACCAGGCGTACGATCGAGGTGTAAAGCTGATTGGTGCTACCGCGCACTACGTTACTGAGGTTTTGGACGACGGCCCGATCATCGAGCAAGGCGTGACACGCATTTCACACAAAGATGATGTGGATGACCTGATCGAAAAAGGCCGCGATCTGGAAAAAGTCGTGTTGTCGCGAGCCGTGCGCTGGCACGTGGAGAATCGGATTCTTCTCGACGGCAACCGCACAGTAATTTTCGAATAGGCAATCGGCGCTTCAATCGGCTGCTGCCGCAGCTTGCCCGCCGCGCGTAAGGTCCGCGTGCAACAAACGGTGGAAGAGATGCTCGCCGGCTTCGCGGCGTACGGAAAGGCGCCCTGCGACGTAAGCGCGTGAGGCAAGCCCTTTCTGCACCGCATCGCAGATAGCCATATCTTCGTCCTGGACGACTTCGCTGACACGGATGCTTTCCTTGTTGCGGCTCGCCGCCGCAGCGCTCGTATCTGCGAAATAGTAGTCGAACACCACGGCGCATTTGTCCACGGCCAGCGGCAGGACGAGGTTAGTGTCCATGACGCCTTCGTAGGCGTTGATCATGAAATTGGGGTAGAGCCAGAGATAAAAAGCTCGACCCTGGCGAGTGCTGGCGACGCTTGCTTCGCTCGAAGAATCCGAAGACAGCGGACTGGATTGCAGACACGAGCGGGCGAAATTTTCGATGGTGTAGCTGGTGTACTCGATGACGCTGCTCAGGCCCTTGTGTGCGTGAGGAACGTGGTAGCCGCCGTCCAAATAGTTATCGACGTAAACCTTCCAGTTGCAATTCAACGTGTAAATGCGACGGTCAAAGAAGTGCAGTTTTTCAGTTAGCCGGAGCGGAGCAACAAGGTCTGGGATGTTGTCGAGAAAAGTCTTGAGCGAGCCAGCTTGGCCGTCGAGGTTGACGAAAACGAAGTTCTCCCAGGTACCCACCGGAACAGGCAGCAAGCCATTTTTCGCTCGGTCAAATTCGCACACGCCTTCGAACTCGACCATGCCTTTCAGCGCGCCGTCATTGCCATAGGTCCAGCCGTGATATGGACAACGAAACTGCTTGGCACATCCTTGAGCTTCCGTGACCACCGCAGCAGCATGATGCCGGCAGACGTTGTAGAAAGCGCGCAATACACCGTCTTCACCGCGCGCAACCACGATTGGCTCTTCCCCTAGGTCCACGGTGAAGAATTGCCCTTTCTCATTCACCTGATCGAGTCGCCCCGCGACTTGCCAGTTGCGCGCGAAAACCCTTTCGTTTTCCAGGCCTGCGATTCGCGAATCGAAATACCAAGGCGAAGGAATCGTGGAAGCCCTCTCGAGCGGATCCTCGGGATGGTACAGATTCAGAAGAGAGGTAACGCTGCGCTCCATTCGAGTTCCTCGCGGGGGTCGAAACAGCTATGCGGGCAATTAAATCGTGGATAGGGCAAATTTGAAAGGGAAAAGGTAGTCCGAGGCTGACCATGGTGCGGGAGAGAGGACTTGAACCTCCACGGTTTTTAGGCCACAAGATCCTAAGTCTTGCGCGTCTGCCAGTTCCGCCACTCCCGCACGGGCACTATGAATATACACGCAATTTTCGCTGCGTTCACCGCGGCCCAGGTATGAACGGACAGTGCTTACTGGCAGTACGTCGGTACTATAGCCATGGAACTGAAGGATTGTAAACATCGTGTCCGCGGGCATTGACTCGCAATTGCGCGTGTCTCTTGGGCCTGTCCCGAGAGCATGTCCACAGGAAGCACGCCCTTTAACGGGACGACGGACTTGGCATCAACCGTAAACATGAGATCTGGATTCCGGACCATGGGCGTTCTGCACCCAGAGGGACAAGCCCCGGACGAGCCAGTGGCGCTGGAGACCGCAGTCGTTGCGACGGGAGCACGCCCTGGCGATGTCGGCGCCAAGCGCGAACTTTTTTCAGAGGAGACGCAGACGGTTCTGGTGTTCGAAAAGGGAGCGGTCATCCGCCTTTCGGCAGGAGTTGCTGATGGGCAGCTGCTTTTCCTGACCAATAAAAAGACCGGCAGGGAAGTAGTGACGCAAGTTGTCCGCAAGCGCAGTTTTCGGCCTACCAGCTGCTATGTGGATTTGGAATTTACCGAACCCAGCCCGGGCTTCTGGGGCATGGAGTTTCCGAAGTCGGCGCCAGTTCTGCCTAGCCAAGTCCCGAGCGATTCCAGCGACGAAAATAGTGACTCGGTCAAGCAGGCGGCTCCCCCTGATCAGCAGGAAGTGGAGCGCCTGAAAAACGAAGTAGCGGAGTTGCAGACCCAGCTCAAATCGCTGACCGGAACCGCCGCTGGTAAGGACGTTGCAGGGCCGCCATTCATCGCCGTCGCGGGTGATTCTCCGGCCAGCGAATCGGCGATTCAGCAGCACGAAGAAAAAATATTGGCGCAGTTGCTCGCACAGGAAGCACAGCAAGAGCAGCTTCACGGTCCAAAGCGCTTGGTAGCCTATCCGAAAAAGGAAACAAGTTCGGTCGTGAAAGCTGCTAGCAAAGTGGCAACCGCCGGCGCTTTCGCAGCAGTTGTTGTGGCTGGCGCGATCGCAGCTTATCGTTTTGGGCTGCTGGATTCGTTCATTGGGAAATCCATTTCTGCCAAACCGGCTGCAAATCAGGTTTCAGTGAACTTGAATTCCCCTGCGGCGCCCGCGCCGAAACCCGTTAACGCTGGTTCGGCATCGGCGACTTCCCCTGCGGGGGCTTTGCATTCCGCGCCCGAACGGTCGAGTCTAGCGGCCGAGAGTTTTGTTGGCAAGAACGGAACGGAAACCGGCTCACTCCCGGCAACAGTCAATTCCAGGCGCGTCGACGCAGCACCGGCGCCGACCGCCGCAAACACAGCGCCTAAGGGCCCGCAACGGCGTAACGGCGCTGGGACAAATGGCCTCGCAGGTGCTTCCTCTGCGGGGTCTGTTTCGCCCGGTGGTTCAGTCGCGACCGCTACAGAAAGCAACCGTGTAATAGCGACAGAGGACTATGTGGCGCCGAAGCTGCTCTATTCGGTAAAGCCGGTTTCACCTCCCGAAGCGCTACGCAACTACGTCACGGGGAACGTAAGTGTGGATGCACTGATCGATGCGACGGGACACGTCAAGTCCGTCACAGTAATTTCTGGTCCGCAGAAGTTACGAAACCAAGCTATCGCAGAAATGAAACAGTATGTTTATGAACCGGCGCTTAAGAACGGCAAGCCGGTTGTATCGCACGTGCAGACCAGCCTGAAATATTGGTACGAACCATAGTTCTCGCTTCCTTCGTTCTTGCTCACTTAGTCCATTTTTAGTCCATACGAGCGAAACGCTGGTGTGGGCTAAGGCGTTCTCCTGAGAAAAAAATCAATCGTGTCGGCAAAAAATGCGCCGAATAGCGCCAGCGCCGCGGGGAATATATCGGGTGTGGTTTTGCGATTCTGCAAATTTCGCGAAAAAGCAGCCAATTTCTTGCAATTTCGGCGCGGCTCGACTTTGTGTGATGAAAGGGAACCGAACGTGCCGTAGTTCTTCGACCCGCCCACACACAAGGAGGTGTGGAATCATGATTCGGAAACTTTTCATGGGTGCTTCACTAGCCGGGTTGTTGACCCTGGGCGCGGGCATAGCGGTGCGCACCGCAAATGCGCAAGACCCGGGCGACAAGCAGGAGCAGCCGGCGTCCAAAACCATTTCGGGGAAGGTTGCTTCGATCGGAAACGGCGGACACTCCTTCAGTTTGGAAGTGAACGGCGAGAGCAAGAGCAAGATGGATTTCGTCGTGGACAAAAATACTCAGGTCAACGGTCAAGTCAGGGAAGGCACTCCAGTGACCGTTCAATACCAGGCTATGGCGAACGGGACGAACGTCGCGGTGAGCATTACGGCGAACGCCTAACTAATCTCACAAATCAATCGAAAGAGTGCGCTGCCGGATCTTCGTAACCGCAGCGCACACTTTCTTTCTGGCATTGTTATAGTCTTTGTTGGCCGTCGTCCGTTTGGGCTGAAGAAAACTTTGCCACACCAGAACCTACCCCGACGCGAAGGCTGACAAATGCCATGACGAACCGAGCCCCTCAAAATCGCTGCGTGATTGGAGTTGATATAGGCGGCACGAAAGTGGCTGCAGGTTTGGTCAACGAACGGGGCGAGTTAAGCCAGCCGGTCCGGGTGCCCATGAATCCGCGAGGCACCGCCGCCGAGGGCTTCGCAGCCGTAGCTTCTGTACTCGACAAACTTCTAGAGAACAATGAACGTAGAGGCAACTCCGACGTTTCGATTGGCGTTTGCGCTCCTGGCCCGCTCGATCCTCGAACCGGAGTCGTGCTGAATCCACCGAACGTTCCCTGCTGGCGAGATTTTCCGCTCGTCGCCGAAATTCAGCGACGCTACGGAATGGCGGCAAGACTCGACAACGATGCCAACGCTGCAGCTCTCGCGGAAAGCTTGTGGGGAGCGGGACGGGGGCATGGGAACGTCTTCTACGCTTGCCTTGGCACCGGAATCGGAAGCGGTGTTGTATTCGACGGCAGGATTTTTCACGGCCGCACGGGTTCAGCAGCCGAAGGCGGACACGTCTCTATTGATTATCGCGGTCCGGCTTGCAATTGCGGAAAAAAAGGCTGCATCGAGGCGCTCGCATCAGGGACGGCCATAGCGCGGCGCGCGCGCGAAGCGGTTGCGGCAGATGAAAAAGCTGGTGGCCGCTTGCTAGCCTTGGCAAATGGAGATGCTTCTTCGATTCGAAGTGAAATGATCGGCGCTGCAGCCCAGATGAACGACCCGCTCGCGCAAAGGATTCTGGCAGACACCGTCGAGTTTCTAGCCGTCTGGCTTGGCAACATCGTGGACTTGCTCGAACCCGACGTAATGATTCTGGGCGGTGGTGTTTCTGAAATGCTACGACCGTACTTTCCACAGATTCAGGATCGGCTCAAGACTTGGTGCGTAAACGCTCGATGTTCCGAAATTCCGCTGGTGCCGGCGCATTACGGCGAAAATTCGGGCATTGCCGGAGGCGCCGCGCTCTGCTTTCTTCCGGACCCGAGCTAGGGCTTGGCGGATTTCTGCGGAGGAATGTCCGCGTAACCCGGCGTGACTTGCTTGATGTTCGCAGAGACGTCGGCCTTAACTTCGCCGAGCGACCAGCGGATTCCGCCCGCTAGCAAATTCTGAAAGAACGGGTTCTCCCAATTTTCCGGCCGGTCGCCGATCGCAGTGTAGAAAACCCGCCCCTTGCCGTGCATACGCGCCCACGTTCCGGGATACGACCGGCGTTCGTAGCAGGCGTTCTTCAACTTACTGGTGTCGATTGTCAGAATTACATGCAAGTCCGGCATGAAATCTTTTAGCGAATACCATTCCTCATTCATCTCGACGGGCGAACCTACACCCTCGAGACCGGGAAATTTCGGGTCGTTAACGATTAAGCCGGTCGTCTGCAGGCGCGGATTGTCGCCGTGGATAATGAATTCGCCGCCCAGCATCCGCAGATAAGGATCGGATTTCTCGCCGTAAGCGACGTATCGCGTCCCTTTCTCCATGGAGTCGGGCTCGGTGTGAAAGGTGTCGCTCGCCGCGTGCACGCCGACAAATCCCTTGCCGTTATGAATCGAATCCAAAAAATTCTTTTTGGCGGCAGCAGACATGGGCGGATTCTTGTCCGTCCCCTCCGTGGTCAAATCACCCGTGGTGAAGAAGAGCATTCCATCGAACTTCTTGAAATCGGCGGAATCGAAAATCCTTCCATCTTTCGAACATTCCAGCTGGAACCCATGTTTCTTGCTTAATTCGGTCACGGTGTTTTCCAGAATGCTGGGTTTCCCGTCGACTCGCTTCACAACCTGATGCTCAAAGCCCGAAGACTTCGTAAACACGAGCAAAGACTTCTGCGAGGCGGGCACCAGGCGCGTGGGCAAACTGGCTGCCGCTCCAGCGAGCGCGGCCGTCTTCAGAAATTTGCGGCGGTTTTCGTGAAGTTTCATCATCCTCTCCTGGTCGTAATTTTTTAAGAATGACTTTCTGCGTGCGTACAAGTGGGAAAAGTGGAAAAAACCCGGTCGGGAGTCCAGCCCAGTTCGCGCATGCCGATTTCTGATGAGTAGTAGGCGCCGACGGCCCAGCCCTTCAGGTCTTCAAAGTGCTCGTATGTGGCCGAACCTTTGATTGAGGCCATCTGCAGCAACTGATTCAATTCGGGTTCGCTCAGCGCAGCGATGTTTTTGTGAAATGTCTGGTTGGCCGCTGCGTCAAATGCTGCAAGAGATGCTACAAACTCCTGTTGAGACTTTGCGGAATCCACGTTCAGCAGAAGGTCAATGAAGGCGGCGCTCTGCGCTTGTCGTGAACCCGGCACGACGGCTTCAGCGATCTTTTCAAGGGAAGAGAACTGTGACACGGAGAGAAAAAGCTGCTTCGCCTTGTCAACCGCGAGAACTTCGTCCGCGGAATCAAGCGTTGCCCCGTTCAGCAGATGAGCGCAAACGGGATGCAGTGGTGAGAGGCCGGGAAACAACACGCCGGCAGCGATTCCAGACAGCAGAGTTTGTGCCAGTTCGCGTCGCGAGACTTTGCGCACAGGCGGTTCTTTGACGATAGGTAGTTCGTTACTCACCGCTGACCGTAATCCTCTCCGTTTCCCGCGGCAGATGTTACCATTCCGCGGGGAAAGAAAGGAATCGGCCTCGTGCAAAACAAAAGCAAGCCGGAATATGACGTGATTGTTGTCGGCTCGGGCGCCTCCGGCGGATGGGCTTCCAAGCGCCTGGCGGAAGCTGGACTCAAAGTGGCGTTGCTCGAAGCGGGCAAGCCGCAGTCCGATGCAAGCTTCACTGAGCATAAGCCTGAATTCGAATTGAAATACCGCAATAAGGCGAACGAAATCCTGCGCAAGACTCGGCCGATCCAGTCAAGGTTCGCCTGTAGCGAATACAACGCCGAATGGTTTGTGAATGACCTTGACGAGCCGTACACCACTCCAAAAGACCAACCCTTTCTGTGGATGGGGCGCCTCCGCGTAACAGGCGGACGCACCAACGTTTGGGGGCGCGTCAGTCTGCGCTTCAGTGACTTGGATCTCAAAGCCGCATCGCACGATGGTTACGGCGAAGACTGGCCGCTCAGCTACAAAGACCTCGAGCCGTATTACGACTTGGTGGAGAAATACGTCGGCGTCACGGGAATGCCAGAGGGCTTGGAACACCTGCCAGATGGGCAGTTCCAGCCTCCGATGCCACTCACATGCCAGGAAACTATCTTTCGCGAGGGCTCGAAAGCGAAACTGAATCGTGTCGTCACGCTTGCTCGGTCGGCGAACCTTACCCGCCCGATCAATGGTCGCGGACCGTGCCACTATTGCGGGCCTTGTGAACGCGGGTGCATGACGCATTCTTATTTCAACGCGGCCTTCACTACGGTGCCGGACGCCCTGCGAACAGGGAATTGCACGCTAATTTCAAACGCGATGGTTCACAAAGTTCTGCTGGAGGAAGGTTCGAATCGTGCGACCGGCGTGCTCTATGTCGACCGCAATTCAAAACAGACGCGCAAACTTCACGCTCGTGTCGTGCTCCTCTGCGCGCAAACGCAGGAGAGCACACGCGTCCTGCTCAATTCCAAGACACGCGAATATCCCAACGGATTGGCGAACTCCAGCGGCGTGCTCGGACACTACCTGACGGCGCATGTCCGCAGCGGCGGCGGCTCCGGAGAGTTTCCAACCCTGGGCGCACAACCGAGCCTCGGCGGGCCCAACAAACCGGTCGGCATCTACGTGCCGCGCTTCCGCAACCTGAAGAATCAGCCGCAAGCGAAGAATTTCCTGCGTGGCTACGGTTACGAAGGCGAATCATCGTTAGATTTCAATTGGAAGGCTCCTGGTTTTGGAGACGAGTTTAAAAAATCGCTTCGCGAGCCGCGTTCCTCGCTCGACATCACCGGATTTGGAGAAGTGCTCCCGCGCTGGGAAAATCGCGTGGAAATTGATCCCGCTGTGAAGGACATCTACGGCATCCCCGTCCTAAAGATCCACATGGCCGACAGCGAAAACGAGAACGCCATGATCAAAGACATGGGCGATTCCGCGGGCGAGATGCTGGAGGCTGCGGGAGCGAAGAATGTGAAGACTTATGCGCATCCTTCCGCACCGCGCTGGGCCTTGCACGAAGCCGGTACCGCCCGCATGGGTTCCGATCCGAAAAAATCGGTACTCAACCAATTTCAGCAAACGCACGACGTCAAGAATCTTTTCCTGATGGACGCCTCAGGCTTCACATCCAACCCATGCCAAAACCCGACTCTGACGATCATGACCTTGTGTGTTCGTTCGTGCGACTACCTGATGGGCGAGTTGAAGCGAGGCGAAATCTGAATCTGGCTTGCGGGCTTGTAGGCTGGGTCGGTGATCTCAGTGCAAAAATCTGGTTCCGGGACCTGGACTCGAACCAGGATACTCAGCTCCAAAGGCTGATGTCCTACCAATTAGACGATCCCGGAATAACGCTGCTCCAACAAAAGTTTAGCAGACACGTTTCGATTCGCCCAAGTCCGTCGCGTTAGGCAGTTGAAAGAAACCGGCTCAGCCGCAGCCTGCGCGCCCTAAAGGATTCTGCTAAACTGAATTTCTTGCCGGTACGCCGGAGAGGTGGCCGAGCGGTTTAAGGCGCACGCTTGGAAAGCGTGTGTAGGCTAACCCCTACCGTGGGTTCGAATCCCACCCTCTCCGCCACATTACAAAATCCCGCATAAACCAGCACATTTTACAACAAATAGAGTTACGCCTTACCGGCGTCGATGAAATTACCTTGGCTAGCATTGCTTCTGCTCAAAAACTCCTACTCGCAGCGCAGCGCGGTCGACGGCTGAATACGTGTCGCTCGCAGCGCGGGGAAATAACCGGCTGTCAGGGCGACGCACACGAGTAGGAACATCACGGTCACGAAAGTCATCGGGTCGCCGGGCTCGGTTTGGAACAGCAACGAGGCGATGACCCGAGAGGTTACGACGGAAGCGACCGCTCCCATTCCCATCCCGATCCCGGCCAGTTTCAGCGTCCGTCCAAGCACGTTGCGCCGTACTAAACCTGGCGTCGCCCCAAGCGCCATGCGAATGCCGAACTCCTGTGTTTGCCGTGTCACCGAGTAGGAGATCACGCCAAAAATGCCAAGCGCGGCGAGAACCAATCCCAGGCCCGCGAAACTACTCACCAGCAACACGAAGAACCGCCGCGGGGAAACTGAGCGGTCCACCAGTGTTTGCACGGAGCGAAACGCCGCATTCGGTTGATCGGGAGTAATCCGCCGCAGGACGGGCATGATCGACGATGTCAGTGTAGCGGGCGGAAGCGTGGAACGAACCACAAGCTGCGCCCCCTCTGGGCCATAGTTCAGTGGAAGATAGATTTCCGGTTCGGGCGAAGTCTCGAGGCTATGAATACGGACGTCTGCAACGACGCCAATCACCGTGCCAGGCTTGTTGTCAAATCCGGTTGCCGCCCGGCCAATCGGGCTCTCGCCGGGAAAATGACGCCGAGCCGCGGTTTCATTGATCACGACAACGCGCTCGTTGGCGAGCGTATCTTGCCAGGAAATGTCACGTCCCTCGATCAGCCGAATTCCCATCGTTCGCAAATAACCGGGACTCACAATACGCACGATTGCGCCCGTGTCCGCATCCCTACGGTACTCCCGGGAAGGGTTGGCCAACCCCCAGCCTCGGTCCCGGTCGAGCGGCAACATGTCGGCAATGCCGGCCGACTCCACTCCGGGAATGGACTGCACCTCGCTCAAAATCTCCTGCAGCACCGGCCCTCGTTTCTCGCCTTTTGCTCCGCCATCGTAAATGACGTCAACTACTGAGAGATTGCTGGGCTGGAATCCAAGGTCAACATCGAGTACACGCAGAAAACTTCGGAACAACAATCCAGATCCGATCAACAACACACAGGCGAGCGCCACTTCGCTTACGACCAAAACGGACCGGACCCGATCATGCGAGCGGCCTTCGCTCAGGCCTCGCCCACTATCCTTTAGATTACTTTGCATGTTCGAACGGGAAAGGATTACGCCGGGTGCAATGCCGAAAAGAATTCCCACAAGTACGGTAACGAAGAGCGTCCAGGCAAGAGCCGCGCTATCCACTCGGATGGTGTTCAAGAGCGGAAGTGCGATCGAGCTCTGACGCGCCAAATAGCTCGTAATGCCGAAAGCTAAGCCAATTCCCAAAGCAGCGCCGGCGGCGGAGAGCACGAGACTCTCAGTTAGCAGCTGACGAACTAGGCGGCCACGGCTGGCTCCAAGAGCGCCGCGCATGGCGAACTCCTTCGTGCGGGAAGCCAGGCGAGCCAGCATAAGATTCGAAAGATTGACACAAACAATGAGAAGGATCAGGGCGACTGCCGCCCAGAGTACAAAAAGCGACCGGTGCAGCTTCCCGGTCACATGGTCCTTTAAGTAAGACAGGTCAGCACTGTATTCCATGAACCAGTCAGGCTCCGGGTGTGCGGCACGAAATTGCGGTGAAAGAAGGTTTGTTTCGGTTTGCGCTTGCTCCAGCGAAATGCCGGGCCGCAGCCGTCCCACCATGGCAACCGTGTTCCCCCACGTGCGAATTTCGTCCATCACAGCGGGAGTGAAGAAGTGAACGCGAAGGCCGGGCGAGAATACTGCTGCGAAATCGAAGGAAGCGGGCAGCACGCCCACAATGGTCACCGCGCGATTATCCAGTCTGACGGATTGCCCAACGACCTGCGGATCGCCTCCGAATTCTTGCCTCCAGAACCAGTCCGTTAACAGAGCCACCGGCGCCGCGCCTTTCTGATGCTCGCCCGGAAGAAACGTCCGGCCAAGAGCTGGCGGAACGCCCAACGTACGAAAAAAATTATTGGCGACCATCACGGCTTGTACGTGGCGCGGTTCTCCATGCCCTGTCATGTTGTATTCAGAACTGCCCCAGAACGTCTGGTAGCAAGTCACTTCCTCGAACGACTGCGCGTGCCTTGCGTATTCCTCATACGAGCCGACATTGTAAGTGGTCGGAGAAAGTCCGCCCTGTCCGTGATTGCCCGTAAACCAAACAAGTCGTTCGGAGTCCGGAAAGGGAAGAGGGCGAAGGAGAAGGGTGTTCACTACGCTGAAGACAGCAACGTTGGCGCCAATGCCAAGGGCGAGTGTCAGGACGGCGACGGCCGTGAACCCAGGAGTTTTACGAAGTGAGCGAACTGCGAAACGCGCGTCCTGAATGAGGGCTTCAAGAAATGGTAGTCCAGCAGCTCCACGATAGGAGTCCTTGGTCTGCTCCAACCCGCCGAGTTTGATCAGAGCTCGGCGGCGCGCCTCCGCAGGACTCATTCCGGCGCGCAGGTTGTCGTCAATGTGCAGCTGCAGATGGCTCTCAAGCTCGCCGGATAGCTCCGCTTCTCGCTGCTGATTCCGAAACACTTCCACAAACCGAATGAGCCATGCGCGCAGCTTTCTCATACCGAAGGCTCCGTAGCTCCTAGAAACTTTTGCAGGATTGCCGTTGTCCTTCCCCACTCGTGTGTTTCTTTCGCTAGCCGGTGGCGCCCGGCGCGCGTGAGCCTATAAAACTTGGCCTTGCGATTGTTTTCAGAGAAGCCCCATTCAGAAGCAATGTCGCCTTCCTGTTCCAATTTCAGGAGCGCGGGGTAGAGAGTCCCGTAGTTTACAGAGAGGATTTCGCCGCTAACCTGTTCGATGCGTCGCGCGATTCCATACCCGTGTAGCGGGCCGATTGCCTCGAGGGTCTTAAGGACCATTAGTGCGAGTGTCCCTTGTTGTACTTCCTGCTTTTCTGCCACTTGAACTCCTATGGAAAACCCATAGGAATCTACTCTCGCTTATATGGGAAAGCAACAGGAATGAAACAAAAGGGGGTGTCAGCACCGCAACCAGCAGTGTGAGTCCATTTACCAGCCAGTTAAATATTCGGTGAATATTCATCCCCCCACCAGCAGCAAAGGGTGGCGCCATACACGGCCTTCGTTGTCTTCAGTTTGCCCACACAAGCTCCCACGGATTCGCTGCTACCAATTCCTCAGATTAAGGCTGTTTTCCACTCTCGAAATCCCAAATCCCAGAGCACGTTCCGAAGGCCTCTCGAATAAATGCTTCAAATGCTTGAACTTGCGGTAGCGGTTCAACGCCCTCAAACGCTGTCAAACGGCTAATGACGTTGGCTAGAATCCCACCCTCTCCGCCATTGGTTTCCAATTTCGGATTTTGCGCAGTTTAGTCTCTAACTAAGATGGCTTCTTGCGCGCCGTGGCCGTTGTCGCTGGCAACGCCTTCAGTTTGTCCTGCGCATACGATTTATAAGGACTGTTCACCGAGGCGGCCTCCGTGAACGCGGCTTTGGCGTCAGCAATTTTCTTCAGGTTCAACAGCGCAAATCCCAGCCGGTATTGGTTCCGCGCATAGCTGGTGTCATTCGATTTCAGCAGCGGCGCCGCAGCCTGAAAATTCTGTACGGCACCCGCATTGTTTTTCTTCTGGAGATTGATCTGCCCCAGTGTGCTCAGCGCCAGCCCCTTCTGTAGCGCCGTCTGCTGCTTCCATTGATCTTCCGGCACGTCAGTCGGTCGTTGCGCGCTGTCCGCCAGGGTCGCCGCTTTTTGCGCATAATTCTCGGCTTTGTCGAGCTGTTCCCCCTTCTCCCCGTAATAATCCGAAACCAGCAGAAGCATTCCCATATTGTTGGGATCTTTCGCCAAAATCGCGTTCGCTACTTCCATCATCTTCGGCGTATTCTGCGCCTGCTGATAAGAACTCGCTGCCACTCCCATGGCTTGCATCGCAAGCGGCGAATCTGGAAAGAGCTTGGCAAACCGCATCAACTGTTCGGCGCGTTTGGCCGCATCTTTGTTCTGGTAAACGCCGCCGTACACCACCTGCTGCACAAAGTTGTAGTTGTCCCGGTTATTTTCCAGTGCCCGCGCTTTGTCTTGTTCCCATTTCTCCGCCGCGACTCCCTCGGGAGCAGGCGACGCCTTGTAGGCGGTGATAACGCTCTGCGCCTTTTCACCATAGCTTAACAATTTCTCCGCATCGCCTTTTTCAGATGCCGCGCGCACCATGTTCACAGCGTTGTTGAAATTGCCGGCATCCAGCGCGAAGACTTTGTCGCCATATTCAAACGCCTTGTCGTATTGCTTTTGCGCGAGGTAGTAGTTCACATAGTTTTCATTCGCGACCAGCGCCATATCTCCCTGGCCGAACTGCGTCGCGAACTTGTCAATCAGTGCCAGTTTCTGTGCTGGATCGGTTGCGGCGTTGAGCTCCGTCATCGCGCGATCCGCGTCCGAGCCCGCGTTGATCGGCACGTACTTTCCAATTTGCTGACCGCACAGGGCGCTCCCCGACAACAGCAGAGCGGCCAGTAGCAAAATCTCTTTCCCGCAAGTTCGCATAGTTACCTCCGAACAAACCACTCAAGGGCAATCGGCGGTCCGACCTTGGGCGCATCATAGTTCCCAGTCTCTCCGAAAGCAATCTTCTGAGCGGCCCACTTGCTTCCCGCCGCCTGGTCTGCCATCTTCAAAACTGCCGCGGGATTGGCGCACCAATGATCCTCAAAACGGTCGAACAGGTCCGACGCATTTTTCGCATCGTTGCCGGATTCACATTGCTTGCCGCAGGCGTCGTAATGCTCATCACGCCTGGCCCGGGCTGGGTGGCGATCTTGCTCGGCCTCGGCTTGCTCGCCGCTGAGTTTGTCTGGGCGCGCCGGTTAATGGAACGGATTAAGCGCGAGGGCAACCGTATTAAGGACACAGTGCTTGGCAAATCGGAGCCGCCTAAGCCCGACGAGCCGCCGCGACCGCCGACACAAGGCCCAACCCCCGGCGAACAAATGCCATCGTGAAATCCTGCCTAAAAGGAACCGAATGATCTTTGCATGGAAAGGGAAGTGGGCGCTGGTAACCGGCGCCAGCGCCGGAATTGGAAAAGCTCTAGCAGAAGAATTGGCTAAGGGCGGGACGAATCTGGTCCTCACCGCCCGCAGGGAAGACCGTCTCGCTTCGATCGCTCAGGGTCTTTCCGCAAAACACAATATTCGTTCAGAGATCTTCGTCGCTGATCTTGCGAAACCCTCGGCTCCCGAAGCAATCTTTCAATTCACCGAACAGAAGGGGCTAAAGATCGACCTGCTCGTGAACAATGCGGGCTTCGGCCAATACGGCGAGCTTCACTCCAGCGATACCGACCGCCTACTGCAGATGGTCCAGGTCAATTGCACTGCCGTCCTTCACATGACGCGCCTTTTCGTACCTGCAATGGTTGCTCGCCGCAGTGGCGACGTCCTGATCGTTGCCTCCACGGCGGCATTTCAAGCCGTACCCTACATTTCTACCTACGCTGCGACCAAGGTCTTTGACCTGTATCTCGCCGAAGGCTTGGCCGAAGAGTTGCAGCCCTACGGGATCCGGGTCTGCGCCTTGTGCCCCGGCACCACCACCTCAGAATTTCATGAGATCGCCGGCCACCCGTCCCATTCCAAAGGCCGTGAGCAATCCGCCGAAAGCGTCGCGCGCAACGGCCTGAGGGCTCTGGCAGCAGGTAAAAGCTACGTAATCTCTGGTTTGGCAAACTACCTAGGTGCCCACGGCGAACGTTTGGTTCCGCGCCGGTTTGTGACTCGCGTTGCGGCAAAGATGTTCCGTCCGCCAAAGCCCTGACCTTTGGCTTCGCCCTCCCTTCACTCCGTCCGGCCTAATTGGGAACTTTTTTCTGACCCCACCGGAATACCCATTAGAGAGCGGCGAGGCGTCTAACCCGAGTGATGAAAATCATCGATGAGAAAGAGCCTGCGCTGCTCAAGCGGGCGGTTCGCGGAGACGAACAGGCATTCCTCGCTCTTTACCAGAAGCATCAGGCGCCGCTTTACCGCTATGCCCTTCGCATGACCGGTTCGCCCTGGGCAGCGGAGGAAGTCGTACAGGAAGTCTTTCTGCTGCTGATCCGGGAGCCGCAAAAGTTTCAGCCGGATCGCGGCGAGCTTGGAGCATTTCTTTTTGGTGTTACGCGCAATCGTGTGATGAAGCACTTGGAACGGCTGCCGCGGGAGAGCTCGCTGGATGAGATCAACGACAACGGGACTGCGTGGAGAGAACCGGAAGATCCTCTGACGCCGATGATGCTTGCCGAAAAAAGCGAACGCATTGAGCAGGTTCGGGAAGCGATCCTCGGTCTTCCTGCCGAATTTCGTGAGGCCGTCGTACTCTGCGAGCTGGAAGAAATGAGTTACGAAGAAGCTGCGCGTGCCTGCGGCTGCCCGGTGGGAACGATTCGCTCTCGTCTACATCGCGGTCGCGCGCTGTTGCTGGCGAAACTCGAGCTTTTGCGTGACGCGCCTCGTAGGGCTAGTGCCGGTGCTCGGTAAGATATCGTCAAGACCAGAGGAATGGTCGAGGGAAGTAAGAAGCTAATGATGAAATGTGAAGAATTCGAACTGCTCGGGCTCGACATGGATCGGTCCGATGTCCAGCCGGAAGAAGCCGAGACCGCTGCCGAACATGCCGCAACCTGCCCGCGCTGCTTCGCCCTGCTCGAATCATGGCGCGAGCTGAAGGAGGATCTGCGCGTTTTGCGTGAGGCCACGCGTTTCGAATCGACTCCTGCTCGAGTCGAAATGCGCCTTAAACAGGAACTGCGCACGCGTCGCGAAGCCCGTGTTCCCCGCCGCACGGTCAGGCTCGTCTCGTGGGCGCTTCCGGCGGCTGCAGCTTTGGCGATTGCTATTGGGTGGGCTCAATGGCACAAGTCAGTGTCTGCGCCACTAACCACCACACAGCCTCAAATTGCGGCGATTGCCAAAGGCGCCACCAATCTGCCGGCTGAGTCGATTCTATTGGCAGCTGACTATGACACCGGCGACTTCACGCAACTCCCCGGCAGCATGCCGACCGCCTCTTCCGAAGAAGCCATTCTGCAAGCGCGCGTGCAACGTGGCGCTTTGATGCAGTTCGGCCTGCCAGTAGCTCCCGAGCAAGCCACTGATTGGGTCGACGTCGATTTTCTGGTTGGAGAAGATGGACAGCCCTTGGCCGTTCGTCTTCATCAGGATTCACAAACTGAAGCTGTAATGCAGTAAACCCGGGACGCTAAGAACTAGGGAGAGAAGAGGAGAGCTACGAATGAAATGGAATTCCAGGTTGCTTTTGAGTTTAGGTGCCACGGCGCTTCTCGCCGCCGGCTCCTACGCGCAGAATCCGGAGCCTGACTCCGCGCCGCCTCCACCTCCTCCTGGTGGACACATGCGCGGCCCGGGCGGCCCCGGTTTTGGCGGCCCCTTCGGCATGGAACTTCTCGGCTTTGGCGGTCCGCACGGCGGCAAAGTTGTCACCGGCGCGCCCTTCACGGCAACCGCTGTCGGCGAATCCAACCGAACGCTAGCGGATGGCACGAAGGTTTCGCAAAAGGTCCAGAGCACCGTCTATCGCGACGCGCAAGGGCGCGTTCGCAAAGAAACGACTCTCCCGGCGATCGGTCCGTTAGCGGCCAGCGGAACGCCAAAGTCTCTGGTCTTCATTCACGATCCTGTGGCCGGCTCTGGCTACATTCTCGATGCCAACAAGAAGATCGCACACAAGCTGCCGCAGCATCCGAACAAGACTGCGGACGCCAGCGGCGCCACGCCCGATGCACCTGGAAAGGGCTGGGGAGGACGCCCCGGCAACGCCAACGTCACAAAAGAATCGCTCGGTTCGCAGACGATCAACGGCGTTCTGGCCGAAGGGACCCGCTACACACGCACGATTCCTGCCGGTCACATGGGCAACGATAAGCCGGTCACCATTGTGAACGAAGAGTGGTACTCGCCCGACCTGCAAATCATTGTCCAGAGCAAGCGCTCGGATCCATTCGTGGGCGAAACCACGTACAACGTCACCAGCATTCAGCGCTCCGCTCCTGCTGCCAATCTCTTTACGGTTCCGTCCGACTACACCGTGAAGGACGCCCCGCCACGCATGGGCAAGCGCGGCCATCGCAAGCACGGCGATGCGCCACCTCCGCCGCCGGCCGATGGGTCCGCTGCTCCCGGCTTCTGAGTCCGCAACCCTTAACGATCTTCTCTCCTGAAGACAGTGCGCCCTTCCTTCTTCCGTTGCCAGAAACGGAAGCGCGAGGGGCGTCGCTGTGTTTGCACTTCTCCTCGCGCCGGATCAAAGTCTTCGTCGCAGAGAATCCATCCGGTTGCGAGGAAACCCGCGACCTTCGCGTAGTATCCAAAGGGCATGGATGAAAAAAAACTAGCTACGGGCTTGAACGAAGAAGGTTTTCGCCACACGTATGTCTGGCAGGATGGCCCTAACGCTTTCTATCCCGATCACAAGCACAGCTCGGAAACGGCCCATATTATCCTGAGTGGCGAAATGACGCTCACGCTGAATGGAAAAGCGAAAACGTACCACCCAGGGGATCGTTGCGATGTTCCGGCGGGTGCCGTTCATTCCGCGCGTATGGGCCCTCTCGGCTGCCACTATCTTATCGGTGAGCGCTAGTCGATTCATCTAACGCCTGCCTTCGGTCGCTGCGGTCGCATTCTTCCGTGCCGGTTCCCGTCACCCTGTCCAGCAACTCCATCACGTGCAAAACCTTTTGCCCGGTCTTATGCAGTTGAGCACCCGCCCGCATCTGCAGCAAGCATCCCGGATTGGCGGTAACAATGAACTCAGCGCCCGTGCCCGCCGCATTCTTCATCTTGTCGGCCAACAACTCCAGCGAAGCCTCGGTCTCCGTGACGTTGTAAACGCCGGCCGACCCGCAACAAATCTCCGAGTAGGGCAACTCCACAAACTCAAGCCCTGGCACGGCCTTCAGCAATTTCCTCGGCGCTTCCCGTACCTTCTGCCCATGTAGCAGGTGGCAAGAATCCTGGTAGGTCACTCGCGACGCAAAGTCTTTCATGGGTGCCACCACACCCAATGCATTCAGGAACTCCGTCACATCGCGCACGCGCGATTCGAATTCCGTTGCAGTTTCATACTCCGGCTCGCCGGGCGAGAATAGATGGGAGTATTCCTTCAGCGTCGATCCGCAACCCGCCGCATTCGTCAGAATCGTATCGAACTCGTCTCCGCCAAACGCTCGCAGATTTTGCCGTGCCACAACACGCGCCGCTTCACGATCCCCCGCGTGCGCCATCAGCGCTCCGCAGCAGACCTGTTGCTGTGGCACAGTCACTTCGCATCCATTTGCAGTCAACACGCGGATCGTCGCTTCGTTCAGCTCTGCAAACGTCACCTGCGCTACGCAACCGCCAAAAAACGCCACACGCGCCCGCGTTTCTCCAGCCGCTGGAAACGTTTTGCCCAACCTCGGGAAGAAAAATTCGTCGTCGACCCGCGGAAGCAATGCCTCGCGTTCCGCCAGCCCCATCATCTTCAGGGCTCCGGTTTTCCGCGCTAGTGTTTGCAATCCCGACTTTTGATAGAACCTGAGCAGCCGTGCAAAAAATGCAATGCGCGCCGGTCGCGGCAGAAGCCACCGGTACGCAAGATTCCGCGCCACTCGCGAAAGAAACGGCCGCTTGTATTCCGTCGCGATCCGCGCTCGCGCGAATTCCACTAGCTTTCCGTACTCCACACCGGAGGGGCACGCCGTCTCGCACGCACGGCAGTCCAGGCATTTATCAATGTGCTCGACAAAAGTCGCGTTTACCGGCGCTTCGCCATCTTTCACGCGAATCATCTGAAAGATTCGGCCGCGCGGCGAATCTGCTTCCAGGTGCCACAGACGGTAAGTCGGACAATGGTTCAGACACAGCCCGCAGTGAACGCAGCGCGCATAATCTTCATAAATCGGCTGCAGCCCGGGAATCCCTTCGATCATCCCCGACTTCCGCCCCGCCGCATGCGCACTTCCATGGTTTGCGTGCGACTCCTCGTGCGGTTTTTCGGGCAAAGACAAGGCGGAAGCTTCAGGTGAACTCGTCGTTTCGCTCACTTCGTCACATTCCTCCCACGAACCGGCCGCGAGCAAACACACCGTTCGGATCAAATGCTTTCTTCACTCGCCGTTCCATCTCCATATCGAAATTCACGTGCTCCCACACATGCAAGGCCGGCTTCCATTTCGCCGGGCAAAACAGGATCGTTCCCTTGAACTCCAGTTTTCCGCGCAGTGACCCAACGCTTTTCCAGAAATACTCCATCTGCTTCAAAGCCGTCTCGTCGCCCGCGCGCGGCAACAAGGTCATGTAAACCACGCACCCACTGCGAACCAAAACGGGTGCCTTCATCCACGACGAACCGGCAAAACTCCTCACCGCCCGCAGCAGATCCGCCAGTTGCGAAGGCAATACGGCAAACCGCATCACCACAGCCTCGGCTGCGGCGTCGCGCATCGTCACCGGCGCCTCCCGCAGCATCTCCAGCAGCGCCGCAAACTGGTCGTCGTGCATCACCACTGCATTCTGCGCACTAGCCTCCCGGGCCAACCGCGCCAGCTCCTTCGCGTACCGCTCGCAGACCTCGCCGCTCCCTTCGAATCCCACGCACACAGTCCATTCTCGCCGGTCTTGAGCGGCGCAAAACGATGCAAACGGCGCGTACTGCGCAAACAACAGCCCCGCGCTCTCCGGCGACAGCATCTCCAGCACAGTTGGCGTGAGCGCCGATGCCCCAATCACCTTCGCGAATTTCAGCGCGCTCACCTCATCCGCAAACGAAGCCAGGAATCCTCGCCGCGCCGTAGGGATCGGATACGTCCGAAAATTCAGCCGCGTCATCACCGCTAGCGTACCCAGCGAGCCGTTCAATAACTTATGAAAGTCGTAGCCGGTAACATTCTTTACCACGCGCCCGCCGCTCTTTGCCTGAGCCCCCGTCCCGTCCACAAACTCTGCTCCAATCAAGAAATCGCGCGGAGCTCCGTAAAATTGCCGCAGTGGCGAATCTAGTCCCGCTGCAATCGCTCCGCCCACCGTAGCTTTTTCAAAGAAGGGCACCTCCAGAGGCAGGAATTGTTTTTTCTCCGCCAGCTCACGCGCCAACTCGGCCAGCGGCATTCCCGCGTTTACGCTGATCGTCAAATCGCCCGGGTCGTAGCTCGCAATCCCCGTCACTCGCGTCATATTCAGCGCCACGTCGTAGCTAGTGGGCGGCATCCCAATCGTCAACGCGGTCCGGGCCCCACTCGCAACGACCGTGAATTTTTCCTGAACCGCCGTCCGTATGACGCCCGCCACTTCTTCCGCATTTTCCGGGCGAATTTCAAATTTCGGCGTCACACCGTCAATTCCGCACTGCAGCAGCAAGTTCGGATCGGTTCGAACGTTTACGTCTCCGACGGTGCCTTCCAGCTTCGCCAGCGCCGACACTCCGCTCGCCACGCTCACGCGGAAGCCTCCGTTGGCGTTACCGCCTGCACCGGATGCGCCATTGGGCTCGTCCTCACTCGCGTCTCTCCGCATCCCTTGCCCATCGGAAAAATTTTCCCCGGATTCAGCAGTCCTGTCGGATTGAACTGCGCATGAACTCTCCGCATTAGCGCAAAATCCGCCTCCGAAAACATCAGCGTCATCAGCTCCGCTTTTTCCATCCCAACGCCATGCTCTCCCGTCAGCGCGCCGCCAATTGAAACGCAATACCGCACAATCTCTTCCGACACGCGCACCGCCTGGCGAAACTCCTCCGGCTTCCGGGGGTCAAACAGCACCAGCGGATGCAAATTCCCATCCCCCGCATGAAAAATATTGCCCACCTGCAGTCCGCATTCTTTTCCGAGCTTCACCACGTGTCGCAGTGCCTGCGGCAGCTTCGAACGCGGAATCACCGCATCCAGCACGTAGTTGCTCGGAGCCAGCCGGCCCAGCGCGCCAAACGCCGTCTTGCGCCCTTTCCATAGCAGCTCGCGCTCTTTATCATCTTTCGCCGTTCGAACTTCTCTCGCGTGATGCAGCTTGCAAACTTCGTCAATCGCCAGTGCTTGCCCCGCTACAGCCTCCGCAATCCCTTCAACTTCAATCAGCAGCACCGCGCCGCAGTTCCGCGGAAATCCCGCATGTACGTAGTCTTCGATCGCACCCAGCGTCCATCCATCCAGCATTTCGCAAGCCGCCGGAGTAATCGCCTGCGCCGTCAAGCTCGCTACCGTCTCCGTTGCGTCGTCCACCGTTTCAAAAATCGCCAGCAGGGTTTTGATCGCCTCTGGTTTTTTCGAAAGCTTCGCAACAATTTCAGTCACCAGCGCCAACGTTCCTTCACTTCCCACCAGCAATCCGCACAAGTCGTATCCCAGCGGATCGCTCAGCTTCCCGCCAATTTTTTTCACTTCGCCATTCGGCAGCACAAGCTCCAGCCCAGTCACATGGCTGCTCGTCACTCCATACGCCAGCGTGTGCGGCCCGCCCGAATTTTCGCTAACGTTCCCGCCGATCGTGCACGACTTCTGGCTCGAAGGATCGGGCGCAAAATAAAATCCCGCATGCTCCACGGCGCGCGTCAAATCGAAATTCACTACTCCCGGCTGCACCACCGCCCGTCGATTCTCATAATCCAATTCCAGAATCTTGTTCATGCGCCCGAACGCCAGCATCATGCCGCCGCCACGCGCCAGCGCCCCACCCGAAAGCCCAGTCCCCGCTCCGCGCCCGACGATTGGCACGTCGTGCTTGATCGCCAGCTTTACGATGTTCACCACGTCCGCCGTGCTCGAAGGGAACACCACCACTTCCGGCCGCGCCTTCTCCACCGACCCGTCATACTCATAAAGCACCAGGTCTTCGGCCCGCGATAGCACATTCCGCGCGCCCGCGATGCCTTCAAGTTCTCTAGTGATTTCGGGATTCAAGCCTGGTTCTCTTCTCTGTGAACTCTGTGTCCTCTGCGTTGGAGCGCGCATTTCTCTGGCGCAACTACGAGCAGTAGGCGCATCGCGACCCAATCACCGTTCACGTCTCACGCCACTATAGTAATTCGCCGCGAGCCCGCGGCAAATCCCTCAATCAACCTCGCGCCTGTGCTACCTTACTTCTTCACTTTTCACTGTGGGTTTCAGGGTTGTTTTACAAACCCTGGGCTGGTGAAGACCGACATGCCGAAAGCCAAAATCTTTGTCACGCACCCGCTCTACACCGAAGCGCAAACCCTTCTTCAGTCCGTCTGCGACTGCGAATTCTGGCCCAAGCAGGAGCGTCCTCCAAAGGATGAATTCCTCCGCCGGATCAAAGACAAGGAAGGCCTGGTCTGCTTGCTCACCGAGCGCGTTGGCGAAGACACCCTCCGCGCCGCCCCCAAGCTTCGCATCGTAGCCAACGTCGCCGTCGGCTACGACAACGTGGACGTCCCCGCCTGCACGCGCCGCGGCGTCCTTGTCACCAACACTCCCGGCGTCCTCGACGAAACCACCGCCGACTTCGCTTGGGCGCTCATGCTCGCCGTCGCGCGCCGCGTAGTCGAAGCCGATCAATATGTCCGGGCAGGGAACTGGCAAGGCTGGAACTTCGATCAATACTGCGGCACCGATGTGTGGGGAAAAACTCTCGGCATTGTCGGCTTTGGCCGCATCGGCCAGGCAGTCGCCCGCCGTGCGCAAGGCTTCGGCATGAAAATTATCTACAACAGTCGCAAGCGCGTCGCCGAAGATGTCGAAAAGCAACTCAACGCCGAATACCGCGACATGAACACGCTTCTCGCCGAATCCGACTTCATCTCACTTCATGTTCCGCTCAATGGCGACACGCGCCAGCTCTTCGACGCGCCGAAATTCTTCCGTATGAAGCCGACCGCCTTCCTCATCAATACGTCTCGCGGCCCAGTCGTCGACGAAGCCGCTCTCGTCCACGCCCTAGAATCCAAGAAAATTGCCGGTGCCGGCCTGGACGTCTTCGAACAGGAGCCTTTCGTCCACCCCGGCCTAAAGCGGCCCAACGTGGTCCTCGCCCCGCACCTGGGCTCTGCCTCCACCGAAACTCGGGGCCGCATGGCACTCACCGCCGCGCAAAATATCGCAACCTTTTTCCAAGGACAGCGTCCACCCAACCCCCTCAACCCCGAACTCCTCAAATCGTGACCTGGTGCCCAACGCTTGATGCCTGACGACCACGCCATCGACAATGCGATGGCTCGCGCAGCTGTAATTTTTCAGGCTAATGCAAACGCGTCGGAGACCGAGATCCGTCCCGGCTTGCTTGCTGAAAACCTTTCGCCTGAATCAAAACCGCAGGATATTAGGCTGACTCCGTTGCTTTTGTCCTTTGACCTACGATGACTTCTTTCGATCAGACGTCGGGGTTCTGGCCTCACTCGTACCTTAACGCTACCATCGGATCGACACGCATCGCCCTGCGCGCCGGCGCAATCGCCGCCGCCAGGCAAACTCCGACCAACAACAGAATGGCCCACACAATCGAAACCGGATCCCAGCCGCCCACCCCAAACAACATCGACTGAAATACTCGGCTCCCGGCGATTCCCACTGGCACTCCCACCAAGGCACCGATCGCCAGCACAACCCACGCCTCTCGCGCCACCATCCACAACACCGCCGCACGCGGTATCCCTAACGCCATCCGCAATCCAATCTCTTTCGTGCGCATCGCCACGTTGTAAGCCATGCTGCCGTACAACCCGATGCACACCAGCAGCAACACCAGTCCGCCGAACAGCGTCGACAACCGTGCCGCCATCACCTGCGAACCCAGCGTGTCTCCCACCAAGTCGTTCGCCGTTTCCGGATCATCCATCATCATTTCAGCATTTACGCTTAATACGGTCTTCCTCACCGCATCCGCCAGCGCGCCGGGATTTTCCGTGCGAATCTCAAAATTAATCGCGCCCGTTTCGTCAAACCCGCCTGCGCTTAATGGCGCGTACAGTCGCGTTCTTGCAGCCTTCCTCACGTTGTGGTCCCGCACGTTCTTGGCGACTCCAATGATTTCATAGGGCGGCGTGTTTGGATGTTCCGAGTCCTGGATTCCTACCGTATGCCCCAGCGGATTACTCTCCCCGAAATAGTGCTTTGCGAACGTTTCGTTCACCACCGCCACTCGCGCTCGCCGCGCAAAATCCTGCTGCGTAATCTCTCGTCCCAACACCATCGGCACGCCGATCGTGCTGAAATAATTGGGGCCGATTTCATCGTCCGCGCTATCCTTGTCGCCGTTCGTGGGCTTGGCTCCATCCAGCAGTATCGTGTCCGACGATTCGCTGCCGCTGTAGAGCCCGTTTGTCGAAGCCGTCGCTCCCTTCACACCCGGCAGCGCCGCAAACCGGTCCAGCAATTCTTGCGTTGCGGCGTGGCGCGCGTCTCCCTTGTATCCGCTGGCGCCGAGGTCCACGTTCACCAGCAGCAATTTATCGCGGTGGTATCCCAGGTCTATACCCTGCAGCTTCCACAGGCTGCGCACCAGCAAGCCCGCTCCCATCAACACAAAAACTCCGACGGCGATCTGTGCGCCCAGCAGCAGCCGGCCGGTCTGCATTTTCATTTTCGGGCCGGAATCACGCGACCCTTCTCCAAGCGCAGAGCCTACCTTCACTTTCACCAGCCGCAGCGCGGGTGCCAGTCCAAACAGGATTGCCGCCGCCAAACAAACCGCTGCCGTAAAACCCAGCACTCGCCAGTCCAGCTCCAGCTGGCTCTTCACCGCGCCGCCGGCCGCTGCCATGCGCACAAGTCCCGCTGCTCCCCACTTCGCCAGCAGCAGGCCCAGCGCTCCTCCCAACGTCGCGAGCAGCAGCGACTCCGTCAGCAACTGCCGAATCACGCGCCCAGTGCCCGCCCCGATCGCAAGCCGCACCGCCATTTCCTTTCGCCTCGCCGCAGACCGCGCAAGCATCAGGTTCGCCACGTTGATGCACGCCACCACCAGAACCAGCCCAACCATCCCCATCAACAGCCACAGCGGCTCTCCAAACTCGATTCTTACCTGCGAAAGCCCTCGTCCTCCTTCCGAAACCTGCACATCAATTTTGTTATCGCGCACCGCAATTCGATCATCCGCTGACAACATCGCATCCAGCGGCCCGGTCCACGCTCGCCTCACCAACCCGTCCAGGTTGGCCTTCGCCTGCTGTATGGTCACGCCCGGCTTGAGCCTCCCCACCAGCAGCAGCGCCGAGATATTTGCTGTCTCCAGGTACGCCTTCTGCGGCATCAGCTGCGGCTCCATCATCATCGGCGCCCAAATGTCAGGCTGATCTTCGACAATTTCGCCGTGGAACCTTGCGCCAGTAACCCCAATGATGGTCATCGGAACGCCATTCAGCTGCACCATTCTTCCCACTACGTCTGCGCTTCCTGCAAACCGTCGCTGCCAGTAGCCATAACTGATCACGGCCACGGGATCTTTTCCCAGTGCACCGCCATCCGAGCTTGTAAACGTCCGGCCGATCAGCGCCTCCACTCCGAGCGTTTCGAAATAGTTCTCGCTCACCACGCGTCCCCGCAAGTCTTCCTTGCCCTTGTCAATCACGATGCGCGCGTTGTCTAGCCGCGAGGTCGCCAGCAGGGAACTGAACACTTCGTTCTGGTCCCGCACCTCTCGGTACAGCGGATATGAAAACGAATTCGTGCCCGGCGTCCCGTTGCTCCACGCATGCACCCGCGTCGGATCTCCAACTGCCACCAGCTGTTCAGGATGCTGGACCGCAAGCGGCCGCAACAGCACCGCGCTGATCACCGTGAAAATTGCCGCGTTCACCCCGATTCCCAACGCCAACGTCAGCACCGCAACGGCCGCGAATCCCGGATTCTTGCGCAACATGCGCAACCCAAACCGCAGATCCTGCAGCGCACTCTCCGCGAATCCCACTCCGCGAGCTTCGCGGCACTCTTCCTTCGCTTTGTCCATCCCGCCAAATTCCATCCGCGCTTGCCGCATCGCTTCCCCCTCTGGCATTCCCTCTTGCATCAAATGTTCCGCGCGCGCCCGCAGATGGAACCGCAACTCCACGTCCATCTCGCTCTCCATACGGGATCTCTGGAGATTCGCACGGCCCAACGCGCGCATTCGATTCCACAAACTCAAGTCCGCTCCTTCTGCTCACTCATGTAGCGCCACTCCGTAGGGTGGTATCCGGTCGTTTCAATCACTCACACCGCAAAGCCACCATCGGATCCACCCGCGTCGCCCGCCGCGCCGGAATCCAGCTCGCCAGCAACGCCACGCCCACCAGCAAGGTCCCCACCGCCGCGAACGTCGCAACATCCGTCGCCGGCACTCCGTACAACAGTGTTTTCAGATAGCGGGTCGCCCACAGCGCTGCCCCCGCTCCCGCCCCCGCTCCGCACACCGCCAGCAGCAATCCATGCCGCAAAACCATTCCCAGAACCTGCCCCCGTGGCGCTCCCAATGCCGTTCGAATTCCGATCTCCTGTGTTCTCTGCGCCACTTCATAGGACAGCAGTCCGTATAGTCCTAAGCACGCCAGCGTCAGTGCCAGAACCCCAAACAATGCCGAAAGCCGTGTCACCAGCCGCTCATTAAACAGAAGCCGGTCCACGGTTTCGGTCTGTGTATGTAAGTCCGCAACCGGCAAGTCGCGATCTAGGTCGCCTACCAACTGCCTTACCGCCGGAATCGTCGCCGCCGGCTGGCCCGCTGTACGCGCCTCAAAATAGACTCGGCCGCCGCTCATCGGCACGTACGTCGTCGGCGTCACGCTTTCCCGCAGTTCTTCGTATTTCGCGTTGCCCACCACTCCCGCGATTTCTCGCGCGGTGCGTCCGCGGCCCCCACCGATTAATTGCAGTCCAATGGGATTTCTGCCCTTCAAGTACCGCCGCACAAATTCCTCGTTCACCCAGGCCACTCCAGCTTTCGAGCCAACATCGCTGGCCGCAAGGGTCCTTCCCGCCACCACTGGTATCTGCATCGTCGCGAAGTAGTTCGGTCCAACTGACAACATGCTCGTTTCGACTTCCGACTTCTCTGGCGATCCCTCGATGTGCACTGCCGATGTCCACAGTCCTCCGTCCAGCAGGATTCCGTTCGCGTAACTTGCGGACGTCACGCCCGGCAGTGCCTCCAGCCTTCGCTTCAATTCTTCGTACAGGCTTGGCAGTTTCTCTTCCGAATAACCCGCCAGCGTCGGGCTAATTGAAAAATGCAGTAGATTCTTCGTCTCGAATCCCGGGTCGATGCTTTTCAAATTTGCCAGCGTGCGCACCAACAGTCCCGCGCCAATGAGGACCACCACCGACAACGCGACTTGCCCGACCACCAGCATGCTGCCCATGCCCAGCCGTCGGCCACCGGCCTGCCCTGCCGTCGCCGGCGTCCTGTCTTTCAACGACGAAGACATTTCGCCCCCGCGGTTGCTCAGTGCCGGCGCCAGCCCAAACAGGATTCCAGTCAGCGTCGCCGTCAGGGCCGTAAACGCCAGAACCTTCCCATTCATCGCGACGTTCAGCACCATCGGATTGTGCGAGTTCGACGTAACAAACAGCGTCAGCCAACTCGCTCCCCAGTACGCGAACAAAATTCCCAACGCGCCCCCTGCGAGGGCAAGCATCACGCTCTCCGTCAGCAATTGCCGAGTGATCCTTCCCCGGCTCCCTCCCAGCGCCGCCCTCACCGCTAGTTCTCGCCCGCGTCCCCGCGCGCGGACCAGCAGCAACCCGGCAACGTTCGCACAGCTGATGAGCAGCACCATTCCTACAGCTGCGCTCAGTATGGAAAGCGGAGTCGCAAGCGTTGACCGGATTCCCACCAGCGCCGCCTGCGCCGGCAGTACCGAAATTTGTGGATTGTCCGTTTCCTTGAGCATCGGCTTTTCGCCGTGAAGAATCGCGTTTCGGAACAGTAGACTCATCGCCGCTTGTGCCTGGCCAACCCTGCTCCCATCCTTCAACCGGGTCACAACCACCAGCCACCACGAAGCCGGGTCATCCATCTCCGTTGCATCTACGATTCCGATTTGTGCCGCGGTGCTCAGCGGCACCCACATGTCTTGCGCTTTGCCAGGCGTCAGTCTCGTGAATCCCGCGTCAGCCACGCCGACAATGCGAAACGGAAAATTGTTCAGTCGTACCGTCTTCCCGATTACGTCCTCGGAACCCCCAAATTTGCTTTGCCAGTACCCGTAGTTCAAGACCGCGACCGGCTCCGCGCCCCGCTTTTCATCGGCTGCATCCATGACTCGTCCCCGCGCCGGGTTTACGCCAAGCACTTGGAAGTAGTCGCCCGAAACAAGCTCAGCCTCGGCCACGCTTGCCTGGCCGGCTCCGCCTACAACCACCCTCGTTGGCCCCGCAAGCGCCGCCGCGCTTGCAAAAACCTCTGTCTGACGTCGTATCTCCTGAAACATCGGATACGAAAACGAGCAGCCTTGTTTGCCCTCTATTCCGTTTGCTGAAAAGCGCTGGCAGTCTCCGTAGCTGCTGGTCGCTCCGTCATGCTCCTTGTTCGATGTCCACTGCAGCACCATCAGTCCCCTCGGATCGCGGATTGGCAGGGAACTGAGCATCACCGCGTCCACGATGCTGAAAATCGCCGTGTTCGCCCCAATCCCCAACGCCAGCGTCAGCACGGCAATCGCCGTGAAGCCTGGACTCTTTCGCAGCATCCGCAAGCCAAACCGCAAATCCTGCATCACACTCTCGGCAAATCCGATGCCTCGCGCTTCTCGGCACTCTTCCTTCGCTTGATCCATTCCGCCAAACTCAATCCGCGCCCGCCGCATCGCCTCCGTCCGCGGCAGTCCTCCACGCATCAAATCCTCCGCCCGCGCCTCCACATGGAACCGCAGCTCCACCTCCATCTCGCTCTCCACGCAAGACCTCCGCAGATTCGCTCCAACCCACCCCCGCACTCGCTTCCACCAACTCACGTCCGCCCCCTCATGTAGCGCCACCCTTTAGGGTGGCATCTGTTCCTAATCTGGAGCCCACTCCCAAACTGCCAATGCTCACTCACACCGCAAAGTCACCATCGGATCCACTCGCGTCGCTCGCCGCGCCGGGAAGTAAGAGGCAGCCATGGCAATTGCGCCCAACACTGCGGAAACGGCGACAAACGTGACCGGATCAGTGGCACTTACTCCAAACAGGTAAGCGCGAAGAAAACGCGTCAGCGCCAGCGATCCGGCGATTCCGGCAACAATCCCGACCGAAGTGATTCGCAGACCCTGAACCAAGACTGAGCGCCGGATTGCGTTCGCACCAGCGCCTAGCACCATTCGGATGCCGATCTCCCGCGACTGCTGGGAAACAAGGTAGGACATCACTCCGTACACGCCGATCAACGCGAGCGTAAGCCCCAGACCTCCGAAAATAGTCAGCAACAAGCTCTGCGATCTGGGCGTCGCATTTACTTCTGCTATTCGCGCGCTCGCAGTCGTGATGTCCGTGATCGGCTGGTTCTTGTCGATCAACCAGACGCGATCTTTGATCGCTGATACCGTACCCTCTGGATCTGGCTTGGTGCGAACCGCCAGATAAACGCCCGTCGCCATCCGCGTTTGATAAAACGGAGCGTAAACCTCGGGTTTTGGCTCCGCACCGGGATCCAGTTGCCGCACGTCCCCGACGACGCCAACGATCTCTCCCCAAAGCGGACGGCCCGATTCCCGGTTTGTCGCCGCTCGTTTTCCAATCACCTCGCCGGCCCCGAAAAATTTCCGAGCCAGCGTCTGGTTTACGATGAATACCCGTGCGCCGGTCTTCGCATCCGCGGGGCTGAAGTCCCGTCCGGCGATCAGCGGTATCCCATATGTGCGAAAAAACTCCGGAGAAACCTCGTTGCTCAACGCGGATTGCTGTCTGGGGTGCGGATCCTTCACAGATTCCTCTGTCTCGAATGTCGTCTCCGCAACGGCGTCTCCCAACGGATAGACCAAACTGGCCGATGCGCTCTCTACACCAGCCACAGACCGCGTCGCTCCCAAGACTTCTTGAACGAACGCCACCGCTTTCTCCGCCGTTCCGAATCGGAAACGCGGGAAATCCAGATGCATCGTAATCAAATGCTCCGGCCGGAAACCCGGATTCACTCGCAGTATCGCGGCAAAGCTCCTGACCGCCAGTGTCGCGCCAATCACCAAAATCAAAGCAAGAGCGATTTCGCCCGCCACTAAAGCTTGCCGGAACACTTGGTGCCCGCCTGTGCTCCGCGTTCTCGCATCGCTCTCTTGCATTACCTCGTTGACGTCCTGGCGCGAGGCCAGCAGCGCCGGGGCAACCGCGGAAAATAGGGCTGCCAGGAGCGAAGCTCCCAGCGCGAACCACGCCATCCCGGAATCAACTCCCAGCTCTTCCAACCGCGGGATCTCCGGAGGCAAAACAGCGCGAAGGCCTCGCACCGTCCATACCGATACCAGGAGAGCGCACGTTCCGCCCGCCAGGGCGACCAATACACATTCGACCCCAAGTTGCCGCAGCAATACTCCGCGGGTTGCTCCAATTGCCGCGCGTATCGCGAATTCGCGCCTGCGCCCCCAGCCACGCGTCAGGAAGAGGCTGCTGACATTGGCGCAAGCGATTAGCAAAATCAAACTCACTGCGCAAAACAAGATCGCCAGCGGAGTCGTAGCGTCGCCCACCAAATCGCTTTTCAACGACGCTGCGTGCAAGCTCCAACCCTTATCCGCATCCGGATACTCCGCCGCAAGCCTCGCGGCAATCACGTCCAGCTCCTTTTGACCCTGTCGCAAATCGGCGCCCGGCTTCAGCATCGTAAGCACTTGGAATTCGTGGTTGCCTCGCGCGGCGCGATCCTCGTCGCTCGGAACCAGCGGCATCCACAGCTGAAAGTCCGTAATGAATCCCAGCGCAGGCATGCGGGGCAGTACGCCGACAATCGTGCGAGACTCGCCATCCACCGTCAGAGTTTTTCCAACTGCATTGGGGTCGCCGCCAAAACGCTCTCGCCACAGCGAATAGCCCACCATGATGGCTCGGCCATTCTGCCCCATGTCCGACGGCGCAAACCCTCGGCCGTGAAGCGGTTGAATACCGAGCGTGGTAAGGACTTCCGCGGATACCTGCGCGCTCTCGATGCGCTCGGGCTGCCCGTATCCAGCCAATTCTTTGTTCGACGTCTGATAAATCGCCAAACTCTCGAAGGATTGCGCGCTTGTTCCGATGTCGGCGATATCGGGCAACGAAATGCCCAGGTTTGGAAAATCAAACAGCGTGCTCCGCGCGGCGAGATCCACAAGCCGCGATCCATGCGGAAAGGGCAGGGAACGCAACAGCCCCGCATTGATCGCGCTGAAAACCGTGATGTTCGCCCCAATCCCCAGCGCCAGCGTTAGCACCGCAGCAATCGTGAAACCGGGGCTCTTCCGCAACATCCGCAAGCCGAACCGCACGTCTCGCAAAATGCTCTCTCCAAGTCCCACTCCTCTCGCCTCGCGGCACTCTTCCTTCGCTTTGTCCAGCCCGCCACACTCAATCC
>Ga0268266_10000668_pt1 | contig 46220 bp, 43 predicted proteins | sample KBSS13metaG_FD_190356 | JGI IMG/M metagenome (GOLD analysis project Ga0268266, IMG submission 190356) | Switchgrass rhizosphere microbial communities from Kellogg Biological Station, Michigan, USA - KBS S1-3 metaG (SPAdes) (version 2) | ecosystem: Host-associated > Plants > Roots > Rhizosphere...
CTCGGCCAGAAGTCCTGGTAGGGCCGTAATCTCTGCGCGTGGACATCGGGACGATCGCCGATCTGGGGACGGCGGCGGGCACGCTCTTCCTCGGGATCGCCACCTTCAGCGCGACGCGCTCCGCCAACCGTTCGGCGCGGATCGCCGAGCGGGCACTCTCGGTCGGCATGCGCCCGGTGCTGGCGGAGGCGCGGCCCGAAGACCCGCCCCAGGACGTGATCTTCGGTGACGGGCGCACCGTCCACGTCCGCGGCGGCCAGGCGTCGGTCGAGGTGATCGGCGACCACGTCTACCTGGCGGTGCCGGTGCGCAATGTCGGTGCCGGGCTGGCCGTCCTGCAACGCTACGACGTGCATGCGGAGAGCCCGATCGAGGCCGCCGGATACCGCCTCGCGCACGGACTGCATGAGCGCAGCTCGCGCCGCTTCGGCCCGGTCGAGATCTTTCGCGACCAGCAGCGCGACATCTACATCGCCGCCGGTGGCACCGGCTATTGGCAGGCGGCCTTCCGCGATCCCGACGACGAGCTGCGCCAGGCGCTGGCGACCACGATCGCGGCGCCGGAGGCCTTCTTCGTCGACCTCCTCTACGGAGACCACGAGGGTGGCCAGCACGCGATCAGCCGCTTCAACCTCGTCCCCGGTGAGGACGGCCGCTGGTACACGACCTCGGTCTTCCACTGGTCGCTGGACAGCATCGACCCGCGCGACTCCTAGCGATAGCTCCTCGCGGTCGCCGTCGTAGGAGCGGTGCTCTCAGGTGCTCGTTCCTCGGGCGCGGAGAACGCCCGCCCAGGCCAGGCCGGCTTCGATCCAACCGCCGACGATGTCGGCGAGCCCGTCGATCCGGCGGCGCACCGGGCCGGTGAAGAGGGCAACCGCCGCGAGGCATCCGAGCACCGCACCGGCGAGCACGTCGCTCGGGAAGTGGACCCCGATCGCGACCCTTCCGACCGAGAGCACCGCGGCGGCGAGGAGCGCCACGGAACCCGCCTTGCGGTTGCGCAGCCAGATCGCCATCGCGACCGCGAACGCGCCCGTCGCGTGGTCGCTCGGGAAGCCCGGGTCGGCCGCGTGGCCGGTGAACAGGTGGACTCCGTGCGGCTCGACGACGAACGGACGCGCGCGGTCGACGATTTCGGAGATCACCTTGCCGATCGCCAACGCGACCCCAGCGCTCAGGACCGCCGCGAGCGCGGCGCGGCGCCAGCCCCGGAGCCGCGGACCGTTGGCGCAGAGGAAGACGAGCACCAGGGTCGCCACGAACAGCGCCTCGGACACGTTGATGTAGGCGAGCAACGGGTCCTCGACCGCGTCGTGGTGGTACAGGAAGTTATTGAGCGTGTGCAGCACGCTCCATTCGATCTTCATCGGTCCTATCCGTTCGGGATTGCGGGCAAGGCAACGTTCCCGTGGGGTGTCGCGTGTTCATCTTCGACATCGTTGATTAGCGGAAGATGAGAGACGACCGACCAACGCTGTCGCCCGCGTGATCGCCGCCGTAAGGCGGTTTGAAGCGCCGCGTCCACGATCTCGCCCTTCCCGCCGCCGCTCTCTTGGTCGTGCGCTGGCTCGACCGTTGGTGGAACGCGCCGGCGGCGCCGAAGCCACGATCGACCTGATCCCGACTAGCCTCGCCAGGTGGCCTGGATCCGCTCCCACGAAGAGAGACACCTCAGCTTCCGCTCGAACTGGCTGCGGGCGGCCGTCCTCGGCGCGAACGACGGCATCCTCTCGACCGCGAGCCTTGTCCTCGGCGTCGCCGCCTCCGGAGCCTCGGGAAGCGCGATCGTCACCGCCGGAGTCGCCGGCCTGGTCGCCGGTGCCGGTTCGATGGCGGCGGGCGAGTACGTCTCGGTCAGCTCCCAGCGCGACACCGAGAACGCCGACCTGCGCCTCGAGGAACGGGAGCTGGCAGGCGACCCCGAAGGAGAGCTCGCCGAGCTGGCCGGCATCTACGAAGCCCGAGGCCTCCCCGCGGCGCTGGCCGTCGAGGTCGCCGATGCCCTGACCGCGCACAACGCCCTCGAAGCCCATGCCCGCGACGAGCTCGGCCTGCCCGAGGACCGCATGGCCCGACCGCTGCAGGCCGCCGGCGCCTCGGCGCTCTCCTTCGCCACCGGGGCGGTCCTGCCCCTGCTCGCGATCGGCATCTTCGGCTCATCGATCCGAGTCGTCGCCTGCATCGTCGTGACGGTGCTGGCGCTCGGGGGGTTGGGGGCCCTCGGTGCCCGCCTCGGCGGCGCCCCGGAGATCCCGGCCGTGACCCGTGTCGTCTTCTGGGGCGTCGTCGCGATGGGCGCCACCTCGGCGATCGGTGGCCTGGTGGGTTCGGTCGTCTGAAAGCAGGACGGCCGCCCACCGGCGCGGAGTGGACCCCTCCGCGGGTTTTGGCTCTGCAATACGAGGCGCATCTCGTAGGGACCGGTCTCCAAAACCGGCGATTCCAGGTTCGAGTCCTGGCTGCCCCGTCTCTCGCATCCGGCTTCAGGAGCCGGAATCCCGCTCTACGGGCGGGATCGACGCCGACCGCAGCGCTGATTCGAAAAGGTCAACGAAGGTCAGCGAAGGTCAGCAAAAGGCCCTTTTTGACCCCTTTCGTTCCCTGGACGTTCCCTGAAGTAAGCCTGAACCCCCTCTGAGCCTCCGCTTTTGATGCGTCGAGAACGGAGCCGTTCGGCGGACCCGCATCGGCTCTGCGGATTCAATCGCGTGACAGCCGAGCCGCGGCGTATGTCCCCCGGATGGGCGAGCGGATCCCCTCGATGTTCGCACGGCTCCGCCGTGCCCGGGACGGGGATCGCCCGCCCATCCGGGGTGGGCCGGAGAAGGGAGTTCCCATGTCTCAGAACGAACCGGTACTCGCCACGATCGTGGTCTGTGAGAGCGACGAGGCGACCCTCCATCTGCTCTGCGATCACCTGACGGCGGATCGCTACGAGGTTCTGCCTGCGTCGAGCGCCGCAGATGCCCTGCGCTTCTGCCGCTACAACCGGCCCGACCTCATGCTGCTCGACATGGCCCCCTCGGGGCTCGAGGTAATCCGCGACATCCGTGAGACCGACGGCGTCGAGGCTCACTACGACCCGAACCTCCCGATCATCGTCCTCGCGGGTCGTGCGGACAAGTCGGAACGCGGGCGCGGCCTGGACATCGGCGCCGACGACTACGTGCAGAAGGCTTTCAGCTACGAGGAGCTTCGCACTCCTCCGCGAGGTCCCGACGAGGATCGGCCGCCCGAGGCCACCGAGCTCTCCAAGGCGTCGGATCAGCTCCAGGTTGCCCTCTGAATTCCTCTTCCCGAATCCGATGCCCGGGGTCGACCCAGATGCGCGATTCGTCGATCCCGGCCGCCATCGCGTATTCGATGCGGCGGGAGAGGAAGGACCGCACGCTCTCGACCGGGTCACCTACCGGCTCGCTGATCTCGTGGAGCAGGCGGAGCGCGCTGACGTCGTTGACGATCGTTGCCCCCGCGTTCAGGGCCGCTTCGGCGACGGCGGACTTCGTGGTGTCGATCGAGATCGGGACCTCGATGTCATCCAGACCGGCGATGACACGCAGGACACGGTCGACCTCCGCTTGAGCGGAGATGCGGTCCGCTCCCGGCCTGGTCGATTCGCCTCCGACATCGAGGTAGGCCGCGCCTTCATCGACCAGCAGGCGCGCCGCTCGATCGCCGCGTCGGGAGCGAAGTATCGACCGCCATCGGAGAAGGAGTCCGGGGTCGCGTTGACGACGCCCATCACCTCGACGTTCGCCTCAGGGCCCAGGGCCATTCGGTCGCTCCTCATGCCTACGCCGATCATCCCTGCAGGGTGATCAGGCGCTCCTCGGTCAGCTCGCGGATCGCGTACGCCGGACCCTCGCGCGTATTGCCGGATTCTTTGACGCCGCCGTAGGGCTGTTGGTCGGCGCGGAAGGTCGGCACGTCATTGACCACCACGCCTCCGAACTCGAGGGTATCCCCGGCTACCAGCGCCGTGCCGATGTCACGGGTGAAGATCCCGGCCTGCAGGCCGAATCTCGAGTCGTTCGCGAGCGCCATGGCATGATCGAGGTCGCGGAAGGCGTCCACGGTCGCCACCGGACCGAAGACCTCCTCGCGCCACACCTTGGAGCTCTTGACGGGCTTCCGGAGCAGGGTCGGTGCCAGGCAGCGCCCGTCGTCGACGAGCTCCCCTCCGGTCAACAACTCGGCGCCCTCGCGCACCGCCTCGTCGATCCAGCTTTGGACACGATCTCGCTCGCGCTCCGAGATCAGCGGCCCGACATCCGTCAGCTCACTGAGTGGATCGCCTACGGACAGGGATCGGGTCTTCGTCACCAGTCGATCGACGAAACGATCGGCGAGGTCCTCGTGGACAAGGATCCTCTGGATCGAGATGCAGCTTTGACCGGCGTTCGAGAAGGCGTGGATCGCGGCCTTGTCGGCGGCGTTTCTCCAATCGCCGTCCCAGTTGACGATCAGCGGCGCGTTCGAGCCAAGCTCGAGGTTCACCTTCTTGTGCGGGACCTTTGCCCGGATCCCCCAGCCCACCGATGTCGACCCGGTGAAGGTGACGGCCCCGACGTGTTCGTGCTCGACGAGGGAGCTGCCGACGGAGCTTCCGGGGCCAGGCAGAACCGATAGCCAGCCCTCCGGCAGACCGGAGTCCAGCAGGATCTCGGCGAGCCGAAGTGAGGTGATGGGCGTGCGATCGGCGGGCTTCAGGACGACGGCGTTACCTGCCGCGATCGCCGGCCCCACCTTGTGGGCGACCAGGTTCAGCGGGAAGTTGAAGGAGCTGATCGCCGCGACGACCCCGAGCGGCATGCGTTTGACCAGACCGACCTTCCCACTTCCCGCCGCGGAGGCCTCCATCGCGACGCCCTCCCCGCCGAGCTTGCGGGCCTCGGCAGCCGAGAAAAGGAACGTCGACCCACTGCGCTCGACCTCGTCTCTGGCGGACTTGATCGGCTTGCCGCCCTCGAGCGCGATGAGCGTGGCGAGATCCTCGGCCTGCTCGGATATCAGCCCGGCGGCCCGCTCGAGCACGGCCGCCCGCTCGTGCTGTGGGAAAGGGGCGTCGATCAGCGCGCCACGCGCCGCTTCGACAGCAAGATCGACCAACGCCTCGTCGGCAGTCGCAACGCGCCCGACGAGAGTGCCGTCATAGGGGCTGCGGATCTCTTCCCATCGTCCGGTCGACAGCCAGCCTCCGGCGACGAACAGGTCCCAATCGCGCGCTGCCATCTCAGGCTCCCGCGACGGGCCGGATGCCGAAATCGTCGGCTCCGGCCATCGCCTGCACGAGCTGTTCGTGGAGGCGACCGCGAAGGACCCGACCTTCCGGCGCATCCCAGAGGTTGACGCGTTCTTCGGGATCGGCCCGACGGTCGTAGAGCTCCCCGAAGTCCTGGCCGGCGTAGACGGTCAGGCGGCCTTCCTCGGTCACCATGGTCCTCATCCGAACCGGCGCCGGCAGACCGGGTAGCCCGAAGGGCTGATCCTCCTCGACCAGTACGCCGTCACGCAGGTGTTCCGACCGGCCTTCGAGCACCGGTCGCAGCGAGGTTCCCTGGATCCCCCGGTAGGCCTCGACGTCGGCCAGGTCCAGGATCGTCGATGCGATGTCGGCACTGCTGGCCAGCCCCGCGACGTGGTGCGCCGCGGGGCGGACGGGCAGGCGGACCATCAGTGGCACGCGCATCACCCCGTCGTAGTGGACGAAGTGCTTCAGCAGCAAGCCATGGTCACCGAACAGATCGCCGTGGTCGGAGGTGAGGATGACGTTCGTCGTCTCGCCGAGGCCCAACCGATCGAGCGCCTCAAGCACCCGCCCGACGCACTCGTCGATCAAAGCGATGCTGCCGTACTCGGCGGCGGTGGCACGACGAAGCTGGTCCTCGGTCGGTGCCCACGACATGGTCGGATCGGCCCCCGGTCGACCGCGCGCGGCGATCAGCTCCTGGATGTGAGGTGGTGCGCCATCGTGGGCTTGATCGAAGGTCGCCGGGATCGGGACCTCGGCGGGATCGTGCATGTCCCAGAACCGGCCCGGAGGGGTGAACGGGTGGTGCGGGTCCGGGAACGAGCAAAAGACGAAAAAGGGTGAGTCGGAGGCGGCGAACCGCTCCAGGCGCTCGATCGTCTTCTCGGCCACGTAGGAGCTCGGGTACAGCTCGACCGGGATCTCCGTGCGGTAGCACTGGTCCCACTCGGGATCGCGGAGGGCGGCGCGGTCATAGCCGGCGAGCGCCTCGGGGTCGAGGCCCCGGTCGCGTGCCCAGTGGGTGTAGTGACCGGTCAGGGTGTCCCCGTGGCCGACCAGGAGATCGACGGTGTCGAAGCCGTAGTAGTCGGCCGGGAGCGGCAGGAGCTCCGCGCGATGGCGGGCCGATTCCTCCCAGGTGGCCCAGCCCTCCTGACGCGGCCGTGGCGCGGCATCGGGCCTGCCCGGATCGAGGCTCCCCGGCGAGCGCTCTTCGGCCTCGCGCAGCTGGAACGGCTCGAACGGCCAGCCCATCGGCTGAAAATGGAGCTTCCCGACCGCCGCCGTGGACCACCCGGCCTCGCGCAGGCGACTGACGAAGGTGTTCGCGTCAAGATCCAGCGGCACGCCGTTCGTCCGGCTGCCGTTGGCCGAGGGCCAGCGTCCGGTGGCGATCGCCGCCCGGTTGGGCATGCAGACCGGCGAGGTGACGTACGCCCGATCGAAGACCACCGATTCCGCCGCCAACGTATCGATGGCGGGGGTCTTGACCACCGGATTGCCGTAGCAACCCAGATGGTCTGCGCGTAGCTGGTCGGCGATGAAGAAGAGGAAGCTCGGTGCCGTCACTTCGACGACTTGACCGGGTCCTCCGCCGGGTCGAGCACCTGCTTGGTCTCGTCCTCGCCTTTGATCCCGTGGCCGAACCCACGGATGCTCTGCCCCAGCGAGCTACCCAGCTGCGGCAGCTTTTTCGGTCCGAATATGAGCAGCACTACGAGTAACAGGATCCCGATCTCGAGTGGTCCGATGTTGGGCATCTGAAAGCCTCCTGGTTCAGTCGAGATCGCGGACGGTCTCGAGGTCTTCGACGGTATAGGCGAAGGTGAAGCGATAGCCGCGCCCGACGCTGGTCGGAGAGAGCATCGTGTGCTCCTCGCCCGGTGCGGCGAAGAGGTCGAGCTCCGCCGGGCCCTCCCAGATCTCGGAGATGTCGCGGTTGGTGCTGCGCGCGCGGACCAGCTCGTGCACCGCCGGGTCGTCGTGTCGGCCGACGGCGAGGCGGGGGAAGTGACGGACGTTGACGATCCCGGGGGCGGTGTGCAGGGAGCCGTCCTCGCTCGGGGCCTCGAGCGTCACCCGGGCCCGCGAGAGCTGACGCCCCCGCGCCGAGCAGGTGGCGCCGAACTTTGATCCGGCGACGACCCCAGGGGCCGCTCGCGTCTGCAGCTGATAGGCGCGGGTCATCCAGACCTCGCCGAGCTTCTTCGGGAAGCCCTGGATCCAGCCGCGGGCCAGCGCGAAGTCTTTGTCGACCCAGATGAAGGGACAGAAGGTGACCTCTTCACCGTCGAGGAGAGCGTTGACGACGAGGTAGAACTCGCGATACTGGCCGCGCACCGGGTCGACCAGCTCGTCGCCGTCCTCCGAGAAGGACTGCCAGTCGGCGTAGATCGCGGCGCAACGACCGGCGTCGGGGTGCGGCTCCAGTCCCTGCGGCAGCAGGGTCGCGGCGATCTCGGGGTCGGCGTGGAAGTCGACGACGAGGAAGTCGGCGATGTAGTGCCACGGCGGCGGCGGAACCATGCTCGCGCCACCGGTCGGGGTGCGTGGAATCGTGTAGCCCTTGAGAGACAAGTGGTGGGTCCTTTCAGGGAGCGGGGGCGTGGGTTGTGGCGGCGACCTCGTGGAGGGCCTCACCGAGGGTCTGGGCGATCAGGTCAAGGTGCTCCTGCTGGATGGTGAGCGGCGGCGACACCGCGAGCCCCGTGGCGAGGCCGCGGACGATGACCCCACGGCGACGCGTCGCCGTAAACAGCTCGGCAACGAACCCGGGGCGCTCGGCGAGCAGTGCCGGGTCAAGCTCGATCGCCCCGAGCAGGCCGACCCCACCACGGACCTCATGGACCAGCGGATGGTCGGCGAGGCTCGACAGCGCCGCGAACAGCGGCCCCTCCAGCTCTTGGCCGCGGGCGAGCAGTCCGTCCTCCTCGAGGATCCGCAGGTTGGCCAGCGCGGCGGCGCAGCAGGTCGGGTGGGCAGCGTAGGTCGCGCCCTGGCGCAGGACGGGCGCCCCCGGCGCGAAAAAGGGCTCCGCCACCGTCGCCGACACCATCACGCCGCCGAGCGGCAGGTAGCCGCTGGTGACTCCCTTCGCGAAGACGATCAGGTCGGGATCCAACCCGAACCGCTCGACACCGAACCAGGTCCCGAGCCGCCCGAAGCCACAGATCACAGAGTCGGCGACGAAGAGGGCTCCGTGCCGACGGCAGAGCTCCGCGACGGCCTCGAGGTAGCCGGGCGCCGGCGGATAGAGGCCTCCCGCGCCGATGACCGGCTCGACGAAGACGGCGGCCACGCGGTCCGGCCCGATCTGCTCGAAGGCCTCTTCGAGGGCGGGGATCGAGTCACGGTCGACCTGCCGGGTGTCCCTGGTCAGCTCGCCGAAGCCCTCACGGTTCGCCGGGATCCCCGAGAGCGCGGTACCGAGGCCGTGGGTGCCGTGATAGCCGGACGTCCTGCTGATCAGATGCTGGCGCCGTGGTTCGCCGACCGCCTCGAAGTAGCGCCGGGCGAGCTTCGCCGCGGTGTCGACGCCGTCACCGCCGCCGCTGCCGAGGAAGACCCGCCGTCCGTCGCCGGGGGCCAGATCGGAAAGGCGCTCGGCGAGCTCCAGCCCGGGCCGGTTGGCGAAGTCCCCGAACGCCTGGTAGCCGGCGATCCGCTTCATCTGGGCGGCGACGGCCTCGGCGATCTCGGGACGGCCGTGCCCGATGTTGGCGTACCAGAGCCCAGCGGTGGCGTCGAGATAGCGCCGGCCGGCCTCGTCGAAGATCCAGACATCCTCACCGCGGTCGACGACGAACTCCTCGTGGCGCACCGCCGACATGTCGGCGAATGGATGCCAGAGCTTGCTGTCGTAGGTCGGCATCGCCGGCCCCTCAGGTGGCGAAGAAGACCGACTTGGTCTCCCGGTAGGAGGCGATCCCCTGGGCGCCGAGCTCACGCCCGACCCCGGATTCGCCGTGGCCGCCGAACGGGACCTCGGGGCGGATCGACCCGTAGGCATTCACCCAGACGGTCCCCGCCCGCAACGCCCGGGCCGCCCTGATCGCGCGCCCAGAGTCGCCCGTCCAGACACCGGCCGAGAGGCCGTAGAGGGTGTCGTTGGCGAGCGCGAAGGCCTCCTCCTCGGTGTCGAACGGGGTCACCGAGACCACCGGCCCGAAGACCTCCTCACGGAAGATCGGCATGTCAGGAGTCACATCGGCGACGACGGTCGGCGCGACGAAATAGCCGGGACCCGGCGCGGTGTCGGGACTGGACGCCAGTCGAGCTCCGTCGCGGTCGGCCTCCTGCACCTTGGCGAGGACCGATCGACGTTGCTCGGCGGAGACCAGTGGTCCGATCCGCACCCCGGGCTCCCAGCCCGGCCCGACCGGCAGGGCCGCCGCCTGCTCGGCGAGAGCCTCGACCACGCGATCGTGGGCCGACCGCTCGACCAGGACGCGGCTCCCGGCGATGCAGGCCTGGCCCATGTTCTCGAATGCGCCGTCCATGGCGCCGCCGATCGCCGCCTCGAGATCGGCGTCGACGAAGATCACGTTCGGGTTCTTGCCGCCGAGCTCGAGCGTCACCCGCTTGATCGTCGAGGCCCCGGCTCCCATCACAGTTCGTCCGACCTCGGTCGAACCGGTGAAGGCAACCTTGCGGACGAGGGGGTGGGACGCCAGGGCGGCGCCGACCTCCCCCCCGCCGGTGACCACGTTGAGGACCCCGGCCGGTAGCCCGGCGTCGAGCGCGAGCTCACCGAGTCGCAGTGCGCTGAGGGGCGTCAAGGATGCGGGCTTCAACAGGATCGTGCATCCGGCGGCGAGCGCCGGGGCGACCTTCCAGGAAGCCATCAGGAGCGGATAGTTCCAAGGGACGATCTGGGCGCAGACGCCGACCGGTTCGCCCAGTGAGAGGGCGAGGAAGCGCCGATCGGTCGAATGCACCTCGCCCGCCAGCTTCGTCGGCCACCCGGCGTAGTAGTCGAACACCCTCCGCACGCCGCCGACATCGGCGCGGGCTTCCGACAACGGCTTGCCGTTGTCGAGGGTTTCGAGCCAGGCCAACTCCTCCAGATGCTCGCCGACCAGCCCCGCGAGGCGCCGCAGGACCTCCTCTTGGACATGAGGGTCGAGGCCCGACCAGCGCTTATCGCGAAATGCCTGGTCGGCGACCGCGACGGCGGCATCGACATCGCCCGGGTCGACGGTGGCCACCTCGGCGAGGACTTCCTCGGTGGCCGGGTTCATCACGATGAGCGGCCGGCCTTTCGCTTCGGCGACGGAGCCGTCGATCAGCGGGCCGGGGGATCCGGCGGCAAAGGCGCGGGCGCGCTTCTCCGCCGCTTGCGGGTTGGCCGGAACGATCGTCACGAGACGCTCCCGTCGAGGATCTGGAGGGTCTTCAGATCGGAATAGAAATCGAGCGCGTAGTCGCCACCCTCGCGTCCGATCCCCGAGATCCCGACCCCGCCGAAAGGCGCGGTGAGATCGCGAACGAGGAAGGTGTTGACCCAGACGACCCCGGCGCGGACCGCCCGTCCGACCCGATCGGCGCGCCCCATGCTGCCGGTGTAGACGATGCCGCTGAGCCCGTACCGGGTCGAGTTGGCGAGGCCGATCGCCTCCTCCTCGTCGGCGAAGGTCTGCAGGGTCAGCACCGGCCCGAAGACCTCGTTCTGGACGATCTCGGCATCGTTCGTCGTCGGTTCGAAGAGGGTCGGCTCGAAGAAGAGCCCGTCGAGACGGTTGCCACCGCGGAGCAGGCGCTGCCCGTCGGCCTTGGCGCGCTCGACGAAGCCCTCCACCCGGGCGACGTGGTCGGGGTGGATCATCGGGGCGATCGTCGTGCCCTCATCGCGTGGGTCGCCGAGAACGTTCTGGTCGGCGTAGGCATCGAAGCGCTCGAGGAACTCGTCCCGGACGCTCGCCTGGACGAGCAGCCTCGTGCCGGCCAGGCAGACCTGGCCGGAGTCGTCGAACTGGCCGGCCGCCTTCGCCGCGGCCGCGTCGAGGTCGGCGTCCTCGAAGACGATCAGCGGCCCCTTCCCACCGAGCTCGCCGGTGAACGGCACCACGTTCCGGGCCGCCGCGACCCCGATGTGCCGTGCGGTCTCGGGCGACCCGGTGAACGAGACGCGCCGCAGCAGAGGGTTCGAGACGAGGGCGGCGCCGGCCTCCTCGCCGATCCCCTGGAGGACGTTGAAGACCCCTGGGGGGAAACCCGCTTCGGCGCTCAGCGAGGCCAGCAGCGAGCACGAGAGCGGCGACCACTCCGCCGGCTTCAGGACGACGGTGCAGCCGGCCGCCAGGGCCGGGGCCACCTTCCAGGTCGAGAGCATGAAGGGCGCGTTCCACGGCGTGATCACCGCGGCCGGCCCGGCCGGCATCCGCTGGACCCGGTTCCAGGTCCCTTTCGAGTGCCAGTCGCGCTCCTCGTAGGCGACCGCGAGGTCGGCGTAGTTGCGGAAGTTGAGGGCGCCACGCTTGATCAGCCGCGCCCGCAGGGACCCGAGCAGCATCGCCATGTCGGCGCACTCGACCTGGGCCAATGGCTCGACGTTGGCGTCGATCAGATCGGCCAGCGCATGCAGGCGCTCGGCCCGGCCGGCGGGTCCGAGGGCGGCCCAGGCCGGGAAGGCGTCGGCCGCGGCGCGGACCGCACTGTCGGCCTCCTCGGCTCCCGCTCGCGCGACCTCGGCGAGGACCGACTGGTCGATCGGGGAGATCGTCTCGAAGCGGCGACCGGACGGGACCCGCTCACCGCCGATGAAGTGATCGGTCGGGACCTCGACCCCGGCGACTTTCGCGGTGGCCATCACATCGGTGCTCATGCGGGTGTCCCTTCTTCGTCGTTGCGCACCGGCGCCAGCGGGATGCCGAGCGCCTCGAGGCTGTCGCGCTCGGACTCCACCGCGGCGGGGTCGAAGCGGAAGTAGGACCGGGGCGGCAGCGGGCCCCAGGTGTTCGACGAGAAGCGATCATCCGGCCAGCGGCGCGGCCGGTGGTCCGGAGCGAGGCGCTCCATGTCGCAGTAGAGCTCGACGAAGCACTCCTCCTCGACGATCCGCACGTAGGAGGCGATGTTGCCGCCGATGCCGTGGCGCGTCGGTCCCCATCCCAGCCAGCGGCCATGGCGTCCCAGATGGTCGAGCGCCATCCGCATCTGGCCGATGTCGACGACGTCGAAAGCGAGGTGATGGAGGTGGGCGTAGCCCTTTTCGACCAGCGCCATCTCGTGGTGTTCGCTGCCGATGTGGAGCCAGACTCCGCCCTCGCCGAGCCGGTCGGTGACCTCCATCCCGAGCGCCTCGGTGTAGAAGGCGACCTGGTCGTCGATCCCGCCGGTGAGGAAGTTCACGTGGCCGAGCCTGCGTGGGTGGCCGATCGCGGCGCCGGCGTGCGGACGGGCGTGCGCGACGAATCGTGAGGCGGGCTCCTGATATGCGTGGAGATGGATCGCGTTGCCGTCCGGGTCGCGGGTGACCAGCCGGTCGGCGTCGACGGCGGCCTCCGCCCCGTGTTCGGCGAGGTGGGCCGCCGCGTCGGCGAGCGAGACGCCTGGGGCCAGTTCCCAGGCGACGTGCTCGAACCCGGGTCGCTCGCCGGGGACCAGCTCCAGGCTGTAGGGCTCGTCGTCGCAGGAGAGTCGATGGCGGTCCTCGCCCCGGTCGCGCACCGTGAGGCCGAACTGCGCCGCCCAGCGGGCACTCGCCTCGTCGAGGTCGGCGACCCGCAGGCAGACGTGATGGAGGCTGTGGAGGGCGATCACGAGAGGGTCACCCGGACCGGCATCCGCTTGATGCCGTTGAAGAAGTTCGACCGCAGCCGTTCGGGGGGCCCGGTCAGCTCGATCTCGGCCGAGTGGGAGAGCAGCTCCTCGAAGGTGATCCGGATCTCCATCTTCGCCAGGTGGGCGCCGAGGCAGTGGTGCACGCCGCCGGGCCCGAAGGTCACGTGGCGATTCGGCGATCGTCCGATGTCGAATCGGTCGGGCTCCTCGAACACGGTCTCGTCGCGGTTGCCGGAGACCAGCCAGGTCGTGACCTTGTCGCCCGCGGCGATCGCCTGGCCCGCCAACTCGGTGCCTTCGACGGCGGTGCGGCGGAAGTGGTGGACTGGGGTCGCCCAGCGAAGCATCTCCTCGGCGGCCGATTTGCCGAGCGCGGGATCGCAACGCAGCCGCTCCATCTCGTCGGGGTTCTCGAGCAGCGCCAGCAGGCCGTGGGTGATGGTGTGCCGGGTCGTCTCGTTGCCGGCGGTAGCCAGGAGGATGAAGTAGACGTCGAGTTCCCGCTGGTCGAGGCCCGCCTCGACCAGCGCGCTGACGATGTCGTCGCGCGACTGCACCCGCCGCTCGTCGTAGAGGCGGCGGCCGAAGGCGAACATGTCGAGCGCCGCCGGGCTCGAAAAGGGAAGGTTGCGATGGGCATCGTCGTCGGCGTCGCCGGCGTACTCGGGGTCGGCATTGCCGAGCAGCCGGTCGCCGATCTCGATGATTTCGCGACGCTCTGACTGCGGCACGCCGAGGATCTCGGCGAACACCTGCATCGGGATCTCCGAGGAGATCTCGTGGACGAAGTCGAACTCGCCTTTCGGCAGCGCCCCCTCGATCACCTCACGGGCGACCTTGCGGACCTGGTCCTCCCAGACCATCACGGCTTTCGGGGTGAACCGGCGATTTATGATCGCCCGCAGCTCGTCGTGGCGCGGCGGATCGGTGTCGATCATCGACTTACGCGCCTCGATCTGTTCCTCGTCGAGATCCTCGAGTGAGGTGCCGCCGATCTCCGAGGAGAAGAGGAGCGCGTCGCGGTGGACCGTGCGGATGTCCTCGTAGCGGGTGACCGCCCAGAAGCCGCGGCCGTCCGGCTCGGGGTTCCAGTGCACGGGGTCCTCGTGGCGCAGGCGCGTGAACGCCTCGTAGGGCACCGCGTCGACGAAGGCGTCGTGGTCGGAAAGGTCGATGAATTCGGCGGTCTGCGTCATTGGCTCGTTCCTCAGAGGTGGTGTATGTACTCGGCGATCTCCCAGTCGGAGACCCATTCGCGGTGGCGCTCGACCTCGAAACGCTTCAGCGCGACGAAGGTCTCGACGATCTCGGGCCCGAGGGCCTCGCGGAGCAGGTCGTCGTCCTCGAGCGCATCGAGCGCCTCCTCCAGGGTCTGCGGCAGCTCGGCACCGATCACCGCGGGCGCGGCGTGGTAGGCGTCGCCCGACACCGGGGCGGGCGGCTCGATCTTCTGCCGCAGGCCGTCGGCGCCGGCCAGGAGCGCCGCGGCGATCGCCAGGTAGGGGTTGGCGGCGCCGTCGCCGATCCTCATCTCGATCCGGGTCGCCGCGCCGCGCTCCGGCGGGATGCGGACGAACGTGGCCCGGTTGTCCCATCCCCAGTTGGCGTGCGTCGGCGCCAGCGAGTCGGGTTTGATCCGTCGATAGGCGTTGATCGTCGGATTCAGGAAGGCCATCATCGCCGAGGCGTGACGGAGCAGGCCACCGGTGAAAAAGCGCAGCTCATCGCTGGCCCCCTCTGCTCCATCGGCGTCGTCGAAGACGTTCCGCCCATCGCGATCGAGGGAGATGTGAAGGTGGGTCCCCGAGCCGCCCTGGTCGTTGAAGGGCTTCCCCATGAAGGTGGCGACGAGGCCGTTCCGGGAGGCCATGTCCTTGACCGCGGTCTTCAGCCGAAAGGCCCGGTCGGCAGCATCGACGGCGCCCGAGTGGCGCAGGTTGATCTCGTACTGGGAGTTCATGTACTCGTGGTTCACGGCGACGACCCCGAGGCCCATCTCGGCGAGCTGCTCAGTCATCCGGCGGACGAACCCGCCCGGATCGGACTGGGGACCGACGGTGTAGACCATGCTCGGGTGATCAACGTGGCGGCGGATCCCGCGCGGCGCCTCTGGGTCGCGGGCGAGCAGGAAGAACTCGAGCTCGGGACCGACGATCGGCTCGCAATCGAGCTCGCGGAGCACCTCGACGGCCCGGCGCAGAGCCCCCCGTGGGTCGGCGATCGGCTTGCCACCCGCGGCCGGCTCGAGGTCGGCGATACAGGTGGCGACTTCCGGTTCCCAAGGGATCGAGACCATCGTCTCCAGGTCGGGGCGGGCGACGAAGTCGGGGAAGCCCTCCTCGCCGCCGAGCACCGGCGTGTGGCGGAGGTCGGTGCCCATCACCGCCGCGCAGAAGGCGAGGCCGCTCTTTTCGACGTGCTCGAACTCGGCCGCCGGGATGTCTTTGCCGCGCGCGACCCCGTGCAGGTCGGGGTAGAGGACCCGCACGGAGGTGGTCCGGACCCCGTCGCGATCAGTGCCAGGAGAGCTCATGCGAAGGCGCGCCGGTAGAAGGAATCGAAGAGGGTGAAGGCGGCCTCGACCGCGCCCTCGGCAAAGCGCCGGCCCTGCTCGAGGCGCTCGCCCGCGTGGGCGAGGCCGAGCCCGGCGAGGCGCTCCCGGTCTTTGCGCGCCCACGAGGAGACGATCTCGATCGTGCTCTCGGGGTGGAACTGGACGGCGATGTTGCGACCGTGGGCGAAGGCCTGGGTGCAGCGCGGCGACTCGGCCAGCAGCTCGGCGCCGGGGGGTAGCGTGAAGCAGTCGAAGTGCCACTGCAGCCACGGCCCCTCGGGGACGACGTCGGAGGCGGTCGAGGTGACCTCGTACCAGCCCAGCTCGGGCTCGGGGCTCGTCTCGATCCTGCCGCCGAGGGCGGCCGAGAGCAGCTGACCGCCGTAGCAGAGGCCGAGCATGGGGACGTCACACTCGAGCGATCGCTCGGTGAACTTCATCGCCTCCTGGACCTCCGGGACATCGGCGGCGGCGGGGCTGTATTTGGAGCCGAGCATGGCGACGAACTCGCGATCCCGCGGGTCGGGCAGCGGGTCCCCCTGATCGGCCCGGTGCACCTCGACCTCGATCTCGCGGGAGGCGGCCCAGGCGAGGAGCACGGGTGGCGGCGCCACAGGGCTGTTCTGGACGATCAGGGCGGGCTCGGCGCTCAAGCCATCACCTCCGTCGGCGGGCCGAGGACGGAATCCTCGGCGGCGAGCAGACGCCCGATCGTCTCGCGATCGTCGAGCTGGGAGAAGTTGCGCCGGTACCAGTTGAGTCGCTTGGCGGCATTCACCGCGATCACCGCGACCGGCCGCTCGCCGAGCAGGCCGAGGACGACGAAGCGGCCGCGATCGGCGGTCGACTCGAGCACCTCGAAGCGATCGGCCTCGCCGGGGCTGCCGATCGACTGGATCTTCGACTCGTACTGGTCGGACCAGACGTAGGGCAGACCGGCGTAGGGCACCCGCTCGCCGGCCTCGAGCAGGGCGTTGCGCCCCGCGAGCGCGCCGAGTTCGGCGGCGACGGTCCAGTGCTCGATCCGCCGGTGGGAGCCCGGACGGTGGGGGTGCGGGAACGAGGCGAGGTCGCCGGCGACGAGCACGTCCGCATCGCCCGCCGCGGTCATGGTCTCGTCGCAGATCAGGCCGGGATCGAGGGCGAGGCCGGAATCGGCCAGCCACTCGGAGTTGGGCACCGCTCCGATCGCGACAAGAACCGCGTCGGCGGGGATCGACGAGCCGTCCCCCAACTCCACCTCGGTGACCGCGCCTTCGTTACCGCGCAGGGCGACGACGGCGCAATCGCAGCGGACGTCGACGCCCTGGCCGCGATGCATTGCCTCCGCCCAGCCTCCGATCATCTCGCCGAGCGGCAGAAGCGGGTGCGGATCGGCGGCCAGCATCGTCACCTCGACGCCGAGCTTGCGGGCGCTGGCGGCGACCTCGCAACCGATGAAGCCGGCGCCGACGATGACGAGGTGTCGTCCCGGCGAGAGCTCGGCTGCGAGCGCGGCCGCGTCGTCGAGGGTGCGCAGGGTGTGGACGCCGCGCAGCTCGCCGCCGGGTCCGGGCCAGGGCCGGGCGCGCACGCCGGTGGCCGCGATCAGCCGGTCGTATCCGACCGCGTCGCCGTCGTCGAGCAGGATCGCCTTGGTCGCGCGGTCGAGCCCGCCGGCCCGCTTCCCGAGCCGCCAGTCGACCTCGAGGTCCCGCAACGGCAGGGCGCAGTCGGAAACCAGCTGCGACCCGACCAGGATCTCCTTCGAGAGCGGCGGCCGCGTGTAAGGAGGATGGAGCTCGTCGCCGAGGACGACGATCTCGCCGTCGAAGCCACCGCCGCGGAGCGAGTGCGCCGCCCGCTGCCCGGCCAGCGAGGCTCCGACCACCACGACCCGTTCCACAAGCGCGCCCTCAGTCCTCGAGCCGGATCGCCATCATCGGGCAGGCGTCGACGGCAGCTTCCATCTCGGCGCGTCGATCCTCCGGAACGTCCTCTTTCCAGCGCAGGACATCGTCGTCGCCGAGCTCGAAGACATCAGGGGCTACGACGACGCACTCGCCGTGGCTCTGACAGAGGTTCATGTCGACATGGACCTTCATCCGTCGGTGCTCCTTTCGGCCATGCGCTCGGCCTCGTCTTCCGGGATCGCGAGCGCCACGTGCAGGGTGGCGGCGGAGACGGCGAGCTGCTCGCCGGCCTCGCTGAGGTCGACGTCCCAGTCGACCACCTTGTTCTCGAGTCGCCCCAGCCCGCTGATCTCGACCGCGACCGTGTCACCGGGCTCCATCGGGCGGGAGTTGGCCGGGGTCCCGGTGAGGACCACGTCGCCGGGCTCGAGCGTGATCAGGCGGGAGAGGTCGGCAAGCTGGTAGGCCACTCCCCAGATCAGGTCCGCGGCGGTCGTCTCCTGCACGACTTCGTCGTTGAGGTAGGTCCGCAGGGTGAAGTCGGTGGGATCGAAGGCCTCGGCGGGGGTCAGCACGGGCCCGATCGGCAGGAATCCATCCTGACCCTTGACCCGGAGCATGGCGCCGCGGTCGGCGTGCCGGAAGTCGTGGAGGCCGACATCGTTGGCGGGGGCGTACCCCTCCACGTAGTCGAGTGCGTCGGCGATCGAGACGCCCTTCATCTCACGACCGACGACGACCGCGAGCTCCCCCTCGTAGTTGAGGAAGCTGGCGCCGCGGGGACGGCGGATCTCACCGTGATGGGAGTTCAACGTCGTGGTCGGCTTCATGAAGTAGGAGGGCTCGGCCGGGACCCGGGCCGCGTACTCCTCGATCCGACTGCGGTAGGTGAGATGGACGGCGAGGATCTTCCCTGGGGTGACCGGCGGCAGGTAGGTCGCGGTGGCGGCGTCGAGTCGCCGATCGTCGTCGAGGACGATCTCCTCCCCGGCGGGCGTGCCCCAGGCCGGGGCGCCATCGATCAGGACGCGGACTCTCGCTCTCCTTTCCATATGGATAGATCTTGCCGCGAAGGGTGCGGAGATGCAACAGCAATATGTGCCCGACTAATCTCGAAATGAGATGATGGACCCGTGGACCTGAGGCAGCTTCGCTATTTCGTCGCGGTCGCGGAGGAGCTCCATTTCACCCGCGCGGCCGCCAACCTGCACATCGCCCAGTCGGCGCTCTCCTCCCAGGTGCGCCAGCTCGAGCACGAGCTCGGTGGTGATCTGCTGGTGCGGACCAAACGTCGCGTGCAGCTGACCCCCGCCGGCGAAAACCTGCTGGTCGAAGGCCGGGAGATCCTCGCCGCGGTCGAGGAGACGATGAACCACACGCGGGCGCTCTTGCGGGGTCAGGGAAACGCGCTGGTGGTCGGGTCGCTCGGGCCGGCGCCGGGAGGGATCCTGGCGCCTCTCCTCGCCCGGTTCAACTCGCGTCACCCGAGCAGCTCGATCGAGATGCGGGCCTTCGATTTCAACGAGGCCCTCCAGGGTCTGCGCGAGCGCCGCGCCGACGTCGTCTTCCTTTACGAGCCGCTGGACGAGCCCGACCTGGTGATCACGCCGCTGCTCGGGGAGGCCCGCGTCGTTGTCCTCTCGCGGCGCCACCGCCTCTCCCGCCGAAAGAGCCTCCGCCCCGTCGATCTCGCCGACGAGACGTTCGTGACCCAGCCGCTGACGATTTCCCCGGAGTGGCGGGACTTCTGGCTGCTCACCGAGCAGATCGGGCACCAACCCAAGGTCAGCCCGCACGTCGGCGAGAACATCGAGGAGTGGCTCCACCTGATCGGTCGCGGCGAGGGCATCGACACCGCGCCGGCGATCATCGCCCGCTACTACTCGTGGCCCGACGTGACCTTCGTTCCGCTCCGCGACGCACCCGCCGCGACCCTGGTCCTGGCTCGCTCGGCCGAGTCCACCCATCCCCTCGCCGACGATTTCGTCGACCTCGCCGTCGAGGTGGCGGAGATCGCCGCCGCAAACCCGTCCATCCCGTATCAGCGACCTTGAGCCTCATCCGCGACAGCGGCGGCGAGTAGTCGACGGAGGCGAGTGAGCGAGGCCTCGATCTCGTCCTGCTCGCCGACCCCGACGATCTGTTGGAAGATCAGACCTTCGAGAGCCGCCAGGACGAGACGGTCAAGCGCCGGGTCGCGCCCCACCCCCAACCCGGTCAGCTCGCTCTGTATGGCCCGTTGGTAGAGGTCGTAGAGATCTTTGATCGGGCGCCTCAACTCCGGGTCCCGGCGGGACTCGAGCGCGAGCTCGAACTGGAAGGCAAAGGAGTCCTCGTCGGCGACGACGGCGGCCGTGAGGTCGTCCACGAACTCCTCGGTACGCTCGCTGTGCCGCTCGAGCGAGGCGAGGCTGACCGCTCGCGCGGCGGTCATCGCCAGCGCCTCCTCGACCAGTCGTTCGCGCGAGCCGAAGTGGAGGCTGACGGCGCCGTGGCTGACGCCGGCCTCGGCCGCCACGGCCCGGTAGGTGAGGCCACGCAGGCCGACCCGTGAAACGACGGCGACGACCGCCTTCAGCAGTGCCTGGCGAGCCTCCCCATATCGCGGTCGTTCGGCGCTCACCCGGTCAGCCTAGACAGCAAACTGGACATATGACAACCTTGGCAAACGAAAAGGTTGAGTCGTCGGCCATTCGGTCGGCGTTACCGAGGAGAGCCGATGAAGATCGACGCATTCGCGCATATCCAGCCGCCCGAGTACAGCCGGCGGGTCCGAGAGTTCCTCGAGCGAGGGAACGACCGGGAGGCACTCGCCGAGTGGGAGATCATGCTCCGCGAGGACCCCGCCCTGCTCTCGCTCGAGGCCCGCTGGCACAGCATGGACCGCTTCGACGATTACCGGCAGATCCTCGTCCCCGGTGCTCCGCCGATCGAGTCGCTGGGGACCCCCGAGGAGGTCACCAAGCTCGCCTCCGACCTGAACGACGAGCTCGCCGACCTGGTCGCGACCTATCCCGACCGCTTCGCCGGCTTCTGCGCGGCCCTGCCGATGACCGACGTCGACGCCGCGGTCGCCGAGCTGGAGCGGGCGGGGACGAAGTTGGGCGCGCTAGGTGGGCAGGTGTACACGAACGTCCTCGGCAAGCCGCTCGACCTGCCCGAGTTCGAGAAGGTCTTCGACCGCGCCGAGGCGCTCGACAAGACCCTCTGGCTGCACCCGCAGCGCAGCGACACCCGCGCCGACTTTCCCGATGCCGGCGAGACGTACTCGCGCTACGACATCTACTGGACCTTCGGCTGGCCCTACGAGACCTCGACCGCGATGGCCCGCCTGGTCTACGCCGGCGTGATGGAGCGCCATCCGCGGCTGAAGATGATCACCCACCACGGCGGCGGGCTCGTCCCGCACATGCGCGGTCGGCTGCGCGAGTGGCCCTGGGGACCCGAGGCCGGCGACGTGCGCGAGACGCTGAAGAAACATCCGGTGGAGTACCTCAAACAGTTCTACGCCGACACGGCGATGATGGGCGCGAGCCACGCAGTGCGCTGCACGATCGAATTCTTCGGCGTCGACCACGTGCTCTTCGGCAGCGACTTCGGCTTCGGCAACGACTACCTGGCGAAGACGATCATCGACCTCACCGAGCTGGGCCTCGATGAAGAGACCAGCGCGAAGATCTTCGAAGGGAACGCGAGGCGCGTGCTCTTCAGTTGATCCGACTGCTGTCCAGCAGCCTGATCGCGCGCCTCCCGCTCGGGATGAGCGCGGTCGCGCTGCTGCTGTTCGCCCGCGACGCCGAGCTCTCCTTCGGCATCGCGGGCGCCGCCCTGGCGGCGATGGGCTTCGGCAACGCCCTGTTCGCGCCGCTGCAGGGAGCGATCATCGACCGGCGCGGCCAGGTCTGGGTGCTCGCGATCACGATCTACGGGCAGGGCGCCCTGCTCCTGCTGTTCGCGATCACCGCCCCCACCGATCCGGTGGCGTTCATCGGCTTGGCGGCCCTGATCGGGAGCCTCGTCCCTCCCGCCACGGCCGCCTTCCGGGCGCTGGTGCCGACGCTGGTCGGCGAAGCGGGAGAGCTGGAGCGGCTCTACGCGCTCGACGCGATCGGGACCGAGTCGATCTTCACCGCCGGCCCGATGGTGGTGGCCGCGCTGATCGCGGTCTGGTCGCCGGCCATCGCGATCGGCGCGATGGCCGCCTTCTCGGTGATCGGCGGGACCGTCTACCTGACCTCGCCGCTGGTCCGCGAGTGGAGGCCGCCGCACCGGCGCGGGGCGGGACGTGGGCGCAGCGCGCTTTCGGTCCCCGGCCTGCGGCCGATCCTGGCGACGATCGTCCTCACCTCGATCGCGCTCGGCGCCGGCCAGGTGACGCTTACGGCGCTGGCGCTCGATCTGGGCGGCAGCGGCCTGGCGACGCTCCTGCTCACGCTCTGGAGCGTCGGCAGCATCCTCGGCGGGATCGCCTACTTTCGGATCGAATGGCCGCTCCCTCCCGGCCGTCGCTACGCCTACCTCATCGCCGCGGTCGCGGCAGGCTCGGCGCTGGTCCTGACGGTCGACGCCGTCTGGCTCGCGCTGACGATCGCGCTGCTCTCGGGCGCGGCGATCGCGCCTTCGGTGGCCTGCCAGAACGGCCTGATCGGCGACCTCGTCCCCGACGGGATGCTCGCCGAGGCGTTCACCTGGAACAGCTCCGGCGTGTACGGCGGGATCGCCGCGGGCTCGGGGCTCGGCGGCGTCCTGGTCGACGCGGCCGGCTTCCGGGGAAGCGCCGTGCTCGGGGCGGTGGTCGCGGCCCTCGGTGCCCTGGTGGCGTGGCGCTGGCGGGAGGCCTTCAGTCGACCCAGGGACCGGCGATCGTCGGATCCACCTTTGCGTCCACCAACAGCGGCCCAGGGCGATCGGACAGCCACTCGTTGATCGCGTCGAGATCGGCGACCGACCGCACGGTGACCCCGGCGGCGCCGAACCCGCGGGCGACGGTGGCGAAGTCGACATCGCCGAAGCGGACGGTGTCGAGCGGCCGACCGGATTCGCCGAAGTCATGGACCTCGGCGCCGAAGGCGGCGTCGTTGTAGACGACGATCAGGAGGGGCAGGTCGTAGCGAACGGCGGTCTCGAGCTCACCGATGCTCATCTTCGCCCCGCCGTCGCCGACCGCGACGACGGGCAGGCGCTCGGGGCGGGCCACGGCCGCCCCGATCGCGCCCGCTATCCCCAGACCCATCGACATGTATCCCTGGGCGAGGAGGAAGCCGGGGGGGTCCGGCGCGCCCAGCATCGAGGCGGGGAAGACCATGAAGTTGCCGGAGTCGATGGCCACCGTCCGCTCGGCGGGAAGCATCTCGTCGAGACGACGGGTGAGGTCCGCGGGGTCGATGGTCCGCGTCCCTCCGCGCGGGGCCCGAGCGCTCACGGTGTCGGAAGGTGCGGCCGGGGCGGCGTCGGCCGACCGAGACCCCTCCAGGTGTCCGAGCAGCGCCGTCGCGGCCGCCCGGCAGTCGGCCAGGATCGGTAGGTCGGTCGGGCCGGCCGTGGCGAAGGCCCGGGGATGCGAGTCGACGCGCACGATCGCCGCGTGGGCGGCGAGATCGGCGTTGCCGGCGAGGGTCCAAGGATTGAGCGAGCAGCCGAAGACGACGACCACGTCGGCCTCGGCCAGGGCGGCGCGAGCGGTCGGGCTGCCGAACCCTCCCGCGAGGCCGAGCGCGCGTGGGTGCTCCCGGAACAGCGAGTGAGCCTGCGTCGAGGTGAGCAGCGTCGCACCCGTCGCATCGGCGACAGCGGCGATCTCGGCGCCGGCACCTGCCGTGGCGGCCCCGCGGCCGGCGAGGATCACCGGCCGCCAGGCATCGGCGATGAGGCGGGCCGCCGCCTCGATCGCTTTCCGATCGGGGTCCGGGGCGCGGGGGAGCTCGAGGAGGCGTGGATCGAAGGCGATGCTCTCGTCGAACTGCTCGCCTTGCAAATCGGTCGGCAGCATCAGGACTACAGGGCGTTCTTCGGTGGCGGCGCGGCGAAACGCTCTGGCGACATCGTCGAGCACGGTCTCCGTCCGCGTCAGTACCTCCACCCCGGCACCGACCGCGGCCGCGATGGCCACCTGGTCGGCGTACTGGTTGTGGTCAGCTTCGTGCCTCGGCAGGGCGGCGGCGAGCGCGACCAGCGGGGTATGCGATCTGACCGACTCGCGCAGCGCCGTCACCGCATGGGTGAGGCCGGGACCCTGCGAGAACGTCACCACGCCGATCGTCCCGGTCGTCCTGGCGTAGGCGTCCGCCATCGCCACCGCCCCCATCTCATGGGTGGCGGCGAAGTATTCGAGGCCCGCGTCGCGGAGATCGTGGGTCAGGTGAAAATTGCCGCTGCCGGAGAGGCCGAAGAAGGCCGGGCCCGCGAAGGCGGCGGTGACCCGCGCCGCCCCCGCGGCGACCGTAGACGGCGAGGTCGACGCGAGCTTGCTCACCGAGGCAGCTCGGCACCGAGGTGCGCCGGCTCCGACTCGTCGCCGGGCCGCCGCAACAGCCGCGGCGCGGCCCCGAGGAGTTCACGGGTGTAGTCGGCAGTCGGTCGGTCGAGCAGGTCCCGAATCGGTGCGGTCTCACAGATCCGGCCGTGCTGGAGGACGACGCCACGGTCCGCGATGCTGGAAACGACGCCGAGGTCATGGGTGATGAAGAGCATCGCCAGGCCGAGTTCCTCGCGCAGTTCCTCGAGCAGCTCCAGTACCGCCGCCTGCACGGAGACGTCGAGGGCCGAGGTGATCTCGTCGCAGATCAACACCTCCGGTTCGGGAGCCAGCGCACGGGCGATGGCGACGCGCTGGCGCTCTCCCCCTGAGAGCTCGGTCGGGAATCGCTTGCCGATCTGCCGCGGGAGACGAACCCGGTCGAGGAGATCCTCGAATCGCTTCTCGGCCTCGGCGCCGCGCAGCCCGAGCAGGATCCGGATCGGCCTCATGATCTGGTCGTGCACGTTGTGCCGCGGATTCAGCGAGTCGTACGGGTTCTGGAAGATGTACTGGATCCGCCTGCGGGCGTCGCGGGTGCGGTCCTGCGCGCGCTTCGGCAGCACCTCCCCGTCGAAGGTGACCGAGCCGGAGGCCTGCGCGTGCAGTCCGGCGATGCAACGGGCGGTCGTCGTCTTCCCGCTGCCGGACTCACCGATCAGCGCCACGCACTCGCCCCGCTGCAACTCGACCTTGACCTCGTGTACGACCTGCTTCGCCTGCCGGCCGGAGCCGTACCCGATGCAGAGATCCTCGACGGTGAGCAGAGGCTCGCCTTCGAGGTGCCGAGGCGGGATCGGGGCGGTGTCGGTGGCGAGGGCGCCGACCTCCTTCCAGCGGATGCAACGGACGCCGTGGCCAACGGCGACCTCGTCCAAGGTCGGCATCGCGGCCCGGCAGGCGTCGATCGCAAGAGAGCACCGCGGCGCGAATGAGCAGCCCTCCGGCCGCTCACCGACGCCGACCGAGATCCCCGGGATGCCGCGCAACCGGCGGGTCGTATGCGGGTCCGGGATCGCATCGATGAGACCCCGCGTATATGGATGGCGCGGTTCTCCGAGCACCGACTCGGTCGGCCCTTCCTCGACGATGCGACCCGCGTACATGACCGCCACCCGGTCAGCCACCTGGGACACGACCGCGAGGTCGTGCGACACGTACACCAGGCCCAGGCCATGCTCGCGCCGAAGCCGGTCCACCGCCTCGATCACCCGCGCCTGCGTCACTACATCGAGTCCGGTGGTCGGCTCGTCGAGCACGACGATCGGAGGTTCGCAGGAGACTGCGTTGCCGATGGTGACGCGCTGCTGCTGGCCGCCGGACAACTGATGCGGGAAGCGGCCGAGGAACTCCTTGTCGGTCGGCAGGTGGACGTCCTCGAGGACCTGGCGGATCCGACCTTCGATGTCGCTCCCGCTCGCCCCCTCGCGGTGGGTCGCGAGCATGACGCGGAGGCCGCTGCCGATCCGCTGCGCCGGGTTGAGCGAGGTCGCCGGATCCTGCGGGACGTAGGAGATGACCCGGCCGCGGAGCTTCCGCATGGTGCGCTCGCTGCGCCCGGTCATCTCCTCCCCGGCGATGTCGATCCTCCCCTCGGAGACCGACACGCCAGGGGCGGTGTAGCCGAGCAGGGCGAGAGCCGTGGTCGTCTTGCCGCTGCCGGACTCGCCGACGAGACCAAGCGCCTGGCCCGGCTGGACCCGCAGGCTCACCCCCTCGACGATGTCGTCGCCGTTGTCGAGGGTGATCCGGACGCCCTCGGCGATCACTCCTTCATCCGGCCGCGAGTCGGTCATCGGGACCACCCGGCCGCCCGGCTGCGGCCCATCGTGCGGCCGATCGCGTCGCCCATCAGGTTGATGCCGACGGTGAGGCAGATGATCATGATCGCGGGCGCCGCCACCGACCACGGGTTGAGTGAGATGTACTTGCGGTTGAGGCTGATCATCAGGCCCCAGTCGGAGGATGGCGGCTGCAGTCCGATCGCGAGGAAGTTCGCCGCCGCGATCAGCAGCACCGAGAAGGTGAAGCGCAGGCCCGCATCGGCGAGCAAGGAGGGCACGATGTTGGGCAGGATCTCCCGACGCAGGATCGCCGAGGTCTTCTCGCCACGGGCGATCGCCGCCTCGACGTAACCGCGCACGCTCGCCTCCAAAGTCACCGTCCTGACCAGCCGGGCGATCCCCGGGGCCTGCACGATCGCCACCCCGATGACCAGCGTCGCGGTGCTCGTGCCGGTGGCGGTCACCAGAACGAGGAGGAAAAGCAGCGGAGGCAGCGACAGCATCACGTCGACACCGCGCATCAGGACCGGATCGGTGAGCCCCCGGCGGTAGCCGGCGATCAACCCGACGAGCAGGCCGACCGCGTAGGCGATCACAGTCGCGATGAAGGCAAGAAGAACGACAGAGGAGCCGCCGTGGAGGACGCGCGAGAGAACGTCGCGGCCGAGGTCGTCGGTCCCCAGCAGGTCCCCACCGGAGGGTCCGGCCAGCGGCAGGCCGACGCTTTCGTTGGGCGAGTGGGGTGCCAGGAGCGGACCAACGAAGGCGACGAAGATCGCGAACAGGAAGAGACCGAAGCCGATCTTGCCACTCGCCAGGCGGAGGAACTTGAACCGTTCCTTCACAGCTCGGTCCTCAGCTTCGGCACCAGGAACACCACCAGGAGGTCGGCGATGATGTTGATCGTGATGTAGGCGGCGGCGACGATCACCGTGATCGCCTGCACCTCGGTCACGTCCCGCCCCAGCACCGCCGAGACCAGGAGGCTGCCGATGCCCGGGTAGGTGAAGACGGCTTCGGTGACGATCACCCCGCCGATCAGGTACTGGATCGACAGGGCGAAGACCTGGACGCTCGGCGCCAACCCGTTGCGGACACCGTCGCGCCAGATCACCCGGCGCTCCGGTATCCCGTTCAGCCGCTCGTAGCGGATGAAGTCCGACCGCAGCACGTCGACCATGCCTGCCCGCACCAGGCGGGTGGTCCAGGCGAGCGAGGTGAGCAGCAGGGTGAGCACCGGCATGATCAGGGCGTCGGGATGTTCGAAGGGGTTGCCGCCCGGGGGGATGATGGTGTTCGGTGGCAACACCCCGAGGGCGGTGAAGAAGAGCAAGACCAACACGGAGCCGATGACGAACTCCGGCATCGCGGTGAAGATCAGGGTCGAGACGGAGATCGCCTGGTCGGGCAGACGGTCCGCCGCCTTCGCCGCGATCACCCCGAACAAGATCGACAGGGGTATCAGCAACACCACTACCAGTCCGGCGAGGATCAGGGTGTTGACCAGGGGTTCGCCGATCCGGGAGCTGATCGTCGGATTGCTGGCGCCTTGTGCCAAGGCGAGTGACGAGTCGCCGAAGTCGCCGTGGACGGCTCCTTTGAACCATTCGCCGTAGCGCTCGAAGAACGGCTTGTCGAGATTGAGCTTCGCTTCAATTTCCTTGGTCGCCTGCGGGGTCGCCGACCGGCCGAGCACGACGGAGGCGACGTTGCCGGGAAGGATCTGCAGCGCCGCGAAGGTGAGCAGCGAGACGACGATCAGGGTGACGACTCCCGCCAGGACCCGGCGCGCCACGAACCAAAGGGCACCGTGGCTGCGCCGGGTCAGCTCCTGCTCAGGATCAGCGGGAAGCCAGGGGAGCGTTGGGACTTCGGTCGCCACGGAGCCTCAGCTGCTGAACCAGACGTTTTTGAACTGGAAGTTGCCAAGCTCGAAGATGCCGCCCGGGTCGAGACCGGCGATGTTCTTCGCGCCGGCATCGACGTTTTCCGGCTGAGCCCAGATCAGGTTCCCACCTTCGTTGTACTGGTATTCCTGAACTTCCAGCCAGCGCTTTTCCTGATCCTCCTGCGAGACCGCTTCGATCGCGGCCTTGACGAGCTTCCCGGCGGCCGCGTTTTCTTCGTGCGACTCGTTGTAGGGAGCGCCTTTCACGAGTGCCTGCGTGTAGTAGGACTGCAGCGACGGGGTCGGCCACTTGTCCTGTCCGAACTGCATGGTCAGCCAGAGGCCGCCGGGCGGCGGCACCAGGTACTGGCTCGGCTGCACTTCCTTCAGGGTGACGTTGAAGCCGGCTTCCTTCACCTGCTGCTGCAGCTGCGTCGCCGACTCGACGAATCCGGCGAAGATAGGCGAGGTGCTGAGGGTCACGTCCACACTGCTCAGGCCCGCTTCTTTCAGAAGCGATTTGGCTTTTTCGATGTCCTGTTTCTTTTCCGGCAGGCTTTCGGCGAAGAGTTCCAGGCCTCTGCCGCCGATGTCTTTCCCGGGATTGCCGAACCCGTCCAGGGCCACTTCGATCAGTTTTTCGCGGTCGATCGCGGCCATCATCGCCTGGCGGACCCGGACGTCGTCGAAAGGCGGTTTCGACTGGTCCATGTAGAACGTGTAGAACGTCGGCGATTTGCCCTGGAAAACCTGGATCGAAGGTGACCCGGCCGCCAGTTCGGCTTTCGCGTCGGGGAAGGACAACTGCGACATCAGGTCGATTTCGCCGGCTTTCAGAGCATTGAGTCGAGCGCTGTCTTCATCGATCGAGATGATTTCGAGCTGGTCGACGTATGGTTTGTGGGAGTCCCAGTAGTCCGCGTACCGGGTGAAGATGCTCTGACGACCCGCGGTGAAGGATTTGAACTGGAACGGCCCGGTGCCCACCGGGTTGTCGAAGTTCGTCTCGCCGTCCTGGACCATCAGCTGGTTGAAGTACGCGAACAGGTCGAGCAGACGACCGTTCGGCGTGTACAACGGGACTTCGACCTCGTGCTCGTTGACCTTCTTCAGGTCCTTGAGCTTGATGTTGGTCACCGATGAGTGACCGAAGTTCGACGGGCTGCCCATCGCCCTCAGGCTGAAGATCACGTCATCGGCACCGAACGGCTTGCCGTTGTGGAAGGTGACGCCTTTGCGTAGCTTGATGTTCCAGACAGTGGCGTCCTTGTTCGGTTCCCATTCTTCGGCCAGCATCGGCTGGATCTTGTTTTTCGTGTCGCAGTAGACGAGGCCCTCGAAGAGGTTGAACGCGCGCGCCGCGTCGATCGGTACGACCCCGATCGACGGGTTCAGCGTCTCCGCCGTGCCGTTACCGACCATCCCGACCCGAAGGTTGCCGCCCATGACGGGCTTGCCGGCGCTTGCCGTCGAGCCCCCGGTGGCCGTTCCGCCGGCAGTGGAGCCGGAGCTGCCGCAGGCCGCCAACACGCTGCCGCTGGCGATGACGAGGCCGCCGGCCGCAGCCCTTTTGAGTAGATCACCACGGGTGAAACCGCTGTTCTCGTTACCGCGAATCGGATCGCTCACAGTCTCTCTCTCCACTCTTGGATTGGGCGCTAAAGCCGAGTCCGACTCGACGGTTCCCTTGGCCGTCGAGCGGGGACTATCCTGGTCTGGGGAGCATACTGCACATCTGGAAAGTTTTGCAACCGGATAGGGTTTCGCGCTGGCCCGTGGAGAAGAAGACGACACAGACGGAGGAACCGCCCGTAGCCAAGGAGCGTCCGCCTTACGGCGGTGGACGCGATGCCTTGGTCATGGCCGCCATCGCCGTCGTGACGGCGCGTGGGATGCGCGGATTGACGATCCGGGCGGTCGCGGAGCAGGCGGGTGTATCGCACGGGCTGGTGCGTTGGCACTTCGGCTCCAGGGACGGCCTCCTCGAGGCGACCATGGCACGGTCGGTGGAACTCTCGATCAGCACCACGGAGCTCGAGCCCGAGTCGGGCCAGATCGAGGACATCGCGGCCGACCTGCCCGAATGGGTGCTGAAGGAAGAAGAACTCGCCGCCTTCCAGTTCGAGTGCATGCTCGAGGCGCGCCGAAAAGAGGCTCTCGGGCCACACGTCCAGGAGATGTACCGCGAGTACATCGACTCGACCCGACGGGCTTTGGAGAAGGCTGGACTGGGTGATGACGTCGATCTGGCGCGGGCGGTCTTCGCACTCTTCGACGGCCTCGCGCTGCAGCAGACCATCCTCGTCAGCGACAAGGAGGCCGTGACTCGGTCCCTCGACGCAGCCCACGAGATGATCCGCGCGGTGCGGGACTCCCGCAACGGCACGGCCTGAGTCAGGCTGGGGCACCGGCGGCTGCCAGCACCGCTTCCTCGACGAGCTCGCCGATCTCCCGCAATTCGATCCGCCCTTCGTTCCCGGAGGTCTTGATCGCGTCCTCGTACATGACCACGTCCTTCGGGCAGGCGACGACGAAGTAGTCGACGTCGCCGAGGCCGACCGCCTCGACGATGCGGTTCTCGGAGGGGCGTTCACAGCCCGGCGCGTCGGCCATCCAGATCCGACCGCCACCGGCGCCGCAGCAGAAGCTGTTGTCACGGTTGCGCGGCATCTCGACCAACTCCAGCCCGAGCGCCTCGATCACCCGGCGGGGGCCGTCGTACTCGCCGTTGAAGCGACCCAGGTGGCAGGGGTCGTGGTAGGTCACGGTCCGCCCGAGGGAGGCGCCGAGGTCCAGGCGGCCCGCCTCGATCAGCTCGAGCAGCAGGGCGGTGTGGTGGATCACCGTCGAGCCGTCCTCCTCGCCGCCGGCGATCGCCGGGTACTCGTTGCGAAGGGTGTTGAGCGAGTGCGGGTCGGAGGTCATGATCCGCTCGAACTCACATGCCGCGAGGCTCGCCAGGTTCTCCTCGGCGAGCGCCTCGAACAGCCCCTCCTCCCCGACCCGCCTGATGTCGTTGCCGGAGTTCCGCTCGCCGTCGTAGAGGATGCCGAAGTCGACCTCGGCCTCGTGCAGCAGCCGGGCGATGGCGAGCGTGACCCGCTGCGCCCGCGGCTCGAAGGAGGCGTAGTCGCCGACGAACCAGAGGATCTCCACCGGTTCCTTGCGGGCATCCTTGACCTCGAAGTCGAGCTCTTTGGTCCAGCGGCCGCGGCGGCGCTTGTTCTCACCGAAGGAGTTGCCCGATTTGTGGACGCTGCGGAGCACCGACTGCAGCGCCGGGTCGATCTCCCCCTGCTCGACCAGGTTCCGCCGCAGCTCGTTGATGATCGGCGCCTGCTCGATCCCCACCGGGCAGGCCTCGACGCAGGCGTTGCACTGCATGCAGGACCACAGCGTCTCGACCCGCACCCCGTCCTCGCCGACGACGGGTTTGGAGAAGCCGGGGCTGTCGAGCGCGCCGCCGTCGAGGAGGCCGCCGAGAACTCCGCCGATCCCCGCCTCGGCCATCGCCGCGCTCGACTGCTCGCGCAGCTCGAGGACCACGTCGCGCGGCGAGAGCGGCAGCCCGGTGGCGTTCGCCGGACAGGCCTCGTGGCACTTGCCGCATTTGGTGCAGGCGTCGAGGTTCAGCAGGTGGAACGGCCGGAAGTCGGCGAGGGTCGCGTAGCCCGCGGGGAGCTCGGCCCGCTCCGGCGGGGTCGGCTTCAGCTGCTTGCCCGCCATCGGGTCACGCAGCGAGAGGCTGAGGTAGCTGGTGATCATGTGGGCCGCCTTGGTGAAGGGGATGCTCGCCACCCAGGCGATCGCCAGCAGGCCGTGGAACCACCAGAGTCCGTGGCGCAGCCCCGCCAGCGTCGATTCGGGCAGACCGCCGATCGCCTGCGCGACGATCCAGCCGCCGAACTGGGTACCGCCGTAGCCGGGCGTTTCCATCGCGATGCGGACGCCCTCGAGCAGGAAGCCGGTGAGGGTGATGACCAGAAGGATCAGGACGAACGCCCAGTCGCCGACCCGGTACACGCGGCGGTCGAACTGGGGGTCCTCCGGCCCGCGATCGGGGCGGGCGTAGTCGAGCTTCCTTGGCCGGATGAACGCGCGGCGGACCATCATCGCCAGGACACCGATGATCAGCCCGGTGCCGAAGAGGTTCAGCACCTCCTTGTAGACGAGGTAGAAGTCGCCGTGGAAGTAGGTCCAGCCGAAGACGGGGTCGGTGAAGTCGGTCTGGAAGCCGAGGACGACGGTCCCCGCGAACAGCACCAGGAACCCATAGAAGATCAGCGCGTGGCCGCCGCCCGCGAGCCAGTCGCGCCGGCCGATCGTGCGCTGCGAGAAGGCGAGCCGGGTCCCCGACCAGAGGCGGGCGGGAACCTCCCTGGCGGTCAGGGTGGTGCCGCCGGCCCCCGCCCGCCACTTCGCGCCGAGGCGGTAGATCCCGTAGGCGAAGACGAGGACCGACCCGACCGCGAGCACGTACCAGAGCACGTGCAGCCAGACGGGCATGTGCCAGAAGACGGGCCGGGTGGCTTGTGCTGCGATCGGGATCAGTGGGCGACAGCCCCGGTCGTCGCCCGCATCGCCGGCGCGTCGAGCGTGTAGTCCTCCTCGACCGACCCGAGCAGGCGCCGCTCGCGGATGAAGGGCAGCGGGGTCGCCGGATCGTCGGAGTCGATCTCCCGCGCGAGGCGGTGGCCGGAGAAGACCGACTGGGCGATCACCCCGGGTGACCAGGCGTCACCGATGCAGTAGACGCCCGCGATCCCCGCCTCCTCGAGCCGCGCCGCGTCAGACTTGAGATCGTCGTAGAGGGCGGAGCGCGAGTTGCGCTGGGTGGCGAGCATGATCGAGTCGATCTCGAGCTCCTCCTCGGCCCCGGACCAATGCTGGAGCAGGGTCGCTTTACCGTCGGCGACGCCAAGCACCACGTTTTGGGTGACGATCCGGACGCCGAGCTCGGTCAGCCGCTGATACTGGCGCTGCTCCTCGAGCGTGTAGCGCAGGTAAGGCCCGAGCGTGTCGTGGTGGGTGACGTAGGTGACGGTCTTGCCGTCGAGCGCCAGCCGCTCGGCCATCGTCGCGCCCATGTAATAGCCGTCGGTGTCGTAGACCAGGACGCGGTCTCCCGCGGGCTTCCCCTCGAGCACCAGCAGCTCGGGGGTCAGCACCGCCGGGCCCTCCGGGTCGAGGCCGTCGATCGGCACGTGGGTGGCGCCGTTCAAGCCGACCCGATCCCATTCCGAGCCGGTCGCGACGATCACGATCTCGGCGCCGTACTCGAGCACCGCGTCGGTGTCGAGCGAGGTCTTGGGGATGAAGTCGACGTTCTTCAGCTTGGCGATCTGGGCCTGCCGGTACTGGGTGACACGGGACCAGGTGCCGAGCCCGGGCAGCGTGGTGACCCAACGCAGGTGGCCACCCATCTCGGCGTGCTCGTCGACCAGATGCACCCGTCGCATGCCGCGCTTGCCGAGCACCATCGCACACTCCATGCCCGCCGGACCGGCGCCGACCACGAGGACGTCGTTGGCGGCGTTCTTTGCGGTCGAGAACTTCTCGGGGTGCCAGCCGCGGCGGTACTCCTCGCCCGAGGTGGCGTTCTGGGTGCACCAGATCGGCGGGCCGCCGCGCTCCCAGCGGGAGACGCACATGTTGCAGGCGATGCACTCGCGGATGTCGTCGAAGCGGCCCTCTTCGATCTTCAGCGGCAGGAATGGGTCGGCGATCGAAGGACGCGCCGCGCCGATGATGTCGCATTGGCCCGACCCGATCGCCTCCATCATCACGTCGGGATCGGTGAAGCGACCGACGTTGACCACCGGCTTCTTCGAGGCTTCTTTGGCGACCCGGGTGTATTTGGCCTGGTGGTTCATCTTGAAGAATCGCGACGAGCCGGCGTCCTCGCCCCAGTTGAGCGTGCCGATGTTCACGTCCCAGTAATCGACCAGGTCGTCGAGCGCTTCGATGAAGCGGCGACCCTCGTCCTCGGCGGTGATGCCGAGATCGCCGTAGCCGTAGGGCTCTTTCAGCGTGTCGATCGAGAAGCGGGCGCCGATCGCGACGTCATCGATCTCCGCGCGCATCCCTTCCAGCAGCTCCACCGTGAAGCGGATCCGGTTCTCGAAAGAGCCGCCGTACTCGTCGGTGCGTCGGTTGTAGAACGGATAGAGGAAGTAGATCGGGAAGGTGCCGAGCCCGCAGAACAGCGAGATCAGGTCGAAGCCGGCCTCGCGGGCCCGGAGGGCACCGTCGATGTGCTCACGCTGGAGGGCCTTGATGTCGTCCTTGTCCATCTCCCGGCCGTTCGCCATGAAATTGATGTCGTTCGGCATCTGGGACACCACGTACGTGGGCGACCGCGACTCGCAGTTCTCGGCGAGGCCGCCGCTGTGGAGAAGCTCGACTCCGGCAAGGCCGTCATGGTCGTGGATCCGATCGCACATCAAGGAGAGGTTGCGGACGTCCCCCTCGTCGCAGAGCTTCGATCCGACCCAGGGCATCACGTCGCCGGCGTGATTGACGTTGCAGACCTCGGTGAAGACCGCTCCCCAGCCACCCTCGGCCTTCATCGCGCGGAACTCGGCCTGCATGCCCGGCCGGTCGGAGCCGGCGCCGTTGCAGTGCGGGACCTGCCAGAAGCGGTTGCGCAGGGTCTTGGGACCGAGCTGGATCGGCTCGAAGAGCTTGTCGTACTTCGGATCGCGGGCCATCTGGGTCCTCCTTCAGCTTTTGACGCGCTTGCGCTCGGGGTCGTAGACGGGCACCGCGGCGAGCTCGCCGGTGATCTCCTCGCCGCCGACGGTCGCGACGACCGGCGTCCCGGGAGCCATCTTGTCCTTGTCGACGCGGGCCAAGCCGAGCGTCTTGCCGCCCAGGTGCGGCGACGGCATCGCCATCGTCACGGCCCCGATCTCGGTGCCGTCGGCGGTCTTTAACGGCGCCCCGGTGGCGGCGTCCTCGCCGCTCTCGAGGATCACGCTGACGATCCGGCCGCGGCGCTCGTCCCGGAGCTTCGCGACGGCCTCGCGCCCGCGGAAATCGCCCTTGTCGAGGTCGACGGTCCAGCCCAGCGATGCCTCCCAGGGCGAGGTCGATTCGTCGTACTCGAACTCCCCCATCACCATCCCGGCCTCGAGCCGGATCATCATGATCGCGGCGACCCCGACCGGCTTGATCCCGTACTGGCCGCCCTCGGCGATGAGCGCGTCGTAGAGGTCCAACGCCCGATCGGCAGCGACGAAGAGCTCGTAGCCGAGCTCGGCGGTGAAGCCCATGCGGGTGATGAAGACATCGTCGATGCCGGCGACCGCGATCGAGTCCTTGAAGGTGTAGTACGGGAAGGCCTCGTTGGCGACATCGGCGTCGGTCAACGCCGCCAGCAGGTCGCGGCTCCGCGGGCCCTGGATGTTCAGGTGGGCGAGCTCGTCGCGGCGCTCGACCGCGGTCAGGCCTTCGGCCTCGGCGAAGGGGATCACCTGGGGAGGCATCAGGGGGCTGCCCGCCATCCGCAGCTTGTCGTCGCCCCGGACCATCACCGTCGAGTCGTCGACGATGCCGCCCTCCTCGTTGAGGATCGTGCCGTAGGCGATACGACCGGTGGCGACCTTCTCCAGGTTGCGACTGTGGAGGCGGTTGAGCTTCTGCTTCGCCCCCGGTCCCTCGACGTCGACCTTCATCAGCGGCGAGAAGTCGAGCAGTCCGACGCCCTCGCGGACCGCCTTGTACTCCTCCAGCGGATCGCTGACGACTATCGGCTGCGCCATGCCGTAGATGTTCTCGACCTCGGCCCCATCGGCAACCGTTCGCGCCGCGATCGGGCTCTGGATCAACTCATCTGCGTCAGGCACATCTTCCTCCTCGTTTCCCGTTGTCTCGCCACGCGGGGGTCACCTTTCCCGTACCCCGGGGCCATTCCCGAGCGTAGGGACGCGTGGCAAACTTGTCAAGAGGATAGTTCAAGTGGAGGATCGACCGTCTGGCTCCGGCTGATCGCCGAAGGCGATCATTCCGGCGTCGACGATCGAGGTCCCTCCGTCGACCGTCAGCACCGACCCGTTGACATAGGCCGAGTCCGGCCCGAGCAACCAAGCGATCGCGGCGGCGACCTCGGCGGCGGTGCCCGGCCGCCGACTCGGGACGTGCCGGGTGATCTCCCCGTAGACGGACTCGAGGTCCGGGCCGAGCTCCCCGACCAATCCGCCGAGCTCTGCATCGGCCATCTCCGAACGGGTCCAGCCCGGGTTGACCACGTTGGCCCGCACGCCGCGCCGCCCGTAGTCGACGGCGACCGACTGGATCAGGCGGACCAGCCCGGCCTTAGACACCCCGTAGGCGGCAAGCTCGGGTCCGCTCACCGCGGCGGCGATCGATCCGACCCCGACGATCGCGCCGCGCGAGCGGGTCAGGTGAGGGAGGCCGGCGCGGACGAGCTTGAAGGGAGCCGTCAGATTGGTCTCGATCACCCTCTCCCAGTCCTCGTCCGAGGTCTCCCCGGCGGCTCCCGCGACGGTGATGCCGGCGTTGAGGACAAGGCCGTCGAGGCGACCATGGCGCTCGGTCGCGGCGGCGATCAGGGCGTCCACGTGGTCCGCGTCGCGGACGTCCCCAGGCAGCACCGTAGCCCCCGCGCCGGCGACTTCTTCGAGCAGCTCACCGCGGCGTCCGGTGAGCACCGTCCGCCAGCCATCGCCCGCGAGCCGCCGTGCGACCGCCGCACCGATGCCGCTGCCCGCACCGGTGACGATCGCGACCGGGGCGTCCGACTCCCCGCCCACGGCCATCAGCGACCTTCGGCGACGGGCTCGGGGGCGTCGTTCAGCTCACGGGCCCAGGCCGCCTGCAAGGTGTTCTCGAGCAGCCCGGCGATCGTCATCGGCCCGACCCCACCGGGCACAGGCGTGATCTGCCCCGCAACCTGGGCGGCGGCCTCGAATTCGACGTCGCCGACCAGCCCGTCCGCGGTGCGGTTGATGCCGACGTCGATCACCGTCGCTCCCGGCCTGATCCACTCGCCCTTGACGAGCCCCGGCCTGCCGACCGCGACGATCAGGATTTCGGCACCACGACAGGCGCTCGCGAGGTCCACGGTGTGGCGGTGGCAATGCGTCACGGTCGCGTCGGCGGCGAGCAGCAGCTGCGCCATCGGCTTGCCGAAGAGATTTGAGCGCCCGATCACGGTCGCGGTTCTCCCCGCCGGATCGATCCCCCCTTCATCGAGCAGGCGCATCACCCCGGAGGGCGTGCAAGGCCGCAGGCCGGGACGTCCGACCGAGAGCAGCCCGGCATTGATCGGGGTCAGCCCGTCGACGTCCTTGGCCGGATCGATCCGGTCGGTGATCGTCGTCTCGTCGAGCTGGGCCGGCAGCGGCAGCTGGCAGAGGATCCCGTCGACTCGCGGATCGGCATTCAGCCAGTCGATCAGCGCCAGCAGCTCCGCCTCCTCGACCGCGGCGGGGAGCTCCTCCGGGAAGGAGGCGATCCCGGTCTCCCGACAGGCCTTGCGCTTGCTGCCGACGTAGACGGCGCTGGCGGGGTCGTCGCCCACGAGAACGGTGGCGAGGCCGGGAGCGCGGCCGAAGCGCCGCTCGAACTCGGCGACCCGCTCGGCGACGCCGGCTCGCTGCCGCGCGGCGGCCGCTTTTCCGTCAATCAGGGCGGCGCTCACGCGAACACCAGCGAGCTGTTGCCGTGGACCGCGACCCGGTCCTCGAGGTGCCAGCGGACCGCGCGGCTCAGCACCGTGCGTTCGATGTCGCGGCCGGCCTGGACCATTTCGTCGACGCCGAGGCGATGGGTCACGCGCACGATGTCCTGCTCGATGATCGGGCCGGCATCGAGGTCCTCGGTCACGTAGTGGGCGGTGGCGCCGATGATCTTCACGCCCCGGTCCCGCGCCCGGCTGTACGGGTTGGCGCCGATGAACGCGGGCAGCAGCGAGTGGTGGATGTTGATGATCGGGGCTCCGGCGCCGGCCAGGAACTCGGGGCTGAGGATCTGCATGTAGCGAGCCAGGACGTGGAGGTCGTAGCGACCGCCGCCGATCCGCTCGAGGATCTTCGCCTCGGCCTCCGGCTTGTGGCCTTTCTCGACCGGCACGTGCAGGTACTCGACGCCGAACCGCTCCGCCTCGGTCGCCATGTCGGGATGGTTGGAGACGACCAGGTCGATGTCGCAGGGCAGCTCGCCCTGGTGCCAGCGGGTCAGGAGCTCGGTCAGGCAATGCCCGTGTTTGGAGACCAGCACGCAGACCCGCTTGCGCCGGGCCACCGGCCACAGCTCCCAGCAATCGACGCCGAGGTCCGGGGCTATCTCGCGGGCGAACTCGCGCTTGAACTCCTCCTCGTCGAGCGAGCCCGCGGCGACGCCGAATTCGGCCCGCATGTAGAAACGGGGCGGCTCGCCGGTGGAGTGCGAGTCGAGGTCGAGGATGTTGCCTCCGCGGCGGCCGAGGAACCCGGCGACGGATTCGACGATGCCGGGCCGGTCCTCGAGGTCGATCAGCAGCCGGTAGCGGTCGAGTGCCGTGCCGGTCTCGGCGGCGGCGGGCTCGCTCAACGTCGGGCCCGTCATCAGACCCGTGCCTCGAGCTCGTCGGCGAGGTCGAAGAGATCGACCGAGGACCCGTAGTCGGCGACGCCGAAGATCGGCGCCTCCGCGTCCGTGTTGACGGCGATCACGGTGCCCGCGTCGCGGATCCCGGCCAGGTGCTGGGCGGCGCCGGAGATCCCCAGCGCAAGGTAGACCTTCGGCTTCACCGTGCGGCCCGACTGGCCGACCTGGCGGGCGCTTGGCACCCAGCCCGCGTCGATCAGCGGACGCGACGCGCTCAACGTCGCCCCCAGCTTCTCGGCGAGCTCGGAGAAGCGCTCGATGTTCTCCTCCTCGCCGACGCCACGGCCGATCGAGAGCAGGAACTCCGACTTGGTGATGTCGACGCCCTCGGTGGCCGCCTCGCGGTAGCCGATGTGGGTGGCGAGCGGGGCGGCATCGAGCCGCTCGGTGCGGACCGGCGTCGAAGCCGGCTCGACGGCCGCGACGGCGCCGGGACGCAGCATCAGCAGCGTCGTGTCGCGGTCGAACTCCAGCGCGGCGACGAGGCGATCTCCGTAGACGCCGCGGTGGGCGCGCAGCGCACCGTCGTTCCACTCGGCTGCGGTCACGTTCGGGGCGAACCCGAGGCGGCGCCAGGCGGCGAGCGCCGGGGCGAAGCCGAAGGAGTCGACGGTATGGCCGGTGAGGATGACCGCGGGCTGCAGGTCGTCGAGCAGCTTTTCGACCGCCGCCTGCGCCAGGTGCGGCTCGAACTCCGACGCCTCGGTCTCGAACGCGACCACCTCGGCGAGCCCGTCGGCGCCACAGCGCTCGGCGAGCTGGGTGACGCCGCCGCCGATCACGGCGACCCGCACCTCCCCGGCCCCTTCGGAGCCGAGCCGCAGTCCGGCGGCGATCAGCTCATGCGTGCTCTCGGCAGGCTCTCCGCGCCGATGCTCGGCGATGACGAGGACTCCACTCATGCTCAGGCTCCCTTCCGCTCGCCGACTTGCTCGCCGACGATCTCCATGATCCGATCTGCCACCGATCCGGCGTCCTCGCCGAGCGACTCGGCACTCGACTCGCCGCGCTGCGGGTGGGCGATGCCGACGGTGCGGGCGCCGCGGCCCGCCTCGACGTCGTCGGCGCTGAGGCCGACGTCCTCGAGTCCGAGCTCGTCGAGCTGCTTCGCGCCAGCCTGCTTGATCGCCCGCAAGGTCGCGTAACGAGGTTCGTTGGCGCCGGTCTGGATGGTGATCAGGGCCGGCGTCGGCACCGATACCTGTTCGACCAGCCCACCCTCGAGCTCGCGATCGACGACCGCGGTGCGTCCGGCGGCATCGAACTCGATCGCCCGGGCGACGGCGACGTGGGGCAGCTCCAGCAGACCGGCAAGGGCGACACCGGTGGCGCTCGATGCCGCGTCGGAAGACTGCACTCCACAGAGGACGAGATCGGGCTCCTCGCGGCGGACGGCCGCGGCCAGCACAGTCGCCACCATCAGCGGCTCGAGGTCGGTCAGAGCTTCATCCCAGATCCGGGCACCTCGGTCGGCCCCCTTCGCGAGACAGGCGAGCAACGCCTCCTCGGCGTCGTCGTCACCGACGCTCACCACCACGACCTCGACCTCGCCCTCGCCCGCCGCCTCCTTGATCTGGATCGCGGCCTCGACCGAGAAGTTGTCCCACTCGTTGAGATCTGACTCGAGGAAATCGGCGTCGATCTCCGTGCTCCCGTCGGCGAGCTCGAAGTCCTCGTCGAGCGCGGCCGCCTGCTTGATCGGAACAACCAATCGCACCATCTGTCCTCCAACCCCTCGTCGTGATCAGCGCTTCCAGTGTCCACAATCGCACCGACCTTGTCAAGTGGATAGGTTCTGTTCAGCCCGCGGCGATCGCGGCGACCCCGGCGAAGACGACAACCAGAGCGGCGACGTGCTGGCGGCGGGGGCGCTCGCGCTGTAGGAAGACAGCGAGGAGGATGGTCACGACCGGATAGAGAGCGGTGATCGTCGAGATAACGCCGAGCGGCCCGCGGGTCAGCGCCACCGTCGCGAGCAGCCAGGCGGCGAGACCGAGGAGCCCGAGCATGACCAGATCTCGCGCCTCCGATCGGCGTGGGATTCGGGCACCCAGGTAGACCGAGACAATCGCGAGGACCACCGCCGCGGACGACTGCGCGACGACGACGAACCAGACGACCTGGTCGCGGTCGACCGAGCCGGAGACGACGTAGAAGGCCCCGAGGCCGACGGCCGACAACACGGCCAACCCGATCGGCCCCCGATTCGAGGCCGACCCGCCGCCCTCGTCGCCGACGGTCGAGACGATCACCAGCATGCCGCCGATCGCGAGGACGATCCCCAGCGTCTGCGGCCAGCTGAGGCTTCCACCGGAAGCGATGTCGAAGAGGACCGGGATGACGACGCCGGTGGCCGAGATCGGCGCGACGATGCTCATCCGCCCCGTCCCCAGGGCGCGGTAGAGAGCCGTCAACCCGACCACGGTGACGAGCGCGGCAGCCGCGCCCAGCCAGATCGTCTCGGCGGCGAGCGGTCCGGACCCGAGGACGAGGATCCCGGCCGCCGCGACCGCGCCGCCGGTGGCGAGCATCGCCCCGGTGACGACGAACGCCGAGAGCGTCCGCGTCTTTAGCCCCGCCCCATAGTCAGAGATCCCCCAGGCGAAGGCCGAGAGAATCGCGATCAAGATGGCTTCCACGTCGCTCGCTTTCCCTCCGTCAAAGAACTATCCTTTTGGAAAGTTATGGGAATCAAACTGGTCATGGTCCTGACCGAGAACTGGACCGTCACCCCGGCCCGCGACCTGCGCGCGCTGGTCGAGATGGCCCGGTCGGCCGAGGCAGAGGGGATCGACACGGTGATGCTCAGCGAGCATGTCGTGCTCGGGCCGAGTGCAGGCGCCGAGGGCCGCCCGTTCAATCCCAAGGACTACGCCGCCCCGGGCAACCAGGACCCGGCCACGCCGTGGCCCGATTCGATCGTCCTGATGAGCGCGATCGCGGCAGTGACCACCCGCCTGCGGATCGCCGGCGCGGCGATCATCGCGCCGCTCCGTCATCCCCTGCTGCTGGCCCACCAGCTCGCCGCCCTCGACCTGGTCGCCGAGGGCCGCCTGATCGTCCAGCCGACGGTGAGTTGGCTCGAGGAGGAGTACGACGCCCTGGAAGTTCCCTTCGCGAGCCGCGGCGCCCTCCTCGACGAGCACCTCGCGGTCTGGGAGAAGGTCTGGCGCGAAAGCCCGGCCTCCTTCGACGGCGACCACTACCGCTTCTCCGACGTCTACCTCGAGCCGAAGCCTTACCGGCCAGAGGGGCCGCGGATGTGGTTCGGAGGCATGCGCCTGAGCGCTCCGATCCTCCGTCGACTCGCCCGACACGGTCATGGCTTCCACCCGTTCGGCCGGGCAGGCGCCGAGGATCTGGAACGGGTCCGGGAGGCGATCGCCGCCGCCGGCCGCGACCCCGCCGAGCTTGAGGTCGTCGGCGGCATCCGTCCGCACTTCACCGACCCGACCGGGCCGGCGGACCTCGACGAGGCGGCCGCCTCGATCCCCGAGCAGGTCGAGGCTGGCTACACCGCGATCTGCTTCAACCCATCGCAGTACGCCGCTCACGTCGACGAAGTCCCCGACGTCTGCCGGCGGCTGGTCGAGCTCACGAAGAGTTGAGCGAACCGGAATACCCCGCCGCTGCAGCGGCGGCGAGCCCGAGAGCCTCCTCCACGTCGAGGCGGCGGTAGCGCTCCATCGTCCGCCCCCGGACCTTCAGGTCCCCTCGAGCGGCGGCGATGCGATTCCGCTCCGCGGAGGGAACCTCCTCGAGGTGGGCAGCAACGACGGCGGCCTCGGGTGCGTCGCCCATCCGATCGATCAGCTGCTCCATCAGTAGGACGTCCTCGACGTAGCCGTCGGTGACGGCATCGCCGGCAGCGGTGATGTCGCCGGCCGCGGCGCGGCCGTCCGGCGAGTAGGCGATCGCCGATCGGAGGCGGCCCCGGGCACTGGCCAGGGCCTCACGCTCGAGTCCGGCGAGGGTTGCGGGCGCCCCGTCCGGCACGGCGAGGCGGGTGATACCGCGGTCGTTGATCGCCCTCAGCAGCGCGGTCGGGTCGGCGTCGACGACGGGCTCCTTGTGCGGCGGCCAGATGTCGAGGGCGCCGTGGTGCCCATGCGCCTCGCCGACGTGGAAGGCGAAGAAGTCCGGATAGATCCAGAAGTCCTCCCCTCCCTGCCGCTGGACCTCGTAGAAGGAGAAGATTCCGGCGAGGAGCCAGAGGCTCGCGCCGACGACACCGCAGGGCTCCGTCACCACGATCCCGAGACGGTCGTGCCGGTCGAATCCCGGCAGCAGGTCACCTACCGCGGCGGCGTTCCCTTCGAGCTCGACCGAGAAGGTCCCCTCCTGCAGCTCCTCAGCCGTGTGCATCGGCCAGCGTCGGCTGCCGCGAGTCGAGATCGACCGCAGGGGGCCGCTCGAAGGTTCCGGTCAGGTAGCCCGAGGCGATCATCGCCTGCAGGGCGTAGACGCCGCTCTCGCGGTAGTCGAACGGGCCGGGGAGGAATCCGGGCGACGCCATGCCGCGTTGGACGCCCTCGCAGGCGGAGAAATCCTGGCGGTTCGTGAGGTCCCAGAAGTCGGTGGCGTAGGAGGGATCGAAGCCCTCGCTCTCGATCGCCTCCGGCGGGAAGTACCACGCGCACTCGACCGCCGTCGCCGTCGGTGAGACCGGCGTCATCCGGTGGGTCATCACGTAGTCAGGGTGAGGGCTCAGAAGCAGGCTGGGGAAGATCGCGAAGTAGGACACCTGGCGTGCCTGCTCATCGGTAAGTCCCGGGATGCGGACTCCGTCGCTGCCGCCGTCGAGGGACATCGTCTCGGCGAAGTCGCGCAGCTCCATCGGGCCGCCGAGCCAACGGCCGGTGTGCGGGAGCGCCTCGGCGCTTTCCGGAGGAGAGACCCGGCAGAGCTCCGGATGGATGCTGGGACAGTGGTAGCACTCGAGGTAGTTCTCGAGGATCAGCTTCCAGTTGGACTCGACCACATACTCGTGGGAGCGGGCCAGACGAAGGTGCTCGAGCTGCCAGTCGCCGACGTAGGAGGAGAGGTTGCCGAGCCAGTCCGAGAGCGGGCCTGCCTCGCCCGAGACGTTGACCCAGATCCAACCGCCCCACTCCTCGACCCCGACGCCCTGAAGCGGGAAGTCGGCCTTGTCGAAGCCGGGGATGTCGGAGAAGCGGGTGGCGGTACGCAACGTCCCGTCAAGGTTGAAGGCCCAGGAGTGGTACGGACAGGCGATCGTCGACCGCTTCGCGCACTCGCCGACCCCGAGCAGCGTGTGGCCGCGGTGGCGACAGAAGTTCGCGAAGCCGCGGGCCACCCCGTCCTCGCCACGTGCGAGGACGACGCTGCCACGACCGACGGAGACCGCCGTCTGCGCCTTCGGCTCGGCGATCAGGTCGCTCCTGCCGACGCAGACCCAGCCGGCGTCGAAGACGTGCTCGCGCTCCCAGTCGAGCACCGCATCGGAGGTATAGGCCGCGGCGGGAAGCGTCCTCGCCGCGCCGTAGTCCTCGGTCAGAACGGCGGCGACGGCCTGCGGGTCCAGCGGTGCGACAGCGGAAGCCATTTGATCCCCTCCCTCGAAGAGACGACGATTACAAGGGGCAGGGTAGCCGGATTCTGCGCAATGCGCAACATCGGGCGCTAAAATTGCGCAATGCGCAAGGACTCAGGTCACGGGAAATTCGTAGTGGGCCTTGTGGATCTCGAGCTCGACGAGCGTCTCGGTCTCGAGCACGCCGTCCAGTCGGCCGAGGCGTGCTCCGACAAGCTCGTGCAGCTGCGCCGTGTCCTCGACGACGACCTGCAGCATCAGATCGAAATGACCGGCCAACGAGCTGAGGTACATCACCTCCGACCATCCGGCAAGCTCCGCGGCCAGCTCCTCTCGGGCGCCGGCGGTGGTGCGCAAAAAGACCGTCGCCAGTTGACCGCGGCCGAGCTTCTGAGGATGAGCGAAGGCGGTGATCGACATCACGCCCGTCTCCTGCAGACGACCTGCCCGGAATCTGATCGTCGCCTCGGCGGCGCCGAGATTGCGCGCGATCTCGCGGAAGGGGCGACGGCCGTCCTGCTGGAGTTCGGAGATGATCGCCCGGTCGAGATCGTCGATGTCACCGGCCGGCCGGCGCCTCGTCATCTGGTCGTCGGACCCGCTTCCCATCGCCAGGAGGCTAGCCCAGACCTGAGATCAACCCATTTCATAGGCTCTGATCCGTGGCCAGACGACCCCCGGCCGCAGGCGCAGGTCTGGATGAAGACACTCCCGACGTGCGGCCCTCCCCCGGTCACGCCGCGGGCCCGATGGCGGTCCGCTCGGCAGGTGCCGGCTAGGTAGAGCGGATGGGTGAGCCGCCCTTCCCTGTCGATCCAGTGGTCACTCTGCGACGACATCTCCTCCACCGACCACCGTGCGAACAGCTCCGGACCGGCCCGCAGTTTCGTCGCCTCCTCCGCCACGGCCTTGCCCCCGTTCTCGCAGAACTCGGCGTGGTGGCGGTGGTCCGGATCGGGCCAGGCGCAGCCATGGAATCGAACCCCTTGCGCTGATTGTCCGCCGCCAGCATGCGCGCCGTCTGCGCGACAGCCATCTCGGAAACAGCATGCGAGATGGCCGAAGCCGGGGGTCTTCCGTCCCCACTGGCTGCCGAGGTCGCCGAGGCCCTCACCGCGCACGGTGCTCTCGAAGCCCACGCGCGCGACGAGCTCGGTCTGCAGGAGGACCGCCTGGCCCGACCCCTGCAGGCGGCCGGAGCCTCGGCTCTCTCCTTCGCCACCGGGGCCGTCCTACCGCTGCTGGCGATCGGAATCTTCGGATCCGCCTCCCGGGTGATCGCCTGCATCGTGGTGACCGTGCTGGCACTGGCCGGCCTGGGCGCCCTCGGCGCCCGCCTCGGAGGCGCTCCCGAGTTGCCCTCCGTCGCCCGCGTCGTCTTCTGGGGAGTGGTCGCGATGGGCGCCACCTCAGCGATCGGCGCCCTGGTGGGTTCGGTCGTCTGAAATCACGGCGCCGTCCGCCGGGCGGGGTCGAACCCTCCGCTTCCTGGGAGAAGTCGCCGGGCATTCGTTCCCTGATCCGTTCCCCGCCAGCGATTTCCTCGGATTTCTGGCTTTACAGCGCGACACGTATTTCTTAGTCTCCGGTCTCCAAAACCGGCGATTCCAGGTTCGAGTCCTGGCTGCCCCGTCTCGCGATCCCAGGCGTGGAGCCGAAATTCCGCTCCACAGCTTGACCTAAGGCACTCCGGTTTTGGATGTCCCGCCTCTTCCGCATTTGGCTCTGGCAAGCGGAGAGAAACGAACGATTTACCCCTTTCGTTCCCCGGCCGTTCCCCGGAGCGGTCCCATCACGCTGTCCAGCCTCCGCTTTGACAGCGCGGGAACGGTGCCCCTAACTAGCCAGCGCTGTCGCGAACGCCGTCTACCTTTCGACCATGGCGATCACCACCCACGAGACACTCATCAACGAGGTGAGGCGCCGGCTCTCGGCCGCGGCACCGAGTGCCAAGGTGATCCTCTTCGGCTCTCACGCTCGAGGCGACCCTCGGCCGGACAGCGATCTGGACCTACTCGTGATCGAGCCCGAGCTCAAAAGTCGCCGCGCCGAGTCCGCGAGGCTCCGAGAGGCGCTCGGCAACCTCGGCGTCCCGGTCGACCTGGTCGTGGTGCCCGAGTCGCACGTCGATGAATGGGGCCACTTCGAGGGGACGATGCTCAACGATGCGCTGAGCGAAGGCCGTGTCCTCCTCTCCCCGGACGGCGCAGATTCAGACCGAGCCTGAATCGTCGCCGACTTCGAGTTCGTCCAGCAACTTAACGATCCGAGTCCGTGCCGCCGGGAGTTCGACCGCGACGACGTCCCACACGAGATCGAGGTCCACGCCGAAGTAGTCATGGATGAGCTTGTCCCGCATGCCCGCCATCTCACGCCAAGGCACGCCA
>Ga0268266_10000670_pt1 | contig 46181 bp, 45 predicted proteins | sample KBSS13metaG_FD_190356 | JGI IMG/M metagenome (GOLD analysis project Ga0268266, IMG submission 190356) | Switchgrass rhizosphere microbial communities from Kellogg Biological Station, Michigan, USA - KBS S1-3 metaG (SPAdes) (version 2) | ecosystem: Host-associated > Plants > Roots > Rhizosphere...
CGACGTCGTTCTTTAGGACTCCGAGCTTGAAATCATCGAAATAGAGTAGCTTCACCACGTGCTCCTTGCCGATTGCGTCGAGCTTGCGCCCAGGTCGGTCGATTACCGCGGCTGATCGCCCCGCGAACCTCACCGAGCGATGAGCTTATACCGCTTCCGTGCAAGGCGAGAACCGGGTTGTTCGTGGATCGCCTCCGGCGCGCGGTAGTTCGCCAATCACCCTGGTTCGGCTACGGTCGCTGGCAGCTTTTGGACCTGTTCGGCGGACAGGATCCCCTTACATTTTCCTTACCGAAGGCTTATTCTCCGGAACAATTGCTGCCGCGCTCTCGGAAAATAGAGGGCAAGTCTGGGGAATGGTGCCATGCGCTATTTCTTCGAGGACTATGCGTTGGACACCGACCGGCGCGAATTGCGGCGCGGGCGCGATATCGTGCCTACATCTCCGCAGGTCCTCGATCTGCTTGAATATTTGATCCGCAGCAGAGACCGCGTCGTCAGCAAGGACGATCTCGTAAGTGCGATCTGGAATGGTCGGATTGTATCCGATGCCGCGCTGACGACACGGCTAAACGCCGTCCGACGGGCGATCGGTGACTCCGGCGGGCAACAACGTCTTGTCAAAACCTTTCCACGAAAGGGCTTTCGCTTCGTGGGCGCTATACACGATGAGGATCGGCGCCCCGGAATCGCGGTGGTCTCAAACGCCCTCGTAGAACTGTCAGAGCTTGCCCGCGCGACTCGGAAGGCAGCGGTTTCGGTCCTGGATCCCTTTGAAAAAGTACTTGGGAGGCGGCGATCCGATGGCTGGCGGGGTCACCTCAGAGGCCGTCTGAAGGTTGTCGGCGCGGTGCTAGCGTTGGTTGCCGCCATCGGCGCAATTGCTGGCGGCGTTATCGGTTATCCCAATGTATGGAGGATGGCCGGTACCGACATAGTTCGGGACGCTCGAGAGATCCAGGCACGACCGACGGTCAGGCCCGAGATCGCGCCTCGTCTCGCTTTCGTTGTGTTGCCCTTTGCCAACCTCAACAACGACCCGCAGCACGACTACTTTGCCGACGCCATCACGACAGATTTGACGACCAATCTCGCGCGAACGCCCGCCACGTTCGTCATTGGGCGCGAAGCCGCCTTCACCTACAAGAACAAGTCGATCGATCTGAAGCAGTTCGGGACGGATCTCGGTATCCGATGGGCCGTACAAGGCGCGGTGAAACGTAACGGCGACCAGGTGCGGGTCAACGTATGGCTAACTGATCTACAGACCGCCCGCGACATCTGGTCAGATCGGTTCGACGGCGACCGTAAAAATCTGGCCATCCTGCAGGAACACATCACAGCGCGGCTTCTCTGCGTCGCACACCTGCACCTGCGTCAATATGAGGAAGCGATCGAACGGTGTAGCCGCTCGTTGAACATATCGGCGCGAAGCTTCAGGCTCACATCTTAAGCCTGTTCTCGGCTTACGCGTGATCAGATTTCGCAGTCCAGCGAATTCAATGCCTTGCGCAAGCCGCCAAACTCGCTCAGCCGACAGGGCCCGGTGTCACTGGCAGCCTTTGGCCGCTCGGAAATGACAGTTCGTCTGGGTTCGATTGCCTTTGGTTTCGGCTTGGGATGGGGAGCGGCAGCGACCTTCCTTGGTTTGGGATCGTGCCGATGGCGGTTGATCACCCTCGGTGGCTCCGCGGAACCGGTAGTGATGCCTTCCGACGGAGTAACGCGTTCGTCGGCCAGAGCAGGCTGCACTGGCGGCGCGCTGCTCACAGGCGCTGGCGGCTCGTTGTTCGCAGGCGCCGGCGTCTCACCGCTCGCAGCGGCAATTTCAAGTCGATCAGCCTTCGCCAACGCAGCGGATGAATCGGAAATCCCAACGGTCGTCTCGGCAAGCGGTTGGGCGACCGCTACTGCACTACGCGGTGGAGTTCTTAACTCCATCAGCGCCAGCGCTCCCACACCAAATGGGATGAGGAGGCCCAACAACACCATTACCAGCATGATGTCCTCCGACTTTTTGTGTTGGTGAAATTCTCCGATCCAATGCGGCAACTTGGCGGCGATTGACTTGTCTCGGACAGGACGTTTGCCAACAGGGTTAATCGTTTGGCGTTGCCGGAGCGGCCCGGTTCCGGCGCGCTGTGATGCACCTCACGGTGCAGCGTGCCCGTGGCATCCATGATTGTCGGGGATGTCAGCCATCGGAGCACTGTCATGGATCAGGCCAGGCGATTGAAGCTCGCTGCCGTTTTCTTCGCCGTCTTCTGGGTCGGCGGAATGTTGTGGTGGAGCGGCGAGTACCATCCCGCCTACATTATTCTTCTAACTGTCTGCGGGAGCCTCGGAGGCTATCTCTGGTATCTCGCCATGCGCTGGGTGTTTGAGCACTTGTATCTGCTTCCGCCGAGCGGCGATCAGGGCGGCGGCCGGAAGACGCCCTGAGGCACTGACGGCTTTGCCGGTTGCTGTTATTTTTCTCGAACACGATGAACCAGGCAGGTCACCATGCGAGCTCTCGCCGTTCTTGTATTCGTCCTGATCTCCTCCACGTCCTTTGCCGCAACTTCCGAAAGATTCGCCAAGGGCGGCTGGTACAAGGACTTTGCGCCGGAGATCGAGCGCGCCAACGCCAGCGGCGAACTGTTTCGCATCAAGGGCCACTGCCAGTCGAACTGCACGCTGTTCCTGGGGCTGCGCAATGTCTGCGTCGAGCGCAGTGCCACGCTGTTGTTTCACGCCGGCCACGACCGGCAGCGCAACATCAACGCCGGCTCGACGCAGCGGATGCTGAGCGCCTATAATGCCAGGCTGCGCCAATACGTCCTCGCCAATCACTACATGGACACGCTGGAATTTCACAGCATTCCCGGCAGCATGATCATCGACCGCTTCGGTTACCGGGAGTGCCCGCGTCAGTAAAGCGATCGGCAGCAATCAGCCGGCGTCCCACGTGACCGGCAGATTGAGCAGCCCGCGAAACGCCCAGCCGCCGATCCGCACCGGCTCGCGCTCGTCGAGCCGCAGGCCCTTCAGTCGCGCAAACGTGCTCGGCAATGCGACGTCGGCCACCATCGCGCGGGAGGCGAAGGCGCCTGCGCAGTAATGCGGACCAGCGCCGAAGGCGATGCTCTTCTGTGTGTCGCGGGTGACGTCGAAGCGGTCAGGCTCGGCAAAGCAGGCCTCGTCGCGATTGGCCGAACCGAACATGAAAAACACGCGGTCCTCCGGCTCGAAGTCGATGCCGCCATAGGTCCACGGTTTTGCGACGCGGCGCGGCGACATCTGTATCGGCGCAATCCAGCGCGCATATTCCTCGAACACGTCGATCCACTTGGCTTTTCCCTCGCGCACCAACGCGAGCTGTGCGGGATGCGTCAGCAACGCCCATGTCGTGCCTGCGATCGCGTCACGCGGCTCGTTCTGTCCCCCCGAAATCGCAAGCTTGATGTTGGCGCGGATGCTTTCCATGTTCTGGCCGGCCGCCAGCAGCACGCTGAGGATCGAGGTGTTCCGATGCTTCCTCACCACGGGCATCATGTCGTCGATCGCGGCATCGATGCCTGCGGTCGCGGCATGGCAGCGCGCCTCGACCTCCTTGCTGCCGGTGTAATTGGCAATGCCGTCGATCATCGCCTGCGACCACGCGTCCATGTCCTGGAAGCGCATGTTGGTGAGGCCGGTGATATCCTTCAGGCATTCCGCCGACAGCGGCAGCGCCAGCGCCTTGCAGAGATCGGCAGAGCCCTTCGGCACGAGCTCGTCGAGGATACGGTCGGCATGGGCCTGAAACTGCCGGACCCAGGTATCGCGAACCGTGCGCGGCGACACGGCAGGAAACATCGCCTGCCGCTCGCTCATGTGCGCATCGCCATCCTTGCGCATCATGTTGTGGCCCATCAGCACGTTCATCAGCCCGTTCGGCTGGTGCGACGAGAACACGTCGATGCGCTTCTCCTGGGTGAAGATGTCCTCGCGCCGGGTAAACACCGTCGATCCGAGCTGCGGTACGAATGCGATCGGCGCCTCTTTGCGCATCCTGGCGAGCGCGGGGTAGGGATCGGCCCAGAAACTCGGCACGTCGATGTCGAAATGCGGCGCGTTGGACATGATGGGCTCACACCGCCCGATAGCCGCCGTCGACCATCACGATCGATCCGGAGACGTAGGCCGAAAGATCGGAGGCGAGGAAGATTGCGGGGCCGACGATGTCTTCGGCGGTGCCGGGGCGCCCCAGCGGGGTGTGATCCATGAAGGTCTTCACCAGTTCCGGATTGTTGGCGCGCGCGTTGGCGTTCAGCGGCGTTGCGATGAAGCCCGGGCCGATAGCGTTGACGCGGACGCCTTCCTTGCCGAGTTCGGCGGCGAGTGCCTTGGTAAAGCCGAGCACGCCGTGCTTGGAGGCGGTATAGGCCGGCGAACTCGGCGTGCGCACATGCACGAAGGACTGGATCGAGCCGATATTGACGATGCGTCCCTTGCTGGCGCGCAAAGGCGCCAGGAACGCATGCGTCACATTGAAAACGCCGGTGAGGTTGACCGCGATGATGTCTTCCCAGTCGCTGATCACGGTCTCTGCCGCGCCCAGCATGCCGTTGCGGCGGACGATGCCGGCATTGTTGACGAGGATCGAGACCTGGCCAACCTTGTCGGCGATCTGCTTCGCCATCGCGACGCAGTTTTCGCGGTTCGCGACGTCCAGCGCGAAGCTCTCGGCCTTGCCGCCGGCATCTCGGATTTCCTTCGCTGCTTCGGCCGCCGCCTTCTCTTCCCTGTCGAGCAGCACCACGCGCGCGCCTTCGCGGGCGTAGCCGAGCGCGATCGCGCGGCCGATGCCGGAGCCTGCACCGGTGACGACGGCAATATGATTCTGGAGAAGGGGCATGGAGCGTTTCCTCTTGCTTGGTTTTGCCGGAGGATAGCAAGCGTGCCGGCTAGTACAAGGCGGTAGCGATAGGTGCAGTCGTAGCCGCGCGAAGGGCAAAATGCCACGCATCTTCAGTCTCCTGTGGGAACAGGAGCTGTTGCGCCCGGTTACCGGTGGGGCAAGCGGGAGAGCGAGAAGTCGCGAAGTGGGGCGGAATGACTTAGCGAAATCGCCGCACGCTGCTATGGTTCGGTCCCCGGCGGAGGTAGCGCCGACATCGCAGTTCAGGGAGGCGAAGCATGACGCGAGCAGCAACCCGATGGGCATCACGCCCGCGCAGCAGCGCAAGCGCCGTGCTGGCTATCCTCTGCGCACTGGCTGCACTGTCGTTGCAATCGGGCGTATCGTCGGCCGCTGCGCCGATCGCCGTGGCGGTAGCGGACTTCGATTATTTCGACACGTCAGGAGAGATCGTGGACCAGAGCGCGGAGCATCGCGCCCGCGTGGCGTCGTTTGCAACATTGCTGCGCGACAATCTGGCGGCGCAGGGCGAGTATCGCGTGGTGCCGATCGAATGTCCCGATCATCCCTGCACCGCCAACACCATGTCGCAGGATCTGTTCGTCGCCGCTGCGCGAAAAGCCGGCGCCCGGCTCGTGGTCTATGGCGGCATTCGCAAGATGAGCACGCTGGTGCAATGGGGCGAAATCCAGTTGCTCGATCTCGAAGCCGAGAGATTGTTGATGCGACGAACGGTGACGTTCCGCGGCGATAACGATGCCGCCTATCGCCATGCCGCCGATTTTGTCGGCAATACACTGAAAGAAACCATGCCGAAGCCGTGAGGCACCGGCCGATCGTGCGGTGGGTTTGGCGAAGCCGCAACCCGCCGCGGTCCTTCTTTGCGGACAGACAGCTGATGATCGAAACCGTCAGCCGCTGACCGCTCTGTGTATCGCTTCGCAATGGCGCGCGAGGTTGGGATGGGCCGCGACAGCCGCCTTCAGCGGCGTCGGGATCGGGAAAAAATGGATGTTGGCGATGAAGCCGTAGATGCCGGCATCGATGCTGGTCGGCGTTGGGCCATGCACATAGCCATCCGCAGGAATCAGTTCGGCCAGCACCTGCAAATCGGCGATCCCGCGCGCATAGGCCTGGTCGGGAGCGTAGCGGCCGATGCCCTGGAAGTAGTAGCGCTGGGCGTTGTATTCCCTGGCCTTGTTCATGCCGGCTTCGTCGATGCGCGAATGTTGCGCGATGAAGTTGTCGCGAAATGCCGGGAAATAGCGGTCGTCCTTCCAGCGTGAATACGACATGACCCAGTACAGGTCGTCCAGCATCCGCGTGACGAGAAGGTTGGTCCTGCGCTGCGTGGAGGTGAGGCCGGCGTCGATGGTCAGGCCATACTTGCCGACGAGATGGGCGATGATGGTCTCGCTGTCGCCGATCGTTTCGCCATCGTCGACGATATAGGGCAATTGTCCGCGCGGCGCGGACGAGGCGTCGAAGATATGCTCATGGGTGAACGGGACACCAGCGAGCTTGAGGAAGGCGTAAACCTTCAGCCCGTAGCCGTTGTTGTCGGCGACACCGAACAGCTCCGGATAAGAGTAGAGAGTCAGCATCGATCACCGCCCGGAAAGCTGCGCCACGCATTCGATCTCGATCAGCATCTTCGGATCGGGCAGTGCCTGCACCACGCAGGTGGTGCGGGCAGGGTAGGGCGCAGGCCCGAACGCCGACGCATACAGCACGTTCATCGTGGCGACGTCGGAGGCACGCGTCAGCAGCACGTTGACCTTGACGAGATCGCGAAACGTCGCGCCGGCTTCGTCCAGGATGCGTTTGATGTTGGCGACGACGAAGCCGAACTGCGCCTCGAAACCATCTGCCAGCGCGCCCTTATCGTCAAAGCCCGGAATGCCCGAGACGAACAGCAGGTCGCCAGTGCGTGCGGCGAACGAGAGCGGCGGGGACTTGATGCCGGCGGGGGGTGCGAAGTGCTGGATCGGAGCCATGGGACACCTTCATGAACGGTTTGGTTCCTTGAACGTAACGCGCCGCTGCCTCGCTGGAAAGGCAGCGGCGCGGCGCTTGCGACCCGCCGATAGCTTTGAAGGTTCCGCCCGTCAGTCCCATTCGCCGGGCACGAGATAGCGCGACACGCACCTCGTCGAAGTAATGCAGTTCACACGTCGGCTGTTTTTGTTCGTGCAATCGTGATGAAATTGTGTCCGGTGCGCGGCGTGGGGGCCGCGTTCGCCGTGCATCGGTAACGACTCGAATGCACTTTGCCCCTTGCGCCGATCGGTTACAATCCGATAGTTGCGACTCAATCTGCGCCGCAGAGCCCGCCTGATACCTTCCGATTTGCAAGATCTCCGGAGAAACGATCCATGAAAATGCCATCCGCCATTCGCGCCACTGTGCTTGCGTTTGCGACCCTTGCGGGCGTCGCGCTGTCCTCCGCCGCGCGTGCCGACGAAGGCTTTGTGCAACTCACGATCTACAAGGCGGGATGGATCATCGGTGGATCCGGCGGCAGCGGCGTGCTGAATTTCCACGGCCGGCGCTATCCGCTGTCGACCGGCGGGCTCGATTACGGCCTGGTGTTCGGCGGATCGAAGACGATTTTGCGTGGCCGCGTCAGCAACATCTATCGTCCCTCCGACGTCGCCGGCGTCTACGGCGCAGCCGGCGCGGGCCTTGCGGTCGGCCGCGGTGCGCGCGCGATCGTGCTGAGCAACCAGAAGGGCGCCGTGCTGGAACTGACCGGCCACCAGGTGGGATTGATGGCGAATGCGGACCTTAGCGGTCTCGCGATCACGATGCGGTAGGCTTCTTAGTTTCGTAGGGTGGGCAAAGGCGCGAAGCGCCGTGCCCACCATCTGGCGCGTCGCACGAAAAGGTGGGCACGCTTCGCTTTGCCCACCCTACGGCTGACCAAATGGTGGGTATCTGCCGATGAACCGCGAACAGTTGGCCGCCGCCTACACCGCACCGGGCCGTCACTATCACAACCTCGCACACATCGAAGATTGTCTCGGTGCGCTCGCACGCGTGGAAAATCTCTCGGAGATCGACCGCGAAATCCTGTCCGAGGCGATCTGGTGGCACGATGTGGTCTATGACGCCACCCGATCGGATAATGAAGAGCTCAGCGCGCAGTTGGCCGAACGGCACGTCCGCGCCGATCTTCGCCAGGAAGTCGGCCGCCTGATCCGTTTGACGAAGACACACGACGTGTGGCTTGACGATCGGCTGGGCGCCATCCTGATCTCGATCGACCTCAGCATCCTGGGCGCGGAGCCCGCGCGCTACGACGCCTATGCCGCGGCGATCCGGCAGGAGTTCATCCATGTGCCGGAGCGCGACTATCGCGCGGGCCGCGCAAAAGTGCTCGGCCAGTTCGCGGCGCGGCCGGTGATCTTTCCCGATGCGGTGTTTGCCGCGAGGTATGACCGGCAGGCCCGCGAGAACCTCGCGCGCGAACTGGCGTCGTTGCGATAGCGTTTTCGAGCGAAGCGGACACCGGTTCGCGTGGAGAAAACGCGTCAAAAAAAAATCTGGAGCTTCGGCTCTGATGCAATCAGAACCGAAGCTCCGGCGATCACCTCACGCCGAGGAAATCCCGCTTGCCGACCTCGACGCCGTTGTGGCGCAGAATGCCGTGGGCGGTGGCGGCGTGGAAATAGAAATTCGGGAAGGCGAAGTTGAGCAGGTATTGCTGGCCGGTCAGCGTTCTTGTGTTGCCTCCGCCGACCGGGAATGTGACGTCGCGCGTTTCGCCGCCGTCGAACTGCGCCGGCTTGAACGACTTCACATAGTCGGTCGCTTTCGCGATCCGCGCCTGCAGCTCCTCGAACGTCGTTTCAGTATCGGGCGTGGAAGGCACCTCGCTGCCGGTGAGGCGCGCGCAGGTTTTTGCAGCGAAATCGCAGGCCGTCTGTACCTGCCGCGACAGCGGATACATGTCCGGGTAAAGCCGTGCATTGAGCAGAACTTCGGGCTGGATGTTCTTGGCCTTGCAATGCGCTTCCGCCTTGGTGATCAAGCCGGAAAGGCTGCCGAGAATCTGCAGGAAGACGGGCACGGTGGCGTCGTGGAAAGACATGTGATGCTCTTTTCGTGATGTGGAATAACGCCTCGGGAGGATGAGGTGTTTTCCGACATGGGGAGCGGTGAAGGAAATACAACGCTCGTTCTTCGTCAACACGAGCGAAATATTCCAAGCAGCATGACCCTGCTCAACCTCGCCCCGCTTGCGGGGAGAGGTCGGATTGCGAAGCAATGAAATTCCACTAGCGGAGGGAAGGCCCTCACCCGAACCCTCTCGCCGTAAGAACGGGGAGAGGGAGAAGAGTGCACCTACCGTGCGGCTGGCATCACGAGACCAGCCGGCTGCGCCTGTGCAGCGGGACCGCGCATCCGCGCCAGCAACTCCGCGGTCGGCCAGGAATCCGCCGGCAATCCGTATTTCACCTGCATCGCCTTCACCGCGGTGCGGCTCAGCTGTCCCATCACGCCATCGACCTTGCCGACATTGAACCCCGCGCGCACGAGGTGCTGCTGCAGCTCTTTCAGTTCATGGAGCGGCAGTTGCGCGACCGGCGCGGACGGCTGTCGCATCGAGGCTGCGCCGGCGATGCGGCTGGCGAGATAACCGGCGGTCGTCGAATAGATCAGCGAATTGTTCCACTCGGTATAGGCGGCGAAATTCGCATACGCCAGGAACGCAGGCCCGGTGCGGCCCATCGGCAGCAGCAGCGAGGCCGGCAGATCGTCGTTCGGCAGCGGCTTGCCATCGGGATAGGTGACGCCGAGCTGCGCGAGTTTTGCGCGCGGCAGCTTGATCGTCAGGTCGGCCTGCTCCCACGGAAAATTCTGCGGCGCGCGCACTTCCTGCAGCCACGGCTCGCCGCGCCGCCATTTCAATCCGGTGGCGATGTAGTTGGCGGTCGAGCCGATCACATCGGGCGCGCTGCGCAGCAGGTTGCGGTGGCCGTCGCCGTCATAGTCCACCGCATAGTTGAAATAGTGCGTCGGCAAGAACTGCGTCTGGCCGAGTTCGCCGGCCCATGAACCGATCATCTCGGCTGCCGAGAGATCGCCGCGGTCGATGATCTTCAGCGCGGCGATGGTCTCCTTCTGGAACATCTCCGAGCGGCGACAGTCATAGGCCAGCGACACCAGCGACGGCAGCGTATGCAGCTTGCCGAGTTCGGCGCCAAAACTGCTCTCCAGTCCCCAGAACGCGGCGATCACGGCCGGAGGCACGCCATATTCCTTTTCCGCGCGCGCAAACGCCGTCGCATGCATCCGGATTCGCGCCTGCGCATTTTTTGCGGCACCGTCGGACGCCCGATTTCGCGCGAATTCGGTGAATACCTGGCCAAAAACGCGCTGGCCGCGGTCGCGGTTGACGATGCCCTGGTCGTAGGTGAGGTAGGGCGCGGCCTCGGCCAGTGCGCGCTGTGACACGCCTTCCGCTACTGCCTGCTGCTTGAGGTCGGCGAGGAAGCGATCGAACGGCATGCCGTTGTGACACGCCGCCGCACGGGGCGAGGGCGCCCTTGCGACAGGCTGGCTCGGAGCGCCTGCGGCCGGCGGTCGCGGTTGCACCGCCGCCGGTCGGGCGGGTGCAGGACGGACCGGCGCCGGCTGGGTTTGGGCGATGGCAAGAGACGAAAGGGACAGGGAGGCCGCAACAGCAAGCAGAAGTCTGAGATGCGGCATCAAGGTCCCCGGGATCGTGAATCCGAAGGCTGAGTCTTAGACCGGCGGGGCAGATTAGCCAACGGGCCGGGAAGTCGTCATCGCGAGCGAAGCAATCCATACCTCCGCGCCAGACAGGTAAATTGGCTGCCAGCAGCTTCCTGGCCTCGGAGCAATTCCACCCTGCAATCCCCGCCGCGCGCATAGGAGCCTGCCGTATCAACCTGATCTCACAGGCTGTTCCAATCGTTGATCCCCGTGTAGGCTCACCGCACTGCCGGGCCGGGATAAGGCCGTCGCCCATATGGGGCGGGCAGATAAAATGGGAGATAGCGGAATCCATGACGGAACTCCGATACCTGGCGCCTGGCACGCTTGATGAAGCGGTCGGTGCATTCGCGAAAGCCGGCAGTGCGGCGCGCATCCTGGCCGGCGGCACCGATCTTCTGGTGCAGATGCGTTCAGGCGTGCTCAAGCCCGGCGTCATCGTCGATATCAAGAAAATCCCGGAAATGACGACAATCGAGCAGGCGGCCGATGGCGGCTTCCGCATCGGAGCGGCCGTTTCGGGCATGGCGCTGCACGACCACAAGACGTTCGGCAAGGTCTGGCCCGGCGTGCTCGAGGCCGTCAACCTGATCGGTTCCAAGCAGGTGCAGGGCAGGGCGTCCGCGGGCGGCAATCTCTGCAACGGTTCGCCCGCCGGTGACAGCGTACCCGCGATGGTCGCCGCCGGCGCCATCGTCACGGTGCAGGGCCCGAACGGCCGCCGCGAGTTGAAGGTGGAGGATGTTCCCGCCGGTCCCGGCCGCACCAACCTGAAGCCCGGCGAGATCCTCGTCAGCTTTGCGCTGCCGCCACGTCCGGCAGGATCGAGCGATGCCTATTTGCGCATGATCCCGCGCACCGAAATGGATATCGCGGTGGTCGGCGTCGGCGTCAGCCTGACGATCAAGGACGGCACTGTCACCGCCGCGCGCGTTGGCTTGGGGGCGGTAGCACCCACCGTGCTGCTGGTCGAAGACGCCGCGAAAGCGCTGATTGGCTCGAAGCTCGACGACGCTGCGCTGGCGAAAGCCGCCGCTGCCTGTTCCGCCGCCTGCCGTCCGATCGACGACAAGCGCGGCACCATCGCCTATCGCACCAAGGTGGCCGGCGTGCTGCTCAAGCGCACCGCCGCGATCGCCGCCAAACGCGCGACCCAGAAGAACTAGATCGGGAAATAAGCTTCATGGCCAAAGTTCACGTCACCACCACCATCAATGGCGAGCCGATGGAATTTTTGTGCGAGCCCAATGACACCATGCTCGACGCGCTGCGCGGGCCGCTTGCGCTCACCGGCTCCAAGGAAGGCTGCGCCTCTGGCGATTGCGGCGCCTGCTCGATCACGCTCGACGATCGGCTTGTCTGCTCCTGCCTGATGCTCGCGGTTGAATCCGAAGGGCACGAGATCCGCACCATCGAAGGCATGGCGCAGGGCGACAAGCTGCATCCCCTGCAGCAGAAGTTCCTGGAAATGGCCGCGCTTCAATGCGGCATCTGCACGTCCGGCATGCTGATGGCTTCCGACGCGCTGCTCAAGCGGAGCCCGGACCCGACCGAGGAGGAAGTCCGCTTCTGGCTCGCCGGCAACCTCTGCCGGTGCACCGGCTACGACAAGATCGTCCGCGCGGTGATGGACACCGCCGCCGAAATGCGCGCTCAATAAGTTTACGGGAGCCAGCCCAATGAATCTCGTCACCAACAACAAGTGGATCGGCCAGCGCACCATCCGTCCCGACGGAATGGACAAGGTCACCGGCCGCGCCCAGTTCGCCGCCGACACCACCATGCCCGGCATGATCTGGGGCAAGGTGCTGCGCAGCCCGCATCCGCATGCCCGCATCAAGTCGATCGACACGTCCAAGGCGGAAAAACTGCCGGGCGTGAAAGCCGTTGTCACCTCGAAGGACATCGTCGATTTCACGATCGAGAAGGGTGCTGTCATGCTGGGCATCCAGGACATGCGCTGGATGTGCCGCAACGTGATGGCGCGCGAGAAGGCGCTGTTTCCCGGCCACCCCGTCGCCGCGGTCGCCGCGACCACCGAAGCGATCGCCGCCGAAGCCTGCAAGCTGATCGAGGTCGATTACGAAGTGCTGCCGTGGTCTATCGAGATCGACGACGCGATCAAGCCGGATGCGGCCATCCTGCACGAGTTCAACAAATTCGACGGCAAGCCTTCCAACATCGCCGGCCGTCTCGAGCACAAGAAGGGCGACATCGCTGAAGGCTTCAAGAAGGCCGACATCGTCATCGAGCGCACCTTCACCACGCGCCCGGTTCACCAGGGTTATATCGAGCCGCATGCCTGCCTGATCTCGGTCGCGCCCGACGGCAAGACCACGATCTGGAGCTCCAGCCAGGGCCAGTTCATGGTGCGCGCAATGACGTCGATGCTCACAGGCATCCCGCAGAGCGACATCCGCGCCATCCCCGCCGAGATCGGCGGCGGCTTTGGCGGCAAGACCATCGTCTATCTCGAACCGCTGGCGACGATACTTGCGAAGAAGTCCGGCCGCCCGGTGAAGATGGTGATGACGCGCGAGGAAGTGATGCGCGCCACCGGTCCCACCTCGGGCTCGAAGAGCACGGTGAAGATCGGCGCGACAAAAGACGGCAAGATCGTTGCCGCGCACGGCACCTTCTATCTGCAGGCCGGCGCCTTCCCGGGTTCGCCGATCCGCGGCGCCGCGGGCTGCAGCTTCACGCCCTACGACGTCCCGAACCTGCTCTCGGAAGGCTACGACGTCTGCTCCAACCGCTCCAAGGTCGCGGCCTATCGCGCGCCGGGCGCGCCGATCGGCGCTTATGCCGTGGAATGCGTGCTCGACGAAGTCGCCGAAGCCCTGAAGATGGACCCGCTCGACTTCCGCCTGAAGAACGCCGCGAAGGAAGGAACGAAAGCCGCGCACGGCCCGACCTTCCCGCGCATCGGCTATATCGAGACGCTGGAAGCGGCGAAGAACTCCGAGCACTACAAGGCCCCGCTCGGCAAGCTTCAGGGCAGGGGTGTCGCGTCCGGCTTCTGGTTCAACGCCGGCGGCGAATCCTCCGCGCAGGTCAACATCACCGAGGACGGTAACGTCGTCGTCACCACGGGCCACCCTGATATCGGCGGCTCGCGCGCGGGCATCGCCAACATCTGCGCCGAGTTGCTCGGCATCGACTACAGCCGCGTCTCCGTCATCATCGGCGACACCCAGACGGTTGGTTTCTCCAACCTGACCGGCGGCAGCCGCGTGCTGTTCGCTTCCTCGATGGTGGTGACTCAGTCGACCGACAAAATCATCCAGACGCTGCGCGAGCGCGCGGCAAAAATCTGGGAGATCGATCCTGAGGCCGTGAAGTGGGAGCAGGGCGCGGCGCATCCCGTGAGCCCGAACGCCGGCCAGTTCGAGCCGCTGACGCTGAAAGAGCTCGCCGAGAAGGCGCCCGCGATGGGCGGCCCGATCGGCGCCGGCGTGCAGCTCAACACCACGGGCGCGGACGGCGGCTTCGGCACCCATGTTTGCGACGTCGAGGTCGATGTCGATCTCGGCATCGCGCGCGTGATCCGCTACACCGCCGTGCAGGATGTCGGCCGCGCCATTCACCCCGGCTATGTCGAGGGTCAGCTTCAGGGCGGCGTCGCCCAAGGCATCGGCTGGGCGCTGAACGAGGAATACATCTACACCAGGGAAGGCAAGGTCGATAACCCCGGCTTCCTCGACTATCGCATGCCGGTCTGCTCGGACCTGCCGATGCTCGACTGCATCATGGTCGAAGTGCCGAACCCGAAACACCCGCAGGGCGTCAAGGGCGTCGGCGAAGTGCCGCTGGTGCCGGTTATGGCGGCGGTGGCCAACGCGATCTACAACGCGCTCGGCAAGCGGTTCTACGCGCTGCCGATGTCACCGCCGAAGGTGCTGGAAGTGCTGGAAGCGCCGACCCAGCAGGCTGCGGAGTAGCCGATGAGCGTGACGGGTCAGCAGCAGCTTGATCCGTCCACGCCAAATGAGGTTGGCAGGCCGCCGCGGAAATTATTTGGCGGCCTGGCCACGGTTCTCTGCCTGCTCGCCACGCCGCTGCTGCTGTTCCTCGTCGTCGCCGCCGCTGGCGGAGGACACGGCACCTATTGGCTGGCGAAGATGTTCTTTCCCTGGTCGATGATGTCCACGGCCGTCACCAGATCGATTACGCAGCCCCTCATCGTGCTGGGCATCGCGCAGTATCCGCTCTACGGAATCATTCTCGATCTCGCCCGCGCCAGGTCCCGGTTCAAGCCTGCCGCACTGACGCTGCTGGCCGCGCATTTCTCGGCGCTGATGCTGGCGTTCTCTATTTCCAATCGTTCGTTCACGCCGTAGGACGAAACGCGATCTGCCATGGCGGCGCCGCAAACCTGCGGCATTCCGGACTTTGCGGCTCTTGCCCCATGCCGCTACGCTCATGAAGTAACAGGCGTAGCCCGGATGAGCGAAGCGATATCCGGGACCTTCATTGTCGTTCCCGCATATCGCTGTGCTCATGCGGGCTACAGGCTGGCAACGCAATGAACGAACTGCTTCCCTATCGCACCATGGCGTACAACAACGCCTGGGCAAACCACCGGCTGCTTACTGCTTGCGCCGGTCTGACGCCGGAAGAATTCACTGCAAAACGAACCGGCTTCTTTCCGAGCCTGCGCGCCACCCTCAACCACATCCTGATCATCGACCGCTTTTACGTCGACGCGATGGAGGGCGGCACGCTGGGCCCCGCCGCCTTCGCCAACCCGGAGCCTTGCGCAACGATCGCCGCACTGAAGATGGCGCAGGCCATAGTCGACCAACGTTTGCTCAACGTCGTCGAAGCGCTCAATAGCGCCGGTCTGCAGCGCATCGTCTCCGTGCATCGCGGCACCACCATCCAGCGCGAGCGGATGGACCGACTGCTGCTGCATTTGTTCCAGCACGACATCCATCATCGCGGGCAGGCCCACGCCATGCTCAGCGCTACGTCGGTGAGCCCGCCGCAACTCGACGAGTTCTTCGCGGTCGGCGAGGCGCCGCTACGGGCTGGGGAGTTCGCCGAATTGGGCTGGACCGAGGAGGGAATTTGGGGCGACCCGTAAGCGATTGGAAGCACAACCCGTCGGTTGTGCGGGCTACTCGCTTAAGATCGGACAGCGACGTAGCTGCTGTTATGTTGTTTTGGCCTTCACACAGAAGCAGGACAGAGATATCGAAACGCAAACAAGAAGGCCAGATTTCACCGCTCAAGTTGCGCTTGAGGAAATGGACATCGGTTTGACTGTTGCAGCCAAATCCAACGAGCGGGTCCTGGGACTCCTGAGCGCAGCCGGCGTGTTCGGCATCTGGTCCGGCTTTCTCGTCTTCTCAAGGGCCGGCATGCAATCCGGTCTGACGCCCTTCGATTTGACGGCACTTCGGTTCCTGGTCGCCAGCGCCCTGATTCTTCCTTTCGCCATAGCCTGGTGGCCGCGTCACCTGCCGCTGCACGCGACCCTGTCGATGTCGATCTTCGGCCCCGGCGCTCTGTATAGCGTTTTGATGTACTTCGGGCTGAAGGATTCGTCGGCAGCCTACGGGGGAGTGTTCGCCAACGGTACGTTGCCAATTTTCACCATGCTGCTGGGTTTCCTTTTCGCACGGCGCGTGCCGTCCTGGCGGCAACTCGTCGCTGTTTTCATCCTGGTTGTCGGCGCGGTGCTTATTGGCGTTCCGGGCCTGCGCAACGGCGGCAACAGTGTGGTGTTGGCCATCGCGTTCTTCCTCGCGGCGTCGGCGGTGCTTTCAATCTACGTCTTTGGCGTGAAGCACTGGCAGGTCGAGCCGCGCCAGGCGCTGGCCCTGGTCAGCTTGCCGAACGCGCTACTTTTCCTGCCGGCCTGGTTTTTCTTTCTTCCCTCCACCGTCCACGATGCGCCGTGGTCCACGATACTGCTTCAGGCCGCCTTCCAGGGATTGGGCCCCGGTTTCCTGGCGGTCATCCTGTTCGCCATTGCTGCGAGGATTCTCGGGCCAACCCCCTCGGCCGGACTGGCTGCGGCGGTCCCCGCAAGTGCAACGCTGTTGGCGATACCTGTACTTCGCGAGATTCCGACGGGCATCGAGTGGATCGGCATCGCGATTGTCACTGCCGGGCTCGTTCTGCTCCTGAAAGGCCAACCCGAAACCAGGATTCTGGCCAAGCAACCGCAGCCCGGATGAGCGACGCGAGATCAAGGAATCCGCGACAGCGAAGGCGTGAGGCCCTCCCAATGTGTTAGTCCCGGTTAGCCAATACCGGACACCCGGGCCGTGCGGTCGCCTCTGCGCTCGATGGAGTCGCGCCAAAACCCTTGATCTGCATCAAATGGAAGCGTCGGAATTTCCGACCATAGGAGGATGGAGGCAAGCCTCGTCTCCATTCTCTATCAAGGGAGGCATCAACAGTAGGGAGTTACATCATGCGAACATTTGGAGCGCTATGTTTCTCACTGTTACTATCCGCGGTTCCTGCGACTGCGTCTGATTTCAAGGAAGAAATTGGGAAGGTTGCCTCAGCATACGAGCAGTACTTCAATAAGAAGGATGCCGCCGGAATTACCTCGCTTTATACGAAGCAGTACCTTCGAGTTAACGCTGGAGGAGTGGTAGCTGACAACACCAAACTCTATGAAGGCGTTTTCAAAACGGGTTTCGATCACCTCGATGTAAAGATGACCGAGATTCAGCCTCTGTCGGATGATATGGCGATGGCTACTGGCGAATCCAGAATTACCGGGAAGAACGAGAAAGGTGATCCGTTGGACGTAACGGTCATCTGGACTGATGTTCTCGTTCGTGAGAACGGTCAGTGGAAGATTCGTATGCTGACATCGCTTCCCAAACCGCCGCCGCAGCCGCAACAGGCAGCAAAGTAATACAAACGCGTCAAGCGGACGTCCGACCATGAAAGGGGCGGCTGGCTGCCGCCCCTTTATCTCGGTCTTTCAGATGCCAGATCAACCCGCTTGACGTTTCGCTCATGTGCCTACTGCTGCGAGCCGAATTGAAAGAAATCATGAACGATCAAAATTCATCAACTCCTTCTCCCTTCCACTCCATCCGCGCCATCGACTACACCGTCATCCTCGTGCGCGACATGCCGGCGATGCGCCGTTTCTATGAGGGCGTCCTGCGCTTTCCGCTGACACGTGAGTTGTCGGCGGGGTGGATCGAATATCAGATCGGCGGCAACACGCTCGCGCTGTCGCGGCCAAGCCGGACGGCGAAGGACGCACCGACGCCTACAGGCAGCGCTTCGCTGCAGCTTGCTTTCAGGGTTGCCCGTGACGACGTCGATCGCTGCGCCGACGAGCTGGTGCGCCACGGCGTCGATCTGCTCGAGCCGCCGACGGACCAGAGTTTTGGCCACCGCACGCTGTTCTTCAGGGATCCCGACGGGAATCTGCTGGAGGTGTATGCGGAGATCTGAGGCTGGCAGACCTCATCCTGAGGAGCCTGCGAAGCAGGCGTCTCGAAGGATGAATGGCACCAGCCTGCGCTCGTCTGAGAGTAAGGCGGATTAGCGGAGCGTAATCCGCCGCGCGCCCGTGCAATGAATTCGGTGGGTTACGCTCCGCTAACCCACCTACGGTGTACCGCCTAGTTCAGCGTCAGCCAGACCAGATTGCCGTCGTGCTGGCAGGTGTTGCAGTGCGCCGGCTGGTTGAAGGTGTTGGCGAGCTGCCATTCCTGCGCCTCGTTGCTCCATTGGGCCGTGGCGTGGCAGATGATGTCGTCGGAGCCACAGGCAGCGCAGACCGGCGTCGAACGGGCGGCCCGGTTCGCCACCTTCAGCTCAGGCGGCTGCGCTCGCTCCGAGGAGATCCGGTCCTGTGTGATCCGGTCCTGGGTCGTTTCAAACGGGTTGACCAGTCTGAGGCGTCGCAACATCGGCCCTGCATCCATCCGCGAGTTCTTGGGATTCGCTTCATTCCAAACTAGCCAATCGGCTTGGCCGTTCCATCGCAAAATTGAGGAATACCCACGTTTTAAGTGTGATCGTCACCAGCGGGACACAGCCGTGTTTTTCCGGTGAGGGAAGGGAGACTCATATCGCGCTGCGTCAATGACGTGAGGCATTTTTAGAAGAATCGATCCTGTCGACGCACGGGCACGCACAACCATCCAGCATCGATGCCGCGCCGTTGTGCAGATGGTGCGCCGGTGCCTCCTGGCGCAGTGCTCTACGGCTCACTGGGGAGCTTTCCGAAGGGTTGCGTCGTTGCGCGCAAGCGGAAAGTTTCTCAATCATTTCAAGCTGATTTGCCCGGTCCAGCCGTGTGCGAAAAAACAATTCACTTCGCGCGAGACCCAAATCAGGCCTAGAACTCCCGCCATCCCGGCCCGCAAGAGGGGCGTTGGCCATCGTCACGAACGTTGGGCCGGGCTGTGATGGACGCGAAAGCGCCGGGCGCGTGATGTGGTTCGCAGGGCGGGCTTCCCGTGAGCGAACGCCGCGCGCAGGACGTACGGCGCAGTTGCGTACGGCAAAACCGTGTGGTTCTGGCACCCGTGGCTGGTGTCAAGCCGGCGGAGGTTTGCAAAGCTCAACCGGGCAATGCGAGCCGCCAATTCGCCGGCGATGGAGGCAAGAGGAATTCGTCTCCAGGGAGAGCTCGGCATAAGCCGTCAAACCATTGCGCAGGGAAGGCCGGTTGTTTCGGCTGATACCTGTATGCTCGTGTGCGTCTTCCTAGCATTTATTGCACACGAGACCGCGGGTGCCAGCCAGCACCCGGTCTTCCCTGCGCCCTCTGATTTTTCGAGGGGCAAGAGTTCAGGCATAGCTCGGGGCGCAACGCGCCGCGGGAATGCCGGATCATGTTCGGTTGTCGTCACCCGCCTTTTGCGCAATTGCGCACTGGGGCGGGTGATCCAGTATTCCAGAGACGCCAGTGATTGAATCGAGAAGCCGCGGCGTACTGGATCGCCCGTCAAGCCGCGCAATGACAAGGAGAGGGCGATCACACCCTCACAACTCGCGCGCATTGGAAAACGCAAACGAGCTCACCCGCCGCGTGTTCTCATCAAGTATCAGCGTCCGCGTAATCGGCGGCTCCGCGCGCTGGCTGCAGTTTTCGCGCTCGCAGAGCCGGCAGTTGACGCCGATCGGCGTGCCTTCCGTCTTCTCCAGGTCCATCCCGGCGGCATAGACGAGCTTCGCCGCATGGCGGATCTCGCAGCCCAGGCCGATCGCAAAGCGCGGCTGCGGCTGCGGGTGCGGGGCGATCGGACGGCGCACCATCTGCGCGATCGAGAAGTAGCGCGTGCCGTCGGGCAGTTCGATCACCTGCTTGAGCAGGCGGTCCGGCGTGTCGAAGGTCGAATGCACGTTCCACAGCGGGCAGGTGCCGCCGAACTTCGAGAACGGAAACGTGCCGGAGGAAAACCGTTTCGAGACGTTGCCGGCGTTGTCGACCCGCAGCAGGAAGAACGGCACGCCGCGTGCGTTCGGCCGCTGCAGCGTGGTGAGGCGGTGGCAGACCTGCTCGAAGCCGGCATTGAAGCGCTGCGCCAGCACATGCACATCGTAGTTCAGCGTCTCGGCCGCGCTGTGGAACGGTTGGTAGGGCATCATCACGGCAGCGGCGAAATAGTTCGCCAGCGTGATGCGATAGAGCCGCCGCGGCGTGTCGTCGAGCGGACCGGCGCGGTTGACGATGGCGTCGATGCTGGCGCCGCATTCGGCCAGGCCGATCTGCAGCGCGAGCTGGAAAGCGCGGCCGGAGCCATCGACCAGTTCGGAGATCAGCAATTGCCGGCGATGCCGGTCGAACCGCCGCAGCGTCTCGCGCATCACGTCGACAGGCATGATGCGGGTGACGATCGAGTGCTTTTCGCGCAGCCGCGCCGACAGCGCCGCGAACAGCTCCTCGGCAGAGACGTTGAGCTCGTCGCGCAGGTTCTCCGCGGCTTGTTCGAGTTCCGGAAAATAGTTGCGGTTGGCCTCGATCAGGTCGCGCACGCGCTCGATCGGGTTGGCCTCGAATCGCGCGCCTTCGTCGCGATCGGCCATTTGGGCCGCGACCATGGTCTCGCCGCGGCGGGCCTCGGTATAGGCGGCGTAGAGCCGTTGCAGGGAATGGGTAACCCCGGGACAGAGTTCGGCGAGGTCGCGCAGTTCCTGCTTCGGCAGGTCGATCTGCCGGAACAGCGGGTCGGAGAAGATTTCGTTCAGTTCGGCAAAGAACCGGTCCTCGTCGGCGGTGGCGAGATCGCGCAGATCGAGGTCATAGGTTTCCGCCAGCCGGAGCAGGATCTGCGCCGTCACCGGACGCTGGTTCCGCTCTATCAGGTTGATATAGCTCGGAGAAATCTCAAGCCCTTCGGCCATCTGGGTCTGCGACAGGCCGAGCTGCTGGCGGATCCGGCGGAATCGCGGACCGACAAACAGCTTCTTTCCAGTGTCTGTGGCCATGCTGGGTTCCTTAACTCGATTGTGACAAAATTTACAAAATAACATCTATGACAAGTCTAGATGTTACATGACATCACCATTCGAAATCAAGCAGGCTATACGGAATTGGAGTTTTGGCGTTTAGCTCTCGGTACGTTTTGCAACGCACTGTCAAGAATGTCGATCAGTGGCGGACTGCAGATTGGCATCACCGGAAGGAGCAAGATCATGAATTTCCAGCCACGCGGCATCAGCGACCAGACCATCCAGGGACCCGCTTCCTATGCGAGCGAGATCAGCGCTGCCAAGGCGCTGCTCGATACCCAGCCGACCTGGAACGGCGTCACCGCCGAAGCCGTGGCGCGCATGCGTCTGCAGAACCGCTTCAAGACCGGCCTCGACATCGCCCGTTACACTGCGGCGCTGATGCGCGCCGACATGGCCGCCTATGACGCCGATCCCACCAAGTACACCCAGTCGCTGGGCTGCTGGCATGGCTTCATCGCGCAGCAGAAGCTGATCTCGGTCAAGAAGCACTTCGGTGGCAAGACCGATCGCCGCTATCTCTATCTCTCGGGTTGGATGATCGCGGCGTTGCGCTCCGAGTTCGGACCGCTGCCCGACCAGTCGATGCACGAGAAGACCTCGGTGCCGGCGCTGATCGAGGAGTTGTACACCTTCCTCCGTCAGGCGGACTCCCGTGAGCTCAACGACATCTTCCGCGCCATCGACGCTGCCCGCAAGGCAGGCGACAAGGCGAAGGAAAAGGAACTGATCGAGAAGGTCGACAACTTCCAGACCCATGTCGTGCCGGTCATCGCTGACATCGACGCGGGCTTCGGCAATGCCGAGGCGACCTATCTGCTCGCCAAGAAGATGATCGAGGCAGGCGCCTGCGCGCTGCAGATCGAAAACCAGGTCTCCGACGAGAAGCAGTGCGGTCACCAGGACGGCAAGGTGACGGTGCCGCACGAGGTGTTTTTGGCGAAGATCCGCGCCTGCCGCCATGCGTTCCTCGAACTCGGCGTCGAAGACGGCGTCGTCGTGACACGCACCGACTCGCTCGGCGCCGGCCTCACGCAGCAGATCGCTGTCAGCCACAAGCCGGGCGACATCGGCGACCAGTACAACAGCTTCCTGGATTGCGAGGAAGTCACCGCAGAAAACGCCAGGAATGGCGATGTCATCATCAACCGCAACGGCAAGATGATGCGTCCGAAGCGGCTCGCCAGCAACCTCTACCAGTTCCGCGCCGGAACGGGTGAAGATCGCTGCGTGCTCGACTCGATCACCTCGCTGCAGAACGGCGCCGATCTCCTGTGGATCGAGACCGAGAAGCCGCATATCGAGCAGATCGCCAAGATGGTCGACCGCATCCGTGAGGTCGTTCCGAACGCGAAGCTCGCCTACAACAACTCGCCGTCGTTTAACTGGACGCTCAACTTCCGTTGGCAGGTCTACGACGCGATGAAGGAAGCCGGCAAGGATGTCAGCAAGTACAACCGCGCCGACCTGATGAAGCCGGAATACGACGATACGCCGCTGGCGATTGAAGCCGACGAGCGCATCCGCACCTTCCAGGCCGATTCAGCCAAGCGTGCCGGCATCTTCCACCACCTGATCACGCTGCCGACCTATCACACGGCGGCGCTGTCGACCGACAATCTCGCCAGGGAATATTTCGGCGAGCAGGGCATGCTGGGCTACGTGAAGAATGTTCAGCGCCAGGAGATCCGTCAGGGCATCGCCTGCGCCAAGCATCAGAACATGGCCGGCTCCGATATCGGCGACGAGCACAAGGAATATTTCGCCGGCGAAGCCGCTCTCAAGGCGGGCGGCGTCCACAATACGATGAACCAGTTCGGCTAACACGGTAGCAGCAGGAGACTAGTCATGACGAAGAGCAATTTCTGGGTGATTGGCGGCGAGTTCGGTTCGATGAACTTCCACAAGCTCGTGGAAGGCTCGGCCCAGGTGCAGGGACCGTTCAAGACCCGCAAGGAGGCCGAGGACGCCTGGCGCACGGTCTCGGAAGAGAACCGTCACAAGGCCGGCGTGCGCTTTTCGATCGTCGAAGAGCCCTCCCGTATCTCGGCCTGATAGAAACTGAGGAAGCCCAAGGACAGGCGGCCCCATCCGGAAATCCGGGTGGGGCCGCCTGCGTATTTCGAGGTCCGAGACGGGCGAGACTCGCCCTGAGAGGGCGGGGATGGGGAGCTTTCGCCGCGTCTCCCAAACCCGGTGGATCGCTAACCCATTGCAAATAAACAGCCATTGCGCGCGAGGTAGTTACTGATAGGTTAACAGGCGCCCACCCCCCTCAGGATAAAAGGCGGCTACCGATGTCAGACGCGCAAAAAAACGGCAGTGAAGCCCGCGACATGCGACCGACACGGCTGCGCGATGCGCTCCGCCAGGCCCGGATCGAGGCAGCCGACCGCACCGGCGTCGTGGTCGAGTTGCGCGATGCCGAGGTCGCCCGGCTCGAGATCCTGAACGAGGCGCTCGATCCGTTGTTCGCCGAGGTGCCGGAGCAGATCGACCTGTTCGATCGCGGCGTCAGTCAGGGCGAGACGCCGCGGCTGTGGATCGACGTGGTCGCGCATGTGGTGATGGGGCGCGACAAGCGCATCTATCGCTTCGTGCAGGATACGCGCTTCGGCCGCATCGTGATCGCCGAGTCGCATGACGTGCCCGTCATCTTCGATGCCGTCACCGGCTATGTCGCGCGCCGCATGATCGAGCGCGAGCATGCGATGATGGTGACGGCGGCGGCCGAGCCGGTCGCCGAGAAGAAGCCGCGCCGTCGCGGCTTCGGCGCCTTCGTGCTCGGCTTCGTGCTGGGTGCGGTGGCGCTGTTCGGACTGGCGCTGTATGCGAGCCTGAAGAATTTCTGAGGTCGGCTGCGGCGAATAGCAAAACGGTGTCGACCGCAGCATGACCCTGCCCCTTGCCATCCTGCTGGTGATCGCCCTGTTCGCCAGCGCGCGTCTGTACGGCAAGTGGCGCACGCTGCGGCGGGCCGAATTCATCCGCACCTTTCGCTGGCCGCGCGGGCTGCTCGAGCGGCTGGAGAAGCGTCACCCGGGTTTTGCGCGCAAGGACAGCTCGCTGGTCTCGCGCGGCCTGCGGCAATTCTTTCTCGCCTACCTGATGAGCGGCAAGCGCTACGTCTCGATGCCCTCGCAGGTCGCCGACGACCTCTGGCATGAATTCATCCTGTACACGCGCGACTACGATGCATTCTGCCGCAGCGCCTTCGGCGGTTTCCTCCACCATACCCCCGCCGTCGTCCTCAGCGAACATCGCAAGAGCAATGAAGGTCTACGCCGCGTCTGGTGGTATTGCTGCAAATACGAGAACATCGATCCGGTCCGCCCCACGCGACTGCCGTTGTTGTTTGCGCTCGACAGCAAGCTCAACGTCGCAAACGGGTTCGTCTATCACCCCGACTGTGAGGAACTGCGCAGGAGCGGCAGCGGCGCTGCGTATTGCGGCGGCGACTTCTCCGATACGTCGGTCGACGGCAGTTCGGACGGATTTGGCGACACAGGCGGCGACGCAAGCGGTGATAGCGGCGGCGACGGTGGTGGTGATGGAGATGGAGGCGGCGGCTGCGGCGGTGGGGATTGAGGGCTTCGCGGGACTGCGTGCCCGGCGAGACGCTAAAGCAGCGTCGTCTGCTTGATCTGCTTGACGCGGAAGTCGGCGTCGATGGCGCGCACGGTCTGCACGCAACGCCATTTTTCGCCGTCGCGCGCGATCGAAAACAGGTTGTACGCCGCGCCCGGATAATGCCGGTGCGCCAAGGCCGACGCCGACGGCACGCCGACCGCCGGGATCTGGCGGTCGACCCCTTCGAACCACATCGTCGAATGAATGTGGTCATGACCATGCAGCACGAGTTCGACACCGCGCCGCTTCAGCACGGCGCGGAGCGCCTTCGAATCGGTGAGCCGCTTCATCCGCGAATCCGAGTGCAGGGGATGATGAACCAGCAGCACCCGAAAAGCCTCATCGGCGGAAATCTGCGCCAGATGGCGATCGAGCGCATCGATCTGTGCACGGCCAAGCCGGCCGGTGGCCATCAGGGGCGGCGTCGGCACCGCCGAAGACACTCCGATCAGCGCCAGCGGCCCGCGCCGGCGTACGAACGGAAACGGCGCGCCGTTCGCTTCGGCGACGTCGCAGCTGAGATATTTCTCGAATGTGTCAGTGAAACGATGCCGCGCCGCCCGCACATAGGCGTCGTGATTGCCGGGTATGACGGTGACCCGTTGCGGCGTGCCGACGCTTTCAAGCCAGGCCTGGGCCGGTGTGAACTCCGCCTCCAGCGCCAGGTTGACGAGATCGCCGGTCACCGCGATGTGGTCCGGCCGCTGCGCCTGCATGTCGGCGACCAGCGCATCGAGCACCTCGCGGCGGTGATATTTGTGGCGGTTGCGGGTCCAGTTGAGATAGCCGAGCGCACGCTTGCTCGCGAGATCGCGCAGACTCGCCGCGGGCAGCGGCGGCAGATGCGGGTCGGACAGATGCGCCAGCGTAAAGCTATCGGTCATTCGCGCTCCGCCGCATTCCCTGTGATATAGAGCCGTCGCACGATCATGCCGACGATATAAGGATCAAACGTGATAGCTGTCCATCCGAGGTTTGCGTGACGGCCCTGCAGCACTTGCGAACCCGTCTCGAGCCGCTATTGCGGCGGGTCTTCCACCTCTATTGGTGGATGGCCCGCGGCATGACGCTCGGGGTCCGCGGCGTCGTGCTCGACGGCGATAACAAGGTGTTTCTGGTCCGCCACAGCTATGTTGCCGGCTGGCACCTGCCGGGCGGCGGGGTCGAGGTCGGCGAGACGTTTCTCGATGCGCTGCGGCGGGAACTGGTAGAGGAGGGGCGGATCGAATTGACCGGGGAGCCGGTCCTGCATGGCGTGTTCTTCAACGGCCACGTCTCCCGCCGCGACCATGTCGCGGTCTATGTCATCAGGCAGTTTCGGCAGGACCGTCTGCCCAAGCCGAACCACGAGATCGTCGAGTGCGGGTTCTATGCCGCCGATGCGCTGCCCGAGGAGACCACAATGGGGACGCGGCTGCGGATCGCGGAGGTCCGCGACGGTACGACGCCGATCACGACCTGGCGATAGAGGGTACCTGTGCTAGTAATCCTTGAGCGCGAAATCGAAGGCGGAGCGACCAGGCAAAAATGATATTCCTGAAGAGTTTTTGCGCGGTCGGATTCCTCGTCGTACTGGTCAGCAATATTTGGTCGATATCCGGCTGGGTCGAAGCACGCGGGGTCTATGACGATATCTGCTACCTGAGGCAGGCGCATCTGTTCGACAGGTTTGGTCACCGCGGCATCGACACCAACATCGCCTTCGACGACGATCATTATCTCAAGAACAAGCTGAAGGAGATAGATTTTCGGGGATGGCAGGATGCAAAGCAGGCGCCCTGCCACACCTGGATCAACGACGCGGAAAAACACGTATTGCAATATCCGCCCGGGACCGGTTTCATCCTGTCGCTGTTTCCCGCCGGATTCCGCGTTATCCCGCTTTACATATTGACGTCGGTTGTCGCCGTCGGTTTTTCACTCCTCGCGTTGACCTATGCGTCTACATTTTATCGCCTGATGCTCGTTGCAGCGTTCGGCGACAGCGCGATCTACCTGATGATCAATCCGACCAAGGCCAGCTATTCGGTCGCGCCGACCATGATGGTGTGTGCGCTGGCGGGTTTTCTGACGGCGAAGCTGTTCATGGAGCGATCACAGCATCGGCTTACGCTGTGGGCCCTGGTAGGATTGCTGATCGGCATCTCCGTCAACTTCCGTCTGCCCAATCTGTTTCTCGCGTCGGGCTATTGCCTGTATCTTGCCGGTGCGTTTCTTCTGGCGCGCAGCAGGGAGAACTTCCTGCACGGGGCGGCGTTCGGCATCACTTTCCTCATCGGAATGATGCCGACATTGATCGCGAATACGATCAATGCGGGTAGTCCGTTCTCGACCACCTATGGCGGTGTTGATGCTACCCCGCCCGAACTGAATCCGAGCGTATTGTTAAGCTATCTCGTTGACGTTCAATTCATCTTGTTGGCGATATCAGTCGCCTGGACCGCCTTGCTCTGGCGCTTCGGTCGGGCCAGCGCCCGGCAGGTCACCGTCCTGGTCGCCCTGAACCTGGCGGTAAACCTGATTTTCTTCATGACCCATCCGATATTTACGCCATATTATGTCATTCCGATCGACATGCTCTCACTCTGGACTTTGCTGTTTGCAACGCTTGACCCGCGCAGCGAAGGGGCCGCGGACCATGCGGCCTTCCCTCAACCGGCCAATGCCTGACGGCGGTATGACGCGCTATGGACGGACCTAATTCGGTGAGCGTGCGATGACGATGCCGGCGCTGCGGATTGCCGTTCTGGTGCCGTGCTTCAACGAGGAAGCCGCGGTCGCCACCGTGGTCTCCGACTTCCGCAAGGTGCTGCCGACCGCCGAGATTTTCGTCTACGATAATAATTCCAGGGACCGCACCGTTGAAGTAGCGCGCGCGGCCGGCGCCATCGTGCGCAGCGAGCGCCGACAGGGCAAGGGTCACGTGGTGCGGCGCATGTTCGCCGATGTCGATGCCGACATCTATGTATTGGTCGACGGCGACGCGACCTATGATGCGCCGAGCGCGCCGCGCATGATCGATGCGCTGATCAATGACCATCTCGACATGGTGGTGGGCTTTCGCGTCGACCAGTCGGTCGCCGCCTACCGGCCCGGCCATCGGACCGGCAACTGGATGCTGACGAGTTTCCTGTCGGCGGTGTTCGGCCAGGCATTCAAGGATATCCTTTCCGGCTACCGCGTGTTCTCGCGCCGCTTCGTCAAATCCTTTCCGGTGTTGTCGGACGGCTTCGAGATCGAGACCGAGCTCAGCGTGCACGCGCTCGAACTGGCGCTGCCGGTGGCGGAAATCGAGACGCCTTATTTTGCCCGCCCGGAGGGATCGTTCAGCAAGCTGAATACCTGGCGGGACGGTTTCCGGATTCTTGGCACCATCCTGAAGCTGTACCGATCGGAAAAGCCGCTGCGCTTCTTCACGGTGATCGGCGTCTTCCTGGTGCTGGTCTCGATCGGGCTCGCGATCCCCGTGATCATTACCTACCTCGAGGAAGGCCTCGTTCCGCGACTGCCGACCGCGGTGCTGTCGATGGGCCTGATGATCGTGGCGGTGCTGTCGGTCACCTCGGGGCTGGTGCTGGATACCGTGACGCGCGGCCGCCGCGAAATGAAGCTGTTGGCCTACCTGTCGCAGCCCGCCATCGGCAAGGATTGAGGCAATACAGCGATTGCCGCTTAGAGCGATGGACCGCGCCGCCGCCAGATGCTATCCCGCGCCCATCATGAGCGAACTTGACGTTACCATTCTGACCGAAACACCAAAGGACGCGCAGGCGATCGAACGCCTGCACGAGCGCACCTTCGGTCCTGGCCGTTTCGTGCTGAGCGCCTACCGCCTGCGCGAGCATGTCGATCATTTGCTCGATCTTTCGTTCACGGCGCGGATCGGCACATTGATGGTCGGGTCCGTGCGGCAGTTGCCGATCTGCATCGGTGACACGCCGGCCCTGATGCTCGGGCCGTTGACAGTGGAGCCGCCGTTCCGAAAGCGCGGCGTCGGACGCATGCTGCTTGATCGCTCATTGAAGGACGCCAAGGCCAAGGGCCATCGCCTGATCATCCTGGTCGGCGACGAGCCCTATTACAGCCGCGTTGGTTTCAAGGTCGTACCGAAGGGGCGGGCGATCATGCCGGGTCCCGTCGACTACGGCCGCCTGCTGGTGGCGGAACTGGTCGAGGGCGCCTTCGACGGTGTCTCCGGCGATATCCGGCCGGACTGGAGCAAGGCGCGATTGTAACGCATCGGCCGGGAGGTCGATGCTGCCCGGCGTCACGCTAAGGTTTGCGAGCCGGTTTCCTTCTGACACCGGTCGTTTCATCGGCGGACCGGGTACCTCCCGCAGCCTGCTGCAATTCGTGCCGGAATTCATCGCGCTTTTCATGGATGGACGCGACGACCAGCCCCATCGCCACGCCGAGTCCGATCAGGGCCGCTTCCGACAACAACAGGCTTGCTTCGATGGTTTCAGGCACGGCGTCGGTGACGCCGATCTGGTAAAGATGCCGCGCATGCTCGGCGTCGCGGGCGCGCGATACCACCAGCATGTCTTCCCTGAGCGCGCGGACCTGCGCGACGATTTCGTCAATCCCCTTGGGCTCGCCGATCGTGACGATGACCGCCGCCGCCTCCATGAGGCCGCAACTCTTCAGGAACTCGGGATTTGTCGCGTCACCGTAGTAGACGGTGCGTCCTTGCCGGCGCTGCTCAGGTACCGCCGCAGCGTCGTTGTCGACGGCAACAAACTTGAACTGGTGCCGATCCAGCATTGAACAGACGACCTGTCCGACCCGGCCATGTCCGATGACGATGGCGTGGCCGCGGCCGCCGCTTGGCGCAACGGCCAGTTCGGGGTCGAGTGGCTTGTCTTCGCGCACCATCGGCGCGAGCCGCCGCGCGACGTGGGAAAGCGCCGGAATGAGCACCATGGTCAGCGACGTCAGGGCGACTGTGAAGCTCGACATCTTCGCCTCGATCAGACCGACCGTTGTCGCCATGCCGATGGCAACAAAAGCGAACTCGCCGCCGGGGCCAAGCAGGAGACCGACTTCGATCGAGGCTCGCCAGGAAAGGCGAAACAGCCGGGCGAGGGCGATGAGGATGACGGACTTGATGGCAATCAGCCCGATAGCGGACCCGATTAGCCAAACCGGATCGCGGGCAAGCTCTCGGAAATCGATGTTCATGCCGACCGTGAAAAAGAACAGGCCGAGCAGGAGACCCTTGAATGGATCGATGGCGGTCTCGATCGCCTTTCGGAACTCGGTCTCGGCGAGCAGCAGGCCGGCGACGAACGCGCCGAGCGCCATCGAGAAGCCCACCACGGCGGCTGCTACGCCGGCGGCGACGATGACGAACAGCGTGGTGGCAATGAACAGATCGTTCATGCCTGCTGAGGCGACCAGACGGAACAGCGGGCGCATGACAACGCGCCCCACGATGACGATCACCCCCAGCACAAGCGCGGCGTTCGTCAGCGCCAGGATGAGCGTCGCGGCAACCGACCCGGCCTCGCCGGTGCCGAAAATGGAGATGAAAAGCAGCAGCGGAGCAACCGCCAGATCCTGCGCCAGCAAGGTGGCGAAGCTGGCCCGGCCCGCACTCGTGTTCAGCCGTCCCTGCCGGGAAAGCACTTCGACGACGATCGCGGTTGACGACAGAGCGAGGCACGCACCGAGGATAAGCGCCACCGCGGGCTTGCTGCCGGCCAGCGCCGCGATGCCGCCGATCACCGCGGTCGAAATTGCGATCTGCGAACCGCCGAGCCCGAAGATCAGGCGGCGCATCGACTTCAGGCGCTCATACGAGAGCTCCATGCCGATCAGGAACAGCAGGAACACGATACCAAGGTCGGCAAAGGTGGAGACGTTCTTGGCGTCGACGACAGTCAGCCAATAGAGAAACGGGAAGCTTCCGATGAACGATCCCAATCCGAGAGGACCCAGGATCGCCCCGGCTCCGAGGTAACCGAGAACCGGATTGAGGCCGAACCGCCGTACCAGGGGAATGACGACGCCGGCGGTGCCGAGCAAGACGAGAGCATCGCTATAGACGTGGGTATTGATCGGCGCCGGCATCGATCCTTGTGCATCCGCTGTGCGAGATATGACGGAAGATCGGCCGTGGTGGCCGCCGTCATGAGAGACGTTAGCCGGTACGACCGGCTAACGCCACCCGCCAGCGAATGTCCTAGAATTTCAGATTGGCGAACGCGCGCACGCCGATGCCCGGCATCAATACCTGGTCCTTGGTATAGGATACCGAATTGCGGATATTCTCGTTCAGCAGGTTGTTGCCGACGAGGCCGACCGTCATTTCGCGCGCGCCGAACCAGGAGGGATCGAGCTTGGTCCGGTAGCTGACTTCCGCCTTCAGCAGGTTATAGCCGGCGGTCGGTGTCTCGCCGATCGGGGCGATATCGTTCTGGTCGAAGGCATGCAGCAGGTTGATCCGCGTCAGCCAGTTGGCATCGCGCCAGAACAGGCCGCCACCGACCCGCACCGGCGGGATGCGTGGAACGTTGGTGCCGTCGCTGAAGGTCGCGCGCACGACATCGAACTGGTTCTCGATGCCCCAGATACCGCCGTTGAGCGGGCCTACATCGAACTGGCTCTGGAACTCGGCGCCACGGAAGGTGGCGTCGCGTTGCGAATAGATCGCCTGGTTCAGCTCGAGCGGACCAGCCGGATCGGCGGGGCTCACGCAGGCGGCATCCTCACAGGTGTTGCCGGTGAGGCGGCGAAAAATGAAGCCGTTGAATTTGGTGTAGTAGGCGGTCGCTTCGAACCTCAACGGTCCGGTCGCGCGTCGTAATCCGATCTCGATCGATTTGGCGGTTTCGATGCCGAGATTGGGATTGCCGATGTCGAACGTGGCGGTCGCATCGTGCCCACCGCGCGAAAACAATTCCGCCGGCTTGGGTGCGCGCTCGGCGTATTGAGCGGTGATGCTGGCGACCATTTGGCCCGGAAGATCCTGGATCAAGCCGATGCTTGCGCTCTTCGGCGTGAAATTCAGATTGCGCGGTGTGGCAGGGCCAATGGCGGCAGGGTCGACGTTGAGGTCGAACAGCTCCGGAATAAATGCCGGCGTCGTTCCACTGAGACTGACATGCTCGATACGGCCGGCGATCTGCGCTTTGGTTGAGTCAGTGAACTTGAACTCGTTGAAGACGTAGCCGGCGACCCTGTTGTTCTTGTTAGGATCAAACAATCCGTTGAGCGGGCTGGTTGGATCGTCTGGACTCGGCGCCGTCAGTTCCTGATGCCCGGCCTGCAGGCCGAATGCTGTCGTGACGGCGGCGAAGCGCGCGTTGAACGGCGTCATCTGCACCTCGACGCGCCCTTCCTGCTCCCTGTTGGTAAAGGTCTGCCGTACGCCGAGCGTCGTCGGATCGGCGGGGTCCGCGAGCCCGATTTCGTTGTGCTTGTAATCGGTGGCGCCTGCCCAGAAACGTATCGCGTCAATCGCCGTCGCGTCCGGTCGGTATTCGCCCTTGGCGGTGAATTTGGTCTGATGCGCGTCGATCCGGGTCTGGTGATCGGCGCCATCGATGCCTGGAATGCGATAAAGCGTGTCGTTCTGTGTGATCGCAGCGCCGATGAAGCCACCTTGGAAGATATAGGAGCCGCCGATCGACGCACCGTCGGCCTGCATCGCGGAATTCGGCTGTCGACCGTTAAATGGCTTGCTGGGATCAAACAGATACGGATAGCTCGGAATGCTGTAATCGCTGGCCTTGCGGCCATAGGCGTCGGCATGGAACGCGAAATTGCCACCGCCGGCATCGAGCAGGATGCCGCCATCGACACCACGGTCGGCGGAATTGACGGCCGTTCGAGTTTCGACCGTAACGCAGGACGGCGATTCCACGTTTGCAAGCGGCGCCTTCGCGGGCAGTCCGTAAGTCTGGAACGGTGCGGCCGCGCATGTTGGCAAGGCGTCCGGGATGCGATTGTTGGTTGCGCTTACAACGCCGCCGATGGATGTCGATCCGTAGCGCATCGCCGCCGGACCGCGGATGACTTCGACCTGGTTTGTCGCCAGTGGATCGACCGGAACGAAGTGGTCTTCGCCAAGATCGGAAGCGCCGTTGGCGTTGACGCCATTTTCGGTGATGCCGACGCGGTTGACATCGAGTCCCCTGATGATCGGCCGACTGGAGGCGCCCGGCGCGAAGCTGGACCCGGTAATGCCGGGTTTTGAAAACAGGAGATCGCCGAGGGTCGCGCCGCCGGAGCGGCGAAGTTCCTCGTTCGGCACTACCGTGACGGTCGCGAACTGATCGGTCACGACGGGCAGCACGCCCTGCTGGGGTGCGGCGGCGACTGGTGTTGGCTGCGGCTCCGGCGGGCGCTCGCGGTTCTGTCCTGGCGCCGTGCGGGCGACGCGCACAGGCGTTCGCGACGGGGGCGCCGGCTTACGCCGCACGATCGGGCTTGGCGCCGTCACGGTGATTTCAGGCAGCGCTGTCGCGGCGGATGGCGCTGCGTTCTGCGCCAGTGCGTTGTCGGCCATGGCGCACAGCAATAGGCAGCTTGCTCCACCGAAATGGAACGTTCGTTTCTTCTTGGATTTCATTGTCCCGATCCTGATTCCGCCGGTGTGCGACGGATCGATTCCGATTTTTCCCCGGTGGATCAGCCGCGTGGCGCGGCGATCTCTTCGGGAAGTGCATCAATCAATCGAGGTCAGGAGACGGGGGGCGCGCGGGATTGGAACGCGTGATGCAGCGAGCCGAGATGCGCGAACTCGGCTCCGATGGTCAGGTGCAGAAGCTCGACCGCTTGCGGCAGTTCCAGCAGCGGCGGTGTGGCGAACATGAAATTGTTCGCCAGCGAGAGGACGGCGCAGATCGCGCAGTCGGCGGCATGCCGGTCAGAGTCGTGGTTGGAAGGCTGCTGTGCCGCTTCGGAGTGAGCCTGTGGCGCGGCCGGTGCGACGATTATGGCGACGTCTGCGCCGGTCAATTCGGTCTGAAGTGCCGGCGCGGCATGGGCGATCTCCCCGTGGAAATGCCCGAACGACAACACAAACTGGATCGCAAGCGCGAACAGCGCCAGCCGCGAGCCGTGCTTGAGGTGTTTCCGGAACCAGTTCACGACGAGATGCGCCTTCCCCGAACTGCCCAAAGCATCTTTTGGCCAGTCGATGTTATAATATAACATCGAGAATGCTGGCCGAGTGTCAATGCGATCCCAACTGTCGTCCATCAGATGGCGCGACAGTGTGCGATTCGCGCAACACCGGCCCCGCCACGTACTCGGACGTCGGCAAGCAATTGACAGAGACGTTGAAATCGAATGTTATGTTATAACATAACATATGACTGATGGAACCGATGCGTCGTCTTTCCAGGTTAGGGCACCGCGAACTGAAGAGGCTTTTTGATCTCCATGCGAAAACTCCCCGTCACCGTCTTGTCCGGCTTCCTCGGGGCTGGAAAGACAACTTTGCTCAATCATGTGCTCAACAATCGCCAGGGCCTGAAGGTGGCGGTGATTGTGAACGACATGAGCGAGGTCAACATCGATGCCGACCTGGTGCGAGATGGCGGTGCGAACCTCTCTAGGACAGACGAAAAACTGGTCGAGATGACCAACGGCTGCATCTGCTGCACGTTGCGCGATGATCTGCTTAAGGAAGTGCGCGCGTTGGCAGAGAGTAAGCGGTTCGACTACCTGCTGATCGAGTCGACTGGTATTTCCGAGCCTCTCCCGGTGGCTGCGACCTTCGACTTCCGCTCGGAAGAGGGAGAAAGCCTGTCCGACGTGGCAATTCTCGACACGATGGTCACGGTGGTCGATGCCGTCAATCTGCTGAAGAATTATTCCTCTACCGTTTTTCTGGCGGATCGCGGCGAATCGCTCGGTGAAGGCGACAGGCGCACACTGGTGGATCTACTGGTCGAGCAGATCGAATTTGCCGATGTGATCGTGCTCAACAAGCTCGATGCTGCCTCGCAGGGAGAACGCGACTCCGCCCGAATGATTATTCGGTCACTGAATCCCGAGGCCGATATCATTGAGACCAGTTTTTCCAAAGCACCGCTGGAGCGCGTTCTCGATACCGGTCGCTTTGACTTCGAACGCGCGCAGCAACATCCACTGTGGTTCAAGGAGCTCTATGGTTTTGCCGACCATAAGCCCGAGACCGAAGAATACGGCGTCAAGAATTTCGTCTATCGCGCGCGACGGCCGTTCGACCCCACGAAATTTCATCAATTCCTGAACGAAAGCTGGCCAGGCGTCATCCGCGCCAAGGGCCATTTCTGGATTGCAACTCGCCCGCAATGGCTCGGTGAGTTGAGCCAGGCCGGCGCGATCGTCAGGACCGAGGGGCTGGGATTTTGGTGGGCGAACGTGCCGGCAGATCGTTGGCCGGACGATCCGTTCTGGCGGCAATCACTCAAGAAGAACTGGAGCGAGGTGTATGGCGATCGCCGGCAGGAGATCGTCTTCATTGGCACAAATATGGATCAGGACGCGATAACGGCGCGACTTGATGCGTGCCTTGTTGCGGGAAAACCGGGAATGCGAATCGCGGAATGGTCCGGGCTCGTCGATCCATTCCCTAAATGGCGGCGCGCGGACGAGGCCGCATAGAGCGATCTGCGGGCTCAACGCCGCGCCTAGCGCCCCTCGCGCACCCAGGTCGCTGCGAACGCGCCGAGCAGCAGCAACAGGCCGATCAGGCCTGCGAACATCGGCAGCACGCCGACGCCCTTGACGACGCTGGCGTCGCGCATCTTGACGCCCATCCAGCCGTCGCCGTGGAAGATGCCGGAGGCGCGCACCGGAACCACGCGCGGGAGATCAATGCTGCCGCCATCGGCCACGCGGCGGGCATCGCCGCCGGTCGCTTGCGCCAGCGGCTTCAGCATCTCGGTGGTTGACGTGACTTCGGAAAATTCCTTCGGGTTAGTCGGCCCGACATTGATTAGGGCTTTCAGCGCACCGTCGGTTGCCTGCCACAGTCCAAGTTCGTTGGCGGGAAGGGTGGAGCGCCAGGTGCCGGGGTCGCTTGCAGTCAGCGTAAGTTCCTTGGTGGCGCCACTCGGCGACGTCACGGTCACCGGCGGCACGTTGTCGGCCATGGTCTGGCGCAGCACCACGAGGTCCTTGCCCTGGATCTGCAGGCGCAGCGCCTCTTCGTCCAGATCGGGCTGTTTCATCAGCCAGTGCGACGTCCGCCGCAGCAGATCCAGATGCGGCCCGCCGCCTTCAAAGCCGCGCGCCCACAGCCAGATGTGGTCCGACAGCAAAAGCGCGACGCGGCCTTCGCCAAAGCGCGACAGCAGCAGCAGCGGTTTGCCGTCGGCGCCGGTCATGACGGGCGCGACGACCGCGTTGCGCGTCTCCACCGTGCGGAAGAAGCGGCTCCAGCGCGGCGGCTCGCTGGCGGAGCCTTCGAGGCCGCGCGTCACCGGATGGCGCTTACCGGCATCGCTTAAGTGCGCATAGTACGGCTTTTCGCTGACTCCGACCGGCTCGGCCGGCAGCACCGTGTCCAGCGGCGTCCGCCAGATGCTGGTCGTGGAGGCATAGTCGGGGCCGGCTGACACCAGCACCGCGCCGCCGGCACGGACATAGCGCGCGATATTGTCGAAATAGGCGATCGGCAGCACGCCCTGGCGGGCATAGCGGTCGAAGATGATCAACTGGAACTCGTTGATCTTCTGCTGGAACAGTTCGCGGGTCGGAAATGCGATCAGCGACAATTCGTTGATCGGCGTGCCGTCCTGTTTCTCCGGCGGGCGCAGAATCGTGAAATGCACAAGGTCGATGCTGGCGTCGGATTTCAAGAGATTCCGCCAGGTGCGTTCGCCGGAATGCGGCTCGCCGGATACCAGCAGCACGCGAAGCTTGTCGCGCACGCCTTCGATCGCGACCACGGCGCGGTTGTTCACCAGCGTCAGCTCGTTATCGAGCGGCGAGGCCTCGATCTCGACGATGTTCGAGCCGGCATGCTTGATGTCGACCTCGACATTGGAGGTCTGGCCGCTGACGAGATTGCGTTCGCTGATCACCTCGCCGTCGCGGCGGATGACGACCTTTGCGCGCTGGCCGCTGACGCCCTGGTCGTCGAGCCGGTAGGTGATGGTCTGGGGCTGTCCGACGATACCGAAACGCGGCGCAGCCGAAATCGCGATACGACGGTCGCGCTCGTCCTTGCGCCCGGTGACGAGGGCGTGCACCGGCGCCTGGAAGCCGAGGCCGGCGGCGTTGGCCGGAATGTCATGGACCCGGCCATCGGTGATCAGGAACGCGCCGGCGACGCGGTCGACGGGAACGTCCGACAGCGCCGAAGACACCGCACCGAACAGTTTGGTACCGTCGGTTTCGCCATCGGCCTGTCCGGCCTCGACGACGCGGACTTCGAGCCCCTTGATCTTCTTCAGCGTGTCGACCAGCGCCTCCTGCGCCTTGGCCGTCTCTGCGTTGCGGGTGCCGAAATTCTGGCTCGGGCTCTTGTCGACCACGACGGCGGCAACCGAGGAGAGCGGCTCGCGGTCCTCGCGGGTAAACGAAGGATTGGCGAGCGCCAGCAGGATCAGCGCGAGCGCCGCGACGCGCACGGCGGCGCCGCGCGACCGTCCGAGCAACAGCAGCGCCGCGATCACGACGATCGCAGCCAGCGCGATCCACAGCACGATGGTCGGGACGAGGGGGGTGAACGCGATGCCGTACTGCATGCTCTATTGTCCCAACCGCTCGATCAGGGCCGGCGCGTGCACCTGGTCGGCCTTGTAGTTGCCGGTCAGGGTGTACATCACGATGTTGACGCCGGAGCGGAAGGCGAATTCGCGCTGGCGCGGTTCGCCCGGTGTCAGCGGCAGCATCGGCTGCCCGTCCGGGCGGTGCGCCCAGGCGCCGGCGAGATCGTTCGAGGTGATGATGATCGGCGAGACGCCGTCACCGCCGCGCGCCGGGCGCGAGGCTGCATCGTCGTCATCCTCGCGCGGCAACGTCTCGACCCAGGTCTGGCCCGTGTTGAAGCGGCCGGGGAAGTCGCGCAGCAGGTAGAACGTCTTGGTCAGCACGTGCTCACGCGGGACCGGCTCGAGCTCAGGCACGTCGAGGGAGGAGAGAATTTCACGAAGCGTGCGCATGCCCGGCGTCTGCGCCGCGCCGTTCTCGCCGGGCGGCGCCTCGATCGCGTCGCGGGTGTCGAACAGCACCGTGCCGCCCTGCTTCATGTAGGCGTCGATGCGGTTGATGGCATCCTGCGGCGGCTTCGGCGCGCCCGGCACCACCGGCCAGTAGATCAGCGGAAAGAACGCCAGTTCGTCGCGTGCGGGATCGACGCCGACGGGATCGCCGGCCTCAAGCGCCGTGCGCTGCGCCAGGAACAGCGTCAGTCCGGCCATGCCGGCCTTGACGATGGAATCGACGTCGGCATTTCCCGTGACGACGTAGGCAAGACGTGTCTGCGATACCGCCTTGATGGCGAACTCGTCATTGGTCTCGGCGCGCGTCGGCTGCGGCGAGATCGAGACCGCGGACAGGACCAAGGTCAGCAGAACGGTGGCAGTCGCGGTGCGCCGCCGCCACAGGGCGGCAAGGCCCGCGCCCAGCATCGCGACAACGACCGCATCGATCAGGAACAGCGCCAGCGACGACGACAGCAGGATGCCGCGCAAATCGCGCGGTTCGGCGTTGGTGTAGCTGGCGCGCTGTGCGCGAAGCGAAGCCGTATCGAGCGGTGCGATGCGATCCGCAGCTGCCAGCGTGTTGACCGCGATTGGGCCGTCGGCCGGGCCGTAGAAGCCCGGCGGATGATCCGACGTGGCGCGGTCGCGGTAATCCGCCGGCATCGGCTTGGCGGTCGAGGGCGGCGGTCCGAATGCGCCGAAACCGTCGAGGGTGCGCAGCGGCGCAACGGTCTCGACATTGGTCGCCTCGCTTGCAACACCCGCGCCAGGCTTTGCGGTGTAACCGGACATGTCGACCATCCGTCGCAACATCTCGACGAAGCTGCCGGACATCGGCAGGTCCGACCAGCGCGAGTCGGCGCCGACATGGAACAGGCTGACAATGCCCTTGCCGCGATGCTCGCCGGTCACCAGCGGCGTGCCGTCTTCCAGCGACGCCCAGGTCTTGGTCGCGAGCACGGCGTCCGGCTCGGCCAGAACCTGCCGGTTCACGGTGATGTCCTTTGGCACCGCGAGGCCCGCGAACGGTCCGTCGGCCGCAAAGGACGCCAGATGCTGCGGCTTTTCCCAGGTCAGGCTGCCGCCGAGGATGCGGCCGCCGCGCCGCAGTTTCACCGGCACCAGATCGTCATCGGCCTGCGCCAGACGGGGACCGGCGAAACGCACCAGCACGCCGCCCTGGTCGATCCATGCGTTCAGCCGCTCGCGAATTTCAGGCGACAGCGTTCCGACATCGGCGAGCACGATCATCGGCAGCCGCTGATCGAGGAATTGCGCGATCACCTGCTGCGGCGCGCCGCGGTCGCCCAGCCGTATGTCGGCGAACGGCGACAAAGCGCGGGTGAGATAAAAGGTCGACGCCAATAGCGGCTGGGCGGTATCGCTGGTCGCGCCGGTGACGACGCCTACGGCGCGTCGCCGCCAGCGCTTGTCGAGCAGTTGCACCGCGCCGGCCGACCGCTCGCCGGATATTTCCAGCCGCGAAATGTCATTGCGCAGTTCGACCGGCAGATCGAACGCTGCTTCGCTCTCGCGATCCTGCATACCGAACGCGTAGCGCGCTTCGCCGATCGGCGAGCCCTTGGCGTCGATCGCGCGAACCACGCCGGCTGCAACGCCGCCGGTGGTGCGCAGCACCTTGACCGTCATCTTCGCCGCGGCGTTTTCAGCGGCGACCAGCGCTTGCGCCGGGGCGGCGCCGCCCTCGAACACCGTCAGCTTTCGCTCGCCGATCGTCTTGCCGAGATTTTCGACAAAGTCGGCGCCGCGTCCGGTATCGACGCCGTCGGACAGCCAAGCGATCTCGGCATCTCCGGTCGCCTTCAGGAATCGATCGAGCGGGCCGAGCGTATCCACGCGATCGACCGAATAGGGTTTTGGCGAAATCTGGCGCAGCGCGACCCGCGCGGTGCCGGCCGGCATCAGCGTGATATCGCGCGCGGTCTCGGAGAGCGGAACCAGCGCAACGCCGCGGCGGTCATTGTCGGCGTTGGCGATCAGTTCGTCCGCGGCCTTGACGCGGGTGTCCCAGCTTGCGGCCGCGCTCCAGCCGTCGTCGAACAGGATCACCAACGGCGCGTTGCTGCCACCGACCCCGGTCTGCGGATTCCAGATCGGGCCTGCGGCGGCAAGGATGACCAGCGCGGCGGCGGCCAGCCGCAGCAAGGTCAGCCACCACGGCGTCCGCGACGGGGTTTCTTCCCTCGGCCTGATGTCGAACAGCAGCCGCGTCGGCGGAAACTCGATCCGCCTCGGCCGTGGCGGCATGACGCGCAACAGCCACCACAACACCGGCAGGCTCAACAGGCCCAGCAGCAGCAGCGGTTGTGCAAAGGTGAGGGGAAGCCCCGCGATCATGCGCTACGCCCCGCCTTGACGGTTGAGCCGCGCGCATTTCCCTTGGCTGCCATCATGCCGGAATGCAGGAACAGCAGGAGTTCGGCGGCGGAACGGCTGGTGGTGTGGGTCGAGAACAGCCAGTCGAGCCGGTTGGTCTCGCTGCGGATCTCGTCACGATGCAGCGCGACGCGCGCCACATAGTCGCTGGCCCAACTCTCGGCGCGGCCGGCGGTGATGACGCCAAAACCTTCCGGCTCGACGAACTCAACCCGGCCGGCATAGGGAAAGGTTTCTTCCGCGGGATCGACGACCTGGATCAGCGAACCATGGGCGCCAGAGGCCGACAGCCCTGCCAGCATCGTCCTGATTTCACTCATCGGCGACCACAGGTCGGACAGCACGACGATTTCAGCCAGCGCCGACGGGACAAAGGATGGCGGCAGGCTCGCGCGCGCCGCATCGTCGTGCAGCATCGCCTGCGCCATCTTGTCGATCACGTTGCGGCTTGCGGTCGGGTTCATCAGGCCGGGAACGCCGACCCGCTCGCCGCCCGAGACCAGCAGTTCGGCGAGTGCGAACGTCACGATCAGCCCGCGCTCCAGCTTGGAATCGCGCGCACCCTTGGAGGCAAAGGCCATTGACGCTGAACGGTCGGGCCACAGCCAGACGGTGTGCGCCGCTTCCCATTCCTGCTCGCGGACATAAAGATGATCGTCACGCGCTGAGCGGCGCCAGTCGACGTTCTGCGACGGCTCGCCGGAAACGAAACGGCGGTATTGCCAAAAGCTTTCGCCGGCGCCGGCGCGGCGCCTGCCATGCAGGCCATGGATGACGTTGGCAGCGATACGACGGGCTTCGAGCACGAGACGCGGCAGCGAAGCGGCGAGCGTTCGGCTTTCGCCATCGGCACGTCGGATTGCTAGAAGCTCCCTGGTCTCGCTGCTGGTCTCTGCGGCCATCAACCGATCCGCGTCTTCAATTGTTTGATTACGTCGGGAATGGTGCGGCCTTCCGCGCGCGCCGAGAACGTCAGCGCCATGCGGTGCTTGAGAATGGGCTCGGCGAGATCGAGCACGTCGTCGATCGAGGGCGCGAGGCGGCCGTCGAGCAGCGCGCGGGCGCGGACCGCCAGCATCAGCGACTGGCTGGCTCGCGGGCCCGGTCCCCAGGCGATCAGCTTGTCGCCGCCGTCCTCGGAACTCGGGCGGGCCGCGCGCACCAGCGACAGGATCGCCTCGACGACGCTGTCGCCGACCGGCAGGCGCCGCACCAGCCGCTGCGCCGCGATCAGGATCTCCGAGTCCATCGAGGCCTTTGCGAGTGTCTCTTCCGCGCCGGTCGTTTCAAACAGGATGCGGCGCTCGGCGTCGCGGTCGGGATAATCGACGTCGATCTCCATCAGGAAGCGGTCGAGCTGTGCTTCAGGCAGCGGGTAGGTGCCTTCCTGCTCTAGCGGGTTCTGCGTGGCGAGCACGTGGAACGGCTTGGGCAGGTCATGCCGGGCGCCCGCAACGGTGATGTGCTGTTCCTGCATGGCTTGCAGCAGCGCCGATTGGGTGCGCGGGCTGGCGCGGTTGATCTCGTCGGCCATCAGGAGCTGTGCGAATACCGGTCCGGAGATGAAGCGGAACGAGCGCTTGCCGGAGTTGCTCTCGTCCAGCACCTCGGCGCCCAGAATGTCAGACGGCATCAGGTCCGGCGTGAACTGGATACGCTTGGCGTCGAGGCCAAGTGTGACACCCAGCGTTTCGACGAGCTTGGTCTTGGCGAGGCCGGGAACACCGATCAGGAGCGCGTGGCCGCCGGACAGGATCGTCACCAGGGTATTTTCGATGACCCGGTCCTGGCCGAAGATGACGGTGGAGATCGCTTCCTTCGCGGCGCGGATCTGGCCGGCGACCTGCTCAGCCGACCGGACGATCGCGTCCTCGAGTTTCTCGACACCGTCTGCACTCGCCATGTCTTTCTCCTTCAACCGTCTAACCGCTTCATGACACCGCTGGTTGCGACGTCATGCCACGAACCTCATGCTAAACCTGTGCAAAGGCCATGTATTCGTTGAATTAAACTATCCCCACATTATCGGTGTTTCGGGGTATGAACGGCATCACGATATGGCGACCTGATCCGCATTATTACGGACCAGATCGTCGGGAACGCATACCGGTATCTTGTCGGTACCTTGGTCGGTACAAGTGCACCAATCGTGCCAGTTCGACGTGAGAGTCAGGGCAAACAATGGCGAAGCAAGGGCAAACCGGCGCGCAGGGCCTCGAAGGACTAAGTGTCGCTGCGAGGGAAGCCGCCAACGCTACCCCGGCCGGGAAAGGATTGCCTCCCGTCCATCTTTGGAATCCGCCGTTCTGCGGCGATCTCGACATGCGAATCGCCAGTGACGGTACGTGGTTCTACATGGGGACGCCGATCGGACGGCCGGCGCTGGTGCGGCTGTTCTCCACCATCCTGAAGCGCGAGGACGGCAAGCACTTTCTCGTGACCCCGGTCGAGAAGGTCGGCATTCGAGTCGACGACGCGCCGTTCCTGGCCGTGGAGATGCAGAACGAGGCCGGCGACCGCGGGCGGCTCCTGCGGTTTCGCACCAATGTCGACGACTGGGTGCCATGCGATTCCGGACACCGCCTGCGCTTCGAGATGGCCGCCGACGGCGGGCTGACGCCCTACCTGCACGTTCGCGCCGACTTGTGGGCGAAAGTAACCCGCGCGCTCTATTACGACCTGGTTGACATGGGGGAAGAGCGAGTGGTCGATGGCCAGCCGATGTACGGCATCGAGTCTGGCGGCGAGTTCTTTGCAATGGCCGACGCGAAGCAGGTGAGGGACGCGGTTTGAACGAGCCGATACTGAAAAAGATGGAAGCGGCTCCGATCAACTCGGCGGAGTTCTTCGCACGGAGCCAGGCCCGGTTGAACTTCGACGTGCCTCCCGGGCTGGTCGACCCCGAGATCATTCCGAAAACCGGCGATGAAGGCAACGACCGCATGCTCGAGATCGTGGCGCGCGAGCAGCCGGTGCGCCCGGCGGCGGTGCTGATCCCGGTGGTCGATCACAGCGAGCCGACCGTGCTGCTGACGCAGCGCTCGCCGCATCTGTCCAGCCACGCCGGCCAGATTTCCTTTCCGGGCGGCAAGATCGACGCTACCGATGCTTCCCCGCTCGACGCCGCCTTGCGGGAGGCGGAGGAGGAGGTCGGCCTCAAGCGCGACTTCATCGAGCCGATCGGCTACCTCGACCTATACGGGACCGCGTTCGGATTTCGCATCCTGCCGACGGTGGCGCGCGTGAAGCCCGGCTTCAAGCTGACGATCAACGAGGGCGAAGTGGTCGACGCCTTCGAGGTGCCGCTGGCGTTCCTGATGAATCCCGAGAACCATCAGATCCATTCCAAGGAATTCCGCGGCATGGAGCGCTCCTATTACGCCATGCCGTTCGCCGAGCGTTACATCTGGGGCGCAACTGCAGGCATTCTGCGCGTGCTGTATGAGCGGATTTATCTCGCATGATCCGTCCGGTTCTGACCGAAATCGGAATTTTCCTGATCCCGTTCGCGGCCTATGCGCTTTTCCTGATTGCTACCCGTTCCGGCGTGCTGGTGTCTTCCTCCTGGCCGATGCATCTTGTCGCCAAGCTGGTGTTGGGATCGCTGCTGCTGGTCGTGATCAGCTTCGTGCTGCTCGCGCAATTCTCCGGTGCGCCGCCGGATTCCACCTACGTTCCCGCGCATATCGAAAACGGCAAGCTAATTCCCGGGGTCGAAAAATGAGCGAAGCCCGCGTGCTGTCGGATGCACCCTGGCTCAGATCAGGTCCGGCCGCGCGCGTGCTCGCGTTGCTCAACGGCGATGGCGAGGAAGCCCGCGTGGTCGGCGGCGCCGTACGCAATGCGCTTCTGAAAATTCCGCTCGGCGATATCGACATCGCGACCACGGCGCTGCCCGGCGAGGTAGTCCGCCGCGCCAAGACGGCCGGCATCAAATGCGTGCCGACCGGCGTCGACCACGGCACGGTCACGCTGGTCGTCGAGGCGCAGCCGTTCGAGGTCACGACCTTGCGCGAGGATACCGAGACGTTTGGCCGAAAAGCGCGGGTTGCATTCGGGCGCGACTGGGTTCGCGATGCGGAACGGCGCGACTTCACCATCAACGGGCTTTCCGTCGATGCCGGCGGCATCGTGCACGACCATGTCGGCGGGCTCGCCGATATCGAAGCCAGACGCGTGCGCTTCATCGGCGACGCCAGCCAGCGCATCGCCGAGGATTATCTGCGCATCCTGCGCTTCTTCCGCATGCATGCCGCCTACGGGGCGGGCGAGCCCGATCGCGCCGGATATCTCGCCTGCATCGACGGGCGCGCGGGGCTTGCGAGCCTTTCCGCCGAACGCGTGCGCATGGAGATGCTGAAGCTGCTGATCGCGGAAGGTGCCGCAGTTGCGGTGCAGGCCATGGCGGATGCCGGCCTGCTACTGCCGATCTTTGGCGGCGTCAGCTACACCGGAACGTTCGCTGCGATGATTGCGGCCGAGCACGCGCTGGCGCTGCCGCCGAACGCGGTGCGCCGGCTTGCGGCGCTCACGGTGGCCGTCACCGAGGATGCCAAGCGCATCTCGGCGCGGCTTCGCCTCTCCAACGCGGAAGCCAAGGCGCTGGACTCGATGGGCCACCGCTGGTGGCGGGTCGCCGCCAAGGACGGCTTGCGGGCGCGTCAGCTTCTCTACCGGCTCGGCGAGGACCCTTACCGCGACCGGGTGATGTTGGCGTGGGCACGGTCGGGCGGCATCGACAATGGCGCTGCGCACTGGCACGAGCTCGCAACCCTGCCGCAGCGCTGGAGCGCACCGAAATTTCCGCTGCGGGCAGCTGATTTCATTTCCCGCGGCATTGCCGAAGGGCCCGCACTCGGCCACGTGCTGACGCTTGCGGAGGAAGCCTGGCTGGCCGCGGATTTTCCACTGGAGCCATCCGCGCTTGGGGCTATCGCCGACCAGGCTGCCGCGCGTTTCGCCCGAGATCACCGGCTGTGAATATTCTGGCCGGCTTCGCCGACATTTCCGCAATCCAACTCGTGCTGGTCGGCGGTGTGGCGCTGTTCGCCTCCATCATCGGCGGACTGGCGGGCTACGGCACCGGCGCGCTGATGCCGCTGGTGCTGGTGCCGCTGATCGGCGCCGAGCCGGTGGTGCCTATCATCGCGATATCTGCGATCATCACCAATACCAGCCGCTTCGTGGCCTACTTCCGTTACGCCGACCGGCGCCGCGCCCTGATCGTGGTCGCGGCGGCAGCACTGACCACCGCGCTCGGCGCCTACGGTTACACGCGGCTCACCGGCGCTGGCGCGGCGCTGGTGATCGGCAGCATGCTGATATTGAGCGTGCCGCTGCGCCGGCTGGCCAAGCGGCGCGATATCAGGATCGGCGATGCCGGTCTCGGCGTCAGCGCGGCAGGCTACGGCGTACTGGTCGGGGGCACGTCAGGCTCCGGCGTGATCCTGCTGTCGCTCTTGATGGCCTCGGGTCTCGAGGGCGCGGCGGTCATTGCGACCGATGCGGTAATCTCGGTCGTGACCGGCATCATCAAGATTTCGGTGTTCGGGCTGGCCGGCGTCGTCACCGCGCAGGTGCTGGCCTTTGCGCTGCTGATCGGCGCCATCGCGATCCCCGGCGCGTTCCTCGCAAAAGCTTTCGTCGAGCGGATGCCGGTGCATATCCACACCGCGATCCTCGACGCCGCGGTGATGGTCGGCGGCGGCGTCATGATCACGGCGGCGCTGCGGCACTAGAGCATTACGGAACCTGAACCGCGCCGTCAGGGCTCGCGCGGCAGCAGTTCGGTCAGCGAGCGGATGATCCGATCGGGCTTCACGGTGGAATCTGCCGGCAGGCCGTCGCCATGCACGTCGATCCAGATGGCGTAGATGCCGAGCCGCTGCGGCGCCACGACCTCCCATTCCAGATTGTCGCCGATCATCCAGGTC
>Ga0268266_10000672_pt1 | contig 46168 bp, 29 predicted proteins | sample KBSS13metaG_FD_190356 | JGI IMG/M metagenome (GOLD analysis project Ga0268266, IMG submission 190356) | Switchgrass rhizosphere microbial communities from Kellogg Biological Station, Michigan, USA - KBS S1-3 metaG (SPAdes) (version 2) | ecosystem: Host-associated > Plants > Roots > Rhizosphere...
GCACGGCCTCTCCGGGCTGGAGCACTACGTGGGCATCCCCTCGACTGTGGGGGGGGCGCTCTGGCAGAACCTCCACTTCCTCTCCCCCGCCCCGGCCCGAGAGCGGACGATGTTCATCGCCGAGGTGACGAAGGGGGCGGAGATCCTCGCCGCCATGGGGGAGCGCCGGACGGTGGGCGTCGACTACTTCGAGTTCGGCTACGACACCTCGGTCCTCCACCACCGGCCGGACGTGGTGCTCGCCGCCACCTTTCAGCTCGCGCCGGAGGACCCGGAGCGGATGCGGCGGATCGTCGAGGAGAACCTCCAGTGGCGCCGCGAGCGCCACCCGCCCCTCGACACCGAGCCGAGCGCCGGCTCCATCTTCAAGAAGATCGAGGGGATCGGCGCCGGCCGCCTAATCGACCAGTGCGGCCTGAAAGGCACCCGCATCGGCGGCGCCATGATCACCCGGCGCCACGCCAACATCTTCATCAACACCGGAGGCGCCACCGCGGCGGACGTGCGGGCGCTGATCGCCCGCTGCCAGGATGTGGTCGAGAAGGAGACGGGATACCGGTTGGAGGTGGAGATCTCGCTGGTGGGGGAATTTTAACCCACCGCCTTTTCATACTCCTCCATCAACCTCCGCGCCACCGCGCCTGGCTCATGCCGCTCCCGCCGCGCCCGGCGGCCCGCCTCGATGAGCGCCGTGGCGAGCCTGGGCTCGCGGTGAATCCGGCCGATCGCGGCGGCAAACTCTCCAGCATCGCGGGCGACCAGGGCCTCCCGCCCATCCTCCGCCTCCAGGCCGGCGAGGGCGGCGGGGGTCGCCACCACCGGTATGCCGCGGGCCCAGGCTTCCAGGATCTTGATGCGCACCCCGGAGGCGATGCGCAGGGGGACGGCGAGGATCGAGCCCGGCGCGTAGACCTCGCCGCTATCGGCCGGCGAAGGGCGGGAAACGGCGCCGGGCGCTTCCGATCCGAAGAGATGAAGGATGGCTCCAGGAGACTCGGCACGCACCGCGGGCCAGACCTCGGCGGCGAACCAGGCAGCCGACTCCTCGTTGGGCAGCCACCCCCGGCTGCCGAAGACAGTCACCGCCGGATCGCCTTCCAGCCGCCCCGTCCCCGGAGGAAGATCCGGGAAGGCCGCGCGGACGACCGCGACTCGTCCTCCTCCACCGGCCAGCTCGCGCAATCGGACGGCGTCCTCCGCCGTCAGCGCCAGGGTCGCGGCGGCCCGGCGGACCGCCCTCCCTTCCCAGGCAGCCAGCTTCTTCGCTTCCCGGCGCAGGAGGAACCCCCGCGGCCCTCTCCCCCGCCGGGCCGTGGCCGCCCAGAGATCGCTCTCCACGTTCTGGGCCCGCAGCACCACTGGAATTCCCCGGGCGTAAGCGGGCTCGGCCTGCGGCAGCGCCTGGAGCTGCTCGGCGTGGACGAGGTCGAAGCGCTCCGCCGCGAGCCGGCGCTCCACCTCGCGCCGCACGGCGGCGAGCGAGTGGCGGGCGATCGACAGCGGCGCTCCGCCGGAACGGAGCAGTGCCACCACGGGGGGCAAGGGGGCCGCCGGGACCAGCGCCGGCGTGCAGACCGCGGCGAGCTCGCGGGCGACCCCGGAGAGCTCGAACCGCGCCGGATCGACCGGCGCCACCAGCGTGACGCGGCAGCCCGCCTCCACCAGGCCCCGGAGGGTGTTGAGGAGCAGGAAGCGCCCGCCGTCGATCGCCGGCCAGGGCGCTTTGGTGGCGACGACGAGGACGTTCACGGTCTATTCGCTCGTTTCACGAAATATCGAAGTGGCCGAAAAGGGGGTCCGCAAACCCCCGCCGTTCTAGGGCGAAGAAGATTGGAGGTGGATTTTACGTCTTATCTGGGTTGATGCTAGCCAGAGTCACCACCGCCACGCCATGGGGGATCGAAGCACGCCCCGTCCAGGTAGAGGTCGATGTCCAGAACGGACTCCCGCAGATCCAGATCGTGGGACTTGCCGACGCCGCGGTCCGCGAGAGCCGCGAGCGGGTGCGCGCCGCGATCAAGAACTGCGGCTTCGACCTGGAACCCAAGTCCATCATCATCAATCTCGCGCCGGCCGACCTCCGCAAGGAGGGCAACCACCTCGACCTCGCCATTGCCCTGGCGATGCTCGCGGCCCACCAGCAGATCCCGCAGGACGCCCTCGCCGGACGGCTGATCTGCGGTGAGCTGGGGCTCGACGGCGCCATCCGCTCCGTGCGCGGAGGCCTGGCCATCGCCGACCTCGGGCGCCGCATGGGAGTCCGCGAGGTCCTGCTGCCGGCCGCCAACGCCGCCGAGGCGGCGGCGCTCGAAGCCGTCCCGGTCTTCGGACTCCGGGGGCTTGCCGAGGCCGTCCAGCACCTTACCGGCGAGGCGGAGCTGCCGGCCGTCCCGCCGCCCCCCTTCTCCATCGAGGCGCTGATGGGCGCTCCCGACCTCTCCGAGGTGCGGGGACAGGAAATGGCGAAGCGGGCGCTGGAGGTGGCCGCGGCCGGCGGCCACAACCTCCTGTTCCTCGGGCCTCCGGGCTCGGGGAAGACCATGCTCGCCCGCCGCCTGCCGGGCATCCTGCCGCCGCTCAGCCTGGCGGAGTCGATCGCGGTCACCAAGGTGCACTCCCTAGTGGCCGAGGAGCCGCCGGCGGGGCTGATGCGCCAGCGGCCGTTCCGCAGCCCGCACACCGGGACCAGCACGGCGGGGATGATCGGCGGCGGCAGCAATCCGCGGCCGGGCGAGGCGAGCCTGGCTCACAACGGCGTCCTCTTCCTCGACGAGCTTCCGGAGTTCCGGCGCGACACCCTGGAAGCCCTGCGCCAGCCGCTCGAGGAGGGGAACGTCAGCGTCGTGCGGGCCCGCGCCCGGCTGGTCTTCCCGGCCCGGTTCTCCCTGCTGGCCGCGATGAACCCCTGCCCTTGTGGTCATCTGGGGGACCCGAGGTACTGCTGCCGCTGTCCGCCGCCGCTCATCGAGCGCTACCGCGGACGGGTCTCGGGGCCGCTGCTCGACCGCATCGACCTGCACGTCGAAGTGCCGGCGGTGAGCCTCGCGGAGCTGCGCTCCTCGGCCGGCGAGAGCACGGAGACCGTGGCTCGCCGGGTGGCCGCCGCGCGGGCCGTGCAGATCGAGCGCTTCGGCCTCCACGTCCAGACCCCGACCAACTCCGCCATGGGGCCCGAGCAGCTCCGCCGGTTCTGCGCCGTCGACGCGGCCGCCCGGGGGCTGCTCGACAACGCCTTCGAGCGGCTGGGTCTGTCGGCACGGGCGCTCGACCGCGTGCTCAAGGTGGCCCGTACCATCGCCGACCTCGCCGGCAGCGACGCCGTCCGTTCCTCCCATCTGGCCGAGGCGATCCAGTACCGCAGCCTCGACCGGAGGGTCGCCGGATGAGCGAGATGAGATCGGGCGAAGGAAAGCTCTTGACGTTCGTTAACGGCGGAGTTAACATGCGGCTCGTCCGGATCGCCTGCCTTTACTGGGATGTCCTGGCGGTGCTGGACGGCCGGGGCCGGTGCCGGGTGCTCGATTACATCGGCGGCCTGGGAGCCAATTATGCGGCAGCGAAGCGGGGTCTGATCCGGGTCCTGCGGGTCGAGCTGCCGCAGAACGGCCCTCCGGTTCACAACGCCGAGCTCTGCAAATCGCTGGGCGGCGGCATCTTCGAGCTCCGGCGGCAGCCGAAGGGGCAGAAGCTGAGGGTCCTCTTCTTCTACGACGACCGCCGCCGGATCGTCTGCACGAACGCCTTCTCGAAGGCGGAGACGACCCCGCAGGCCGAGGTCGAGCTGGCGAGGGAGTTGAGGGAGCGGTACATGGTGGCCAAGTTCCGCCGCAAGCTGGAGATCCTGGAGGAGGTTCGCGATGGCTGAGGACAAGGAGATGGTTGACGCCGGGCGGTATCGCCGGATGTTCGAGGAGGCCGAGTCGCACTCCGACTACTGGATTGACGGCCCGATCAGCGAGTTCACCGAGGATCTTGCCCGGTTGATGAAGGAGCAGAACGTCAACCGCGCCGAGCTGGCCCGGCGGATGGGGACCTCCCGGGCCTACATCACGAAGATGCTGGGTGGGAACGCCAATTTCACCCTGCTGACCATGGTGAAGCTGGCGATGGCGCTCGACGGCGCTGTCCACATTCACATCGCGGACAAGCGCGCCGTCACCCGCTGGCAGGACACCCTCCCGGGGAAGGGCGGCAGGAAGGGCCGGAAGAAGGAGCCCAGCCTCCGCCAGCGTTCCGCGGCGCCGGAGGGAAAGAGCCTTTAGAACCCGCTCCGTGCAAGATTTAACAGTCTTCGCATGCTGATTCGCCATATTTTACCGGCCTCTTGACATCCGAAGTCCAGGGTCTACAATACGCATCTCGATCAGCCGCTCGGGTTTTGTGGCCGATGGTGTCCAGGTTGTCTGGCTCCCTGTAAGAAGGTTCATGGCAAAACGTCACCACACGATCATCCTGATCCCCCACGCGCACGCCAAACTGCGCAAGTGGCAGGTGACCAGTCTGCAGGTCGCGATCGCGGCCGGCGCCTGCTTCCTGCTCACCCTCGCCGCTGGTCTCTTCACCTGGCTCCACTTCAGCAAGAACGTCAATCCCATCGAGATCGCCCGGCTGAAGAGCGAGAACGAGCAGCTCCGCAGGACCAATCTCACCTTCGAGTCGAGCGTCAAGAAGATCCAGGGGCAGCTCAACCAGTACGAGGAGCGCACCCGCCAGCTCGCCATCGTCGCCGGTGTCGAGGGGCTGGGGAGCGGAGCCGAGGCGGGTATCGGCGGCGGCTCGCCGCTTGAGGAGGCCGGCGCGAACGGCCTGCCGGTCCTCGAGAGCCGGGCGAGCCAGCTCGCCGGCACCCTCAACGCGGTCGAGGCCAAGCTCAACGAGCGGGTGCGCTGGATCTCCGCCACCCCGGCGATCGCTCCGGTCAAGGGGATCTTCACCAGCGGCTTCGGGGTTCGCGCCGATCCCATGACGCACGGGCGCGGCGACCATCAGGGCGTCGACATCGCCGCCGCTCCGGGCCAACCGGTGCGGGCCAGCGCCGACGGCGTGGTGATCCGCGCCGCCGAGATCGGCGGCCTGGGCCAGGCGGTCTTCATCGCCCACGGCTTCGGCGTCACCACCCGCTACGGCCACATGTCGCGGATCGAGGTCCGGCCGGGACAGCGGGTCAAGCGCGGGGATATCGTGGGGCGCGTCGGCAACACCGGCCGCTCGACCGGCTACCATCTGCACTACGAGGTGCGCGTCGACGGCGATCCCGTCAACCCCCTCGCCTACATCCTCGACGACACGGCCGCGGGCGCCTCGTAGGTGCCCCTCCCCTCCCCCTCCGGGGCGTGCCGCCCTCCGGCGGCCGATGGAATCTTTCTGCTAGACTGCGCGTTGTAGACGCTTGCCTTTGAACTCGATTTCGAGTCTTCCCCGAACCTAGCGAGACCTCGATGATTAACACGATTCTGACCAAGATTTTCGGCAGCCAGCACGAGCGTGAAGTCAAGAAACTGCTGCCGCTCGTAGCCGCCATCAATGAGATGGAGGCGCAGATCAAGCCGCTCTCGGACGACGAGCTGCGCGCCAAGACCGCCGAGTTCAAGACCCAGCTCGACAACGGGGCCACCCTCGACGACCTCCTGATCCCCGCCTTCGCGGTGGCCCGGGAGGCCGCCTGGCGCGCGGTCCACATGCGGCCGTTCGACGTCCAGCTCATGGGCGGCATGGTCCTCCACAAGGGGCGCATCGCCGAGATGAAGACCGGCGAGGGCAAGACCCTGGTGGGAACCCTGCCCGTCTACCTGAACGCGCTGGAGGGCAAGGGGGTCCACGTCGTTACCGTCAACGACTACCTGGCCCGCCGCGACTCCGACTGGATGGGGCAGATCTACCGCTTCATGGGCCTCTCGGTCGGGGTCATCCAGCACGACATGCCGGACGCCGACCGCAAGCGGGCCTACGGCGCCGACGTCACCTACGGCACCAACAACGAGTACGGGTTCGACTACCTGCGCGACAACATGAAGTTCGACCTCGAGTCGATGGTCCAGCGCGGGCACCACTACGCCATCGTCGACGAGGTGGACTCGATCCTGATCGACGAGGCGCGGACGCCGCTGATCATCTCCGGCCCCTCCGAGGAGTCGATCGACAAGTACTACCGGATCGACCGCATCATCCCCCGCCTGACCAAGGGGGAGGAGATCGACGAGGGGGACGGCAAGAAGAGCACGACCGGCGACTACGTGGTCGACGAGAAAGCGCACCAGGCCGCTCTCACCGAGGAAGGGGTCGAGAAGGTCGAGCAGTTGCTCGGCATCCGCAACCTCTACGACCCCGAGAACATGGAGATCATTCATGGGGTCAACCAGGCGCTGCGGGCTCACGCGCTCTACCAGCGCGACGTCGAGTACCTGATCAAGGACGGCAAGATCGTGATCGTCGACGAGTTCACCGGCCGCATGATGCCCGGTCGCCGCTGGTCGGACGGCCTGCACCAGGCGGTCGAGGCCAAGGAGGGGGTCAAGATCGAGCGCGAGAACCAGACGCTCGCCACGATCACCTTCCAGAACTACTTCCGGATGTACAAGAAGCTCTCGGGCATGACCGGCACCGCCGACACCGAGGCCTCCGAGTTCGGGCAGATCTACAAGCTCGACGTCACCGTCATCCCGACCAACCGGGACATGATCCGCCAGGACCGCGGGGACCTCGTCTACCGCACCGCCCAGGAGAAGTGGAACGCCGTCGTCGAGGAGCTCCGCGAGGCGCAGCAGAAGGGGCAGCCGGTGCTGGTGGGCACGGTGTCGATCGAGAAGAGCGAGATGCTCTCGAAGCTGCTCAACCGGCCGCCCAAGGTGCCGCACGTGGTGCTCAACGCCAAGTATCACGAGCGCGAGGCCTCCATCGTGGCCCAGGCCGGCCGCAAGGGTGCCGTCACCATCGCTACCAACATGGCGGGGCGCGGCACCGACATCCTCCTCGGCGGCAATCCCGAGGGGCTCGCCCGCTCCGAGGCTGATCCGGAGACCGAGCCGGAGGCGTACCAGGCGGCGTTCGAGCGCTACCAGGAGATCTGCGCCCGCGAGCGCGAGGAGGTGCTCGCCCTCGGCGGCCTGCACATCCTGGGCACCGAGCGGCACGAGTCGCGGCGCGTCGACAACCAGCTCCGCGGCCGTTCGGGCCGCCAAGGGGACCCCGGCTCCTCGCGCTTCTATCTCTCGCTCGAGGACGACCTGATGCGGATCTTCGGCTCCGACCGCATCCAGGGCCTCATGGGGCGCCTCGGCATGGAAGAGGGCGAGGCGATCGAGCACGGGATGGTCAGCAAGGCTATCGAGCGCGCCCAGACACAGGTCGAGGGGCGGAACTTCGAGACCCGCAAGCACCTGCTCGAGTACGACGACGTGATGAACAAGCAGCGCGAGGCGATCTACAAGCTTCGCCGCGACATCCTCGAAGGGCGCGAGGGGCGCGACTACGTCATGGGCCTCGCCGAGGACATCCTCGACGGGTTGCTCGACCTCCACTGCCCCGAGAAGACCGATCCGCAGGACTGGGACCTCACCGGCCTGCGCACCGAGATGCTCGCCTACTTCAACATCAACGCCGGCGGCATGAACCTCGACGAGCTCGGCATCGACGAGCTGCGCGAGACCCTCTGGAAGGTCATCGAGGAGCGGTACGCCGAGAAGGAGAGCCGGCACGAACCCGAGGTCATCCGCGGCTTCGAGCGCGCCATCATGCTCCAGTCGGTCGACACCGCCTGGAAGGACCACCTCCTTGCCCTCGACCACCTGAAGGAAGGGATCGGCCTGCGCGGCTACGGGCAGCGCGACCCGCTTCAGGAGTACAAGAAAGAGAGCTTCGACCTCTTCGACATGATGCGCGAGCGGGTGGAGAACGACATCGTCCAGAAGCTCTTCCGCTTCGAGCCGATGACCGAGGAGCAGGTGATCGAGCAGCGGGCCCGCCAGCAGCGGGCGGCGCCCAGGATCGAGCTCTCCGCTCCGCCCAAGGTCGAGGGGCAGCGCCCGCAGCAGCCCGCGAGCAACCGCGGCGAGGTCAAGGTGGGGCGCAACGACCCCTGCCCCTGCGGTTCCGGCAAGAAGTACAAGAAGTGCCACGGGGCGGCGGTGACCGTGGGGTGAGGAGCGCTCCGGGGCAAAGAAATCAAGGGCGGCCGTTCGGCCGCCCTTTTCGTAGGAACAGACGGACCTGATATCCTTCGCCCTTCTCAAGATCCGGTGGACTTTTTGCCTTGAAGGAACCAACGCACACATGACCGATTTCGAGCCCCGCCAAGCCCTAACGTTCGACGACATCTCGATCGTCCCCGGCTTCTCCGAGGTCCATCCGAACCAGGTCGAGCTGCGGACCCAGGTCTGCCGCGGGATCGAGATGAACATGCCGATCCTCTCCGCGGCCATGGACACCGTCACCGAGTCGCGCCTGGCCATCGCCCTGGCCCAGGAGGGAGGGATCGGCATCATCCACAAGAACATGCCGGTAGAGGTCCAGGCCGAGGAGGTGGACCGGGTCAAGCGCAGTGAGGCGGGGATGATCGTCGATCCCGTCACCATGCGGCCCGATCAGAGCATCCGCGAGGCTCTCGAGGTGATGGCCCGCTACAAGATCTCGGGCGTGCCGGTGACCGACGCCCAGGGGCATCTGGTCGGCATCCTCACCAACCGCGACCTCCGCTTCGAGCAGAACCTCGACAAGACGATCCACGAGCTGATGACCAAGGAAGGTCTGGTCACCGTCCCCGAGGGGACGACGCTCGAACAGGCCAAGGCCCAGCTCCACGAGCACCGCATCGAGAAGGTGCTCGTCGTCGACGAGGCCGGCAACCTCAAGGGGCTGATCACGGTCAAGGACATCCAGAAGGCGATCCAGTACCCGCACGCCTGCAAGGACGAGCTCGGACGCCTGCGCGTGGGCGCGGCGGTCGGCTCCTCGGGCGACTACCTGGAGCGCGCCGCGGCCCTGGTCAAGGCCAAGGTGGACCTCCTCGTCCTCGACTCCTCGCACGCCCACAGCCGCGGCGTGCTCGACGCCACGGCGAAGCTGCGCGAGAGCTTCCCCGAGGTCAAGCTGATCGTCGGCAACGTGGCGACACGGGAGGGGACCCTCGCCCTGATCGAGCGCGGCGCCGACGCCGTCAAGGTCGGCATCGGCCCGGGGAGCATCTGCACGACCCGGATCGTCACCGGCGCCGGTGTTCCCCAGGTGACCGCAGTCGCCGACTGCGCCGGCGTGGCGGCCGACCACGGCATCCCGGTCATCGCCGACGGCGGCATCAAGTTCTCGGGCGACCTCACCAAGGCGATCGCCGCCGGCGCCCACTCGGTGATGATCGGCTCGCTCTTCGCCGGCACCGAGGAGAGCCCGGGCGAGACCATCCTCTACCAGGGGCGGACGTTCAAGGCCTACCGTGGCATGGGGTCGCTCTCGGCGATGGCGCGCGGCAGCGCCGACCGCTACTTCCAGGAGGGGAGCGGCGCGCTGTCGAAGCTGGTGCCGGAGGGGATCGAAGGGATGGTCCCGTACAAAGGGAGCGTCCACCAGATGCTGCCGCAGCTCACCGGCGGCCTGCGCTCGGGGATGGGGCTCGCCGGTTGCGCCTCGATCGAGGAGCTGCGCACCAAGGCCCAGTTCGTCCGCATCTCCCCCGCCGGCCTGAAGGAAGGGCACGCCCACGACGTGGTGATCACCAAGGAGGCGCCGAACTACTGGGTGGAGCGGTAGGCGGCTGTGCGGTAGGGCGGCTGTAGCGTGAAGCCCCTATTCCACCCCCGGCTGGTCAACGACCCGTTCGGGGATCCGGGGCTCTACATCGACTTCCTCTTCGATCGCCGGGCGCTGCTCTTCGACCTCGGCGATCTCTCTCCCCTCCCGGCGAGGCAACTCCTGAAGGTGAGCCACGCGTTCGTCTCCCACACCCACATGGACCACTTCGCGGGGTTCGACACCCTGCTGCGGCTCCTGCTGGGGCGGGAGAAGATCCTCCACCTCTTCGGTCCGCCCGGATTCATCGACCGCGTCGGGCACAAGCTCGCGGCCTACACCTGGAATCTGGTATCCAACTACGCGAGCGACTTCGTGGTGCGGGCGACGGAGGTCCAGGAGATGGGCGCTACCGCCACCGCCGAGTTCCGGACCCGGACCGGATTTCAGCGCGAGCCGGTCTCCACACCGGAGTTGCCGCCGGGTCTCCTGCTCGACGAGGACACCTTCCAGGTGCGTGCCGCGTTCCTGGACCATCAGATCCCCTGCATGGCGTTCGCGCTGGAGGAGAAGTTCCACGTCAACGTCTGGAAGAGCGGCCTCGAGGAGTTGGGCCTCCCCACCGGTCCATGGCTGCGGGATCTGAAGTTGACCGTGGCCCGCGGTGAGCCGGACGGGACTCTGATCCCGGTGCGCTGGAGCGAGAACGGCTCTGTCCAGGAGAGGACCGTCTCTCTAGGCGAGCTCAAGGAGAAGGCGCTGCGGATCGTCCCCGGGCAGAAGATCGCCTACGTCACGGACGCCGGATACACCCCGGCCAACGCCGAGGCGATCGTGGACCTCGCCCGCAACGCCGACTGGCTGTTCATCGAGACGGCCTTCACGCACGAGGAGGAGCAGCGGGCGGCCGAAAAGCACCACCTCACGGCGCGGCAGGCGGGATGGCTGGCCCGGGAGGCGGGAGCGAAACGGCTGGTCCCGTTCCACTTCTCCCCCAAGCATTCCGAGGAAGGGGACCGGCTGGTCAGCGAGGCGATGGCGGCGTTCTTGGGGTCACCAACTGCTTGACGATCCGCCGCCGCCGAAGCTGCCGCCGCCGCCCGAGAAGCCTCCGCCGCCTCCCCAGCCTCCCCCACCTCCGAAACCGCCAGGGCCCATCCACCAGCCGCCGGAACGCCGCCGGGAGCTGCCGAGGGCGGGCCCCTTGGGCAGGATCATCCGGAGGATCGGGAAGAGCACGAGCCAGACTCCGGCCGCGATCAGGCCCACGGTCAGGCCGGCGAGCGAGCCCAGGAGGAAGAGGATCGGCAGCATGACGATGTAGACGATCCAGCTCCCGCTACGGATGGCGTTCAGAATGAACGGGCCGAGGGCGAAGAGCCCGAAGACCAGAATCCCCAGCCAGGAAGACTCCCCCTCGCCGCCGGACGGCTGCGCCTCCGGGGCCGGCTGGACATCCTTCCCCTGGATCGTGCTCAGGATGGCGCTCACCCCGGCCTCGATGCCGCCGCCGAAATCCCCCTTCTTGAAGTAGGGGATGATCACCTGGTTCTGGATGATGCTCGTCTGCAGGTCGGTCAGCACCGGCTCCAGGCCGTAGCCGACCTCGATCCTCATCTTGCGGTCGTTCTTGGAGACCAGCAGGAGGGCGCCGTTGTCCTTCCCCTTCTGCCCCAGCGCCCAGGCACGCCCGACCTTGTTCGCGTAGTCCGCGATCTCCTCGCCGTCCAGGCTGTCGACGGTGAGCACGGAGACTTGGTTGCCCGTCTGCTGCTCGAACTGCGCGAGCTGCGCCTCGATCCGCTGCCGCTGATCCAGGGGGATCAGGTTCGCGGTGTCGTTGACCCGCCCGGTCAGAGGGGGGATGTCCCTGGCGAGCGCCCAGGCGAGCGGCAGCACGAACAGAAGGAGCAGCAGGGAAACCCGGCGCCTCATCTCAATCCTTCTCCCGGCGCAACTCGTTGGGGAGCTCGTCCTGATCGTCGGCCTGCCGCTCGACCCCGTGCCGCTCCAGCAGCTCGCCGCAGGCGCGGATCGCCTCGATCATCGCGGGGCCGGGGCGGCCGCTCCGGATCCCCATGGCCAGCTGGCCGGTGATCGCGTCCCAGGACCCCTTCTCCACTTTCTGGTGGATGCCGGAGTCGGCGAGCAGCACCACCCGGCGCTCGAACAGGGAGACGAAGAGGAGGATGCCGGTGCGATGGCGGGTCTGGAAAACCTCCTGCTCGAGGAAGGCGCCCGCGGCGCGCCGGCGAGCCCGCAGATCGAGAGTCTCGCCGCCCGCCATCCAGCGGCGGACCGGATCGAGCAGCGAAAGCAAGTAGCCGATCCCTCCGCCCACCAGCGCCGGCAGCGCGATCCAGACCCCGACCGGAATCCCCCAGATGTCGGTCCAGCGGTAGATGGCGAGCGCCACCATCGGCCCGAGCAGCGCGCCCAGGGCCGCGCCCTTCCAGATCGCGTTCTGGTATTCGTCGCTCCGCTCGACGACGTAGGGGACGATCTCCCCCGACGTCCGTGCCTCCGCCTCCCGCACGGCGGTCTGGATGGCGTCGAGGTCGGCCTGGCTGAAGAAGCGGTCGGGTTCCATGTGTGCGGGCATCCTATACCGTTCTGCCTCATTCCACCGGAGTCGACCGCTCCCGCTTGCGGTGGCTCTGACGCCTTTTCTCGTCCAGGCGGCGCGCCTTCGCCGCCCGCGAGGGGCGGGTCTTCCGGCGCGGCGGCTCTTCGCGCAGGTTCTCCCGCAGCAGCTCGGCGAAGCGCTCGACGGCCGCCTCCCGGTTGGCGCCCTGGCTCCGGTGCTTCTGGGAGCTGATCTGCAGGACGCCGTCGCGCGTGATGCGGGTCGCCAGCCGCTCCCGAAGCCGGGCCTTCTGCTCTTCCGAGAGGGCGCTCGAGCCCGCGAGATCGAAGCGCAGGCTCACCCGCGTCTCCAGCTTGTTGACGTTCTGCCCGCCGGGGCCGCCGCTCCGCGAAGTGGCGAAAGCGACCTCCTCGTCAGGGATCGATAGATTGTCGTCGATAGGGATCATCTGCCTAGTATCCCAAGTAAGATGCTCGTACGAACAGGAGATCTTGCCATGCATCGACTTCTCAGCCTCTCCACCCTCTCGCTCTTCCTATTGATCTCGCCGCTTTTCCCGGCCCGCGCCGTCGATCCCGAGTTCTCGAAGGGGGTCTTCACCGTCGCCGGTACCGTGCCGGGGGTGAGTCTCCAGCAGGTCGCGAACAGCCTCGGCCCGGTCACCAGCATCGCCAACGCCGGCGACGGCCGCCTCTTTCTGACCACCCAGACCGGCCGTATCCTCATTGTGGAGAACGGCACCCCGCGCTCGCAGCCGTTCCTCGACATCCGCGACCGGATCACGACCGGCGGCGAGCGCGGCCTGCTCTCCGTGGCGTTCCACCCCCGATACGCCGAGAACGGCTTTTTCTTCGTCGACTATACGAACCTCCAGGGCAACACGGTCATCGCCCGCTACCAGGTCTCCGCCGCGAACCCCGACCAGGCCGACCCGGCGAGCGAGCGTATCCTGCTGACCATCGAGCAGCCCTACTCGAACCACAACGGCGGGGAGCTCCAGTTCGGGCCCGACGGCTATCTCTACATCGGCATGGGCGACGGCGGCTCCGGCTTCGACCCCCAATGCCGGGCCCAGAACCCGGACACGCTTCTCGGCAAGCTGCTCCGCATCGACGTCGACCAGAACGTGGCGAACCCTCCCTACTATGGGATCCCCGCCTCCAATCCCTTCCGCGGCCCCGGCGCGCCGCTGGACGAGGTCTGGGCGAGCGGCGTGCGCAACCCCTGGCGCTTCTCCTTCGACCGCGCGACCGGGGATCTCTGGATCGCCGACGTCGGCCAGGGCCGGCGCGAGGAGATCGACTTCCAGCCGGCCTCGTCGCGGGGCGGCGAGAACTACGGCTGGAAGGTGATGGAGGGGACCGTCTGCTCCTCGCGGGACGCCTGCCCGGCCTCGACGCCCGCGTGCGACTCGGCCGCCTTCACTCCGCCCGTCCTCGAGTACGACCACGGCCCGCACTGCTCGGTGACCGGCGGCTACGTCTACCGCGGCAGCGGCGCGGCGCAGCTCCGCGGCTCCTACGTCTTCGGCGATCTATGCTCCGGCGTGCTCTGGGTCGCCGCGCGCCAGGGGAACGGCTTCACCGTGCGCGCCATCCCCGGACAAGTCCCGCAGCTCACCACTTTCGGCGAGGACCGCAACGGCGAGCTCTATGCCGCGAATGGGACCGGGCAGCTCTTCCGCTTCACCGGCCAGGCGGTTGGCGGCGCCACCCGGGAGACCGTGGGGCTCTTCGATCCGCAGACCTCGAAGTTCCAGCTCAAGAGCGCCAACACCGCCGGCGCCAAGGTCCAGGTCGTCCGCTTCGGCCCGCGCCGCAGCGGCTGGATCCCGCTCGCCGGAGACTGGAACGGCGACGGCAGGACCACGGTCGGCTTCTACGATCCGGTCTCCTCGACCTTCCGGCTCAAGAACTCGTCCTCTGGAGGCACCTCGGACGTGATCTTCCAGGTCGACTCCCCCTCCCGCAAAGCGCTCCCCATCGCCGGTGACTGGGACGGCGATGGCACGGACACGGTCGGCCTCTATGACCCGGCCACCCGGACGTTCCGCCTGAAGAACTCGCTTTCGGGATCGGGCTTCGACATCACCTTCGCCTTCGGGCCCTCGACCTCCGGCCTGACTCCGGTCGCGGGGGATTGGAACGGCGATGGCCGCGACGGCGTCGGCCTCTTCGATCCGGCCGCCTCGGTCTTCTATCTGACCAGCGGATTCCAGGACGCGGCGCCGGATTTCCAGGTCCAGCTCGGTCCCGCCGGGCGAGGAGCGCTGCCCGTCGCCGGGGATTGGAACGGCGACGGCCGCGACGACCTCGGTGTCTACGATCCGGCCTCGGCTATCTTCCGGCTGCGCAACTCGCTCTCGACCGGGAATCCCGACGCTCAGTTCCAGTTCGGCCCGCGGCGCAAGGGGTGGAAACCGATTGCCGGAGTTTGGTGACGTAGGATTGCTTCCAAGGAGACTCGAATGACGCGAACGATCGTCTTCACCGTGGCGCTCTGCCTGCTGCCCGCTCTCGCCGCCATGGCCGCCGAGAAGCCCAAGACCTACGATCTCATCCTGCGCGGCGGGACGATCTACGACGGCTCCGGCGGCAAACCCTACGTGGGCGACGTGGCGGTGAACGGCGACCGCATCGCCGCGGTTGGGGCGACCGGCTCGCTCGGCAACGCCAGGGGGAAAATGGAGATCGACGCCCACGGGCTCGCCGTCTCCCCCGGCTTCGTCAACATGCTGAGCTGGGCGACCGAGTCGCTGCTGGTGGACGGCCGTGCCCAGAGCGACATCCGCCAGGGGGTCACCCTCGAGGTCATGGGCGAGGGGGGCTCCATGGGGCCACTCAACGACGCGATGAAGAAGGAGATGGTCGAGCAGCAGGGGGACGTCAAGTATCCCGTCACCTGGACCACCCTCGGCGAGTACCTCGACCAGGTGGCGGCGCGCGGCATCGCCCCCAACGTCGCCTCCTTCGTGGGCGCGACGAGCCTGCGCATCCACGAGGTGGGCTACGCCAACCGGCCACCGACGCCGGAGGAGCTGGCGCGCATGCGCAAGCTGGTCGATCAGGCCATGGAGGAAGGCGCGCTCGGCGTCGGCTCCTCGCTGATCTACGCCCCGGCCTTCTACGCCGGCACGGACGAGCTGGTGGCGCTCTGCGAAGAGGCCGCGAAGTACGGCGGCATGTACATCTCGCACATGCGCAGCGAGGGCAACCGCTTTCTGGAAGCCCTGGACGAGCTGATCGAGATCTCCCGCCGGGCCAAGTTACCCGCCGAGATCTACCATCTAAAGGCCGCCGGCCAGCAGAACTGGGGGAAGCTCGACGCCGCCGTCAAAAAGGTCGAGGACGCCCGCGCCGCCGGCCTCAGGATCACGGCCGACATGTACACCTACACGGCGGGCGCCACCGGCCTCGACGCCGCCATGCCGCCGTGGGTGCAGGAGGGCGGGCTCGAGGAGTGGATCAAGCGCATGAAGGACCCGGCCATCCGCGAGAAGGTCGCCAAGGAGATGGCGACCCCCACCGACGCCTGGGAGAACTTCTTCGTCGCCGCCGGTCCGGAGAAGATCCTCCTCGTCGCCTTCAAGAACGACAAGCTCAAGCCTCTGACCGGCAAGACCCTGGCCGAGGTCGCGAAGATGCGCGGCAAGTCCCCCCAGGAGACCGCGATGGACTTGGTGATCGAGGACGACAGCCGGGTCGGCACCGTCTACTTCCTGATGTCCGAGGACAACGTCAGGAAGGAGATCGCCCTCCCCTGGGTGAGCTTCGGCTCGGATGCCGAGGCCCCCGCCACCGAGGGGGTGTTCCTGAAGTCCAACCCCCACCCGCGCACCTACGGCAACGTCGCCCGCCTGCTGGGGCGCTACGTGCGCGACGAAAAGGTGATCCCGCTCGAGGAGGCGGTCCGCAAGCTCACCTCGCTGCCCGCCGCCAACCTCAAGATCCGCGACCGCGGCACGCTCAAGGCGGGCAACTTCGCCGACGTCGTCCTCTTCGATCCGGCGAAGATCCAGGACAACGCCACCTTCGACAAGCCTCACCAGTACGCGACCGGCGTCCGGCACGTCTTCGTCAACGGCGTCCAAGTGCTCAAGGACGGCGAGCCCACAGGCGCGGCGGCCGGGCGGGTCGTGCGCGGGCCGGGGTGGACGGGGTGGAAGGACGTAAAGAGCCGCTGACGCGGAGGATCTCGCGTGGACCAGATCACCGCCAAGCAGAAGATTCTTCAGCTCGTTCAGGATCAGCCCGAGGACAGCTCCTACGACGAAATCCTGCGCGAGCTCGCTTTCGCCCGCATGATAGAGCGCGGACTAGAGCACGCCAAAAACGGGCGCACGATCAGTCATGAGGAGATACAGACGAAAATCTCTTCATGGGATCAATAAGTGGCCCTATCAAAACCTCTTCGTAGGGGAGGGGCTTGTCCCCTCCCCCGCCCCGGAGGGGCGGCCTTTGAACAGCCTGGGGTGGCAACCCCAGGTATGAGCGAACCCGATTCGTCGAGCCCCGAAGGGCCGGCCGACCGCCAAAGTCTCGGCCGGCCCCTCGGGGCTTGGAGAGTTGTCGGCCTGCCAACCCGGGGTTGCCACCCCGGGCTGTTCAAAGGTCGCCCGGTAGTGTACGGAGAGTTCTGCAAAAGGATGACGGGCCATGGGTCTCCAAGTAGAGTTGTGTTGTCAAGACGCAACTCAGGAGGTGGCCATGGCCCGTAAGAAGAGTACGTCAGAGGGGCTGGACTGGAAAGCCCTGTTAGTGAGTGAGCAGGGAGAGTTTTTCCATGGGCTGGTCCAGACGGTGGTCCAGCAGGTGTTGGAGTCGGAGATGGACGAGGCTCTGCAGGCGGGTAAGGGAGAGCGGACGTCGGATCGGTTGGGGTATCGCAGTGGGTACTACTCGCGCACTCTGGTGACCCGGGTGGGTAGCTTGGAGTTGCGGGTGCCTCAGGACCGTAAAGGTCTGTTCAGCACGCAAGTCTTTGAGCGGTATCAGCGTAGCGAGAAGTCCTTGTTCCTGGCCTTGGCGGAGATGTACGTGCAAGGGGTATCAACGCGGAAGGTGAAGGCGATCACCGAAGAGCTTTGTGGTCATGGCTTCAGCGCCAGCGTGGTCAGCGAGAGCACTCGGCTTCTCGACGAGCAGTTGGGTCAGTTCGCGAGTCGGAGTCTAGAGGGAGAAGAGTATCCGTACCTGGTGCTGGATGCGCGCTATGAGCGGGTGAGGGAAGGTGGGGTCATCAGCCCCCGGGCAGTGCTGATTGCCATCGGGATCAACTGGGAGGGGCGGCGGTGCGTGCTGGGAGTGGATCTAGCCAATCGGGAAAGCCTGAGTAGCTGGCGGGACTTCTTGCTCGGGCTTAAGCAGCGCGGCTTGCGAGGAGTGGAGTTTGCGGTTAGCGACCACCACGCGGGACTGCGCCAAGCGATCCAGCAGATCCTGCCGGAAGCAGTCTGGCAGCGCTGCTATGTGCACTTTCTGCGCAATGCACTGGATCACCTGCCGAAGAGAGCGGACGACGACTGCATGAAGGAGCTGCGCTGGCTCTATGACCGGCGAGATCTCGAGGAGGCTCGGCGGGATCTGGCGGTTTGGTTAGCGAAGTGGCAGGGCAAGTACCCGAAGCTGTGTAACTGGGTAGAGGAAAACATCGAAGAGACGCTGACCTTCTATCGTCTGCCGCTGGCCCATCATAAGCACCTGAAGTCGACCAACATGCTGGAACGGCTCAACGAGGAGATCAAGCGTCGGACCCATGTGGTGCGGATCTTTCCTAACGAGAAGAGCTGCCTGCGGCTGGTGCGAGCTCTAACGATGGAGACTCACGAGAACTGGATCGAGGCCCCCCGTTACCTGACCATGGACTTGCTTACAGAGCACCGAAAACAGGCTCTGCGACAGGTGGAAAAGGCGGCATGAATCGCGAGGGGGAGGAGGGCCTCCGCGGAGGCCCTCCTCCCCCTCAGAAACTAACCGGAGCACCCTGGCCTCTTTTGCAGAACTTGACGGACACAACTGGTCGCCCTTTCAGGGCGAGGGGAGGGGACAAGCCCCTCCCCTACGTACGGAACCGAGTTTTGTTAGTGCTCTAAGGTAGTCCTGATTCACGGTAGATCCGGCGCGGTCGCGGGATCCCCGAGCACCAGGAACCGCCCGGTCAACGCCGCGTAACCGGCCGCATCGGTGGCGACGCGGAGGACGGGGAAACCGTTGCAGGGCATGATCACCTCCCGGGAACCGCTCTCCCCCGGGAGGTAGAGGACGGTGTCGTTCCCCAGGGACTTTTCCTTGATCGTATGGCTGCCCAGGAAGACCGGCTGCCCCTTCCAGAAGAAAAGATTGCCCCCCGCTCCCCGGAAGTACCACTGCTCCGACCGCTCGCCGACGTTCACGCCTTTGAGGTTGAGGCCCGTCCCCTGCTCCTTGAAATGAGTGAAGAGAGGGGATTCGGTCGGCGTCCAGTTCCCTTCGCCGTCCGCCTGATAAACCATCTTCTCTGAGCGATCCCAGGCCAGGATGCGCCCCTGCAGATCCCGCTCGAGGAGCATGGAGAAGCAGGCGGTCTCGGCAGGATTGTCGGCTTGCAGCACCTGGGGCTCGATCCCGTTTTTCTCCGGCGCCTTGAACGCCGTCCCCAGGAGCTTGCCCGAGCGGTCCAGCCTCCAGACCGCGCTCTCGGCGCAGGTCGGCTGGGCATAGATCGAATCGCGGGCGATGAGGAGACCCGCGAAGCCGCCGGAACCCTCCACCTTGCGCTTGAGCTTCACGGTGCTCATCTGGCCGTCCGGCGTGAAGCGGTAGAGGTCCAGGCTCGCCTGCGAGACCACCCAGACGGAGTCGTCGACCGGATCGACGGCGAGCGCCCCGATATCCCCCTGGCCGGGCAGGAAGTGCATCTGAATTTCCAGGCGCTCGCCACCGCGGCTGAACTGCACCACCCGGCCGCTGTTGAAGAGGACCCAGATGGACCCGCGGTTCAGAGCGACGTCGACGGGCCGCTCTCCGCTGGGCACGCCCACCTTGTCGAAGCGGACGGCCCGGGCGCCTTGATGGCAGAGCAGATCGACGGTGCGCGGCTCGTCGGCCTTCGGGGCCTGGGAATTGGCGGCGTTGGTTGCGGCCGGTGGCGCCGACGCGCAGGACGCAAGCGAGAGGGCAAGCCCCATCGAGAGGAGCGGGTGTCGCAAGAAGCGCTGGAGCACGAAGTTCCTCCTCGGTCTGATTTTAAGAATGCTATCACCCGGTGAGCTACTGTCCGGCCTCGATCGACCGCTTCAGAACCTCCTGCCAGATTTCCGAGGTTCCCATCCGGTCGGCCCATTCCGCGATGTAGTCGCGGTCTAGATGATCGCCGCTGATCTTCAGGACGCCGGCGATGTCGCGCAGGTGCTTCTCGGAACCGCCCTCGCGGTAGGCCTCCATCTTCTTGAGGATCACGTCCTCTTCCGAGGAAAAGGCGGCGTCGAAATCGGGCGCCGGCTTCACCCTCTTGGTTCGCGAGAAGCGGCTCCGATTGAAGAGGGAATCCGCCGGCACCATCACGTCCACCTTGAGGCCCGAAGCGGGCTGGATGATGTTGAACTGCCCATGGCGCGAAACCGCCCGAAAGACAGTCTCCTCGCTCAGATAGAAGTCGGGAGCGGGAAAAGCCGCGCAGAGCTCGGCGATCTTGCTGGCGGGGAGATCGACGACGATGTCGATGTCGTTCGTGAAACGAGGCTCGCCGAAGAAGATCGTCGCCATCGATCCGGTGACGAAGTAGCGCAGACCGATCCGCTCCAGAACCTCGACCATGTAATGGAGCAGGTCAGACTGCTCCATGCGAGAGCCTCCTCGCCGTCTCTTCCCGCAGGCGCTGCTCGTCCCAGTCCGGGTGCTCGGCGGCGAGGTGGCTCGTGATCATGCGGCGGGCGGAGCGGAACATGTCGCTCGCGATCTTCAGACGCTCGGCTCCGGTCATCGCACGGAAGACCCGGGCCATCTCGTCGTCCAGGACCTCGAAGTTTCGGAGATCGATCGGCATGGTGTCCTCATCGGGAGAATATCCCGATCCTCCTCATGACGGTATGATCGGAGCCGCGATTGGCTCTATCGAGGAGGAACCCGTGAAGGAACAGGACGACGATCCCGCCGCCGGCGCCTGGACACGCCGGTCCCTGATGAAGGCCGGTCTCGCGACCGGAGCCCTGGCCGTGGCCAGCCCCCTGCTTTCGGCCGCGCCGGCTCCGGCCGCCGCCTCGTCTGCTCCGGCTCCCTTCGAGCTCGAGGAGGCCACGATCGCCGAGCTGCAGGCCGCTCTCGCCTCGGGCAAGGAGACGGCGCGCTCGCTCACCGAAAAATACCTCGCCCGCATCGAAGCCCTGAACACCCGGGGGCCGGAGCTGCGGGCGGTGCTCGAGGTCAACCCCGAGGCGCTCGCCATCGCCGACGCGCTCGACGCCGAGCGGCGCGGCAAGGGCTCCCGCGGCCCCCTTCACGGCATCCCGATCCTGATCAAGGACAACATCGGCACCGCCGACCGGATGACCACCACCGCCGGCTCGCTCGCCCTCGAAGGGTCGATCCCCGCCCGCGACGCCTTCGTCGCCGCGCGTCTGCGCGAGGCCGGCGCGATCCTCCTCGGCAAGACCAATCTCTCCGAGTGGGCCAACTTCCGCTCCACCCGCTCCAGCAGCGGCTGGAGCAGCCGCGGCGGGCAGTGCCGCAACCCCTACGCGCTCGACCGCAACACGTCGGGCTCCAGCTCCGGATCCGGCGCCGCGGCGGCCGCCAGCCTCGCCGCCGCCACCGTGGGCTCGGAGACGGACGGCTCGATCGTCTCCCCCTCCTCGATCTGCGGCATCGTCGGCATCAAGCCGACCGTGGGCCTGCTCAGCCGCTCCGGGATGATCCCGATCTCCCACACCCAGGACACCGCCGGCCCCATGGCCCGCACCGTCGCCGACGCCGCAATCCTGCTCGGCGCCATGACCGGCGTCGACGAGCGCGACGAGGCGACCCGACCGAGCCGCGGCAAGGCCGCCGCCGACTACACGAAGTTCCTCGACCCCAACGGATTGAAAGGGGCCCGGATCGGCGTCCACGTCCCCAGCTCGCTCGACAAGAACCCGCTGGTCAACCCGATCTTCCACGAGGCGCTGGCGGCGATGAAGGCGGCGGGCGCCACAATCGTCGATCCCGTCAAGCTCCCTTCCGCGGGGAAGTCCGGCAACAGCGAGTACGAGGTCCTGCTCTACGAGTTCAAGGCGGACCTCAACCGCTATTTCGCCGAGCTGGGACCCAACGCCCCCATCCACTCCCTCAAGGATGCGATCGAGTTCAACGAACGCCACCGCGACCGGGTGATGCCCTACTTCGGCCAGGAGATCTTCCTGCAGTCCGAGGCCAAGGGGCCGCTCACCGATCCGGCCTACAAGAAGGCGCTCGCCGCCTGCCGGCTCTACTTCCGCAAGGAGGGGATCGACGCCATGCTCGCCCGGCACAAGCTGGACGCCATCGTGGCCCCGACCGGCGGACCGGCCTGGCTGATCGATCTCGTCAACGGCGATTCGGAGACCGGCGGCAGCTCGTCGCTCGCCGCGGTCTCCGGCTATCCGAGCATCACCGTCCCGGCCGGCTTCGCCTTCGGGCTGCCTCTGGCGATCTCCTTCATCGGACCGGCCTGGGGCGAGGGGGCGCTGATCAAGCTCGCCTACGCCTTCGAGCAGCAGACGAAGGCCCGGAAGGCGCCACGGTTCTTGCCGACGGTCGATTTCTCCAAAGCCTGAGCCCATGAAAAAAATCCTCGCCGCCGCCCTCGGCCTCGTCCTGTTCCTGCTGGTGGCCATCCTTCTGCTGCGGATGATCCTGATCAAATCCCATCAGGTGCAGGCGCCGCCGGTCACCGATCTCGCGGTGGACGCCCGCGCCGCCGCCGGGCGTCTCGCGGGGGCGGTCCGCTTCCCCACCGTCTCGCATGAGAACGGGCAGAATGTCGAGGCCGCGGCGTTCGACGGACTTCATCAGTATCTCCAGCAGACCTTCCCCCGAGTGCATGCCACGCTCACCCGCGAGACGGTCGGCGGCTACAGCCTGCTCTACACCTGGAAGGGGCGGCGGCCGCAGCTCCCGCCGATCCTGCTGATGTCCCACCAGGACGTGGTGCCGGTCGAGCCAGGCACGGAAAAGAGCTGGACGCACCCCGCCTTCTCCGGCACCGTCGACGGCTCCTGGGTCTGGGGGCGGGGCACGCTCGACGACAAGGTGGGCATGATGGGGCTGCTCGAAGCGGCGGAGATGCTCCTCGGCCGCGGCTTCCAGCCGGACCGCACCGTTTACTTCGCCTTCGGGCACGACGAGGAGGTCGGCGGTCGCAACGGCGCGGCGGCGATCGCGAAGCTGCTCGAGCAGCGGGGGGTGCAGCCGGCATTCATCCTCGACGAAGGGGGCGCCGTCGTCGAAGGCTCGATCCCGGGGGTTGCGCGCCCGGCCGCGATGATCGGCACGGCCGAAAAAGGGGTCCTGAGCGTCGAGCTGGTGGCCCAGAGCGAGGGGGGGCACTCCTCGATGCCACCCGTACACGGCGCCATCGGCAAGCTCGCCGCCGTCATCCAGAAGCTCGAGGACCACCAGATGCCGGCGCGGCTCGACGGCGCCACCCGCCGCTCCTATCAATATCTGGCGCCCGAGATGCCCTTCGGCCCCCGCCTGGCGCTCGCCAATCTCTGGCTGTTCAGCCCGGTCATCGAACGGCAGGCGGCCGGCGATCCGGCGGCCAGCGCCCGCATCCGTACCACGACGGCGCCGACGATCTTCCAGGGGGGTGTCAAGGAGAACGTCCTCCCCCACGAGGCCCGCGCCGTGGTGAACTTCCGCATCCTGCCGGGAGACACGATCCAGGGAGTCCTCCGCCACGTCCGCGAAACCGTGGGCCCCGGCATCCGGGTGAGCGCCACGGGCACCGCCAACAGCGAGGCCTCGCCGGAGTCCGACGTCCGCGCGCCCGAGTTCGGAATGATCCAGCGCACCCTGGCCCAGGTGCTCCCGGGGGTGATCGTGGCCCCCAACCTGCTCGCCGGCGCCACCGACACCAAGCACTACCGCTCCTTGAGCCAGAACGTCTTCCGGTTCATCCCGATACGCGTAAAGCCGGAGGACCTCAAGCGCATCCACGGCACCAACGAGCGGGTGGGAATCGAGAATTACGGAGAGATCGTACGCTTCTACGCGCAGTTGCTGCGGAACGGGACGGTCTGATCTAGAACTTGAACAGCGCGTCGAACGCCGAGCGCGCGTCGCCCGGGGAGGGCTTGTCGGAATCCTTGCGGAACTCCTGGGCGAGCTTGGGGGTGAAGAGCGGGCACTCGTTGCGGTCTCGCTTCTTGGGGACGCGCGCCGGGATCTCCTCGTATCTCCGGCACTCCCAGCGGACCGAGGTGTCGAAGTTGATGCAGTTCGAGCAGGTGTGCAGATCGGCGCCGCAGCGGGCGCAGGTAGCGTCGAAGGGGAGCGGATCCTCGCCGATGATGATCAACTGCTTCTCGCCGCAGGCGGCGCAGCGGAAGACCGATTCGCCCGGCGCGCCCATGCCGCGGCCGCGCGGTCCTTCCTTCTTCTCGCGCGGGCCCTGGAGACCCGGCCGCGGGCGCTCGTCGCGGCGCTCGGAATCCTTGTAGCCCCGCTGGCGGTACTTGGGATCGTCGGACATCAGGATCTTTCTAACACAAAATCGCCTCCGCGAACCGGGCCGCCGCCCGCGGGTCGGTGGTCAGGAAGAGCGACGGCTCGATCAGCTCCAGCTCCATCAGGGTGAAGACGCCGTCGATCTCCAACCCATCCACCCGGGCGTAGATCCAGGGGCCGGAGATCGACGCCACCACCGTCCGCGCCTGTTCGATCAGCGCAGGCGTGGCACGCGCCGGTTCAGCGGAGCCGCCGAGCTGCTCCTGAACCCGGAAGTCCCCGGCCCGCGGTCGCTTCAGGGTGGCGTGGCTGTACTCGCCGCCCAGGAAGATCAGCGACCACTCGCCCGCCGTCTGGATCTCGGACAGGAAAGGCTGGATCAGCACACCGGAGGTGGCCAGCAGCTCGTCCAGCTCCGCCTGCACCGCCGCGGCCTCGTCGCGTGAAATCCGCCGGGTGCGAAACGCGCCGCCCGAGATGGACGGCTTGATCACCACGTCGGTCCACCCCCGCTCGTCGAGAAGCCCGGCGAGATCCACCGCCTCGCCCCGCTCCAGCCCGGCCGTGGGGATCACCGGCAGCCCGGCCGCCGCGAGCTCCCCGAGATAAGCCTTGTCCACGTTGCCGCGCACCAGAGGAATGGGGTTCCAGAGCGGGATCTTCTCCTTTTCCATCCGGTCCAGCCAGGCGAGGAACTCGTCCGTGCGCTCGAAATAGTCCCAGCAGGACCGGATCACCACCCGGTCGTAGCGGGACCATTGCACGCCGGGATCGTTCCAGATCACGGGCTCGACCTCGGCGCCCCGGCGGCGCAGCTCGTCAACGGCCAGGCGGTCGTCGGCCGTCAGGTCGGGCGCTTTGGAGTAGGTGACGAAGGCGATCAGCATGCGAAATGTACCGGAGGCGGATCATAGCTCTCATCCCGGGGCTTGGCGCACCCTATGGATTAGGAAGTGCCGCGGAAAAGGCCCCAGGCGGGGCGAGGAGGTGAACGATGCGCAAAGTCGTTGGAATCACCGTGTCCCTGACCCTGGCGTGCACCCTGGCCCTGTGGGCTCTCGGCGTCGTCGGACCCAATTTTCAGGTCTCCGCGGCGAGCAGCCAGGCGCGGTACACCTCCGACATCCGGATGTTTCCGGGCGATCCGAACCGGCTGCTCGTCGCCTCGGAGTCCAGCAGCGCGCGCCAGATCCAATACCGGACCCTCGACGGCGGCGCGACCTGGAACGAGAGCGTCCTGCCGCTCTTCAGCGGCGACGCGCTCCAGGACGGGCCCAGCGTGGACTGGACGCTCGACGGCAAGGCGTGGACGACCACCGTCGGCACCAACTCCCTCGGCACCGTGTCCCGCGGCCGCGCCTACGTCTCCCTGGACTCCGGCCTGACCTGGAGCCCTGACAACACCTTCTCCGGCACCCAGAGCCAGGTGGACTGGCCCCGTCTCTGGTCCGACAAGAGCACCGGCTCCCCGTTCGTGCACAACCTCTACGTGATCTGGGAAAACGGCGGCCCCGCCTTCATGGCCCGCCGGGCGGGCGGCGCCTGGCAGGCTCCGCTGCAGGTCAGCGGCGCCGAGTCCACCGGGGCCGCGCTGGGCGGCGACGTGCGCACCAACCTCAGCGGCGACCTCTTCGGCTTCTGGCCCACCACTGGGAACCAGCGGATCGTCGTCGTCAAATCCACCAACGGCGGCGTTTCCTACGCCGCCCCGGTGGTGGCGGCCACCACCTTCGACTCCTTCGACATCGGCATCCCGGCCGCGAGCAGCCACCGGGTTCCCATCTATACCTCGGGCGGCGCTTGGCGGACGGCGGTCAAGAACCTCGTCTACGTGGCCTGGACCGACCTGTCGGGGGACGTGGGCTGCACCTCTCCGGCCAACGAGCCGGGAGTGAACGCCGCCTCCACCTGCAAGACCCGGATCTGGTTCGCCCGCTCGACCAACGGCGGCCTCAACTGGAGCCCGAAGCAGTTGATCTACGGCAGTCCCTTCGTGGACGACCAGTTCAATCCCTGGCTGAACGTCGATCCCTCGACGGGCGTGGTCTCGGTCGTCTTCTATATCGCGTCGGGGCCCGGCCGCCAGAGCGTGAACCTCGTCTACTCCGCCTCCTACAACGACGGCGTGAGCTGGGCCACGCCCATCCCGGTGACCACCGTCTCGTCCTCGAACGCCATCTGGGGGAATTACAACGGCCTGACCTCGTTCCGGTGCCGATACAACGCTTCGTGGACCGACAAGCGGAACGGCAGTCTGCAGATCTGGTCGTCGCGGATCGACGACTGCCCGTAAAGGGCGAGCTACGCCGGCTCCGCCAGCGGCCCGATCAGCGCCAGCTCCTCCTCCGTGGGCTGGAAGAGGGCGGCGCCGACGGTGCCGGGGCCGGCGTTGGCGACCACCACGGGGCCCATCTCGGCGATCAGGATCTCCTTCACCTGGAAGGTCTTCTCGATCAGACCGCGCAGGCGGTCCGACCAGACGGGGGCCTTGGCGTGGGCGACCGTCACCATCACCGGCCGCTGGGGGTCGACCCGCTCGCGGAACAGCTCGATCAGCCGCGGGTGGGCCGCCCGGCCGCCGCGGACGCGGTCGACCGCCACGATCTCGCCGTTCACCACGCCGAGGATCGGCTTAATGCCGAGCAGGTTTCCCATCACCGCCCGCGCCTTGCCGATGCGGCCGCCGCGGGCCAGGTACTCCAGCGTGTCCACCGCGAAGAGCACGTGCACCCGGTCGCGCATCGCCTCCAGGCGGTCGACGATGGCGTCCGGCTCGATCCCGCGCCGCGCCATGCGGGCGGCGAACAGGGCCAGCATCCCCATCCCCAGGCTGGCGCTGTGGCTGTCCACCACCCGCAGCGAGACCCGTTCGGACTCGCCGCGCAGCTCCTGAAACTGGGCCAGCCCATCCTCCGCCGCCTCCCGGGCATGCGCCACCGTCCGCGAAAGCTTCTCCGAGATGTGGACCGAGACGATGTCCTTCCGCGGTGCCAGCGACCGGTAGAGATCCAGGAAGTCCGCCTTCGGCGTCGGGTTGGTCCGCGGATGCGCCGGCCCCTTCTCCAGCAGGTCGTAGAACTCCTTGGCCTTGAGGTCCACCCCGTCGTGGTAGACGCGGTCGCCGAACAGCACCAGCACCGGCAGGACGTGGATCCCGTGCGCCCGCGCCACCTCCGGCGGCAGATCGCAGGTCGAGTCGGTGACCACCCGCACGAGCTCCTCCGGCTCCTCGAGGGCGACGATGCCCATCTCGCGCAGGCCGATCAGATCGCGCAGGATCTCCCCGTCCGTGGCGCCGGGCAGGGCGTCGAGCAGCCGGCCCACCGTCCCGCAGCCCGGCAGCGCGGCGATCAGCTCCTGCTGGCGCGGATTGAAGCGGGCCTCGAAGAAGGCGGGACCGAGCTGAACGCGGGCGCGGGTCCGCGGGTCCGGCGCGTCGTGGACGCGGTCCTCCAGAGCCAGGAAGACGAGCGCCTTGACCTCCTGCCGAATTTCGCGCTCGACTCCGGCCGGCTGGCGGAGCCAGAGCCAGAACGGCCCCGCGTCGAGCAGGCTGAGCCGCAGGAACGCCTTGACCCCGCGCGCCCGCCCCGCCGACGCCGCGATCACCTCGCCGCCGTCGAACGTGACCTCCCCGCTCGCGCAGACGATCCGCCCGGTGAGGTGCGCCCGGCCCGCCGCCCGCACCAGCTCGAGGAACGGCAGCAGCGCGAAATCCCCCACCAGCGATTCGACGTCCGAATCCGGCTCGACGCCGATCTCCCGCCCGAGCAGGACGAGATGGATGCGCCGCACCAGATCCTCCGCCGGCAGCCCGTCCGCCTCCAGGAAGAGCACGTCCTCCGGCAGATCCCGCCCCTCCTCCGCCGTCCGGCCGAGCAGCAGCAGCGTCTGCTCGCCGCCGAAGCGCTCGGAGACCGCGCCATCCCCGCCCCTCATCAGCTCGACCGGAGCCACCACCACTCCCGGCCCGAGCGTCGCCGCGAACCGCCGCCCCTCGGCCAGCCCCACCGTCGGGATCACCTCATAGCCAAAGCCCGTCAAGCCGTTGGATATCTCCTTACGGCGGACGGACTCCGGATCGACGATCAGCACGGACGGACGAGGCATCGTCTTTGTCGAATTCCCTACAAAGCGAACAGCGTTATCGGTGGAGGAAACGGGGACAAGGATAAACCGGTTTGGGGGTGAGGGGTAGCCCAAACCCTCGACCTTCCCCGAGGGGAGGACGCGGGCGAGATCTCCGGTAGACACGTAGCAGGCGCCGATCGCTTTGCTAAACTCGCGCCCGGCAGTGCGTCTCATGGAGGTCTCTATGTCGATCACCCAGGATGTTTCATATTCCTTGCGGCTCATGCGCAAGACTCCGCTCTTCACCGCGGCCGTGGTGCTGACCATTGGCCTGGCCATCGCCGCCACCGCCACCATCTTCAGCGTGGTGAATGCCCAGATATTGCGGCCGCTGCCCTTCAAAGATCCGGACCGGCTTCTGTTTGTCTTCGAGAGGAACGACAAGCTGAACGCACCGTTGTACAACGTCTCGGTGCTGAACTTTCTCGATTGGCGGGCACAGACGCAAAGCTTCGACCTCGCCGCGGTCAATCCCAGCAACAACTACATCCTCACCGGAACGGGTGACCCCGAGCAGCTTACCGGCAACCGCATCAGCCCGGAGCTGCCGGGTGTTCTCGGAATCCATCTGATCGCGGGAAGGCCGTTCACCCACGAGGAAGAGAAACCCGGCTCGGCACCGGTCGCCATCATCGGAGAGTCGTTCCGGCAAAGCCACTTCGGCAAGAACGCCAACGTCCTGGGCCGCACTATCAACCTCGACGGCACCCCCACCACCATCGTCGGCGTCGCCCCTGACACCTGGAACCTCCTGTCGCCCGGAGATATCTACACCCCGTTGACCATCGACCCTGCCAAGGAGATACGCCTCAGCCACTCCCTGTTTGTCGTCGGAAGGCTCAAGCCTGGCGTTTCCGCCCAGCAGGCACGGGCGGAGATGAACACCATCTGCGACAGAATGAAGCAGCAATATCCGGAGCTGCGCGATTGGGGTGTGAATCCGATCAGCATGCTGGATGGGCTCATCAGCCCGGAGTTCAAGACCAAATTGCTGGTGCTGCTGGCCGCCGTCGGCTTCGTGCTGCTCATCGCCTGCGCCAACATCGCCAACCTTCTGCTGGCGAGGACCGCGACCCGGCAGCACGAGATGGCGGTGCGCACGGCCTTAGGCGCCAGCAAGGGCCGGCTGATGCGCCAACTCCTGATAGAAAGCGTGACGCTCTCCTGCAGCGGAGGTCTTGTCGGATTGCTGGCGACCTGGTGGTTGGTACGCGTCATGAACCACTGGCTCCCGCCGAACACGCTGCCCATCCCCACGGTCGAACTGGATTCCCATGTTCTGCTGTTCGCGCTGGGGACCACGGTGCTGACCGGGCTCTTCTTCGGCATCGTGCCTGCCCTGCGTACGGCGAAGGTGAGGGTCGATGAAGTGCTCAAGACCGGTGGCCGCGCCGGCTCCGGCGGCATTCGCACACGCATGCGCAACACTCTGGTGACGATCGAGCTGGCTCTGGCGACGATGCTGCTGATCGGAGCGGGCCTGTTCATCCAGACCCTGGTCAATCTGCAGAGTGCGAAGCTCGGCTTCGAACCGCGCGGCCTCATCACTTTTCAAGTGTCGCTTCCTCCGGGCAAGTATCCCCCCAAGACGAAGGCGCCCTTGTTCCTCCACGAGATGATCGAAGCCCTGGAAGCGCAGCCGGGTGTGCGCGGTGTGGCGGTCTCGAGCGGCATCCCGTTTGGCGCGGGCGCGTATTACAGCCACCCGATGATGGCGACCGAAAACTCCATCCTTCCGCCCGACGCCAAAATCCCCGTCGACTGGCGCATCGTGAACCCCGGATACTTCAAGACCATGAACATCCCGTTGCTGCGGGGCCGCGAGTTCCAGTACTCCGACGCGAGCACGCCCAACATCATCATCGTGAGCCAGGCCACCGCCCGCACCTTCTGGGGAGAAGAAAATCCACTCGGACGCACCCTTCGCCGCTCGGCCGACCCCGACGTTCCCTTCACCGTGGTCGGCGTGGTCGGCGACGTGCGCAGCACCCAACTGAGTCAGGAGTCCCCTGCCTTCTACTACTCCATCACCACGCGGACCATGCCGTTGATGGACATCGTGGTGCGGGCAGACGCGTCTCCGGAATCACTGCTGCCCGCCATCCGCAAGCAGATCAAGGCGCTCGACCCCGACCTGCCGATGGCCAACGTGAAAACCATGGAGCAATGGCTCGCGGCCAGCGCCGCGCAGCCGCGGCTGACCAGCATCCTGCTCAGCACCTTTGCCGGGGTCGCGCTGCTCATTGCCGCGATCGGGATCTATGCCGTGCTCACCTACTCCGTCAACCAGCGTACGCGCGAGATCGGCGTCCGCATGGCGATGGGCGCAACGCCGCGCCGCGTCCTGAAATTGATCGTCTCGGAGGGCATGCGCGTCGTGCTGCTGGGCCTGGTGATCGGATTGGCCGGCGGACTCGTCTTGGGTCGCACAGTGCAGAGCCTCGTGTATGGCATTGGAGTGCGCGATCCGAGGGTCTACTTCGTGGTCGCGGCGAGCCTGACGGCGGTAGCGCTCGCGGCTTGCTTCATCCCCGCCCGGCGGGCTGCCGTCGTCGATCCCATGGTGGCTTTGCGGGGGGAATGAAACATCGAACGCCGGCGGCTCACCCGCCGGCGATCGTCGGCGCTTCGCAGCAAGCCTCGCAAGCGAGAAAGAAGAGCGATTTCCGGATCGCTCTCTGCGCGCTCCAGTCTCGATGGTCCCAGCTCTCGCCTCCCACATTGTCCCCCGCATAGAGAAGCTGGGCCACGAGGACGTTGCGAAAGGCGCCGACGGCGAAGAGCGCGGCGGTCTCCATCTCCACGACGATCGCCCCCTCGGCCCGCCTCGCCTGGATCTTGGAACGCGTCTCGCGGAAGATGGCGTCGGTCGTCCAGGTCTTGCCGAGCAGGTACGGATCGCCCTGGCTCTCGAGCACCTCACGGAGGATCTCGAGACCGAGGGGATTCGCCGCCACCTCGCGTCCGGGCGGGAGGTAGTGATACGAGGTGCCCTCGTCACGAATCGCGGCGGTCGGAACGATGATCCGCCCCAATGGGATCGCCGGATCGAGCACCCCGGCGCCGCCGCAAACGATGATCACTTTGGCGCCATGAGCGATCACCCCCTCGAGCAGACCCGCGGACAAGGGTGCCCCGGAGCCCGCATGAAAGACGGCGATGCGGCGCTTGCGATAGGTGATCTCATAGATGGGGTGCTGCCCCAGCTCGCTCCGCTGCGCGGTCAGCGGAACCAGGTTGTCGCGCAGGACGATGTCGTCGATGACGTCCTTGAAGAAACACGCCACCGCCAATTCCGGGAGCGAGACCTGTGTGACCGTGTGGCGGGGCTCGATCAGCGCCGGCCTCTCCGGATCGAATTCGAGGAGGGGGAAATCGTGGGTCATGTCTACTCCGCCAGAAGCTCGGCTTCTTCGTCGGTGAGGCTGTCGAGCTGCTCGATCAAGAGCTCCTGGATCGCCGCGCCGAGCCGGCGGACGGTGGGGGATTCGAAGAGGAGGCGCAGGGGGACCTCGACGCCCAGGGCGTCGTAGACGCGGGAGGTGAACTCGATGGCGAGGATCGAGTGCGCCCCCACGTCGAAGAGGTTGTCGTCGCGTCCGATGGTCCCGCGCTTCAGGAGGTCCTGCCAGATGCCGGCGACGAGCTCCTCGAGCTCGGTCTCCAGATCGCCGTCGGGCTCGGCCGCGGGCGCCAGCTCGTCGGCCGGAAGGCGGGCGCGCAGAGCGCCGCGGTCCACCTTGCCGCTCGGAGTGAGCGGCAGGGCGTCGACGAGCGCGAAGTCGGCGGGCACCATATGCTCCGGCAGGATGCGGCGGAGGGCGTCGCGGAGCTCCCCCGCCTCCGGCCCGGGCCCCGGTCCCGCCGGCACCACGTAGGCGACGAGCCGCTCCTCCCGCGCCACCACCGCCGCCTCGCGGACCGCCGGATGGCCGGCCAGCGCCGCCTCGATCTCCCCCGGCTCGATGCGGAAGCCGCGCAGCTTCACTTGGTCGTCGGTGCGGCCGAGGAACTCGATCTCGCCGTCGGCCGAGAAGCGCGCCAGGTCGCCCGTCCGATAGAGCCGCTCGCCGGGCCGGCCCAGCGGATGGGGGACGAAGCGCTCCGCCGTCAGGCCGGGCCGGCGGAGATAGCCGCGCGCGAGGCCCGTCCCGCCGATGTAGAGCTCGCCGGGCACCCCCAGAGGCACCGGCCGGAGCTCCGGATCGAGCAGCCAGATCCCCAGGTTCGCGATCGGACGGCCGATGGGGACCGCGCGCCGTGCCGGCCCCGGCAGCGTCCGGTGCGCCGTCACGTCGACCGACGCCTCGGTGGGACCGTAGAGGTTGTGCAGCTCGGCAGGCCCGGACGCGCCTCCGAGCAACTCGTGGAAACGCGCCGCGAGCTCGGCCGGCAGCGCCTCGCCGCTCGCCATCACCCGCCGGAGCGAGCGGCAGCGGCCGAGGCCCGCCTGCGATAGCTGCGCGAGGAAGGCCTGCAGCATCGGCGGCACGAAGTGGAGCGTCGTCACCTCCTGCTCCTCGATCCGCCGCATCAGGTAGGCCGGATCGCGGTGGCCGCCCGGCCTCGCCAGCACCAGCCGCGCGCCGACGACGAGCGGCCAGAACAGCTCCCAGACCGACACGTCGAAGGAGACGGGGGTCTTCTGCAGCACGCGGTCGGCGGGCGTGAGGCCGTAGGCCCGCTGCATCCAGGCGATCCGGTTGACGATGCCGCGGTGGGTGCTCATGACGCCCTTCGGCCGCCCCGTCGAGCCCGAGGTGTAGATGACGTAGGCGAGGTTGTCCGCCCCGGCGCCGCCGTCGAGCGGGGCCAGCAGGGGGTCGTCGGCGTCGCCCGCCGGGCCGGCAGCAGAATCGAGGTCGATCAGGCGGGCGCCCGCCCCCGCCACGGACGCGGCGAGGAGCTCGACCTGCGCCAGGAGCACCGGCTTCGCGACGCCGCCGAGCCCGTCCTCGATCATGAAGGCCAGCCGCTCCGACGGATAGGACGGGTCGAGCGGCAGGTAGGCGCCGCCGGCCTTCAGGATGGCGAGGAGACCCACGATGAGCGCCGGCGAGCGGTCGGCGCAGATCGCGACCGGCTCGTCGACCCGCACCCCCAGCCGGCGCAGGCGGCGGGCCAAGCGGTTGGCGCGGGCGTCGAGCTCGCGGTAGGTGAGCGATTCGCTCTCGCCGACGACCGCCGTGGCGCCCGGCGTCAGCGCCGCCTGCCGCTCGATCCAGCGGTGCAGCAGGGGCTCGGTATCGTCGGACCCGCCGGACCCGCCGCCCCCTCCAAACATGGCCGAGAGGTCGGCCGCCGTGTCGTTCAGCTCGACGGCCACCTGCTGCCGCTCGGCCGGCGACAGCAGCTCCATCTCCGCCACGCGGCGCGACGGGTCGTCCGCCACCGCCGCCAGCAGGTGGACGAGGTGCCCCGCGAGGCGCGCCATCGTGGTGCGGTCGAAGAGGTCGATGCTGTACTCGAGCCCCCCGCCGAGCTCTCCCCCCTGCTCGGAGAGGGCGAGGCTCAGGTCGAAGCGGGAGACTCGGGCGGAGAGGTCGAGCGGCTCGACCGCGAGGCCGCGCAGGGTCAACGGGACCCGCGGCGTGCTGTTGAGCGCGAGCATCGTCTGCACCAGCGGCGGGCGGCTGCGGTCGCGCTCGACGTTGACCTCGTCGACGATGCGCTCGAAGGGGACGTCGGCGTGATCGTACGCCTCCAGGGCCGTGTGCCGCACCCGCGCCAGGAGCTCGGCGAAGCTCGGATCGCCGCCGCCGTCGGTGCGCAGGACGAGCATGTTGAGGAAGACGCCGATGAGCGGCTCCAGCTCCGGCCGGGTGCGGTTCGCGACCGGCGTGCCGATGGCGAAGTCGGTCTGCCCGGAATGGCGCTGGAGGAGGGCGTGCCAGACGGCGAGGACGGTCATGAAGACGGTCGCCTGGCCGCGCCGCGCCAGGCGGCGGAGGGCATCGGTGAGCGCCGGCGGCAGGTCGAGCCCCAGGGAGCCGCCGCGGAAGCTCGCGACCGGCGGCCGCGGGCGGTCGGCGGGGAGGTCGAGGGCCGGCGTGCCGGCGAGCCGCTCCTTCCAGTGGGCGAGCTGGGCCGCCAGCGCCTCCTCCGGCCAGGCGCGCTGCCAGGCCGCGAAGTCGGCGTACTGGAGGGGCAGCGGGGCGAGCGGCGACGGCTCCCCCGCCAGCGCGGCGGCGTAGAGGGCTGACAGCTCGCGCCGCAGCACCCCCTCCGACCAGCCGTCCGACGCGATGTGGTGGAGGGTGAAGAGGAAGGCGTGCTCGCCCTCGCCGAGCCGGACCAGCGTGGCGCGGAGCATCGGGTCGCGCCGGAGGTCGAAGCCGCGGCCGGCCTCGCGGCCGGCGAGCGCGGCGAGCTCCGCCGCCCGGCGCGCCGGCGGCAGGCCGGAGAGGTCGGCGAGCGGCAGCGGTGCCGGTGGGGTCGGGGGGGGCGGACCGACCTCCTGCCCCGGCTCGCCTTGCGCGACGGCGACGATCCGCGTGCGCAGCGCCTCGTGGCGGCGCACGACCTCGGCCAGGGCGGCGGCGAGCGCCGCCGGCGCGAACGGCCCGCGCAGGAGGTAGCCCGAGGAGATGTTGTAGTTCGGGCTCTCCGGCGCCAGCCGGTCCATGAAATAGAGCCGCCGCTGCGGGTAGGACAGCGGCAATACGCCGTGCCGGCTCTCGAGAGGCACGATCGGAGGCAGCGGCGGCAGCGCCTCCTCCCGCCGGCCGGCCGCGAGGATCGCCGCGATGGCCGCGGCGAGGCCGGCCACCGTCGGCGCCGCGAACACCCGCTGGACCGGCAGGTCGGCGCCGAAGGCCTGGCGGAGGCGCGACAGCAGGCGGATGACCAGGAGCGAATGGCCGCCCAGGTAGAAGAAGTCGTCGTCGACGCCGACCGGGTGGCCCTGAGGGTCGAGGCCGAGGAGATCCCCCCAGATCCCGGCGATCACCTCCTCGACGGGATTGCGGGGCGGCGTGCGCGGCGCGGTGTCCGCTTCGCCGACCGCCTCGGGCGACGGCAGCGCCCGCCGGTCGACCTTGCCGTTGGCGCTGAGCGGCAGCTCCGCCAGCGGCACGAAGAGCGACGGCACCATGTGCTCCGGCAGGCTCTCGCGCAGGTGGAGGCGGAGATCGGCCGGCGCCGGCCCGCCGGCGCCTTCCGGCACGTACCAGGCGACCAGACGGTGGCCGCCGGCCGCCTCGGCCACCGCCGTCACCACCGTCTCGCGCACCCCCGGATGGCCGAGGAGCGCGGTCTCCACCTCCCCGGGCTCGACGCGGAAGCCCCGCACCTTCACCTGGAAGTCCGCCCGGCCGAGGAAATCGAACGTCCCGTCCGGCCGCCACCGCGCGAGATCGCCCGTGCGGTACAACCGGTCCTCGCCCCGCGGGTCCACCGAGAACGGATCCGGCAGAAAGCGCTCGGCGGTCAGCGCCGGGCGGCCGAGGTAGCCGCGCGCCACGCCGGCGCCGCCCACGTAGAGCTCCCCGACGCACCCGGCCGGCAGCAGCGTGAGCGAGGGGTCGAGCACGTAGGCGCGGCTGGCGGCGATCGGCCGCCCGATCGGCACCGACGGCTCGCCCGCCGGCAGGCCGCCGCGCAGGCGGTGGGTGGTCGAGAAGGTCGTATTCTCGGTCGGGCCGTAGCCGTTGACGAGGTCGACCTCCGGCAGGGCCTCGAGCGCCCGCAGCACGTGCGGGCGCGACAGGACGTCGCCGCCGGCCACCAGTTGACGCAGGCCGCCGAGCGGCGCGAGCCCCTCCTCCACCGCGAGGTGGAAGAGGCCGGACGTCAGCCAGATCGTCGTCACCCGGTGGCGCTCCACGGCCGCGTAGAGGCCGGCCACCGTGAACGGCCCGGGCGGCAGGAGCGCCAGGCGGCCGCCGTTGAGGAGCGGCCCCCAGATCTCGAAGGTCGCCAGGTCGAACGACATCGGCGACAGTTGGAGGAAGACCTCGCCGGGGCCGAACGCCGCGTAAGCCGTATCGCGCACCAGCCGCACCACCGCGCGATGGCTGACCTCGACCCCCTTGGGCGTGCCGGTCGAGCCCGAGGTGTAGAGCACGTAGGCGAGGCTCGCGGGAGGCACGTCGGCGCCCACGGAGGCAGCGTCCGCCCCGGTGTTCGCCTCGGACGCCTCGACGAGAACAACGTCCTCGAACGCCAGGCGGGGCGCCCCATCGGGCCCATTGGAGATACCGGGGAGCGCCGCCAGCAGATGTCGCGGTCCGACCACGGCCGCCGGCGCCGCGTCCGCCAGCAGCAGCGCCAGCCGCTCGCGCGGATACGAGGGGTCGAGCGGCAGGTAGCCGCCACCCGCCTTCAGGATGCCCAGAAGGGCCGCCACCATCTCCGGCGAGCGCTCGGCGACGATCGCCACCCGCGCGTCGATGGAGACCCCCAGCCGCCGCAGGTGCCGGGCGATCTCGTTGGAGCGCCGGTCGAGCTCGCCGTAGCTCATCTCCCCCACATCCCAGGAGACGGCGACCGCGTCCGGCCGCGCTGCCGCCTGCTCCGCGAAGAGGCCGTGCAGGGTCCGTTCGGGGAAGCCCGACGCCGTGTCGTTCCACTCCGCGACGAGCTGGTGGCGCTCAGGGTGCGCCAGGAGCGGCAAGCGCGAGAGGGGCAGCTCCGGCGCCTCCGCGGCGCCGCGGAGGAGAGTCGCGAAGTGCGCGAGGAGCCGCTCCGCGGCGGTCGCGGTGAAGAGGTCGGTCGCGTACTCCAGCTCGAGGAGCAGGCTCTGCCCGCCCTCCCCTGCGAGCCCGGTGAGCTCGGTCGCCGCCAGCGAGAGGTCGAGCTTCGCCGTCGTCCTCTCGGAGGACGGCAGGCGCGCGAGGTGGAGGTCGCCGCCGAGCGGCCGCCCCGGCGCGGCGGCCCCCAGCGAGAGCATCGCCTGAACCAGCGGGGCGCGCGACAGGTCGCGCTCCGGCCGCAGCTCCTCGACGAGCGCCTCGAACGGCAGGTCCTGGTGCGCGAAGGCGGCGAGCGCCGTCTGGCGCACCGACGCCAGCACGCGGTGGAAATCCGGGTCGCCAGCGAGCCGCACCCGGAGGACCAGGGTGTTGACGAAGAAGCCGATCAGCTTTTCGAGCTCCGGCCGGGTACGGTTCGCGACCGGCGTGGCGACCAGGACGTCCTCCTGGCCGCCGTGGCGCGCCAGCGTCGCCGCGAAGGCCGCGAGGAGGAGCATGTAGAGCGTCGCTCCTTCCCGCCGCGCCATCTGGTGGAGCCGCGCCGCCTCCGGCGCCCCGAGGAGCCGCCGGCGGCTGGCGCCGCGGAGGCTCGCGACCGCCGGGCGCGGCCGGTCCGCCGGCAGCTCGAGGACCGTCGGCGCGCCGGCGAGCTGCCCGCGCCAATAGGCGAGCTGGCGGCCGAGCACCTCCGGCGGCCAGGCCCGCTGCCAGGCCGCGAAGTCGGCATACTGGAGGGTCGGCTCGGCAAGGGGAGATGGCGTCCCCGCCCGCGCCGCGTCATAGAGCGCCGGGAGCTCGCGCAGGAGCACACCCTCCGACCAGCCGTCGTAGACGGCGTGATGGAAGTCGAGGAGGAGCACGTGCTCCTCGGCGCCCAGCCGGACGAGAGCGGTGCGCAGGAGGGGTCCCGCGGCGAGGTCGAACGGCCTTTCGGCCTCCGCGGAGCGCAGGCTCGCCAGCTCGGTGCTCCGGCGCGCGGGAGACAGGGTGCTCAGATCCACCAGCGGCAGGAACCCCGGCGCCAAGGTCTCCGCGATCTCCAGCCGCGGCTCGCCGTCGCGCTCGACGAAGCGGGCGCGGAGAACCTGGTGGCGGCGCGCCAGCTCGGCGAGGGCGGCGGCGAGCGCCGCCGGCGCGAGCGGCCCGGCGAGGCCGTAGGCGGAGGGCACGTTGTAGGCCGGGCTTCCCGGCGCCAGGAGGTCGAGGAACCAGAGCCGCTGCTGCGCGTAGGAGAGCGGCGCGGCGGCGTTCGCGGAGCCGGTATCCGCAACGGCGCGCGGCGCGAGCGGCGGCAGGGCAGGCCCGGCCGCGTCGCCGGAGACCAGAGCCCGAGCCACCGCCTCGGCGAGGCCGGCGATCGTCGGCGCATCGAAGACTTGCTGCACCGGCAGGTCGGCCCCGAGCACCGCGCGGAGGCGCGCCAGCAGGCGGATGGCGAGGAGCGAGTGGCCGCCCAGGTGGAAGAAGTCGTCGTCGACGCCGGCCGGCTGACCGAGGCCGAGGAGATCCTCCCAGATCCCGGCGATCACCTCCTCGACGGGATTGCGGGGCGGCGTCCGCGGCGCGTCCTCCGCCTCGCCGGCCGGCCGCGCCTCCGGCGCCGGCAGCGCCCGCCGGTCGACCTTGCCGTTGGCGTTGAGCGGCAGCTCCGCCAGCGGCATGAAGAGCGACGGCACCATGTGCTCCGGCAGGGTCTCGCGGAGGTGGGTGCGGAGCTCGGCCGGCGCCGGCCCGTCCGCGCCCTCCGGCACGTAATAGGCCACCAGCCGGTGGCCGGCGGCGGCCTCGGTCACCGCCGTCACCACCGCCTCGCGCACCCCCGGATGGCGCAGGAGCGCGCTCTCCACCTCCCCGAGCTCGACGCGGAAGCCGCGCACCTTGACCTGGAAGTCGCGCCGGCCGAGGAAGTCGAGCGTCCCATCCGGCCGCCACCGCGCGAGATCGCCCGTGCGGTAGAGCCGGTCGCCGCCCCGCGGGTCCCGCGGGTCCGCCGAGAACGGATCCGGCACGAAGCGCTCGGCGGTCAGCGCCGGAAGGCCCAGGTAGCCGCGCGCTACGCCGGCGCCGCCCACATAGAGCTCCCCGACGCAGGCGACCGGCAGCGGCGTGAGCGAGCGGTCGAGCACGTAGGCGCTGCTGCCGGAGATCGGCCGCCCGATCGGCACCGACGCCTCGCCGGCCGCGAGCCCGCCGCGCAGGCGGTGGGTGGTCGAGAACATCGTGTTCTCCGTCGGACCGTAGCCGTTGAGGAGGTCGACGGTATCCGGCAGGGCCGCGAGCGCCCGCTCCACGTGGGGGCGCGACACGACGTCGCCGCCGGCCTCCAGCAGGCGCAGGCCGCCGAGCGGCGCGAGCCCCTCCTCCACCGCGAGGTTGAAGAAGGCGGACGACAGCCAGAGCGTCGTCACCCCCTGGCGCGCCACCGCCGCGTAGATGTCGGCCAGCGTGTATGGCCCCGGCGGCAGGAGAGCCAGACGGCCGCCGTTGAGGAGCGGACCCCAGATCTCGAGGGTCGCCAGGTCGAACGACATCGGCGCCGTCTGGAGGTAGACCTCGCCGGGGCCGAACGACGTGTAGCCCGCCTCGCGCACCAGCCGCACCACCCCCCGATGGCTGACCTCGACCCCCTTGGGCGCGCCCGTCGAGCCCGAGGTGTAGATCACATAGGCGAGGCTCGTGGGAGAGACGTCGGCGGAAAAGAATTCGGCGTCCGCCTCGGAGCCGGCGGTGTCCTCAAGGGTGGCGTCCTCCAGCGCCAGGCGGGGCGCCCCACCGGGCCCGTTGAGGACATCGGGGAGAGCCGCCAACAGGCGCCGCGGCCCGACCACGGCCGCCGGCGCCGCGTCCGCCAGCAGCAGCGCCAGCCGCTCGCGCGGGTAGGCGGGGTCGAGCGGCAGGTAGCCGCCACCCGCCTTCAGGATGCCCAGGATGGCCTCCAGCATCTCCGGCGAGCGCTCGACGACGAGCCCCACCCGCGCGTCGGTCGCGACCCCCAGCCGCCGGAGGTGCCGGGCGATCTCGCCGGAGCGCCGGTCGAGCTCGCCGTAGCTCATCTCGCCCCCCTCCCACGACACGGCGATGGCGTCCGGCCGCGCCGCCGCCTGCTCCTCGAACAGGCGGTGCACGGGGCGCAGCGGGAAGTCCGACGCCGTGTCGTTCCACTCGACGAGCTGGTGGCGCTCGGGCGCCGAGAGGAGCGGCAGGCTGGAGAGCGGCAGCTCCGGCGATGCTGCCGCCCCGGCGACGAGCGTCGCGTAGTGGCCGAGAAAGCGCGCCGCGGTCGTCGCGGTGAAGAGGTCCGCCGCGTACTCCAGGACCAGCGTGAGCTCCGCCTCGTTGCTCTCTCCCGGAGGCTCGACCGGCATCTCCATCGCCGAGAGCACGAGGTCGAGCTTCGCCGTCGACCGCTCGCCCCAGGGGAGCCGCACGAGGCGCAGCCCCGCGGCGTCGTCCGCCGTGCCCGCCGTGGCCTGGCCGGCGCCCTGGAAGGAGAAGAGCACCTGGACCAGCGGGTTCCGCGACCGCTCGCGCTCCGGCCGCAGCTCCTCGACCAGCATCTCGAAGGGCAGGTCCTGATGGGCGAAGGCCCCGAGCGCCGTGTCGCGCACCGTCGCGAGCAGGCTGCGGAAGGGCGGATCGCCGGCCGCCCGCGCCCGGATCACCACGGTGTTGACGAAGAACCCGATCAGGCCCTCGACCTCCGGCCGCGGGCGGTCGGCGACCGGCGTGCCGACGGGCAGGTCCTCCTCTCCCGTGACGCGCGCGAGGAGCGCCGCGAAGCCGGCGAGGAGCAGCATGTAGGGGGTCGTCCCCTCCCGCCGCGCCGCCTGGCGGAGCGCCGCCGTCGCCGCTGCCGGCAGGCGGAGCATCGCGCTCGCGCCGCGGAAGCTCGGCGCCGCCGGGCGCGGCCGGTCGACCGGCAGCGGCAGCGCCGTGGGCGCCCCCGCGAGCTCGTCGCGCCACCAGGCGAGCTGCCTCCCGAGCACCTCCGGCGGCCAGGCGCGCTGCCAGGCGGCGAAGTCGGCGTACTGCACGGGCAGCTCGGCGAGCGGCGAGGGGTGCCCCGCCAGCGCCGCCGCGTAGAGCGCCGTGAGCTCGGCGGTCAGCACCCCCTCGGACCAGCCGTCGTAGACGATGTGGTGCACGGTGAGGAGGAGCGCGTGCTCCTCCTCGTCCAGGCGCACCAGACCGGCCCGCAGCAGGGGGCCGCGGGCGAGGTTGAACGGCCGGCCCGCCTCCTCGGTGCGCAGGCGCGCCAGCTCGCCCGGGCGCCGCTCCCGCCCGAGGCCGCGGAGGTCGATCTGCGGCAGCGCCACCTGCCAGGGAGCGCCGATCTCCTGCCGGGGCTCGCCGTCCACCTCGACGAACCGGGTGCGCAGCGCCTCGTGCCGGCGGACGATCTCGGAGAGGCCGGCGGCGAGCGCCGCCGGCGCGAGCGGCCCGGCGAGACTGTAGGTGGAGGGTACGTTGTAGAGCGGGCTCTCCGGCGCCAGGCGGTCGAGGAACCAGAGCCGCTGCTGGGCGAAGGAGAGCGCCGGCAGCCCCTGCCGCGGGACCTTCGCGAGCGGCGGCAGGGCGCTCTCCACCCCCCGCCGCGCCGCGGCGATCACGCGCGCTTGCGCGGCCAGGGTGGGGAACGCGAAGACCGTCTGCGCGCCGAGCTCCACCCCGAACGTCTGGCGGATGCGCGACAGCAGGCGCATAACGGAGAGCGAATGCCCGCCGAGGTCGAAGAAGTCGTCGTGGGCGCCGATCCGCCGGCTCCTCTCGAAGGCGCTTCTCTCGAAAGCCATTGCGCCGTCGGCGGCCGGCCCGCGCTGCGGATCGGGGTCGAGCACGTCCTCCCAGAGCCCGGCGAGCATCTCCATTACCAGATCGCCCAGATCGCTCGGATCGTGGACGCCGGCGACGAGCGCCGTGGCCGGCTCGCCCGCCGCCGGTTCGAGCGCCTCGGGGGCCGGCAGCGCCCGCCGGTCGAGCTTGCCGACGTCGGTGAGCGGCAGCGCCGCGAGCGGCACGAGGACGGCGGGCACCATGTGCTCCGGCAGACGCGCGCGCAGGAAGGCGCGCAGGTCCTCCCGGGTCGTCTCCGCGCCCGCCTCCGTCACGTAATACGCCACCACGCGGTGGTCGCGGCCGCCCTCGGCGAGACCCACCACCGCCGCCTCGCGCACCTGCGGGTGGAGCAGGAGGGCGGCCTCGATCTCGCCGGGCTCGATGCGGAAGCCGCGCACCTTGACCTGGAAGTCGTGCCGCCCGAGGAAGGCGAGGGTGCCGTCGGGGCGCCACCGTACCAGGTCGCCGGTCTTGTAGAGCCTCCCCTCCCCGAACGGGTTGGGGAGGAAGCGCTCCGCCGTCAGCTCGCGGCGGTGGAGATAACCGCGCGCGAGCCCCGGGCCGGCGAGGTAGAGCTCGCCGGCGCAGCCCATCGGCACAGGCGCGAGCGTCGGGTCGAGCACGTAGGCGCGGACGGTCGCGATGGGCCTGCCGATGGTGACCGATCCCTCGGCCAGCGGGTGGCGCACCGGCCAGGCGGAGGTGAAGACGGTATTTTCGGTCGGGCCGTAGCAGTGGATCAGCTCGACCTCCGGCAGCGCCGTGACCGCCCGCTCCAGGTGGGATCGCGACATGACGTCGCCGCCGATCAGGAGTTGGCGCAGCCCCGCGAGCCCCGCCAGGCCCTCCTCGACGGCGACGTGGAACAGCCCGGTGGTCAGAAAGATCGCCGTCACCCCGTGGCGCTCCACCTGCTCGTAGAGGTCGCCGAGCGCGAAACGCCCGGGCGGCGGCAGAGCCACGCAGCCGCCGTTCACCAGCGGCCCCCAGAGCTCGAGCGTCGAGGCGTCGAAGGACAGGAGCGCTATCTGGAGGAAGACGTTCCCGGAGCCGAAGGGGAAGTATCCCGTCTCGCGCACCAGCCGCACCACCGCCTCGTGGGTCACCTCGACGCCGTTGGGCGTCCCGGTCGAGCCCGAGGTGTAGAGGACGTACGCCAGGCTCTCCGGCGGCACGTCGGCCGAGAGCTCCTCCTCCGCTTCCGCGGCGGGTGCCTGGGCCCCCTCCACCATCGTCCGCATCAGGGCCCGCGTGTCGCCGTCGTTGGCCCGGTAAACGCCGGCCAGCCGATCGACCAGCGCTTTCGCCGGCTCGTCGGGGACGGAGTGGGCGCCGAGCCGGCGGGCGAGGTCCCGGGCCGTCGCCGGATGGACGGCGAGGAGGTCGACCGCGAGCTGCGGCACCTTGCCGGGCAGCGACGCCAGCGAGCGGGTCGTGCCGACCACCGCCACCGGCGCCGCGTCCTCCAGCAGGAGCTCCAGGCGCTCCCGCGGATAGGAGAGGTCGATCGGCAGGTAGGCGCCGCCCGCCTTGAGAACGCCCAGGACCGCCGCCACCATATCCGCCGAGCGCTCCAGGTAGAGGGCCACGCGCGACTCCCGCCCCACCCCCAGCCGCCGCAGCCGGCGGGCGATGCGGCCCGCCTGACGGTCGAGCTCGCCATAGGTGAGCGCCCCCCCGTCCCAGACCACCGCCACCGCGTTCGGCCGCATCGCCGCCTGCTCCTCGAAGAGCTTGTGGAGCGTGCGGCGCGGGAAGGCTGACGCCGTGTCGTTCCACTCGACGAGCATCTGGTGGCGCTCGGGCTCACCGAGGAGCGGCAGGCGCGAGAGCGGCAGCTCCGGCGCCGCCGCGGCGCCGGCCAGGAGCGCGGCATAGTGCTCGAGAAGGCGCGCCGCGGTCGCGGCGTCGAAGAGGTCGGCGGCGTAGTCGAGCGTGAGGAGGAGCTGCGGCTCCCCTCCTCCACCCTCGACCTCGCGGACGGAGAGGGCGAGGTCCACCGCGAGCTCCCGCTCGCCGGAGGGGAGTCGCGCCGAGCCTTCGGCGGGTCCGGCATCCGGCCCGGCGAAGAGCACCTGAAGCGGGGCTTCGAACGGCAGATCGGCATTCGCGAGCGCCGCGCGCAGGGCGCCGTCCGCCGACGCCACCAGCCCGGCGAACGGCGGATCGCCGGTCCACTGGATGCGCAGCGGCAGGGGGCTCGTGGGGCCGGCGGCCCCGATGACGAGATCCTCGGCGCCGCTGTAGCGCGCCAGGAGGGCGGCGAGGCCGGCGAGGAGGAGCGCGTCGAGCGAGGTCCTCTCTCGCGATGCCGCCTGCCGCAGGCTCGCCGTGGCAGCCGCCGTCAGGCGCAGCGCGCGGGTCGCGCCGCGGAAGCTCGAGACGGGAGGACGCGGCCGGTCCGCCGGCAGCTCCAGCATCGAGTAGGGGTCTGTGGGGGTGAGATCGGTGCTCAGGGGGGATTTCATCTCGCTTTTAAACCTTTAAACCTACGCGAAAAACACAAAGGCTCCACGGCCCCCCGCGTGAGGTCAGTATATAGAAGTGCGACGAAGTGCTCGGGTGTGGACAGCTCTTGGAGTGCCTGACAAAACCGACGTCGCCAAAGGGGTTTCCCTCCTCCTTCGGCGCCTCGCGGCGGGCCGGATGATTGTGCCATCATCGCCCGATGAACCGCGGTTTGACAGGAGACGCCATGACGCCCACGCCGCTGAGAACGTCTGAGCTGGGCGCCACCGGTCTCGCGATCACCCGCGTCGGCTTCGGCGCCTGGGCGATTGGAGGCGGTGGCTACGAGGGGGGCTGGGGACCGCAGGATGACGAGGACTCGATCGCGGCGATCCACCGCGCGCTGGCTCTCGGGGTGAACTGGATCGACACCGCGGCGCATTATGGCTTCGGGCACTCAGAACGGGTCATCGGGCGCGCCCTGGCCGGTGTCGAACCGCGCCCCTACGTCTTCACCAAAGGCGGGCTGCCCGAGGGACCGGGGAGGACCAAGACACGGAGCCTCCGGCGCGACTCGCTGCTACGCGAGGTGGAGGGCAGCCGCGAGCGCCTCGGCGTCGAGGCCATCGACCTCTACCAGATCCACTGGCCGGTCCCCGATGAGGAGATCGAGGAGGGCTGGTCGACGCTCGCCGAGTTGAAGGAGCGCGGGGTGGTGCGCCACATCGGCGTGTCGAACTTCAACGCCAGACAGCTTCGGCGAGCGCAGGCCATCGCGCCGGTGGAGACCCTGCAGCCGCCGTACTCGCTGATTGACCGCCGGATCGAAGTGGAGATCCTCCCCATCGCCGAGCGCGAAGGGATCGGGATGATCGTGTACTCGCCGATGGCCTCCGGCCTGCTCTCCGGCGCGATGACGCGGGAGCGGATCGCGGCGCTGCCCGCGGACGACTGGCGCCGGCACAGCCACGAGTTCCGCGAGCCCCAGCTCACCCAGAATCTCGAGCTGGTGGAGCGGCTGCGGCGGGTCGCCGCCCGCCACGACACCACGCCGGGGGCGGTCGCGGTGGCCTGGGCCCTCCGCAACCCGGCCGTGAACGGGGCCATCGCCGGCTTCCGGCGCCCTGAACAGGTCGATCCGATCGTGGCGGCGGCGAACCTCACGCTGGACAAGCAGGACATCGCCACGATCCTGCGGAGGAAGTGAGGGCGCCGGGGTGGGTCGCGGGAGTGCGCTTTACGCCTTCTCCGACATGCGCCGGTAGTGCTGGGAGATTGCGCCCGACGCCAGGCGCTCGGTCGATAGGAGCTCGAGGCGCTTCGAGCGCGTCACTCCCTCGAACAGAGTGGGACCGTGGCCGGCCAGGACGGGATGAACGAGGAAGCGATACTCGTCGATCAAGTCGAGGGCCTCGAGCGCGCCGGCGAGCTTGTGTCCGCCGAGGAGAATGCCGCCAGGCGTCCGTTCTTTGATCTTCGTCACCGCCTCGCGGAGATCGCCTTCGACGAGGTGCGTGTTGGACCACGAATAGTCGCGGCGCGTGGTCGACACGACGTACTTCGGCTTGGCGTCGAGCTTGACCGCCCACTCGCGCATCGCGGCGGGTGCCTGGGTGTCGCGGGCGACGGCGGGCCATGCGCCCTCCATCATCTCGTACGTGACTCGGCCCCAGAGCATCGCCGCTCCGCCATCCATCAGCGCCGTCCAGTACCGGTGAAGCTCGTCGTCCGCGAGGCCCTCGCGATGATCGATGCAACCGTCGAGGGTGATGTTGATGCCGAAGGTGAGGAGGCCCATACGGGCGATACTATTTCATAAGAGGCATCGCGGGCTGGCCTTGTTCCTCAGGAGACGCTCTGCCTCCACGTACGACGGGTTGTCTCCAGCTACGGCGGTCCGTCGTATCGGTACGACGGTTTTGCGCACGGTACGACGGTCTGCCTCCGGCTACGACGGTCCGCTGTACCTGTACGACGGTCTGCCTCCACGTACGACGGTTCATCTCCAGCTACGGCGGTCCGTCGTATCGGTACGACGGTTTTGCGCACGGTACGACGATCTGCCTCCGGCTGCGACGGTCCGCCGTACCCTTACG
>Ga0268266_10000673_pt1 | contig 46152 bp, 48 predicted proteins | sample KBSS13metaG_FD_190356 | JGI IMG/M metagenome (GOLD analysis project Ga0268266, IMG submission 190356) | Switchgrass rhizosphere microbial communities from Kellogg Biological Station, Michigan, USA - KBS S1-3 metaG (SPAdes) (version 2) | ecosystem: Host-associated > Plants > Roots > Rhizosphere...
ACTTGCGCCAGCAGCGTGTTTGAACGCGTGAATTAAATTACGCGTTATGACGTGGCTTGGGACCACGGAAGAACCCTCGCTGGCGCTTCGGGTTAGTGCGCAAAGCACATTGCCGTGCTAAAACAACTCGACGATTGGATGGCCGCCTTCGAGGAGTTGGAAGGGGCGGCCTTCGCGGTCGGTGGCCGTGAGGTCATCGATACCCATCGCGTGAAAGACGGTGTGGGCGATGTGTTCGGCCCCCACCGGATTGTCTTTGGGAAACTCGGCCAGCTTGTCGCTCGATCCATAGACTTGCCCGCCGCGGACGCCGCCACCGGCGAGTAGGATCGACATGCAATGGGTCCAATGGTCGCGCCCTGCCCCGCCGATACCGCCGGAGCGAGGATCGCCGATCTTTGGCTTGCGCCCCATTTCGCTCGACACGATCACCAGCGTCTCGTCAAGCAACCCGCGCTGGTGCAGGTCGTCTAACAGCGCCGCGAACGGCCGATCGAACTCGGGCAGCAGCCGATCCTTGAGGCAATTGAAATTATTGCCGTGGGTGTCCCAGCCGCCGCCACTTTTGCAGAGCGTGTCGAGTTCCTTGTCCCCTTTCCAGAAGACGGTGACGAACGGAACGCCGGCCTCGACCAACCGTCGCGCCATCAATAGCGACGTTGAGTTGATGCCTGGTCCGTATTGATTGCGAACGCTTTCGGGCTCGGATTTCAGATCGAACGCCGACTTGGTTTGGCCCGAGGTCAACAACGAGAACGCCTTGCGCTGGTGTTTACGGTAGTCGGCAACGGCCCCCGATTCTTCGGCGGTCTGCTGCGCGGCGTCGACGGCGGCCAACAAATCTTTACGCGAGGCAACCCGCGCGGGATCAGTGTCTCCCTGTAGTGCCAAGGCCGGCACGACAAAATCGAGCGGCGCCTCGCGCGTGCCGTCAACAAACATCGGGTCGTATTCGATGCCCAACCGCGCCGAGAATTGCCCCGGCCTGGTGTATTCGGGCGCGCCCTCTTTGTGCGGCAGCGTGATCGCGTTCGGGAACTGCGGGTGGGGCGGACGCTTGAACGAAACGACCGACGCCATCGACGGCCAGTCGGTCAGGTACGGCGTCCGCGCGTTCAGCAGGCGATGGAACGAATTGTCAGGGGCGTGACCCGTGAGGTTGTAATAATAGCCGGCGTGATGATCGCCAGTGCCGCGGCGAAAATCGCCGAGCGAGCGCACAATTGCCAAATGATGAGCCTGCTTCGCCAAGTGCGGCAGGTGTTCGCAAAGCTGGATCGCCGGGGCACTGGTGGCGATCGGTTGAAACAGCCCGCGATAGCCGTCTGGCGCCTGGGGCTTCATGTCCCACGTGTCAATGTGCGAGGCGCCGCCGGAGAGCCAGATCATGATCGTCGATTTGGCCGGCTTGCGCCGCGCCGCGGGCTGAGCGGCGAGTTGACCGGCCGACGCCACGCCCGCCAGGTTCATCCCAAAAAACGACATCCCACCCGCAACCAAAAAGCTGCGACGATCGACAGGTAAATGTCCGCGGTGGGGGATCCGCATGGCGTGTGCTCGGCGGGAACGTTGCGACGCCCAGGAATGGCTAGTCTAGTGTACTGGACCGGGGGTTATGAGCCAACTATCGTCAGGCCTGTTGTCGTTCTGTTCGCATGAACGTGCGTCAATTGCTCACCCGATTACGATTCTTGGTACGCACAGGGTGCGTACCCTACAGGAAACCGGCGCCATGCGCATGAACATCGTTGCACGAGTCACGGTTGGGTTTCTGTTGCTGTGTAGCACGGCCACAGCGGCTGAGCGGCCGAACATTCTGTGGATCACCAGCGAAGACCACGGTCCGGAGATGGGTTGTTTCGGCGACGCGCTCGCGCGGACGCCGAATGTCGACGCCTTGGCCGCGCGCGGGATGCGCTTTAACCACGTCTGGAGCATTGTGCCGGTGTGCGCCCCGGCGCGGACTTCGATCATCACCGGTATGTATCCATCGAGCACCGGTGGCTTGCACATGCGCTCGATGGCGCCGCTGCCGGCGGGCGTGAAGATGTTTCCGCAGTTGCTGCGCGAGAGCGGATACTACTGCACGAACAATTCGAAGGAAGATTACAACCTGCGCAAGCCAGCCGGCGTGTGGGACATGTCGACCGGCAAGGCCCACTGGCGGAACCGTGCGGAAGGCCAGCCGTTCTTTGCCGTTTTCAATTCGACAAAGAGCCATGAGAGCCAGATGCGGAAGCGCCCGCACAAGCAGATCACCGACCCGGCCAAGGTACGCGTGCCAGCGTATCATCCCGACACGCCCGCGGTTCGCCAAGATTGGGCTCAGTACTACGATCAGGTGAGCGAAGCCGACGCCGACGCTGGGGAATTGCTCGCGCTGTTAACGCGGGATGGGCTCGCTGAGGACACCATCGTGTTTTATTTCGCCGATCACGGTAGCGGCATGCCACGCAGCAAGCGCTGGCCGGGCGAGTCTGGGCTGCATGTGCCGCTGGTGGTTTATTTTCCAGACAAGTGGAAGAGCCTGGCGCCGCGGGAATATCAGCCCGGCGCGACGAGCGACCGAATGGTGAGCTTTGTCGACCTGGCGCCAACGGTGCTCAGCATCGCCGGGGTCGAAATCCCGAAGTGGATCCAGGGGCAGGCGTTCGCTGGCCCGAAACAGGACAGAGACGGCCCGAAGTTCTTATTCGGCGAGCGCGGCCGGATGGATGAAAGCATCGATCTGATGCGCAGCGCGACGGATGGCCGCTATGTCTACATTCGCAATTACTATCCGCACGTGTCACACGGTCAGCACAACACCTATCAGTTCGAGACGCCGACGACGCAGGTTTGGAAATCCCTCTTTGATCAAGGAAAGGCAACCGCGGCTCAGGCCCGGTTCTGGCGGGCGCCAAAGGAGCCGGAAGAACTATACGACCTGCAAACCGATCGCGACGAAGTACAGAACCTGGTGGCGTCGTCAGCGCATCAAGCGATTTTGAAAACGCTCCGAGAGGCACAGCGCGAACACGCCGCGAAGATTCGCGACGTTTGCCTGCTGCCAGAAGGAGAAATGCATGCCCGCAGTGAAGGGACGACGCCGTACGATATGGGGCACGACGCGGCGAAGTTTCCGTTCGAGCGAATTCGTGAAGCTGCAGAACTGGCAGCGAATCTCGACCCGGCGGCGACGCCGGCGCTGGCCAAACTATTGGCAGTCGATGATAGTGGCGTCAGGTATTGGGCCGCGATGGGGATCCTGATGCGCGGCAGAGAGGCCCTTACGGCGAGCGAAGCGGCGCTGCGGACAGCGCTTGCCGATCGCTCGCCCTTTGTGCGGATTGTCGCGGCGCAGGCGATTGCGCAATTTGGCGGCGCGGATGACGTCAAACCTGCGCTTGATGTTTTCGCCGAACTTGCGCCGCCAGTAAAGCACAACGTGTTCGTGGCCATGGCGGCGCTCGGGGCGATTGATGCGCTCGGCCCGAAGGCGGCGCCGCTGGTGGAGATGGTTCGCAAGATCAATCCCAAGGGGCCTTCGCCGGACGCGCGCTTTGATCCGTATGTGCCACGGCTGATTACGAATATCCTGGACGAGAAACACTAACCTGAAGCGCCAGCGAGGGTACTTTTAAAGTCGTTGTAGTGGAGTCATGGTGAACTGCAGCGGCGCTACGAAGAGACTTTGTGTTGCTGCGCCGTGCGCGCCGCTCCCATCACGGGGACCGTGATGGCTACTTTACGCGCTGCCGCGGATGGTTACTTGGATCAGCGGCGAGGCGCGAAGAACCCTTGGTGGCGCTGCGGGCCGGTGTTGGCGCTAATTGCTGGCGCGTTGTTTTTCGCCGAGCGCCGCTTCGTAAACGTTGTTCACTTCTTCTCTGTGTTCTCTGTGTTCTCTGTGTTTCAATTTTGAAAAGAAGGATTGAAACACAGAGGCACGGAGCGCATAGCGAAGTGTCGTCGTGCTCTTTGCGATCCTGCTTGTCCGAAAGGTGGACTCCAACGACACGAAGGCACGACGAAGTGAAGAGGCATTTGTCGGTGGTGCGTCGAGCGCGCTGCTGCCATCACGGGGCCCGTGATGGCTACTTTACGCGCTGCCGCGGATGGTTTCTTGGATCAGCGGCGCGACGCGAAGAACCCTTGGTGGCGCAGCGGGTTGGTGTTGGCGCTAATTGCTGGCGCGTTGTTTTTCGCCGCGCGGTTTGACTGCCTGGCCGGCGAATTTGGCGGCCAGCCACTTGGGGATCAGACGAGGGCCGTTGCTGAGTAGCGAGTTCATCAAGCCATCGACGACCAGGCTCTTCCCTTTGTCGAGGCCGCGCAGGCCGGTGGCCACCACTTGCTCCGGCTTCCGTTTTCTGCCGAGCGCCGCTTCCTGGGCGTCGTTCACTTCGAACAGTGGCGTGTCGGTCGTGCCGGGGCAAAGCGTGACGACGCGAACGTTCCGGCCACGGCACTCGTCCCACAGCGCTACTGAGAACGAAATCACAAACGCCTTGCTGGCGGCATAAACGGCCATGTGCGGAATGGGTTGAAAGCCGGCGATCGACGCCACGTTGATGATCCCGCCTTCGTTCTGCGCGAGCATCGCCGGGAGAAACGCGTGCGTCAGGCCGACCATGGCTGCGCAATTAACCATCACTTCGTCCTGCTCGCGCTCGGCCGAAACCGTCTCGAAGTTGCCGTGCGTCATGAAGCCGGCGTTGTTGACCAGCAAGTCCACGGTCATCGCCCGGCTGGCGACGTCTTTCTTGATCGTGGCCGGGGCATCGGGATGGCTGAGATCGGCCACGATCACTTCGGCCCGGACGTTGTGCTTGGCCGTGATCTCTTTTGCGAGGGAGCTCATGGCCTCGGCATTGCGGGCAACCAGAATGCAGTTCATGCCGCGCGCCGCCAGCTCGCGCACAAACGCCCGACCAATCCCACTCGACGCCCCGGTGACCAGCGCCGTCCCTTCGCGATACGTAAACATCCGCTCCTCCGTGAGATTACTCTTCGCCATCAGCGGCACAGCTACAGCGTTCTTTCGCCGAGCCAGTCGACGCATGGCGACCAGACCGCGCTCGATAAGTGTAGACCCTTTGGGCAGGTAACGTAATACTAGGTGGCGCACGGCGAATTCTGTGGAGACGTCCAGCTCAGGCGCTCCAGAACAATGCGGCAAGAAGATTCGCCACACAGCCCGGAGTTGCGAGATGACATTCAAACGATTTATGCTCAGCGTGGTGTTCCTGGTGGGTGTGGCCCTGGGCTGGGGGGCGCGCGGCGCAAACGATGGCGGCCGGGTCGAATCGGAAGTCAAAGTCGAAGTCGAAAAGGCCAAGGCGGTCGAAGCGGCCCGCTGGGAAAAAGAGATTCGCGACCTGAACCGTGCGAAAAGCGATCTGCAAGACAAGCTGGCCGTGGCGTCGGCCAAAGACGCGATCATTGCAAACAAGCTGAAAGAGATCGACGAGTTGAAAGCCAAGGTCGCGGCCGCAGAGAAACCGGCGACGACACCCGCGGCCGAACCGGCGAAGACTCCTGAAGAAAAGCAATCAGACGCAAAGACGCCGGAAACATCCCCGCCGGAAACGAAATCAGAAGAAGCGAAAGCCGACGCACCCAAGCCGTAACTGCCGATTGGATCCAATCACGGTAGTGGACGAACGAGTGGTCTCAAGCGTGGGAACTGGGGATCGCCGCCTGCAAGAATGCCACGACCAACGGATGCGGGGCGCCTGGCTTGCTCCGCGCCTGCGGCACGAAGAGAGTGCCCACGAAGAAAATGTGCTGCGGAATCTCAAGGATCCGCGCCTCGCCGTCGACGTCGACTCCGACGATGCGAAATCCGCCGTCATGCAATTGGCTTTGATACGCCGGGTTCAGTCCGAAGTTGCAGTAGTAACGCTCGGTCGCTTGCAGTACCCCGTACGCGATTGCCGCGCGAGAGCCGGGCGTGATCGTCACCTGCATCTCTTTGCCGGCCAGCGAACAGGAAAGCGGCGTGACGAACAGCGTCGACGCGTGCGGATCGTATTCAGCGTGCGTGGCGTCGGCCAGCCCCAGCACGTTGCGGGCAAACTCAACAATCATATGCTGCAGTCCACCGCACGTGCCCAGGAGTGGTATATCCTGCTCGCGCGCACAACGAATCGCCGCGAGCGCGCCATACATGCTTCGATAAGGACTGCCCGGCGCGATCCAGAATGCGCCGAACCTGGCGAATTGCGATTGAGGATTTTCGCCGATGGAATCCGTGGCAATCCACGTGACTTCGATTTCGGCCCGTAAAAACTCGGCCGCATGGGAAATTGCCGCCTCGGTCGCGCGATGCGGCTCGAAGTCCGCGTCATAGTCGCCGATGATCGCAACCTGCATTCCGGCTCCTCGCTCGAAACGACTTCACTGTGGGTGAGAATCGCTCGCCAAAAAATTGCAGACTGACAACTGATTCGTCCAAGAGATCACCGTCGGATGGAGACAACTGGCGACCATGGCAGGTTCGCTCCAGCGGTCTTAAGAATAGCGCTCCAATCCGCTCGCCTGAATCACTTCTTGCGGCATCCACTCACAAAGACGTGTTGGGCGCCTGTGACGATGGCAAGTTCCGCAAGTTGAACTCGGGCGGCGGAGGGCAATCGGGATTGATCCATTGAATCACGACGGCCCAGCCGTCGCTCTCTTCATCGTGTTGCAAATACCCTTGGATCGGCCGGACGACTGTCCAGCCATCTTTCAGATGCAGGCTCAACACCGGATCGAACTGGTTTCCGGCGACGACCGCTTCGACGTATTGCTCGACACTGGTCATCACGGTTTGCTTGCCAAAGCCCGGCAACCGGCTGGCGCCCACCATCCGCCAGAGATGTTCTTCCTGCACTAACGCACGCGTGCAATCCGTGAGGGCGTGAGCGAGGCCATGATGCTGATGGGCAGGGTGGACCATGATATCGGCGCCGTACAACGTCGGCCCGTCCGGTGCGTGATCAAGAAACGAACCGCCCGCAGTCAGCACGTCCCACGAGTCATCAATGTGAAAATCAATCATCCGCAGCCGTAGCGTGAAATGAACGCCCGCTACGGCATTCGTTTCGGTATCGACCGCCACAAACTGCCCTTGCGGAAAGACTTGGCGATGGTCGTCCAACTCTGTCACGGTGTAAGGCGTCTCGGTCGGATAGACGAGCTGGCAAATTGCGATGATCGCCTCGTACTGCGACGGATCAACGAGGCGAATCTGGTAGTTCGATGGGAGCATGATGGAAGTTGCGTTTGGGCGTTGAAGTTCGATGCAGGAAAACGACCGCCGAGCGATTGCATTCCGCCAATTCATCTTACAATTGACGAACCGAGCGATCGACGAGGCAATGGGGCGCTGCCAGCAGAGCACAATGTTGTGAAGAGTGGCCAACCTAGAAAACAAACTGGACGCAGCATGAAAACCAGGGCGCTAAGTATCTCAATTATCGCCGTTATCTTTGTATTGACAGTGCGCGGTAGCGACGCGGCTCCGCCAGTCGCACGAGGATTTCACGCAGTTCAATGCGAGGGCGCGTATCCAGGTCACCTACAAGGAGTTTGCACGAACGACTCGGACGCGATTTATTGGTCGTTTACGACAACCTTGGTGAAGTCTGACATCAATGGGCGCGCGCTGCAAACCATCAAAGTAGCAAGCCACCACGGCGACCTTTGCTTTCACGATGGCAAGATCTTCGTCGCCGTTAACCTCGGCCAGTTCAATCAACCTGCTGGCAAGGCCGATTCGTGGGTCTATGTCTATGACGCGGACACGCTGCGCGAGCTAGCTCGTCACAAAGTCCCCGACTTAGTCCACGGGGCGGGAGGAATCGCTTTTCATGACGGTCGCTTCTACGTAGTCGGCGGACTTCCGGTCGGGGCCAAGGAAAACTACATCTACGAATACGACAACTCCTTTGCGTTTCAGAAACGCCATGTGTTGGCAAGCGGTTACACTCTGATGGGCATCCAAACCGTTGCCTTCGCCTCGGATGGTTGGTGGTTTGGCTGCTATGGCAATCCTCGCGTCCTCTTGAAGGCAGACAACTCTTTCAAGCCCGTTGGCAAATGGGAGATCGATTGCTCGCTAGGCATAGTCGGGCTGCCGGATCGAAAGTTCCTGGTCGCTCGTGGTGCATTCGAAAAAGGGATGGGTTATCGTGGCCGCGTGGAGGTCGCTGTGGCCGACGACAAGCAGGGCTTCCGCATGCTCGATCCGCCGCCACCGGAATAACCGAGATTCGTTAGAAGCACATGCGCATTTGCGGCGGACATGTCCAGCGCATGTTGATGCGGATCCTGACAATTGGAAGCTCATTCTGACGGCGGAGCTTTTTCGACTGCTCCGCCGCGGAACTGCACGGCGCGTTCATGATCTCTGGTAAAGCGTGATTCGACAGAACCGTCGATCCTGACACGGCCATTGACGCCACTATTGTGAGACCAAAATGGCCTTCAGCGAATCGCTTGCCGCTCGCGTCCGTGACATGGTGACCCGTCAGAAAGGCATCGCAGAGAAGAAGATGTTCGGCAGCCTCTGCTTTTTGCTGAATGGCAACTTGCTCGTGGGAGTGTGGAAGGATTCGCTAATCGTTCGGCTTGGTCCCGAGCAAGCCGACAGGGCTCTACTCAAGCCGCACGTCAAGAAGTTCGACGTCACGGGTAAGCCGATGAAGAACTGGATCTTGGTCGAGCCAGATGGAGTCGAAAATGATGAACAGTTGAAAAACTGGCTCGAAGCGGCAGAGAAATTCGTTGGATCCTTGCCCAAGAAATGAACAAGACCACACCCAGACCAATTGCTGACGCCTACTCCTGAAGTAGCTCCCACCCTCAGGAAGTGTCGCCAAATACGGCGACGTATGTCGATACAAATACCCCCACGGGGAGTCGAACCCCGGTTTTCGGGCTGAGAACCCGACGTCCTAGGCCTCTAGACGATGGGGGCGTGGTCGCCCGGCCGGGGGCGCTCAGTAGCGACGACCCGACCTTCGGCCTCGTTGCCGATGCCGAATTTATTTTGGTACCGGAGATGGCCTCGGCTGTCAACCGGGCCTACATGCCAAAGCGGCGCCTGCAACCATTCTAACAACTGCAAATTCCCTCACAGTGGGGCTCTCGCCCGAGAGATCAACTTGCGCCGAACGCTCCAGTTGGCGACGTTGCTGGCCTTGTTGCTGGCAATATCGCTTGCCCCAATCGCTTTCCAAGCAAATCGGACGCGCCGCCGATAGCGAAGGCCGACGCCAGTCGGTGTGCATCCGCCCTACTTGCCGCCGTCGGCCTCTCACTATGTCTCGTCCGGTGTTGTCGGCTCGAGTTCCAGGATCTTTCGCAATTCGGCAGCCTGCTTTTCCTCCACCTTTTGTTGGATGCGGCGCGAGGCTTCGTTCACCAGCGACTTCATCGCCGGATCTAATTGTCCCAGGTAGGGCGAGAGCGACAGGAGCGCGGCGGCCGCCTTGTCGTTTGCTCCCTGCAGCGTGAATACCACCGCCTTGCCGGCGAGCCCGAACGCCTTGTACTCTTTGAAATTCTGATCGCTCATGGCCGCCAACTCGTCGAGCAACACCAGGGCCTCGGCATAGCGCTTTTCGGTCAGGAAGAGTTGCGCCAGATCGCGCCGTGAACGCGCAACCCACAGCTCGTCTTTGGGGAAATACTCCTCGACGCTGCGCAGCCACGCCTCGCGGCGGCGGTCATTGGTTTCGAGCCGGGCGTCGCGGAATTGCGCTTCGCCCGAGACGCCCTTGGGGATTTTGACCAGCGGACTTTGCGTCAGCAGCGGCGGCTTTCGCGTTGCCAAGGCGGCCATTCCCCCGACAGAAAACGCCACAACCAGCGCCAGACAGAACAGCATCAGGCGTCGGCGGCCAACGACAGGCTGCGCCGATGTTTGCATTACGGCCGCCAACCGCTGCGTCGCTTCGCCCACGCCGGCCAAGGCGACGCGTTCCTCGGGAGTTGTCTCCGCTTCCACAGGCCACGCTTCGGCGCTCCCGGGAACCTGCAGGGCCTGCAGGTCCTTCAGCAACTCGCGCGCATTCTCGTAACGAGCCTGCGGGTCTTTGGCGAGCAGTTTGTGGACGATCCGGCAAAGCGCCGGCGGCAAATCGGGCCGTAGATTTTCGATTCGCTCTGGCTGACTTTTCAGGTGCTGCACGGCAATCGCCAGCGCTGTCTCGCCACGGAACGGCGGGCCACCGGTCAGCATCTGGTAGATCGTCACGCCAAACGAATAGAGGTCGCTGCGCGGATCGAGGGCCCGCCCTTCGACCTGTTCCGGGCTCATGTACAGTGGCGTCCCCATCGTGACGCCGATCTGCGTGAGGTTCAGAGCGACATCGCCGCTTTGCCGCGCCAGCCCAAAGTCGGCGACTTTCACCTCGCCGGTGCGGGCGATCATGATGTTCTCGGGCTTGATATCGCGATGGACGATTCCGCGCTCGGCGGCTTTTTGCAGAGCGGCGCTGACTTGCCGCATGATCGTCACTGCGGCGGGCACGGCGGCCGGGCCGTTGCGCGAGAGCCATTCGCGCAGGTTCTGCCCCTGCACGTATTCTTGCGCGATGTAGTGCACGCCATCGGCGCAGCCCACGCCGTAGATTTGCACGATATTGGCGTGGACGAGGCTGGCCGCGGCCTGGGCCTCGTTATGAAAACGCTTGACGTAGCTAGCGTCTTTGGCCAGATCGGCCTTCAGGACCTTCACCGCCACGCTTCGTCGCAACGAAACCTGGTTGGCGAGGTAGACCTCGGCCATGGCGCCGCGGGCTAACCGGCGGATCAAGGTATAGTCATCGAGCTGCGCGCCCGATAAATCGGCGTCAGTCGCGCTTTCTCGCAGGTTCGATGAGGCGTCAGTCATCAAAAAAGTATACCGCAACCCACTTTAGGCGGCGCCTGGTCAGGCTGGCAAACTAGCGAGGGCGCGATTTGCCCGGCGCCAGCCAAGCGCGCTCCCCGGATCTGCACGCCTGTTCATCCAAGTATGGGCGGTATATGCCCAAATGACAAGAATGGGCCTTGGCGGCAGAATGAGGTTCTCATTCATCGCAAGTGCGTATTGGACCAGCTGAAATTCAACTCGTAAGTCACGGCGTCCCGTTTGATACAATGGCGCCGACCCGGCAGCGCACGTGTTCTGACAGACGTTTTACAGCTTGTAGTTGAAGGGGACGCAACGATGGCCAGCATTTCCAAACTTGTAGCCGTTGCGCTCGCGTACGCGACACTACTTAGTACGAGCTTAGCGCCTGCCGATGAACCAAAGGCCGAGGCGGCGAAGGCGGAGACAGCGAAGTCCGACGCCAATCGTGCGGCGATGATGGTCCCAACGAAGGTCGAAGCAACCTATCGCGGCGGAGAGTTGACAGAGCTGCGCGTGCGGGGCCGCCTGGCGTACGTTGTCAAACCGACAGGCAAGGTCGACGCGCAGAAGCGCTGGTTGTGGGAATGTCCGTTCTGGCTGGGGATCAATGACGGGTTCGGCAGCTTGCAACATCGCAACTATGTCGAGCAGGCGCTGGCTGCTGGCTTCCATATTGCCGGCGTCGAAGTCGGTTGTTCGTGTGCCAGCCCTGCCGCGGCCGACGTCTGCCAGGAATTCTACGAACGTGTCGTTGCCGACTATGGTCTGCACCGGCGGGCGCGCGTGATGGGGCAAAGCCACGGGGGGCTGATTGCCTATGGTTGGGCGATTCGCCATCCGGAGTGCGTTGATCGAATCGCGGGGATCTGCCCGGCGACTGATTTTCGGAGTTGGCCGCTCTTGCCGAACGTCGTCACCTTTCCGGCCCAAGGCCTCGGCTACGATCTTTCACTGGCGGAACTCGATCGCCGCGCGGCGGAGTTCAACCCCATCGACAACCTCGCGCCACTGGCCAAAGCAGGCGTGAAGATCCTGCACATCCATGGCGACGAAGACAAGCTGGTGCCGATGGCAGCGAACTCGACAGAACTTGCCGATCGCTATCACAAGCTCCATGGCGCCGCCGAAATTGTCGTCCTCAAAGGGCTGGGGCACGGTGGCCAGGAACTGTACCAGTCGGAGCCCCTTCTGAAATTTCTGCTGGCCGACTGTCGGCAATTCCCGCAGTTTGCCGCGGCGTAACGCCACTGCCATACGACCAATTGGCTATCTGCCTCCCCTGGTGGAGTTCGCCCCAGCGTCGCGTTATGATGCTCTCGCATTGTTTACCTCACCACTATCCGCAGAGGCGCCTCAGATGAAGAACGCGATCCTTCGTACATTGACTCTGGTTACACTGGCGACCGTTCTCGCAACGTTTGGCGGCGTGGCGCGCGCGGCTGAAACCTACACGGTCGATCCGGTCCACTCGTCGATCTCGTTCATGATCCAGCACGCCGGTCTGAGCAAGATCCACGGCCGGTTTAATGACTTTTCCGGTAAGTTTACGATCGATTCGCAAGATCCGTCGAAGTCGAGCTTTGCGATTACGATTCCGATCGACAGCATCGACACCAACAACGTCAAGCGCGACGAGCATCTGCGGGCGCCCGATTATTTCAACTCGAAGCAGTTCCCCACATTGACGTTCCAAAGCACGAAGGTCAAAGCGGTCGAAGGCGGCTTCGAAGTCACCGGCGACTTGACGATGCACGGAGTGACCAAGCCGCTGACGATCAAGCTCAAGGGGGGCGACAAAGTCGTCGAGTTCCCGAAAGGCAAGCCGCGCGTGGGTGTTGATTCCACATTCTCCGTCAAGCGCAGCGACTTCGGCGTGAGCACCGAGCCCAGCGGCTTGGGTGATGAGATCTCGATCATCATCGGCGTCGAAGCAGCCAAGTAATGCGCCGGCTGCGATCTTTGCCAACACTAGCCCGAAGCGCAAGCGAGGGTTCTTCGTAAAACGCTGCGCCGCGCGCAGCGTCGCTATAAAAACCGACGTTGTCGAAGTCGCTAGCTTCGGCCTTGCAGCCTCGAGCGGAGAGTCGGCGCGCATGCCTGACGTCGTTCTGCTGGTAAAAGCGATCGCGATTGGCGCGACTGTCGCCGCAGCGGTGCTGTGGTTGGCGGATCGCGCCGCGAAGTGGCTGTCAGGGAACGGTGCGCCTTGGACTGGCGTCTACTGGTGTTGGGCAATTGGCGCCGGAGTGATTGCCGCCAGTGGCGCGACCGATCAATGGCCGCGCTGGCCGGCGCTCGAAGATCGCGCGCGGTTTCTGACGCTGTTGCTACCACTGACGGTTTTGGTGGAAACCGTTGCCGTGGCGTTGCGTTCGCGCCGCGTGGCGTGGAGTCTGCGGCCGGGCCTGGCGGCCGTCGCGACGCCGATTTTGTTGTACAACACTGTCTACCTGGCCGACTTGAACGGCCAGGGCTCTGCGGAATGGTCGCTGGCCAAGGCGGCGTTTGTGCTGTGCGGACTGGCAATTCTGCTAACGGCGCTTTGGACCTCACTGTGCGCATTGCAGGCAAAAGCTGGCGCACAGGTCGTACACTGGCTGCTGGGTGTCGACGCATTGGCGACCGCAACCACGGTGATGCTATCCGGCTATTTTCGCGCCGGGGTGCTGGGGCTGAGCCTGACGGGCGCGATTTTCGGCGCGACATTCGTCTCAACCCTCCTCCCGCAACGGCCGACGGCAGGAGGCGCCGTCGGCGTAAGTGTGGTCGGCATCTTCTCCATCGCGATCATGGGCCGTTTCTTCGGCGTTCTGTCATCCGGACTTATGCTTTGTTTGCTGCTGGCGCCGCTCTTGGCCTGGGCCGCCGAATTGCCGCCGCTGCGCACGCTTTCGCGCGGCTGGCGAACCTCGCTCCGGGTAGCCTGTGTTGTCATACCGCTGGTCATCGTAGTGATTGTTGCCCAGCGCAAATTCACCGAGGCGTCTGCGGCTCGTTCGCCAACGAATCGGATGCAGACGACGCCAACGGTCCCGGCGAAATAGAGAAACTTTGGGATCCCACCCGACAGTATGGGCACGTTTCGCCGGCTGCCAGCGGGCGACGCTCCGTTGCATGGGCCCTCGCGGTCGCACTGGCCGCCGCCGTTGCATGGTCCGCCATTTGTTGATACTTTGTCGTGCTTGGCGACCGGCCCCGACCGACCGCCACCGCACACGGCGGAATGTGCAGCCAATCGGCCAATCATCGCCGTGAGCCAAGGACCAAACACCGGAATCGCAAGTTGTTTGAATCAAACGACTTAAAAATTACGGGGCGTAGCTCAGCCTGGCTAGAGCGCTGCGTTCGGGACGCAGAGGTCGCATGTTCAAATCATGTCGCCCCGACTTTTGCAGCCTGTTGACATTCGTTGTCAGCGGGCTGTTATTGTTGACAGGCGTGGCACTTACGTCATCATCCTGCGGGATGAATTCCAACGCTGCGTCAACCGCCTCTCTGACACTGCTTGCCAGCTTTTGACAGTTTGAGTCAATAGTTGGTGCAAGCTCTGGTGCAAGCGTTCCCTGCCCTGCCGGCGGTGCAGCAACGAGAGTCACTGGATCTGGTGCACGTCCCAGCGGCAACGATGGAAGTGAATCCAGTGCTCCCCGCACGTCCAATAGCTTTGGATCGGTGTACGTTTGCATGGTGAGCCTAATATCGCTGTGGCGCGCCGCAGCCTGGGCCGTGCGTGGGGCTACGCCGCCTTTGCTCAATAGTGTCACAAAGGTGTGTCGCATCGCGTGAATGTCTACTGTGCGGCCGCGCTCGTCCTTTTTAGGAATTCCTGCGAGAGCTAAGTCGCGATTCAGGATACGGAGCATACCTTTCGGCACATTAAAAATTAGGTCCTTCGCGGATTTGGGGGGGCATCGTTCAGCCAACCAAACTCGAAGGTCGGCGACCAAATCCGCACGCAAGGAAATCGCATTCCCTTCGCGATTTTTTTCGTTGGCCGCAACCAGTTGCAAATGCGGCGTTGCTCCATCTAGGTCTAATTGGCCTACGGTCAACGTGGCAAGTTCGTTCTTGCGCAGCCCGGTTAGCAAAAGCGTTTTGTAGATCAGTTCCCGCTCCCGCCCCACCCTCTCAAGCTCAGTCCTGATTTCTGGACGAAGTTTCGCCAGTGGCTTGCCCTTATTCCTCCCACGTCGGATCGTCTGCGCGTCCAGGATTGGCCTACGGCGAGCGGAAGTAAGTAAGCGCTCTAACTCTATTTCTGTCAGGGAGCGACGTTTCCGCCTGCAATCTGCGTTTGCGTCAGCCACCGAAACACCGACAAATGGGTTGGCTGTCAAGCGCCCCACGCCTGGCTTTGCGCACCAATTGGAAAAGCCAATCATCGCTTGCCGAAACTCGTTACTATTCCCTGCCGACATTCCCACGGCACGCTGAGCCTCAAGCCACGCCTCAAGCGTTGTCGCATTTAGGTCTGCCAACGTCCTAAACGCGCACCCCCCCATTCCGTCATTGCGTTTGTCTGCCGCGATGCGCTTCAGGCGCGCGCGAGTATTCTTGATGCTGACTTTGCTCCGGCCCTTGGTGGTCTGGGATCGGAGATAGTCTTCCACGTGCATCATTAACGGCGTTGTTTGATGGTCAACGACAGAGTCTTCCGCAATTGACCGAATGCCTGACCGCACTTGGTCTGCCCGCTTCTCTAGATCGCTGAGCCTACGCCTTGCGGCAGTGACGTCCCTGCACCCGGTAGCTACCTCACGCAGCCGCCCCTGGCCATCTCGATACTTGGCGGTGTAGGTCGCTGCGGTTGCGGTAATCCGGTCGTTTCCGTCACGGCCTACGATGACCGTTGCGCTTTGTGATTTCCCCTTGGCAGTCTTCCATTTGGCGATTCGTTCGCCTTTCACGATCAGCAATTCTGCGCCTGCTGGAAGAGGCTTGGTAAACGTTTTTTTGAAAACCGATCCCATCGGCTATTTCCTTTTGAGTTCAAGGTCAAGATAAGCAGCGAGTTTGTCCGCGGTGTCTAGCCGTAATTGGAGATCACCGCGGACAAATCGCATGATTGAAGCGCGCGAAACCCCAGTTTCGCGCTGAAGTACAAGAAGGGGGATTCCGCTCTCGGCGATGGTTCGCCGTAGCAGATCAGAGATTGGACTTTTTCGCTTGTTGGCCATGGTGTGTGTTTTAACACACAAGCAAACCCCGGGCAAACTAATTCCGAGACGGCTTGCAGCCCCCAGCAATCCAAGTCTCAATTGCGGAACGGTCCCACCGCACAAGTCCCCCGATTTTTAGGCTTTCTGGCATTTTTCCGCCGTCCGTGAGTCGATGGATCGTACGCGGCGAACAACTAACCAATGAGGCGACCGCTTTAACGGTGAGGAGCTGCTTGGTCATTTCTGGCTTTTCGACTGTCATACTGATTTATTCCATGGTGATAGGGTTGGCGTGCGATCTAAGCGGCTAACTGGTAGCCAGGGTGTTCCATATTATTCTTCTTGACCTTGCATTTTCGCACCTTGCCAGCATTCTCAAGCGTTGAAATCGCCATCTTGACGTTGGTGCCGCTGAGGCCAGTAAGGGAACCTAGCGCACTCTTCGTTTCTCCAAGTGGATATTTCTCTAATACGGTCAATATTCGTTCCTGCGCATCCGCGCTCTTTTGCTCAGTCGCACGCTCTTTCGCTTCCTTCCGGGCCTCCCCAGCGGGTCTCACAGCGACGTCCCAGATACGCGGTGAAAGGCCGTCGTCCTTTTCTTCATTAACATCGAGTGCCCATACAGAGGAGTGGCCAGCAGACCCGCCAGTCGAAAGCCACATTCTATGCGTCCCAGTACCAGACTGATATTTTTCGCGGCGATTGATTAACACCCACTGTCGGCTCCATTCCTGGAAGCCTGACCAAGCAATGTCGTCCAATTCCATCGGCTCGTTAGGGTTCTTCTTATTGCCCTTCTTGGCGTGATGCACGAGTACCAAACCAGCGCCGGCTTGCATGCACACTTGGTTCATCGCGCTGAGAAGTTCACCTTGCGCGAAGAGATTGCCTGGATCCCCACCTGGCATTGCGAGATATGCAGGATCAATGAATAGAACTTCAATCCGATCATCGCGTAGGAACTTCTCAAGGGTCTGCGCGTGCCGAGTGTCACCGAATTTCGGTAGCGACGTACTCCAAATCAGATTCTCGATTGAAGCGAGGGTAACCTTAGATGCTACCGCGACTCGCCGAGCAGTTTCTTGAAGTGTTCCCAGGCCGGACTCGCCAGACATGACTGCAACGCGCGCCTTTCGACGTACCGCTAGGGAGCCAACAAAATGCCCACCGGTCGCTAAAGCGATTGCCATATCAATCATTAGCGACGTTTTCAATGCTTTTCGCGGACCGGCAAGGATACACGGCTGCCGTGCAACCAACGTCCGATCGATCAGATAGTCAAGCTTGAAGTCGCCCGAGTCTAAATCCGCGCACGTCAGCCGCTCGTAGCTCGGTGGGCTAGCTTCTATTTGCTCGATCGTTGCGCCAGACGCGATGGTCTCATACGCCTTCGTTATTGTCAGGTCGATCCAGTCCTGTCGTTCGCCTTTATCGCATCCGTTCGCGGCGCACCAAGCTCGAACTGCGGCTTTGATTTCGTCTGTCGGAACGTATCTGCGAACCAATAGGTTTGCAATCGAAAAGCCGATAGCCGATTTCGATCTATCGTTGAGACCGTCCGTGTCACCCGACCAACGTCGTGAGAGCAGGCCAGGCTCCGCGATTAGTTGCTGGACGCGTGTAGACAATCCGTTTGTCGATTTGGGAGATTCAACCGGCGAGACAGTTTCTTTGACGGGCAAATCAAGGGGCTTTATTTTTGCAATCGTCAGCGCGGTCTCCGGTTCGACTTTTTCCCAGCTTGAGTTGACGAATTGGGACTTATTCCAAAGAGGAAGCCGTATCAAGTTTCCGAACTTTCCTTCGTCAACTTTATCTTGGCGCGGGTAGATTTCCTTCAGTTTGATTCCAAGTTCTTCGCCAACCTGCCGCCAAAATGTTCGTACTTTCGCGGCCGGTATCGGTTCAGAAAAGAACACCCAGTTGTGCGCGGCTTCGCCTGATTGCGACAATTCCATGAGTGTTGGAATGCCTTGCTGTGTCAAATGAGCATTTACCGCTTCAGCTTTTGCCTTCCACTGTGGATCTGGATCGGACGCCTTATTGTCGAAATCTACGCATGAGCATAGAACCGAGTTATCGGAGCGCACCAAGTAGATGCCGTAGCAGCTCGTTCCCGCTAGATGCTCTGCCACATGTTCTCGGGTTAGTCCGGCGGCAGGCAGAGGACAGAAGCCTGTGCCGGTGCCAACCGCGACGGTGTCCTCTCGGCCCTGAAAATAATCGAGTATCTGATCAACAATCATTGTTGACTCCGACTGAAAAAATGCTGCCGCGCCAGCAACATCACTAGCGCAATGCGACTGAAAAGGGGGTGCCGAAACTGCGAACGCAGCGGCGATGAATGCAACTCAGCGCGAGCAACTCGCCGTACTGAGAATGCAGATTGTAGAGGTTGTAGTGAGCCTGAAGGCCATCGGCGCAGCTCAGGTCAGCGCTATCTCCCCTATTATAGTTTGAGGGGGATTTTGTGACATTTCGGAGGTATCTGACCGATTTCTCCCTAAATGAGTAAAAAGAAATTCAGTCGCCGCTCGCATTTTGACGGTTATTCGCATTTTACAACCGACCGGATTTCGACCGACGTTCCGCAGTGTGAACCGTTTGAGCCTGGCGTGGTCTATTGGTTTCGGAAACGACTGTACCTAGGCAAAGATACGCAGTTGCGGCGCCTCTTCGACATGTTGGCCCATTCTCCCGGAATGTGGGTTCCATCTACGACTATTCAGAGCCGGGTATTCGGAACGTCCTACATCGAGCCTAGCGACGCTTCCGACACAGGTGATCTCCTAAATCAGCGCCTTAGAAAGCTGGTGTCGCGGCTGAAGGAACGGTTCGATGAGGACCACTTGAGCGACTCCGCGAATATTTTTGCCGATAAACGCAGAGGTGCTTCAGGATACGTGTTGTTCGTCTACACAACGCAAATCTACAAGGACGGAGACGCGCCAACCCAACGCGCAGGCGTGGCGTGAATTACACCTCGCACATCTGGCAGGTCTCGATTCGAAGAGCCACCCTGGCCAGGGTGAGTATCAGTCGGACAGACATATAAATATGTCTGTCCGTCCAGATACCTCACCTGCCCGACAATGGGCGAATTTCAAGTCCGGGATGTGTTAGATAAAGATTGTCCGGCCGTTTGACCGTCTTGGCCGACATCGCGATAAAGACCCAGGCGCCAAAGCTCACAGGAGCGCATTAGGCGCCATCGATCCCAAGTCGCACCTATTTCTCGTTTGTTGCCCGCGTGCGGTCATTGCGCGTCTGCGCGCGCCTAGGGGGATAGGGGGGCAATTTCCTACACCTTCAGTGCTCGACCGCACCCCCATAGTTGGGCACAAATTCGCAGGTTTTGCATAGGGGGTATGAATGCAGACGAGACACGACAACGAGGTAGCAACATCGGCACGGCCGGTTAATCGCGAAATTCATGGATCAGAGATGTCAGCGGATCGCAGCGGGGCCGTCCAGGAAATAACCCAAGCATCAGATCGGTTGAGTGCCAAGTGGTCCACGTTCTTCTGGACCTTGAACGAGCCGAACGCCGTCAGACTCGTTTTCCGTCAGACAGGTCCGCACAAATCTCCGAACGGTTTGGCAATTAGAATTACTAAACGCCCGTACCTTAATCTGAACCCTTGGTAATCCACCCCCTGCCGGTGTTCTTAATCTTCAAAACTTTCGCTGGATCGAAGTTCGGCCAATGGATCTTTTCTACGGTCCACCGCTCGTACGTGGCATCAAGGACTAATTCCGTCTGTGATCTTCCGAAGTCATTTCGCGTAGTTCCGTAGCCTTCGATCGAGATTTTTTCCCAGAAGTCGAATGCGATGGCTTCATGCAAAATGAGCGCGATCTCTTCATCAGTTGTCGAAAGTGTTTCCCGGGCGCTATGACCGACCGCAATGACGAGTTGAATCGTCAGGTCGCTTTTCCAAAGCGCGACTCGCGGGATCCGATCTTCGCCCAAATGCGCTCGCAACTTTTCACGCAGTTGTTGGCGAGGGTCGAGAGGCGTAGCTGGCGGTACCGAGACCGGCGCGAGCTGTTGCGAATTCACATCGTCATTGAAGGACTGATTACACCCACTAAGCAGAAGCACACCCAAAAGCCCGCACGAACAAATAATGCGCATGGCTTATTACCCAAGAGTCGGCGAGATGCCCTTCAGCCGTGCGCGGCATCCCAATAAAAAAGGAGCGTCGAAACCGAGACCGCTCCCAAGACGCCGACCAAGGCGCACAACAGAACAGCACCCGGTCCGACGCTCCCTTTCGGGAGCGCGGTCCAAGCACTGCTTCTGTTGTCAAGAGCCCGAAGGCCCAGGTTGGTCGTTTCTTGGGAAGCAGAAACTTGACGCTCGCGCGTCTTCAGATTGTTGAGGTAGCCGTTCGGGCTACGAGTTGAGATCTCCTGGAGTTTGGCCCGGTCCATTGTAATCGACGAGTCAAGCCGCGCCAGGGCGCAAGTGGAACTCCCTAAAGAGGCCGACCAACTGGCGGCGTGGGCGTTATGGGCAATGCAACGTGCCATGATCCCGAAATCAGATCGGAAGTGGTCGCACCGCAGTTCGGATTCGCCTCGATAAACTGAGGACGACTATTCCCTAGACCGGGACCGCGCCTTGCGGAGCAGAGGGGACGTTGCGGTCTATCACGCCGTTTAGAAGGCCAGGGGCACTTATGGCCAGTTGCGACCCCAGCCGCTTCTGCAATTCCAATTCTTCAAAACTTTCGACAGATGGAAAGCGTCCGTTTTCGATTGAAATGTCCATTGCAACTGACGCAACACGGTTCCAAAGCCGGTAATCTGTACCTTCTCCTGCGGTTCATTTCTGTTGTCGCAGGTACGTACCCCGGACGTGCTCGGACGATCACGAACTCTATTGCTGGCGACGACTCCCAAGATTCACACAGAGCCCGTACAATCGGGGGCCTTGCCCACTGGATGAGAACGGGGACACTGGATGCCGACGCTGGATTGGATCGGAAAAAATGCGGTGCTGAACCACCATCGTGAGGTTCCGTACCACTTGCTGAAATGCGACAAGGAATTGTCAGTCGGCGACCCCGGAAGCGGCAATCTATTGGTCCAGGGCGACAATCTCCTTGCGCTCAAAGCGCTCCTGCCCTACTACTCTGGGCAAGTGAAGTGCATCTACATCGACCCGCCGTATAACACGGGCGATGAAAGCTGGATTTACAACGATGCTGTCAACAGCCCAGAGATTCGGGCATGGCTCGGTAAGGCCGTAGGAAAGGAAATGGAAGACCTTTCCAGGCATGACAAGTGGCTCTGCATGATGCACCCGCGTCTGTCTTTGCTGAAGGAATTTCTGAGCCAAGATGGGGCGATTTTTATTAGCATCGACGACAACGCGGCGGCCTATCTTCGGTTGCTCCTTGACGAACTTCTTGGACCGCTGCGATTCGTTGCAAGCATCGTTTGGCAAAAGCGATACTCGCGCGAGAATCGGGCCGCTATTGGAGATGTCCACGAATACATTCTTGTCTATGCGAGAGACCCTGAGCGGTTCAAGAGGTCTCGCAATCGCGTTCCGATGGATGCAAAGAGTGCGAAACCGTACAAGAATTTAGACAACAATCCGCGAGGTCGATGGCGCGCGATTCCAATGACGGCGCAGGGCTTTCGGCCAAATCAAATGTATTCTATCACTACGCCATCGGGCAGAGTGTTGCGACCGCCCGATGGCCGCTGTTGGAGCACAATTGAAAGTGAGTACCTAAAACTTAGAGAAGCGGGGCGCATTTGGTTCGGCAAAAAAGGCAATACAGCGCCGGGAATTATTCGCTTCTTGGATGAAGTGGAAGGCTTGGTTCCTTGGACATGGTGGCCCCATGACGAAGTTGGCCACACCGATGAGGCGAAAAAAGAGATTCGCCAATTGCTCGATACGTCCGATGCCTTTCCTACGCCGAAGCCAGTTCGTTTGATCCGTCGAATCCTTGAAATTGCGACCGACAAAGACTCCCTTGTGCTGGATTCTTTTGTAGGCAGTGGCACCACAGGCCAAGCTGTACTAGAGCTGAATAAAGCAGACGGCGGCAATCGACGTTTCTTGCTCGCCGAGATGGATGAGGCTATTTGCCGCGATGCGACGGCAAAGCGTATTAGCCGCGTGATAGCCGGATATAACTCTCTGCCCGCTACAGGCGGCGGATTCCGATATTGCGTTCTGTCCGCGCCACTTTTTGACTCACGGGGCAATATCCGAGATGGCGTCACGTTTGCCGATCTTGCAGCACACGTCTATTTCACGGAAACCGGGGAACCGATCCCGAAGCGTGCCGGACGGTCGCCATTGCTGGGAGTTCATAACGGCCGAGCCATTTACTTGCTGTTTAATGGCGTTCTAGGGGACAAGCGGCCGAGCGGTGGAAACGTGCTAACACACGCCGTAGCACAATCACTCCCAGACCATCCCAACGGCAAGGGGCCGCGCATCGTCTACGGCGAAGCGTGCCGATTGACCGGCCCATCGCTCAAGCAATACGGTATTTCCTTTCGGCAGGTGCCTTTTGAACTCAAGGTGGATTAGTGGTCATGGCGGACTTAGCGCTCAAAGAATATCAGCGGGAAACGTTAGACGGACTCGGCCGATTCTGCGAGGCGGTGCGCGGCGCGATTGCGGCTAGAGCCGTACGCCCTGTGCATGACGCCTATTACCTGACGACTGGCCGGGACTTTCTGGACGTTCCGCAAATGGCCGGCGTTCCCTATGTCTGCTTGCGCGTTCCCACGGGGGGTGGCAAAACGCTGATTGCAGCTCACGCCGTGGGGACAGTTGCGAAACGATTGGGTCATCAAGACCGGCCGCTATGCCTTTGGGTTACGCCATCTACCACAATTCGCGACCAAACACTCCGGGGATTACGCGACCGCAACCACCCATATCATGCGGCGCTCAAAGAAAGTCTTGGCGTACCGCTGGAAGTCTTGACGCTGGAAGAGGCGCTAACTGCAAACCGTTCGATGATGTCATCTAGCGCGGTCATCATTGTCACGACGATCCAAAGCTACCGCATCGACGATGAAGGAAACCGCCGCATTTACCAAGACAACGGCTACTTGATGGACCATTTTACGGCTATGCCGGAATGGATTCAGCAACAACTTGAGCGGGGCGAGGGCGAGCGGGTTTCCCTGTCGCTTGCCAACGTAATGAAGTTGCGCGGCCCCATCGTCATCATGGACGAAGCGCACAACGCGCGAACAAAAGTATCGTTCGATTCGCTGGCTAGACTTGGCCCGTTGGCGGTTATCGAATTGACGGCAACCCCGCTGCAAGAACACGATCCCACACGGGAACAATACGCCAGCAATGTCTTACACGCGGTTTCTGCGATTCAACTCAAGCGCGAGGGAATGATTAAGCTACCCGTCGAATTGGAATCTCGCGAGGATTGGCTAGACGTGCTTACGCTGACGGTCGATAGGCGAAATGCGCTTGAGCAAAAATCGGCCGAGTGGGGACGGACAAGCGGCCGGTTCATCCGCCCGATTGCCCTGATTCAAGCGCAGCCGCGAAGTAGGACACGCGAGACGCATACTGTAGAGAAAGTCAAAGAGGCGATTAAGCAACTAGGCGTGCCGGAGGATCGTATCCGCATTGCCACGGGGGACGTTGACGAACTCGGGGACGAGGACTTGCGGCACGCTGAATGCACGATTGAATACATCATCACGGTAGAGAAGCTTCGCGAAGGTTGGGATTGCCCGTTTGCTTATGTGCTGGGGTCTGTTGGGAACGTCGCAACGGAAACGGCGGTTGAACAACTTCTAGGCCGCGTGCTTCGGATGCCCGATGCCGTCCCCACGGGGATAGCCCAACTTGACAGGGCCTACGCGATAGTACAAAGCCCAGACGTAGCCGCGACTGCGGAATCGTTATGCGATAGCCTTGTCAACCGGTGCGGCTTTGACCGTGTAACGGTTGGAGACGCGCTGCGTGTTCATCGTCAGACGGACAGACAACCGCTTTTGGCACTATCGTCAATTGCGGTTTCCGGTCCGCCGAACGCTTCACGGCTGTCGCCCGCCGTCAGAGAAAAAGTGCGATTCGACCAAGCGACCAAAACGATTCGCGTTCATGCACCATTGACCCGTGACGAAGCTGTAACGCTACGCGACGCCCTACCGTCCGAAGCGGATCGGACCGCCGTTGAGAACTACTGGCAGGCGGAACGTGAGGTCGGCACCGTTCCCAAGCGGTTAGACGAATACGCCAAGCCACTGCGCATCCCGCAGTTGGCCTTGAGGGATGGGCAACGACTACTGCGATTCGAGCCGATTGAATTAGACGAGTTCAATTGGAACCTTGAGCAATGCTCGCCCGCGTTGACTCCGGCTGAGTTCTCAGACGAACTCAATATCGGTGACCGGGTATCTGTCGGCTTGAATGAGCAAGGCGCGGTGCGAATCGGGGGCGTGGAACAAGTCATCGTGCGTCAATTATCGTTTCTGACGGATGGTGGCACATGGACGAGAGACGAATTGATTCGCTGGCTTGACCAAGAATTGCACCGTGGCGGACAACAGGCTGGACTTGCGGCTGCGGAATCGCAGGCATGGTTAGATCGCGTAGTCGAGTATCTAACAACGGAACGGAGCATCCAACTTGCAATGGCAGTGCGGAAGCGGCACGAATTAGCGGACGTGCTGTTTGACCGTGTGATTGCACACGGGCGCCAACAGGTGCGCCGCGCGGCCGAAATGCTGTTTTCGGAAGTGGCTGAGCGGCGACTTGAAACGTCGCCCGAAATGACATTCGAGATTGCCGAGCAAGACTATTGCGCCTATCGCCAGTATCGGGAAGGCCCGTTCAGCTTTCAGAAACACGCTTTCGATTTGATCGGCGATATGGGTAATGCCGAAAGCCATTGCGCCAAGAAAATAGACGATCATCCGAACGTCAAGCGATGGATTCGCAACCTTGTGCATGAAAGCGCGGGCGGTTTCAGCTTGCCACTGTCGCCGGGGCGATTCTTCCCCGACTTCATTGCAGAATTAAATGACGGTCGCATAGCCATTGTGGAATACAAAGGTGGCCACATTGCCAACGACCCAAAGGAACTCCACAAGGAAACGGTGGGAAACTTGTGGGCCGCGCGTTCCGGCGGCAAGTGCGTATTCGCGCGCGTGATCGACGAAGATTGGGCGAAGCTGGAAGCGGCTTTGTCGGCAGTGCGATGATTTGCCCGCTACGGGATTAGAACTGGCTTGTCGATTTGTATTTCTAACGTGTTGGCGTTCCGCGAAACCATTCCGCTTGTCGATCTACGCTGTGTGGCCAGGCTTTTACCCGCCGCAAGGCTTCCGCTATTTAGCGGCCGACGAACTCGCCTGCCTACCTTCAAGGCAGTCTCATGCCGCATAGATAGCGAACACTAGGCATCCTTTCGCTTGCGCTGCGCCACTTAATGCGGCCAGCCGCTTCGTCTCGATTAGTCGGCGAGTGCGGTTCCGCGTTGGTTTTACGGCGTTGTAATGTTGTCGGCGAATGCAGTAGGCAACTAGTAAGCGTTTGCGGGGGTGCCGCCGGAGTCCCTTTTTTCTTAGACCGCAGCCCTGCAATTGATCTTGATTCGCTCGACTGTTAGGCGGGCTGTCGCTATCTCGTTCGGGCCGTGGCATTCAATCACGGCCACTCGCAGTGAGCGGGATGGCTGCCCGAACGGAGTTACAGGTGGTACGGCATTCTTGACAACGCGATTTAATTTGATACGCTGACCCTGACAAGTGAAGTCATTGTGAGCCGCACGGGTTTTTGCCCGCTGCGGCTTTTTTATTGGGCTGACCCTAACTTGGAGAAACCGAATGGCGCTCCCTGATGGCATCTCAACGAAGGAATTGAAGGCGAACGGATTCACCCCAATCTCTTTCAAGCACAAGCTCCACAATTCGTATAGGCATGTCTGCAAAGGATGCGGCAAAACCTTCAAAAGCACACTCAATACTCTATGTGCCGGATGCATGCGAAAGACCCTGTAGGCCCATGAACTTACTTGGAGCAATAGCCATGACAACTTACTTATTCGTGACCAGTCCCGACTACGAACCGGAGCGAGTGTGCATTGATAACGTGTGGTGGAGCTGCCCAGAAGACGCGAAAGATGGAGAGACAGCGCTCGTCTACGTCACTGGTCAAGGCATAACGTACGAATGGGATTTGGTTTCAGACTCTAGGCCGTGCCGAGAGAAGAAATGGCCGTATGAGTGCGACGTGCAATACGCTCGGACGTTTGATCCGCCGATTGCGATGAAAGAAATTCGCGCCGCAATTACTCGCGAGGAGTGGCGAAGGCCCTACGGCAATTTTCAAGGCATCGTCGATGGCGTGGGAATACCGGAGCTAGCAGCCAGACGCCTGCGTGCGATGCGGGGGCGTGGACCGTTGGTAAGTCACTAATCTATCAAGGGCGTCGGCACTGTGCCGGCGCCCTTTCTATTTGGCAATGACTTTTTTCTCTGCTTCGGCAAGCTGTGCTTTAAGCAACCGATCTTGTTTACTCTGAAAAGCAAAGAACCAGTAGGCGAATCCAACTGCCGCGATCCCAAGGCCAATCCCAAACAACCAACTGCACTTGCGGGTAAGTGACTCTTGAAATTCTTCTAGCTCAGTGAGTTGGGCATCTCGAACCTCAACCCCTGCCCGCAAATCGTCGGCCGAAGCTGCCAAGACAAAATGCTCTTTCTCCTTTGCCAGCAATTCTGGAACCTCTCTCTCCATATCATCAAAGAATTGCTTATCCCGCGCAGGTAATTCAGTTGCGGCATCTTTGTAAGTCTGTTCGGTCAATGCCCGCAACTCAGTCTGTCCCCAGATATTCCCTTGCTCTAATATGGTTGCCATTTCGTTTCGGCGTTTTGCTTTTTGCTCGTCCGGTATTACTGCCACAGCGTCTATAAAGTCATTGAATCTAGATGCAGCGAGTAAACCTCTAGCTTTGATGCTGTCGCGATGCTTTTGCAATAGCGACTGCTGATCTTTCCAGCGACCAACTTCGAGATTCGCCCGCACTGTTTCCATTTCGAGGGAGAATCTTTGCTCCCTCAATTTCTCGCTCTGCTGGAAGTTGACGACATACGCCGCGATTGCGAGAGCAAGTCCGCCAGTCGTCAAGAACTTGTAGAGATTGTCCGTCGATACCGAAGGAACATCCATTCGATTCGCCCCCGTTGTTCGTGCAATGAAACCATGCGGCATTTTAGCAAAATCGCAGAATGTTCGTGTTCGCGGGGGTAGCCTACCCATTGAAATACTTGACGGGTATCAGCGGGCGGATAGGCTGAACGGCTGTCTACGCTGCCGACTCAAACGGAATCGCAAAATGGAAACAGCAGTTCGCATCTTGTGGGTTGCCGCTATTTGCGTGGCGACCGTCCCCCACTGTCTCGCGGACGAAATTGAATTATCGAATCGCAAGACCCTGACGGGGGTACTAGCCATTTCCAGCGATGGCAAATTCGCTTTCTCATATGAGAACGTCGTGACAGGAAAACGCTCCACGGGGGGCAAGTACAAACCAACCGTGACGGAGTTGAAGTCGGGAACCGTCGTTAAGGAATTGGAATGGAATATCGACGAATGGCGGCGCCCGATAGACGCTGTCTTCTCTCCTGACGGAAAGAAAATACTAGTCATTCACGATGCAAACGGCAGCTATGGCGGTAAGTTGTTTGACTTGGAAACCGGGGAGATGGTTTTTAATCTTCGGCACGACCTTTCAAAGTTGGCCGTCTTTTCGCCTGATAGCCAAAGGCTGTTATCGTCTGGCGAGTCTAAATCGGAAGATGGCGGAATGGGTGCCGTATTGCTGTGGGACTTGGCCAATAGAAAGCGAACGGCAATGAGCGGGCCGATCCATGCGGCGAAGGCGATTGCAATTGCGCCAAACGGAAAATTCGCCGCTGCAACAGACTTTGGGGTAAAGCCTGTCGCATACGTGTGCAACACCGGCAACGGTAAAATTGCGTGCGAACTGGTAGGACATACCAAAGACCTAGCAGCCGTGGCGTTCTCAGCGGATTCAAAAATGGTCGCGACGGGCGATTCAGACGGGGAGATACGGCTGTGGGCAATCCCGAGTGGTAAGCCGGTCGCTGACTTTGACGATCATCAAGCGGCAGTTATCTCGCTCGCGTTTCACCCCAAAAGGAATCTTTTGGCGTCATCCGGGGGGGATGGGACGATCAAGATTTTCGACGTGGCGAAAAAGAAAGTTGTCTCGACAACGAAGCTAGACAAAATGGATTACTGCCAACGTCTGGAGTTCACAGACGACGGCGAAAAACTTATCGCCCGCGAATCGTTCTACTCGAAGGGGCTTGCACTTTGGAACGTTAAGCTGTCCGACTAGTGGCGACAGCAGAGCGGTTGACGATCATCATTCGGCCGATGGTCGCCGGGCTAATGGCACTAGCCAAGCAACCGCTCTAGCTGTGACTCGACAGCGGCCCTGTCGTCTTGGTTCTTAACCGGCCGACGGAATCTCATTGCAAACGGCTTGCCCGCTACGTAAGCTGTTGAGCTAAACCGCAGATTAGGGGATACCTCAGAACAGGGAGCAAGCCAGTGAGACGCACAACAAAATTGATTCTGACCGTGGCCGTCCTTCTCGCCGCGACTTCTACCGCACTGGCCGTTCCCGTCCCACTCGAAAGCGATCCGAACAACGCTTGGACCGTCTCAGTCGTGGCCCCGGCGGGCCAAGGCAACAGCACTGTATTTGCGCCAGTGCCAGCCGACTACGTGGGAGCAACTCCCCTTGGCTATTACAGCGATGCCAACATGGCTATCGGAACCGTTTTTGGTTCCGGGGGCGAAGATACGATTCGGCTGTTTAAGACATTCGTCTACGCCGATTCACCGACTACCGTTCATCTACCGATCTACGTAGGCGGGGACGATGGCCACAGCGTGACGTTGAATGGAGCAACCATTCTGACTCACGTTCTCGGCGGACCATTCAGCGAAATTACCTTGGACCTACACCCCGGAATCAATGAGCTAGAAGCGGCTGTCTACAACGGTCCGGGCGCGTCATTGATTCAGTTGACGACCAATCCATCGCTAGGCCAGATTAGTGCGGTCCCCGGACTGTTTATGAACGCTGACGGCAATTTTCCCAACGTGCCGGAACCATCGACGATAATCCTTGCGGTAACGTGTGTACTTGGATGTATAGCGTTCAAAAGTCGTCTAGCAAGCTAAGGGGCGCCGTCGTCGCCTTGACAAAATGCCGTCAAGGCCATCGACGATTCGCAAATGACCATCTTAGAAACTATTCCGTGGAAGGAAATCATTTCCCTTTTTGGGATCACGGTCTTAGTGCTCGGCTTGCTCTACTTCTCGGTCATCAATCCGTGGCGGGCGTCTCGATACTCTTTTAAAAAAGGTGGCCCGAGACTCAAACTTTCGTTTGATCGGACCAATCAGTCTTGTGTGCATGTTCAAGAGAACGATCCGCCGCAACCGACTAGGAGCCGACGGGATGTAACCATGCCGACAATGGCGGTTGAGTCGCCCAAAGAGATAACTGTTTGGATCAGCGTCAAAGTCGTGAACGTCCTTGAGAACCCGGAGCGTGATTGCAAAGGCTACTTGAGGCAGATTTATCAGTACACGCCGACCGGTAAGAGAACGCTTTTCGATAATCCACAACAGCTAATCTGGTCGTTCAATGGTGGTGACGGCAAAGTAATGCCGAAGGACAAGCCAGAATATCTGAACGTCGTATCGTTCCATTCGACGCTGCCGGGATTCGTGATTCGCTTTTATTCGGGAGAAGGTGGGGCAATCAAAGTCCTGGACAAACAGGATTACAGCAAGCGTTCCGGCACGTTTTACCTAGTCGTCATGGCACACGGCGAGAATGCCCAGGCTGGAACGGTTACTCTGAAAGTCGATTGCGGCGAACCGGGCAAGCAAACCGTTTCAGAAGTCCAGGAACCGTGGTGCCATCGATTTTGGCCACGATCCGCTTAGACGCCTAACACTTTTACCACTGCGACCCCGACTGCGGTAGCGAATTGATCCGGCACCAATAAGGAGACCGACGATGGATTGGGACAAGGTAGATTGGCGGTCATTCGCTGACAATGACCGACCCCGCGACAAGTCCGACAAAGATATTATTGCTGGCGGGGGAGTCGTGCCTTGCCGAATCTGTGATTCGATGTTTGGCAGACTGAGGCTCACAAAGCGATACTGCGGCAAATGCTTCAATGGCTTCTGTGAGGGCGAGCATGGCACATTTTCGCAGGGCAGAGGGGCCTACTGTGTGCAGTGCGAGGAATGACTAGGCAATCGGCTCTAGCTCAACTCCAAACATTCGCGAACCACGGCGTGTCACGGAATATCGAACCCGCTCGGCGCCTTCGCTCTGGGCAATCAATCGACTGCTACCGACTGAAACCCTCATTTCTTCGCCGTGCCAAAAGGGATCGCACTCTAGCTCGGCGCGCTGCAAGTACGCCAAGAATGCGTCGGCATCGTCTGGCACAAGCTGAATCTGATTCGGCCAGCGTGCGGCTACGTGCGCGTCAAAGGCGTAAGTCTCGTTCATCGTGTCCCCTTTGAATTTGAACAGCGAAGATGCTAGGCCGGTCGGTATCTTACCAGACTTGAAAACGGCGAGAAACTTGACCGACCCTACCCCCTCGCTAAAATACGGGGGTGCCTAGCAATGGGCACAAGAGCCGGTTGACGTTCCTGCCCCACGTCAAGCGGCTCGATTTATTTGAGGGCTTGGACGTGCCAAGAGGGACGCCAGAATGAAGGCTCACACGTCAGACACTTGTCCGATGGGATTTTGCCGCGACAACACTCAAGCCGCTCGAATCAATCGGTGTCTCTACAATGGCGTCAGAGACGTAGGCGAGTTAGCTAGACTTGCGGGCGCTACGACAAACCGGGTCCACTCACACCTGACAAAGGCTAGGCGAGTCGGCTGGTATGCCGCCTTGACCGGGGGTCGCTCGAAAAGCCGCTAGGATTTAACTTGGTACCCCAGTGGTACCCCAAGAATCAAAACCGCTGTTTTCGCGGTTAAATAGTGCGAAATCGGATAGACTCAAAATCCAGCCTTATGTCGGCGCATTCGCATTGCGTACGATCTTAAGAACTTGCGAACGGTGGGATGTAGACAGCGTGGGCCAAGCCGCGATGACTTTGGCAAGGTCGCCATCTGCGGACTCGCTTCGACCGGAAAATGCCCCGGTTTCTGCACCGCGCGGGACTACCGATTGCCCTAAGTCTTTACCGCACAATACACTTGGGTCGATAGATTCGGGTCCAGTATCGCCCGCTACACAGGGTGCGGGTTGAACCGTGGTCGTTGCCGCAGACTATGTCGAAAATGTTTAGGCCTGGTTGAGGCACACACTACTTGTCGCGTAGCGCCCAAGGTCTCGGTCAAGATACTCTTTTTCAGCGATTCTTTAGGTCCTCTAGGCAGGGTCTGCTTCATTCGTCAATCGGCAGGCGAACTCTGCGGCCCAGTGTCGGCAATCCGCGCCGATTATCGACGCCTCAACTCACGCTGTAGGTCGCGCTCGTCAATCGCCTCTGATAGCTGCCACTTGTCCATTCCCTCGGGATTAATTCCAAGTTGGGCCGCGAAGATGAGTTGCTTGCTCGTCGGCTGGTCTCGTAAAGCGCGAGGCCGCAACTTGCCCGCCCCTGCGAGGAATAGCAGCGCTGCAAAGCCAGCCATCACAGCCAGCGAAGTCTAGGAACTCGCCCACTGGGTCCATGCCACGGCTGCGAAGACAATGCCGATGATCAGCGCTAAGATCGCAAAGATAGCGCGGGTGGTTTGTACAATCGCCGAGCATGCCAGAACCTGCCCCTCGGCGGGGCTTTTCTAGGGCGGTAGGATGAGGCGGATGGAAAACACCCTACCCCGCCGCCGGTTTCAGTTCAGCATTACGCTCATGCTGCTGCTCGTGACGCAGGTCGCGGTGCTGCTTGCGTGGAGAATTGCGCTCGATGAACCTCGACGAACAGAAACAAACGCGAAACGTGCGGCTTGGGTCGAGACCCTGCAGATTCTTGAAGGTCAACGATCCGCAGTTCACGGCCCTGAATTGGAAAACCACATCGCTAACGCTCGCGAGGCCATAGAGCAATTGGATCATCGACAACTACCAGACCTGTCGTCCGGCTGCTGGCGACCAAGTCAACCTTAGGACACCACCCGCCAGTGGCCTTCGTTGCTCGAACCAGTCCCAGTGACCCGCTATGGCCACCGCATCCAAACGCCCCTGGTTTCACTCGGGAGACGTTCCATGAATTTTAGAAGGTGGCTTCTCGCTGGATTGTGCGCTCTCGGCGTAGTCAGTTGTGCTTCATGCATCCCCTGCGATCATCCACTTTGTGATCAAAAGACCGCCGTCGCCGACGACGCCCTAATCGGTGACTGCCTGCTCAACTACGGCGAGGATAAAACTTCGTTCAACCTTGCCATTGGCAGAAAGGGCGACTCCAAGAATGTCTTGGAATGGCTCACGTGCGGCGTCGAAGACCAGCGCGTCGAAGTCCTACGACATGACATCCGAATGCCTGCGGCTTCTGATCGATGGTCATATCACTATTTTCGCCTGTGCTATGCGGGTAATGATCTTATCCCACCTACCCTCATGCTCAGCGACATCGTTGATTCTGACGCTATCAACACCGTTCTTGGGGTCGAATGGCTTGCCATTCTTTTTGAGGTACGACTCGCAGTATTTTGAACTTCTTTCCGCCTGGATTTTGCAAATCTCCAGATGAGTAAGGATAAAAAAGCGTTCGTCGAACTGTTCGTGTGAAACCTTCAGTATTTGGCACAGCACCCAAAAGTCCGGCGTCGTTTCCAAGTCCTTCTTTCCGAGATTGGTAACGAATTTAGCCTTTTGGCTAGTTTTAACTTCGATCTTCAGAGCCAAGTGCTTTGACCCACTGATTGCGTATAGGTCCACGCTCTTGTGATGGCCATAAGTGATTGTTGCAAAGACGCCGCGCTTGTTGAGTTCGCTGCAAACGCGGAATTCTCCAGCCATACTTAGCAAGTAGGGTTCGATTAGCATGTTCGGCTAAAATCCTCGGATAGACTGGGTTGCTTGACCGCTCACATGATCGCTGGTTAAAATCCGAGACAGTTGGGCAGCAATGCTCAACACGGCCGTGCTAGGTTCCTGCCCCACCTAGCGCGGCTTTTTTATGCGCATTGCAGGTATTTTCTTCGACGAGCTTCCACTCGTCGAACATTGCCTCGAATTGTTCGGCGTCTGAAATACCTAGCCAGTTCAAGATTTCGTAGCTTTGAAGTATATCGTAGAGCGAACAAAAGGTACTGATTACAACCGCCCATGTCGGGACAGCCATTAGAACGGGGGCTCCCTCGGTGGAACAAAAAACGTCCAGGAATGACGTTGAAATTGCTGCACAATCAGCATGCACAATCGAACTAGCTTGCTTGTAGATCGACACGTAATCAGTTTCTAGTCGGATTTTGCAGAGCCGATCCTTTGATGCTGTTAGTGAGTCTCGTTTCTTAGCCATCGAGTGCAAGTCAAGCTTGGTCCACTGGCGTTGAAAACGATCGGTATGCGAGTCGAAACCGGGATTCAATTCTTTTTGGGCCTTGATTGCTTTCGCTTCGATCGCTTCCAAGTCAATGTCAAGATGCTCCTTAATCGCCGGCTCACCGGATGCCGCACGGGCCTTCAAGTGGTTTCCGATCGCCATGAAGCGAACGAAAGGGTCCAATCCCAAGGACTGGTCTTCGTGAATAAGATATGAGCAAACGATCCTTTGCTCCAATCGGACACGGAGTAGCGCGAGGGCTGGAAGATTGAGGCACCAGCTATTGGCAATGCGAACCGCTAAGCTAGTAGCTTTGGCATTGTAAGCCATCCGCAAAAACAAATGGTGGATCGGCCGAGTGATGCAGTGGCCATTATCCCTTACGGCCCGATCAAACACTTTATGCGCCCTCTCCGATAGGGTGTCATACGCTGCGATCTCAGGCCATGAGCTGAAGGGTCCGAAATTTGGTGAATCAGGCGGCATCGGATTATGCTCCAGGCAAATACCTAATTGGGCAAGACTTCCCACTGTCTACCTAAGGATAACGGAGCACGCCAAAGGTTCGCTAACTGCTTCCTATCAGCCAGAACCCAAGCCCCGCCCTCTCGGCGGGACTTCTCTTGCGCGGTAGGATGAGGGGATGAGCGAGTACCAGTTTTCACGATTTACGCTTACAGGGCAGTTCGCCGCCGATTGCGACGCATCAAGCGGTGCTCGCGCTGGAAGCATCTACCATGTTGACCGCCATTCGACTGGTGGTGCCAATTTAACACCGATCGCGAGGTACTTCGCCTACAGGCCAAGTTACATCGAGGGTTACCATGACTATTGGCGCATTGACTTGCACATCCGGGAACACGCGCTGTCGCCCGATCCAATGCCACTCGGCAAGGCTCTGGTGGCAGCCCTCATGAATGAAGGACTTTGTTCGGAACCGATATGGCTATCAGTACATCGGAGCCAGGAATTAGAGGGCATGGCATTCGGGGAGGTTTTTGACCTCGACTAGCGCCGACGAAGTCTACTTGATTCTGTAACACCACACTGCTAAGACACTACCCGCCAGCGGCCTTCGTTGCCGGAACCAGACCGCCTGATCTACAAGTGTCGTAAGGGTGATACGCCCACTCCAACCCGCCGCCGCTGGTTTCGGTTCAACGAACAGCGTCACAATATTCTTGAGGTTATCAACGGTGGTAGTTGACTTTGTGGTCGAAGACGTTGCGAACGGAGAAGAGCTAGTATTTGTGACTGGCTTCACTAATGAGGGTGACGTGCGTATCGGCACATTGTTTACGTGCATCCTCGAAAGGCCTTTCGACGATGAACGGTCACAAATGAGTGCCAAGACGGTTGCACTCAAAGTTGAGGCCATCATGGCGTATTCGCAGTATCTCGATGTGCTGTCGCGAAGCGTGAGCGGCGGCATACTGCTTAGTGGTCTTGGAAGAGAGCTTCTATCCAAGGACGTTATGCTCCGCTCTAAGCCATCCTAGGAATCGCCATTCAGCCCTAGCACCCGGCTACACGCAATCTTAAGACACCGCCCGCCAGCGGCCTTCGTTGCTTGAAACAGATTGCCTGATCTACAATTGCGGAGTGATGACCCTGCCTGTTTAGTGACTCGTCAACGATGCCAGAACCACTGCCACCCCGCCGCTGGTTCCGTTTTAGTCTGCGGACAATGTTCGTGGTGGTGACGGTCTTTGCCGTGTGGCTGGGTTACCAAGTTAATTGGATTAGGGAACGCAAAAAATTGCGCGTCGAGTGGGAGGAATCTGGCGGCTGGATTGTTGCCGGCCAGGCCCCTTGGCAGATTCGCATACTGGGCGCAGGGGGCGTTGAACAATTTCAATGCCGTGCATTGGGTTTGTTTTTGATCGACCAGAGGCTCGCGAAGCGTTTCGCCAAAGAAGCGGACGGCTATTCCCGGAGTCCTGTCTGTCAGAGTTAAAGCTGTAGCGATGCACAGTCGCATCATTTGCGCGGTCCATCGCATCCCAGCTACAATGTCGCTATGGCCACTGCATCCAAACGCCGCTGGTTCCGCTTTAGTCTGCGGACGATGCTGACGCTAGTCATTGTTGTGGCTATCCCCGTGGCCTGGATCGCAAAGGAACGGCGACAGTCGCAGTATGAGCACCAAATCGCGGAGCAACTTCTGAAGCAGGGATTCGAAATTGTCCGATTCGGTGGCCCATTCGATTCGTGGAACCTGGACGACCCGAACTTGCCACAAGTTTGGTGGAGAAACCTTGCGAGAATAGTCTTAGGCGACAGAGTGGTAGAGGTCGGCGGGCCACCTCGGGAATTTGACGACCTCAAGCCTTTAGTGGGGCTCGGGAATCTCAGAATAATTCAACTGCATAACACACTAATAAGAGACATCGCGCCCTTGGCATCACTTAAGAATTTGCGAGAGATTTCGCTCACCTTCACACAAGTCAGCGACCTAACGCCGCTCGCTAACCTGAGGAATCTACAGTCGCTTGCATTAACTGGAGTACCAGCCACAAACTTCGCGCCTCTCGCTGGACTGCGCAATTTGCGATTTCTATTGGTCGGGAGTACGAAATTCAGCGATGTCACCCCGCTGGGATCGCTAATGAATCTGAGGCACCTAGACCTGAGTGGAACGCACGTCAATGATTTGTCACTTTTGGCTGGCATGCCAAACTTAAAAGCCCTCGTTGTGGATGGCAACTCCGTCAGCACCACCCAACTGAAAGACTTGAAAAAGGCGTTGCCGAATTGCGAATTTACGATTTGCGGGTTTCGGCAATGAGTACCAGGATTAAGCGGTCGCAACGATGCGAGTAAATAATGCACGCTAAATGCACGGCATCGTCGCCAAACACGCCATTTACGCCATCAAATCAGCGGATTATGATGTTTGTAAGCCGTTGGGTGACCATCGTTTAACGACTTACGTTCATCGGCAAGTCTGTCTGGGGGTCAAGAGGTTGCAGGTTCAAATCCCGTCACTTGCAAATGAAAGTTGGCACTTGTCATCGCGATTTTGCGACCTGCGATGGGCACTTAGTTGGATTTCGGTCGACCCACCGTACCCCGTAAACTCGCGTCATATAGTCTCAGAGACGCTAAAATCAGTCTGACCGTAACGCACCGACGGCCGTTTCGGCTATCTCAACCCCTCGACCTCGATCAGTGACAAGATCGCGCGCTTGATTGGCTCCGACAAATTCGGCCAAGCCCTGCCAATTCGAGCAATGTCATTGAGATCGGGGCAAGCAGCGGTGCAAGCGACATTTAAAGGCAACGTAACGTCTTGCGCTGTAAAGCTTTCAAACTGACCGCATGTGCGTTCGGGACGCAGAGGTCGCATGTTCAAATCATGTCGCCCCGACTTTCGTTCGAAGTGAGCCCTTTGGGTGTTTTGCCTGAAGGGCTTTTCTTTTGGCGTCCCAGAGTTCTTTCGCGAGGAGACCTGCCGGCCGAGAGCGTCGTGAACTTCGACAGGACGCCCACTCGGGATCATTCCCTGGTGGTTCATTCAAGAAGAGAACGTTGGGCCGGAAAAACAACCCGGCAGCGGCGCATTCACGTTTGCGGATCGTTCAGCGCCGCGGACAGGCGGTTGAGGTTTTGCTCAAGTCCGTCGACGGCGAACTTGGCGACGTTCTCTCGCGTTTTCGAGTCTTCGAAAATCATCCGCCAGTCGAGCCGGCAACCTTCGTCGGTGGGATGGATGGTGATGTCCGCCTGAAAGTGTGGCGATGATAGATGGTCGAGGACGATCCGGCTTGGTTCCACGATCTCGACAAAGCGACTATCGTTGAGAAAATCTTTGCCATCGGGAGAGTGCATCGTGAATCGCCACGCGCCTCCTGCCCGAAAGTCGAATTCGTAAAACGTGTTGGTGAAGCCGTCCGGTCCCCACCACGTGGCAAGAGTCGCTGGATTGCGAAACGCCTGAAATACTTTCGATGGAGCGTGCGCGAGCAATCGGCTCGCTACGATTTCTCGATCCGCGGGAACACTGCTTGCGTTGCTCACGTTCTTACGACCTCAAGCCTGTTTTGCGAAGGCTGCGTTTCGCTCGGCGATCAACTGGTTGATTGCTTCGTCTGCTGGCCGAATTTCGAAGGGGCCCATCTTTACGCCTGGGTGCTTCGACATCAGCGCGATGGCGTGCTGCATGTCGCGGGCTTCGAGCAGCAAAATGCCGCCAAGCATTTCCTTGGTCTCGGCGTAGGGACCATCCGTGGCTTCGATCTCGCCATCTTTCATCCGGAGCGTCACCGCAGCGCGAGCCGAATCGAGGGCTTCGCCGCCCGCAAAATGACCACCGCGGCGCAGTTCGTCATCGTAGGCAAAGCACTCTTGCATCATGCGCTGGCCATCTTCCTGTGAGACTTCGGCAAACTTCGATTCGTCAATGTACCCTAGGCAGACGAACTTCATCGGAGGACTCCTGGCGTGAGATTCTGGGCGACCTAGCTCTGCGCGTTGCTGCTACCGAGCTTTATTTCTTAGACGAACGAGCTGGGCCGAAATCGACATCGCGGCCGGATATTTCCGAAAAAAACATCTGCACTAGCCTTGCTGCTTTACCACAGTGCAGGGCGGCCATTTGTCGGCCCACGGTCGGGCTTCTTCCAGCTGATAGGCCAATTCCAACAGGGTTCGCTCGTCGCCGTAGCGGGCGGCAAACTGGCTGCCGATTGGCAGGCCTTGCGCGTTCCAGGCCAGCGGCACGCTCATCGCCGGCATGCCCGTCACGTTGAACACTACGGTGTAGGCCACGTAGCTGATCATCCGCTCGACCAGCAGGTCGAACGGCACGAACGGCGAGAACTCGCCGGTCAGGGGCGGCGCGGTCCGCAACACCGGCGAGAGCACAACATCGTATTGCTGCATCTGCTCGTTGATGTCGGCCGAGACTTGTTGAACTCGGCGATTGGCGTCGTCGAACTTCGCGTCCCAGCCGTCGCGATAGTGCGCGGCCGACGCCAACAGCGGTGGCTCGACATCCTGCAGTGTCACTTTACGGCCGAGCTTTTTCTCCAGATCGGCGATCGTCTCGGTCGAACGTCGCGATCCAATGACGTGATAGTCGTCGGAAACGGAGACATCGAAGCGGATTTTTGACATTTTCACGTCGTGCCCAAGTTCTTCGCAGAGCCGCGCCGTGGCCAGCACGGCGTCGGCCACTTCGGCCGTTGGCTCAGCGCCGTTTTCACCCTTGAGGTAGAGGCCGATCGTCAATCGGCGCTTGCTCGGACCGCTGACCAGGCCGACTGGCTTCAGCCCCGGCGCTGGTTGACTTCGTTCGGTAACGGCCAGGGCGTGGGCAGTATCGCGCACGCTGCGCGAGAGCACGCCGCGCGACCCGAAACCGTAAACATCGGTGCTGCCGATCAACCGGCCGCGGCTTGGCTTCAGGCCGAAGACGCCGCAGCATGAAGCGGGAATGCGAATCGAGCCGCCGCTGTCGCTCCCCTGCGCAATTGGCGCCATGCCGACGGCCACGGCCGCGGCTGCGCCACCGCTCGATCCGCCGGCCGATCGTTTTAGGTTCCAAGGGTTGTAGCAAGGCCCCAAGGCCAACGATTCCGTGGTGCAGCTCATGCCGAACTCGGGCGTGTTGCTCTTGCCCAGCACATTCAGGCCAGCGTCGATGCAGGCTTGCGCGTACTTGTCTGTCGTGGTGGCGATGTTAGTCAGCATCGCCCGACAGCCCTTGGTCGTGCGAAGTCCGGCAACGTCCGTAAGATCCTTCAACAAGTAGGGAACACCGGCAAATGGTCCCTGCAATTTGACATCGCGCGCACGGTCGCGGGCGCGATCGAAGTCGGTGGTGACGACCGCGTTGAGCTGCGGATTCAATCGCTCAATCTGGGCGATCGCGGCTTCCAGCACTTCGATCGCCGTGGCTTCGCCTTTGGCGATCGCTTGCGCCTGGGCAATTGCATCCAGCGCCGTGAGCGGGCTGGGCGCCGCTGCGAACGCCCGCGCCGGCTGTCCAAGCGGATCAGCAATCAATGCCGCCGAAGCGGCGCCGGCTGCGACGTAAAGAAAGCGACGACGATCAAGCGGCATGGGCTGGATCCTTGGAATGGTTGAATCATTGGCGGTCGCGCGCCAGCATACTTGATCGACCGAGGGCTTTCGACTCAGCGCCCCCTGCTCCTGGCCGTTACGTGCCGCAATACGTTCGATAACCACGATCGTCGGGCGGCGGTTCCTGGTAGGGCGTTTTGTCAGGCGATTCCTCGAATGGTGTTGCGAGCACCGATAACAGACTTTCAAGCACGGAAAGGTCGTCGCGTTCCTCCGCCGCGGAGAGAGCTTCCTCGACGCGGTGATTTCGCGGAATGACAACCGGATTGACGGTCTTCATGGCGGCGTACGATGCCGAGGTGGGTCGCACTTGCTCACCGAGGCGAAGTTGCCAGGCGGCATACCACGCCTGGAAGTCTGGAGCTTGATACGTTTGCGCTTTGAGCGCTTCGTCCGACGAGAGATCACGAAAGGTGTTCGTAAAATCTGCGTGGCTGGTTTGCATCCAGGTTAGCAGTGACTGAATCAATTCCACGTCGCCTGCGCATTCGCTTTGTAGTCCCAGCTTCGCTCGCATCCCGGTGAGCCAATGACTATCGACCTGCACTGGGAATTGTCCAAGCTCCTCCGTTGCAATGGCCACTGCCCGATCCTGATCCGAATCGATGAGTGGCAGGAGCGCTTCGGCGAGGCGAGCGAGATTCCACTGCGCTATGGCCGGCTGATTACCATACGCGTACCGGCCGCGGTGATCGATCGAGCTGAATACCGTGTCGGGATCGTACGCGTTCATAAACGCGCAGGGGCCGTAATCAATCGTTTCGCCAGAGATGGCCATGTTGTCCGTGTTCATCACCCCGTGAATGAATCCGACGAGTTGCCATTGTGCGATCAGCGCGGCCTGGCGTTCGATCACAGCCCGAAGTAGCTCCAGGTATTTTCCTGGGCCATCTGCGATCTGCGGATAGTGACGATTCAACACGTAGTCGGCCAATATGCGCAGATTGGTTTCATCTCGCCGAGCCGCCAGGTACTGGAATGTGCCGACGCGAATGTGACTGGCCGCTACGCGCGTCAGAATGGCGCCCGGCAATTGCTTCGCTCGGTGAACCGGTTCACCCGTGGTAACAACCGCCAGACTTCGCGTCGTGGGGATACCGAGCGCCGCCATGGCCTCGCTGATGATGTACTCGCGCAGCATTGGCCCCAGGGCAGCAAGTCCATCGCCGCCGCGCGAGTAATGCGTTCGGCCGGCGCCTTTCCATTGAATGTCGACCAACTGGCCCGTTGGCGTCCGGTGCTCACCCAGCAGAATGGCGCGGCCGTCACCGAGCATGGTGAAGCCGCCATACTGATGCCCGGCGTAGGCCTGCGCGATCGGTCTGCTGCCTGCTGGCAGATCTTGTCCGGCGAAAAAAGCCGCGGCCGATTGCGGCGCGACCTGCGCGAAGTCGAGGCCCAGCTCTTGCGCTAGCCGATGATTCAAGATCGTCAGCCGCGGCGCGCGGACTTTGGCTGGCTGTGCCTCGGTGAAAAACATGTCCGGCAGCCCGGCGTAGCTGTTCTCGAACTGCCAGCCGACCTTGTCGTCTGTGGCGTTTAACTCGGTCGGACCTGGCATCGTTCGTTTCTCGGGCTCCCGCGGTGCTGGCAAGCAATCCATTATAGCGGGCCGAGAAGGAGTTTTTTTGTCCGAGCGACTAGGTGAGCCAACCTGGTAGCGCCGCCGCCTGCTTCACCCAGTTCTTGAATTGGGCCTCGTCGAGTTCGTCGTCTTCGTAGATGTCGATCCAGCGTGCTTCCTTGCTCTTCGCAGTGCCACCAGGGGGAATGGGGCGCAGCGACGTGCCTGCGAAGAAGGTCACCTTGACGTAGCGGGTGAGAACGTGGAACGACAGAAACCAGCCCTGCCCTTCAACGCCGTAAAAGGGCGAGTTCCATTTTACCGCCTTGCGCACATTGGGCACCGTTTTCACGATGAGGGCGTCGAGTTGCTTGCCGAGATCGCTCTTCCAACCCGGCATAGCGGCAATGTACTCCTGCACCGGGGCGTCGCCATCGGCCTTGGCAATTTGTGGATTGCCGCCCGAGAGGAGGACGACCTGTTTGCCTTTTGGCGGCGTCATTAGCTTTCCGTTTTTCCTCGCGGCTTCGCCTTTGAGACGCCCTGCGCCGGCAGATTTCGTTTTCGAAGGCTTGGACTTGGCGGCATTCACCCGCAAATTCTCGGCGACCGCGGCCCGGATCAAAGCCTTGAGCGCTTTCGCATTGATCGGTTCTCCCTCTCGGAGATCGATCGCGCGGCGCGTGTTTCCTTCGAGGCTGGAACTAAACAGGCCGTGAGGATCAGGCAGCGCGGCGCCGCGAGCGAAGGTCAGCTTGACCACTGCCTTGTAGGTCTCGCCGGTGCAGACGATTCCGGCGTGGGAGAACACGGGCACGCCGGCTGGATTCGAGGGTTTGATCCATTTGCGCTCCTCGACGATTTCCGGATCCGCTTCGTGGATCAACCGGCGGACCTCATCCAAAGTCTCCGCGCGCCAATCGTGCTTGGCGACTTCGCTCTTGTTGGCTTTGCTCTTGTTGTTCGGCTTCGCCTTGCTTTCCGTCATGCCTATTGTTCCTTTTTGACCGCGGCGCCAGGAAACACTGTTCGGTGGACGCACTCGTCTGCTAAGCGCAACATAGTTGACGTCATTTTATTTGCGACTGGCAGCCAGGCCAGAGACCACGGCCGGTAGCTGCCCAAGCATTTTGGCCCAGCCGAACTCGGCGCCACGCAACGCCTGGGTTCCCCACGGCTGCGAGAGGTCGAAGCCGGCGTGCTCAAAGTGGAGACGCGTCCCTTCGCTAACTGCTTCGAGTCGGAAGCTTACCCGCGTGTCGACAAGTCCGCCGGCGGACCACGAGAACGCGAGGAGGTTAGGCGGGTCGCATTCGAGCACCTCGCATTGCACGGTTAATCCTTCAAAGTCCGCTTTTGGGTTGGCCGGCACTTGGAACGTAAAGTGATGGCCGATCTGCGGAGCAAAGTCGTTCGGGAACATCCACTCGGCCAGCGCGGCGCTGTTCGTGAGCGCCAGCCACACCTGCTCTGGCGGCTGCGGAATCAGCACTTCTTTCTGGATTGTGTTCGTCATGATTTGCTCTTTTTCGATAGCAGCATTTGCAGACGCTCGAGACGGTCGTCCCAGAATCGATCGTAATTGGCGAGCCAGTCCCGCACGGCGCCAAGCCGCGTGGCGACGAGGTGATAATGCCGTTCGCGGCCGTGCCGCTGCTCGGTCACCAGGCCGGCATCCAGCAAAATGCGCAGGTGCTGCGAGACCGCCGGGCGGCTCATCTCGAACTGACCGGCAATTGCGTTGACCGAACGGTCCGATTCCCGCAACAAATCCAACATCCGGCGTCGCGCAGGATGGCTGATCGCTGTGAAGACGTCCGGTTCGGGATCATGAGTTATCACCATGCCTTCAGTATATGTAAGCAATCACTTACCAGTCAAGCCTGAAGTGATCTTTTTCGTTCACGAGGTTTTTCGACCAACCGAAAGTGGCCGGCGCCGATCTTCGACTAATTGAACAAGAAGTGGCAGATGTCGCCGTCTTGCATGACGTACGTCTTGCCTTCAACGCGCAGTTTGCCGGCTGCGCGGATTTCCTTTTCGCTCTTGTACTGCTCCAGGTTTTCGAGCGTGTAGACCTCGGCGCGGATGAAGCCTTTTTCGAAATCGGTGTGAATGACGCCGGCCGCCTGGGGCGCCGTGGCGCCAACCGGCACTGGCCAGGCGCGGACTTCTTTTTCGCCGGCCGTGAAGTAGCTCTGCAACCCCAGCGTGCGATAGGCCTCGCGGGCGAGCACGGCCAGCGCCGGCTCTTCCAGTCCGCTGGCTTCGAGCATGCCTTGGCGATCGGACTCGTCGAGCTCGGCGATCTCGGCTTCGAGCTTCGCGCAGACCGGCACGACACCGGCGCCTACGGAGGCGGCGAACTTGCGGACGGCTGCCACCATCTCGCCTTCGCCCTTCAGATCGCTTTCGTCGACGTTGGCGACGTAGAGGATCGGCTTAGCGCTCAACAGCCCGTACGAGGCGATGATCCGCTGTTCGTTCTTGTCCCATTCCAATTTGCGGAGCGGCTGATCCTTGGCCAATTGCTCCTTGCACTTTGTGAGGACCGCGACCTTGGCCGCCAGATCCTTGTCGCCACTCTTTGCCGCGCGTTCGGCCTTGGGGAGCGCCGCGTCGATCGTCTGACCATCGGCCAGCAGCAGTTCGATTTCCACCGTCTCGATATCCGAAACCGGGTCGACCTTGCCGGAGACATGCACGACGTCCGGATCGTCGAAGCAGCGGCAGACCTGCAGGATCGCATCGACTTCGCGAATGTGTGTGAGGAACTTGTTGCCGAGCCCCTGCCCTTCGCTGGCGCCTTTGACGATCCCCGCGATATCGACCAGCTTAAGCGCCGTTGGCACCAGCTTCTTGGGGACGATGTACTGGCTGATGATTTCCAGCCGTTTGTCCGGAACGGGCACGATGCCTTCGTTCGGCTCAATGGTGCAGAATGGGAAGTTGGCGCTCTGGGCCTGCTTCGATTGCGTGAGGGCGTTAAACAGGGTGCTCTTGCCCACGTTGGGCAGACCGACGATGCCAGCTTCCATGGTATTCCGAACTCAAAAGAGACTGCAAAAGCACCAGCATACCGGCGGCAGCCCCATTCGTCATGGGGCCATTCGTCATGGGACCCTCGGTCAGCGGGGGCTAATCACTCTGGGCGGGCAAATCGACATTGTGATAGACGTCCTGCACGTCGTCGCAGTCATTGAGCATCGTGATGAACTTCTGGAACATAGCCAGGTCGTCCGGACCAAGCTCCTTGGTGGACTGAGCCAGGAAGGTGATCTCCTGGACCTCTAGTTCGGTCGCCGGAAACGCCTGCAATAACGCCGTCTTGGCTTTAAAGAACTCCGCCGGCGGCGTAAAGATCGTCACGACGTTGTCGTTGCACTCGATCTCGCCGACGTCGACGTCGGCCTCGAGCATCGATTCGAGGACCTGATCCTCGTTGTTTCCTTTGAACGACAGAATCGCCAATTGGTCAAACAGGTGAGCGACCGACCCGGTGGCCCCTAGTTTGGAACCGGTTTTGGTGAAGCAATTGCGAACCTCCGAGATCGTGCGTTGATTGTTGTCGGTCAAACAATCAACGATCACCAAAGAGCCGCCCGGGCCGAACCCTTCGTAGCGGGCCGAGACGTAATCCTCACCACCAGCGCCGCGGGCTTTTTCGACCGCCTTATCGATCACATGGGCCGGAACCTGGTCCCGTTTGGCCTTCTCGATCAGGCTCCGCAACGACGGATTCGCCTCCGGATCGGGCACGCCGTTCTTCGCGGCCACGTACAATCGCTTGCCGTACTTGGAGTAGAGCTTCGACTTCTGGGCAGCCGTCTTGAAGATCGAATTCTTGCGATTCTCGAAATTTCTTCCCATAGCACTCTATCTTCGCCTGGTGGCCAAACTTCGGTAGTTTTCAAGACGGTAACACGTCTGTGGATTTTTATCCAGGCGGGGACCTTGTGCCGCGCCGACGTCAAGTTTTGGTCGCAACTCACTGACGTTGATTCTAGCCCTATGTCGTCGCGACCAGAAGTTCCTCAGCATGGTTCGGAGGCCGGAGCCCATCGGTCCGATCTGCAAAGTAGCGATCGCGCAGGGCGCCAGATGACACATGCCGGACCTCACGAAAGCCAGCTGCGCAAGGCAGCGCTAGCATGTCGTCCGGCGCGCGGAACGGTTTTGTGAAGGGGCTCATGTCCGGGCGGTCGCGCCACCCAGCTTCTGGCGCTGCCAGTTTCAGCCCGACTTCGTCATGGAAAACTTGCGGCGGCGGATCGATCGCCACGTGCAGCGCTCGCCATAAGGCCACCCGCACTGCTGTGTTAACTGGTTCCGCGGCTTGCAGGTCGGGCATCGTGTTCTCCAAATGTCCGATTCGCGACTGATCGAGTTGTAAAAGTGCCTCTGGGGCCGGTCGCGGCATAGCGCAACTCGCGCCGGTTTTCGCCGGTATAACTACTGGCCAGTAAATGGCTTGCAACGGCGTCCAGGCTTCGGGCGCTTGAAAACCAAAGTATTGACTCTCCGCTTGAAAAACTTGCATGGCCGGACCGCGTCGCTGGTCCGATTGTCGACAATTGGAGGAGCAAGATCACGCGAGCCGGCCCCATGCACAGAGGCGCCTGCCCAGCCCGTACGCTTAGGTTAGTAGCGGGACCGGGCGCCGGTCGCGCCATGCGAACAAATCTGACGATGGAGCCGAGCCATGAAAATTCAGAAATCCGATACTGCACTCGTTGTCATTGACCCACAGAATGACGTCTTGAGCGAACAAGGAGTGTCGTGGGACTTGGTAGGCGCAAGCGTCCAGGAGAATAATACAGTGGAGAACCTTTCGCGGTTGTTCTCGTCCGCGAAGGAGCAGGGCTTTGGCGTTTTT